>Ga0134128_10007639_pt1 | contig 13056 bp, 9 predicted proteins | sample KB31754_FD_96462 | JGI IMG/M metagenome (GOLD analysis project Ga0134128, IMG submission 96462) | Terrestrial soil microbial communities with excess Nitrogen fertilizer from Kellogg Biological Station, Michigan, USA - KB3-175-4 | ecosystem: Environmental > Terrestrial > Soil > Unclassified ... | reverse complement strand
AGTTCTCCGACGGCTGGGGCGTGGTCACCCGCGAGAGCCGCAGCTGGGAGAAGGGTTACCGCGACCGCTGGAACCACGACAAGATCGTCCGCTCGACACATGGTGTCAACTGCACGGGATCCTGCAGTTGGAAGATCTACGTTAAGAGCGGCCTCATCACCTGGGAAACACAGCAAACCGACTATCCGCGTACGCGGCCGGAGATCCCCAATCACGAGCCGCGCGGCTGCCCGCGCGGCGCCAGCTACTCCTGGTACATCTACAGCGCGGCGAGACTCAAGCACCCCCTGGTGCGCTCGCGGCTCATCGAGCTCTGGCGCGAGGCGCGGCGCGAGAAGGAGCCGGTCGCCGCCTGGGCCTCGATCGTCGAGAATCCGGAGCGCGCCCGCAGCTACAAGTCCCTGCGCGGTCGCGGCGGTTTCGTGCGTGCCACCTGGGAGGAAGTCTCCGAGCTCATCGCCGCCGCCAACGTCTACACCATCCAGCGCTTCGGTCCCGATCGGATCGCCGGTTTCTCGCCGATCCCGGCGATGTCGCAGGTCAGCTTTGCTTCCGGGACGCGATACCTCTCCCTCATCGGCGGCGTGATTCCCTCCTTCTACGACTGGTACTGCGACCTGCCACCCTCCTCCCCTCAGGTCTGGGGAGAGCAGACCGACGTGCCGGAGTCTGCCGACTGGTACGACGCGACCTATCTTCTCGTCTGGGGCTCGAACATCCCGCAAACGCGCACGCCGGATGCGCATTTCTACTCTTCGGTTCGCTACCGCGGGACGAAGGTGATTGCGATCTCCCCGGACTACGCGGAATACGTGAAGTTCGCGGACCTCTGGCTCGCGCCGAAGGCCGGCACGGATGCCGCGCTGGCGCTCGCCATGGGCCACGTCATCATGAAGGAGTTCCATCTCGGCAGTTGTCCCGAGTACTTCGATGACTACTGTCGCCGCTATACCGACCTGCCGCTGCTGGTGCGTCTCAAGGCAGCCGGCAAGCACTGGATCGCCGAGCGCACGCTCCGGGCGGCCGACTTCGACGGGCGCTTCGGGCAGGAGAACAATCCGGAGTGGAAGGTGATGGCCTTCGATGAGGCGAGCGGCCATCTCGTGGTGCCCAACGGCTCGATCGGCTTTCGCTGGGGCGAGCACGGCCGCTGGAACCTCGAGAGCCGCGATGCCAGTACCGGGCGCGATACGCGACTTCGGTTGACGCTGCAGGGCATACAGGAAGAGTACGTGACTGTCGCGTTCCCGGAGTTCTGCGATAGCGGCGAGCGCAAGCAGCACTTGCGCCGCGTTCCCGTGCGCCGCCTCGCCACTGCGGCCGGCGAAGTCCTGGTCGCGACCACGTTCGATCTTCTCGCGGCGCACTATGGGATCGATCGCGGATTCGGCGACGGTGGGTGCGCATCGGATTACGACGCCTCGACGCCCTGTACACCGGCATGGGCGGAGGCCATCACGGGTGTACCGCGCGCAGAGATCATCCGGGTGGCGCGAGAATTCGCGGACACCGCCGCCAAGAGCCGCGGCCGCTGCATGGCGATCGTCGGCTCCGGGATCAATCACTGGTACCACACCGACATGACCTACCGCGGCATCATCAACGTGCTGATGCTCTGCGGCACGGTGGGCATCCCGGGAGGCGGATGGGCTCACTATGTGGGTCAGGAGAAGCTACGGCCTGTCGCTGGATGGTCGACGCTCGCCTTCGCGCTCGACTGGTACCGCCCGCCACGGCACATGAATGGCACGTCGTTCTTCTACAACCACACGGACCAGTGGCGCTACGAGAGCCTGAAAGTCGACGAGCTGCTGGCGCCGGGCGAGCCGGAAGGGAGCGGCGAGCACTTCATCGATCTCAACATCCGTGCCGAGCGCATGGGCTGGCTGCCTTCGGCGCCACAGCTCTCGAGGAATCCGCTCGAGGTCGCCGCCGCGGCCGATGCCGCCGGTGTCGATGCGGCGGACTATGTGGCGCGGGGCTTGAAGAGCGGTGAGCTCAACATGGCCTGCGAGGATCCGGATGCGCCCGAAAACCATCCCCGTGTCCTCTTCGTCTGGCGCGCGAATCTCCTCGGGGCGAGCGGCAAGGGCCACGAATACTTCCTGCGGCACCTGCTTGGCGCCCAGAACGCGGTGTTCGGCCCGGATCTGCGCGCCCAAGGCGCGGACCTCCCCCGCGAGGTGCTTTGGCGCGACCCGGCGCCGGAAGGAAAGCTCGATCTCGCGGTGACGTTGGACTTTCGCATTTCGAGCAATGCGCTCTACTCGGACGTGGTGCTGCCGACCGCGACCTGGTACGAGAAGGACGACCTCAACACCACGGACATGCACCCCTTCATCCATCCCTTCAATGCGGCGGTGCAACCGCTCTGGGAGAGCCGCACCGACTGGGACATCTTCAAGACCCTCGCCCGCGCCTTCTCCGATCTCGGCGGCAAGCACCTCGGCGTGCGCAAGGACGTGGTGCTGACACCACTGCTGCACGACACGCCGAGCGAGCTCGGACAGCCGCTCGAGGCGCTCGACTGGAAGCGCGGGGAGTGCGACCTCGTGCCAGGCAAGACCGCGCCGACGATAACAGTGGTGGAGCGCGATTACGGCGCTGTCTACGACCGGTACGTGGCACTCGGGCCGCTGGTGGAGAGCATCGGTATCGGCACCAAGGGCGTCTCGTGGGAGGCAGCCGAGGACGCAGACCTCCTCGCCGGACTCAATGGCCGCGTGGCCGAGGGCAGCGCGAGCGGCCAGCCACGGCTCGACACCGGCGCGAGGGCGGCGCAGGCCATCCTGACACTCTCTCCCGAGACGCACGGCGATGTGGCGATGAAGGCCTGGCGCGCGCTCGAGCGCAGCACGGGGCGTCTGCATTCTCATCTTGCGCAATCGCGGGCCGCGGAGCACATCCACTTCGAGGATCTCTCGGCGCAGCCCCGCAAGGTCATCACCACCCCTACCTGGAGCGGTATCGAATCCGAGGAGGTGAGCTACAACGCCTCCTACACCAACGTGCACGAGCTCATCCCCTGGCGCACCCTTTCCGGGCGGCAGCACTTCTACGTCGATCACCCGTGGATCCGCCGCTTCGGTGAGGGCTTCGCGCTCTACCGTCCGCCGGTGGACACCCGCAGCACCCCGCACCTGGCGAAAGCGTTCTCGGGTTCTCCAAGCTTGCGGCTGCGCTGGATCACGCCGCATCAGAAGTGGGGCATCCACAGCACCTACAGCGATACCGAGATCATGCTGACGCTGTCGCGAGGAGGTCCCATCGTGTGGTTGAGCGAGCCCGAGGCCAAGGCCATCGGTCTACACGATAACGACTGGGTGGAGATCGCGAACAGCCACGGCGTGCTCGTGGCGCGCGCCATCCTGAGTCAGCGCATCCCCGCGGGCATCGCGCTCATGTATCACGCCCAGGATCGCGTCATGAACAATCCCACCGCCTCGTTGAGCGGTCAGCGCGGCGGTCTGCACAACAGCGTGACCCGGATCGTGATGAAGCCCACGCACATGGTGGGCGGGTACGCGCAGCTCTCCTACGGTCTCAACTACTACGGCACCATCGGCTCCAATCGCGACGAGATGGTGCTGGTGCGGCGGCTCGAGAGCGTGCAGTGGTTTGCGCAGGAGACTGCACGGGTACGGGGAGAAGCCGTGCCGGAGGTATTGCGATGAAGATCCGCACCCAGGTCGCCATGGTGATGAACCTAGACAAGTGCATCGGCTGCCATACCTGCTCGGTGACCTGCAAGAACGTCTGGACCTCGCGCGAGGGCATGGAGTACGTCTGGTTCAACAATGTCGAGACCAAGCCCGGTGTCGGCTACCCCAGGGAATGGGAGAACCAGGAGCGCTGGAACGGCGGCTGGCGAAGAAAACCCAACGGGCACATCGTCCCGCGCCAGGGCGCCCGCTGGCGCATCCTGACAAACATCTTCTCCAACCCGAACCTGCCCGAGATCGACGATTACTACGATCCCTTCACCTTCGATTACGGGCACCTGCAGTCATCCCCGGTGGCGGCGACCGCCCCGACCGCACAGGCCTTGTCGGTCGTCACCGGCCGCAAGATGGACAAGGTGCAATGGGGGCCAAACTGGGAAGATGACCTGGGCGGAGAGTTCGCCGACCGGGCGCGCGATGTGTGCTTCGAGGGGGTGCAGAAGGAGATCCAGGCGGTGTTCGAGAACACCTTCATGTTCTACCTGCCGCGCCTCTGCGAGCACTGCCTGAACCCGACCTGCGTCGCCTCCTGCCCGTCAGGCTCCATCTACAAGCGCGAGGAAGACGGCATCGTGCTCGTCGATCAGGAGAAATGCCGCGGCTGGCGCATGTGCGTGTCCGGGTGTCCCTACAAGAAGATCTACTACAACTGGAAGACAGGCAAGGCGGAAAAGTGCCTCTTCTGCTACCCGCGCATCGAGACCGGGCAGCCGACCATCTGCTCGGAGACCTGCGTCGGGCGGATCCGGTACCTGGGCGTCATCATGTACGACGCCGACCGGATCGAGGCCGCGGCTTCGGTCGCCGACGAGCAGGCGCTCTACGAAGCCCAGCTCGGCATCTTCCTCGACCCGAATTCCGCGGAAATCCAGGCGGAAGCGCGCCGCCAGGGGATCCCGGAGAACTGGCTCGATGCCGCGCGCCGCTCTCCGGTCTACAAGCTCGCGATGGACTGGAAGATCGCCTTTCCGCTGCATCCGGAGTTCCGCACGCTCCCGATGGTCTGGTACGTGCCGCCGCTCTCGCCCATTCAGTCGGCCGCAACCGCGGGCGCGCTCCCCACTACCGATGGCGTGCTGCCCGACATCGATGCGCTGCGCATTCCCGTGCGCTATCTCGCGAACCTCCTCACGGCCGGTGCAGAGGCGCCCATTCGCACCGCGCTGAAGCGCTTGCTCGCCATGCGGGCCTACATGAGGGCGCGCGAAGTTGCAGGCGAGCGCAACAGCAAGCTGCTGGCGGACGCGGGACTGACGGAGTCTCAAGTGACGGAGATGTATCAGTATCTCGCCATCGGCAACTATGAGGACCGCTACGTGATCCCCACGACCCATCGGGAAGCACAGACCGGCGAGTTCAGCGAGCGCGGCGCCTGCGGCTTCTCCTTCGGCAACGGCTGCTCCGACGGATTCACCGACGGTAACATGTACGAGGATACCGGCCAAAAGAGCACCCATTTCTACGATGTGAGCCGGCTCAAGGAGACCCTGAAGCGGAGGCGCCCATGAAGACCTACAAAGTGGCGGCGCTCCTGCTGCGCTATCCGGAGGCGGACTGGCTCACGGAGTCGTCGCAGCTCGCGTGGGCACTCGAAGAGGAGCGGCGCCCCAACCATCGTGCGGCCGACACCATGGCGCCCCTGTTCCGCTTCCTCGAAGGACCGCTGATCGAATCGCAGATGCATTACGTCGAGACCTTCGACCGCACACCCGCTCATGGCCTCTATCTCTTCGAGCATCTGCACGGCGAGTCTCGCACTCGCGGCACCGCGATGGTGGAGCTCCTCGAGCGCTACCGGCAGCACGGGCTCGAGCTCGATTGCAACGAGCTGCCGGATCACCTGCCGGTCTTCCTCGAGTTCCTGTCGCTTCTGCCGCGGCGGCAGGCGCGGCGCGAGCTGCGCCCGATCGCGGGCGTGTTGCGCCTCCTCGCCCGCCGGCTCGCGGACGCCAAGAGCCCCTACGCCGCAGTCTTCGACTCGCTCGCTCGCATGGCCCCGCGCGGCGCCACCGAAGAGGCCGTGCAGCCCTCGCGGCCGATGGAGCAGCTCCTCGAGCGGGAAGGACGATCCGCGCAAGGCGAGGAGCCGCTGCTGACGCCGGAGAAGCTCGTGCCCGTTTCCAGCATTCGGCGCCGCCCGGCATCCCACACCGGAGACAACACATGAGCTGGCTCGATGAGTTCTTCTTCGGCGTCTACCCCTATCTCGCCGGTGCCGTCTTCCTCTTCGGAAGTCTGGTCCGCTTCGATCGCGACCCCTACACCTGGAAAAGCGAGTCGAGCGAGTTATTGAAGCGCGGAAATCTGCGTCTCGCGAGCAACTGCTTCCACGTCGGCGTGCTGTTCCTCTTCTTCGGGCACCTCATCGGCCTGCTCGCTCCCGACGCGCTGTTCACTGCAGTCGGTCTCGGCACCGAGGGGCATGAGCTCCTCGCCATGGTGAGCGGCGGGGTCTTCGGCGTCCTTTGCTGGATCGGCATCGTTCTACTCATCTACCGGCGCTTGAGTGAGCCGCGCATCCGGGTGACCAGCAGTACCATGGACCTCGTGGTGGTGTTCTGGATTTTCGTGACGCTGTCGTTCGGCCTGTCGACCATCGCGTTCTCCGCCCCCAACCTCCAAAGCGGCACGATCATCGCCGCGCTTCGCATGTGGGCGCAGCACGTCGTGACGTTCCATCCCGTGCCCTACGTGATCGGCGACTTACCCGTCGTCTACCAGATCCATCTGGTTCTCGGCATGACTCTCTTCGCACTCGTGCCCTTCAGCCGCCTGGTGCACATCTGGAGCGGCTTTGCATCGGTCTTCTACCTCTTGCGCCCCTACCAGGTCGTGCGCCCGCGAGCGCATCGCCCGTGAGCAGATCATGAGCACAACGCCACAAGCGCCTGCAGTGGATACGGCAAAGGCACCCAGCAACATCAGCGTCAACGGACAGGTCATCTCCGAAGCGGCGATCGCGGCCGAGTCGGCGCTGCACGCCGACAGTCCCGATCCGCGGGGCGCCGCGACTACCGCGCTCGTCCTGCGTCGCCTCATCGTCGATCGGGCGCGCTCGCGCGGCCTACTGGCGCGGGACGAGCCAGAGCCCGCCGATCACGATCTGGACGATGCCCTCGATGCGCTACTCGCGCTCGAGGCGTCCGTGCCGGAGCCGACCGAGGAGGAATTGCGGCGTTTCCATGCTCAGAATCGCACGCTTTTTCGCGTGGGTGAGCGAGTCCACGTGGCCCACATTCTCTTCGAGGTCCGCAACGTCCGGCTTGCGGAGGCGCTGCGCGAGCGGGCGGAAGCGACATTGCAGCGCTGTCAGCTGGAACCGGATCACTTCGCCGTCGCCGCTCGGGAGCTCTCGAATTGCCCCTCGGGCGCGCGCGGCGGGGATCTCGGCTGGCTCGTGCGTGGTGAAAGCGTCCCGGAATTTGAGCGCGTCATCTTCGCGCCGGCTGAAGCGGGGCTCTGGCCGCGCCCCATTCCGACGCGGTTCGGCTGGCACCTGGTCCGCATCGTCGAGCGCGACGACGGCCAGGCGCTGTCATTCGAGTCGGCGCGGGCGCGGGTCGCCTCTTACGTGAGGTCCGGCAGCCGCCGCAAGGCGGGCGTGCAGTACCTCAAGCGCCTCGCTGCGGAAGCAACCGTCAGCGGCATGGATTTGAAGATCGAGCGTAGCTGGTTGATGCAGTAACGATCTGGAGAGCCTTGCCATGGCAGCAAATCCCGTGCGGGTGGTGATTGCCGGAGGAGGCATCGCCGGTGTGCCGCTCGCCTATGCAGTGAAGGAGAAGCTGCATGGACGTGCGGAAGTCACCCTGGTTTCCGACAGTCCGGATTTTCATTTCATTCCGGCAAATCCGTGGATAGCGCTCAAGCTTCGGGCAGAAACCGATGTGACCTTCGCACTCGAGCCGCTGCTCGCGGCGCGCAAGATCGCGCTACGGGTAGCGGCGCTCGAGGAGATCGATCTGGAGGGATCGCAGCTGAAGCTCGCGGGTGGCGCAAGCCTGGCGTACGACTACCTCGTGATCGCCACCGGCATTCGTCCGGACTGGAACGCCATTCCGGGCATGACAGGCAACCCGCGCGTGCACTCCGTCATCCGTCCGAGCGAGGCAGTCGCTGCGCGCGGAGCCTATGAGGCATTTCTCTCGCGACCGGGCCCGGTAGTGATCGCGTCGGCCCCGCGGGTGCCGACGATCGGGCCTATGTATGAATACGCGTTTCTACTGGATTCCGACCTGCGCAGACGAGCGCTGCGGCAGCGGGTGCCGATCACGCTCATCACCCCTGAGCCCTATCCGGGCCACGTGGGTCTCGACAAGCCGGTGGCTCGTGAGGAGTTGAGTCAGGCGCTGAAGAGCCAAGGAATCGACTGGATCGGCAATGCGGCGCTGCGCAGCTGCGGGGGCCGGCGCATCAGCTTCCATGTCCTCGAAGGCTCACCACAAGGCGCCTTGCGCCACGCGGAGTTCGATTACGCGATGGTCTGGCCGCCGTTCCGCGGTGTCGAGGCGGTCGAGCGCTGTAGCGCGATCCGCGATGGCGATGGTCTCGTCGTCGTCGATGAGTATCAGCGTGCCACGGGTCGGAGCAACGTATTTGCCGTGGGTGCCTGCACCGCCAAGGAGATACTTACACATACCGCAGTCGCAGTCGGCGCGCCTGATGCCGTGTACGTCATTCAGCAGCAGGTCGCCATCGTTGCCGACAACATCGCCCACAGCCTGCGCGGTGAGCCCTTGAATCGTGGAAGCATCGAGCGCGAGCAGTGGATCGCCGACATGGGAAAGCGCGGGGCGGCCTATCTCGCGTCGCCGCAAATGCCGCTGCGCAACATCCAGTGGCTGCACCAGGGACGCTGGGTTTACGAGGCCAAGCGCGAGTTTGAGGACTTCTTCATCAACCAGATCCTCTTCGGGGCGGGCCAGCATGGGCAAGTCCAGGCGCTCATCCGGCGCCTGCGCACCCAGTCGCGGCGCAACACCGTGGCGGCGGGCAGTGGGAAGCTGGGTCCGAGCGTGCCGCTCCCCATCGACGCGCGGCGGCGCCTGGAGGTACTCGCTCGCGAGCTCGGCATCGATCCAGCAGCCTTCTCGCAGCAACTCCTCGATCGGGCCCTGGCGGAAGCTATCTCATGCCTCGACCCGCAAGCCCGCGAGCGCGTGCGCGCCGAGGTGCACGCGCGCCTCGTGGAAGAGCTCGAGACGGACAAGGAGCGCGTGCGCTTCGAAGGCGGCGCGCCGTAGCGCCCACCTTAGAGCGCACAGCATGAGCCCTGCGCCTCACCCGTGGGTGTGCTCCGTTTCCGCGAGAGCCGCCAATGCGACCGTCGAGTGCGCATACGCACCACCGGCGCGCATCTCGGCGGCGACCCAGATTGCCTCCATCAACTCCTGCGGCGTCGCACCGTGTCGGACCGCGGACTTGGTATGTCCTCGAATGCAGTAGGGGCACTGTGTTACGTGTGCAACCGCGACGGCGATGAGCTGCTTGACCTTGCCGGGAAGTGCGCCATCGGCAAAGACCTGGCGGCTGAACGCCTGAAATGCCTTTTCCGTATCCGGAGCGAGAGTGCGGCGCCGTTCGGCGATCTCGGGAGATGAAGCAGGATAGACGGATTCGCTCATGTTGACGCTCCTTGGGAATGCTCCGAGGTTGAGAGTTGTTCGCTCGCAGTGTAGTCGCTACTGCACACTCATTCACCCGAGCACGACTGCGTCAAGTACGTATTTCAAGAGAGGCTCGAGCCACGTCAGACTCGGTGCCGGCAATTCGATCGGGAGGAAGACCCCGGGTGCGCGGACATGAACGTGCTTTTCATCCTGAACGACGAGCCGAATGAAGCGGGACGGAGCATCAATGCACTACGCCTCGCTTGCTCGCTCTCCATGCGCTCGAGCGTCTACGTGCGTATCTTCCTCGTCGGCGCATCGGTCGCCTGGGCTCGCAGCCACCCGGAATCGCAAGCCGATTCCGGGCGACACCGAAGCGCTCGTGAAAGCCGTGATCGGGAGGGGCGGCAATGTCCGGGTCCGCAGCACCTGTGCCGAAGAGGGCGGGATGAGTGCCAGGGTGATGCCTGCCTGGCAGATCTCATCGCCGGCACGACTCAGAGCTCGCTCACCGAGCTCTCGCGCCGGATTACCGAGGCGGACCAGGTACCCGTGTTCTGAGTGCGGAACATACGTAGAGACAATGGTTTAATGGCAGTCGATACTCGCCGAACGATTGGCAAAATCCGCGTAACTCGCATGTCCTTCGACCAGAACCCGAAATCACCGCTACCCGGCCTTCCCAGCCCCGCGGGTGTTCCCGCGAATGGCGAGTCACCCAGCCTGGCCGTGGGCGCCCTGCACGGGCGGATGCTCCAGGTCTCGCGCCTGGCCACCATCGGTGAGATGGCTGCCGGTGTCGCGCACGAGCTCAATCAGCCCCTCACCGCGATCGCCAACTACGCCCAGGCCTGCGACCGCCTGCTGGGGCGGCCGGGAGCCAACCTCGACGATATCCGCACCGCCCTGCGGGAGATTGCCGATCAGGCCGTGCGTGCAGGCGAGATCCTCAGGCGCCTGCGCAGCCTCGCGCGCTCTCAGCCCATGCGACGGGAGCGGGCCGATATCAATGCCGCCATCGAAGAGATCCGGGATCTCATCCTGGGGGATGCCCGGGTGCACCGGACCTGCGCGAAGCTCGATCTCGCACCGGGACTGCCCAGCGTTTCGATCGATGCGCCGCAGCTTCAGCACGTAATACTGAACCTGGTCCGTAACGGCCTGGAGGCGCTCACGGGGAGCGCCACCGCGGCGCCGGAGCTTTCCCTCAGCACTGGGCTCACCGCCGATGGCGACGTCGAGATCGCCATCTGCGACAACGGTCCGGGCCTCTCACCTCAGGCGCTCGAGCGTCTCTTCGACCCCTTCTTCTCGACGAAAGCCGAGGGAACCGGGCTCGGGCTTGCGATCAGCAACACGGTCGTCCGCGCCCACGGCGGCACCCTCGGCCACAGGCCGAATCTGCCCCAGGGGGCCTGCTTTTATATCCGTCTACCCGCGGAGCCGGCGAACGGATGACCTCGGCCCTGCCGCTCCGGTTCCGGCCGGCGCGGGATTGCCGGTATGATGGGATTCCCCGCTGCGCCCACCGCTCCGCATGCTATCTCCCGAACTGCTCGGTAAAGTCCTGCAATCCGCGCCCGATGCAATCGTAATCGTCGATACAGCGGGGGTGATCCTCTTCGCCAGCCGCCAGATCACGACCCTGGCAGGGTATCAACCGGAGGAGGTTCTCGAGCGGAGCATCGAAACCCTGCTGCCTCAGCGGTTCCGGGAGCTGCATCTCGCTCATCGCCGGTCATACAACCGCGATGCCCACGCCCGGCCCATGGGGATGAACCTCGATCTGCGCCTGCTCCACAAGGATGGCCACGAACTCCCGGTCGAGATCAGCTTGAGCCCGATCCACGACGACGAGCGGCTGCTCATCGCGGCGGCAATCCGCGATGTGACGGAGCGCAAGCGAATTCAGACCGAGCTCAAGCATGCCCGCGAGGCCGCCGACCGCGCCAATCTCGCCAAGAGCCGCTTTCTCGCCACGGCGAGCCACGATCTTCGCCAACCGCTGCAGATGCTCTCGCTGCTGAACGGCACGCTCCGGCGCACGGTTCGCAGCTCTGTGGCCATCGAGGCGGTCGCGCAGCAGGGCCAGGCGATCGAGGCCATGTCGCGCCTCACGAATGCGCTGCTAGATATCAGCAAGCTGGAATCGGGCGCGATCCGCCCGGACCCGTCCGACTTCGCCGTCGCGGCGCTCTTCGAGGAGATGCGCGCCGAGTTCGCGAGCGTCGCGGCGAGCAAAGGCCTCGAGCTGCGTATCGAGGCGGTAGCGCCGGCCGCGCATTCCGATCCGTCGCTCGTCGGTCAGATCCTGCGCAACCTCGTCTCCAACGCCATCAAGTACACGCATCAGGGATGCGTGCAATTGCGGTCCGCGCCGTCTGACCGAGGTGTGCGCCTCGAAGTCATGGATACCGGCGTCGGCATCCCGGCGGAGCAGTTGCCGCACATTTATGAAGAGTTCTACCAAGTGGGTGTTGCAAGCAACACTGCGCGCCAAGGCTATGGACTGGGCTTGAGCATCGTGCATCGCCTCGTGCGGCTCCTCGGCCTCAACCTCGAAGTGCAGTCGGAAGTCGGCCGCGGCTCGACCTTCTCGCTGGAGCTGCCCCCGGCGCTCGCAAAGGCGGCGAGCACCGTGCTGACTTGCGACGCCGTCAGCACCCCGGCACCGGGGCTGCCGGCCATAGCCCGCATCCTCCTCGTGGACGATGATGCGGGAGTGCGCAATGCCACGGCCATGCTGCTCGAGGTCGAGGGGTTCGTGGTTGCTCGGGCCGCCTCCCTCAGCGAGGCGGTACAGGAGGCACGCCGCGGTCCGCCCGTCGATGTGGTAGTCGCCGACTATCATCTGCAGAGGGGCGAGACCGGCATGGACGTGATTGTGCAGGTGCGTGCGCTCGTCGGACAAAGCCTGGGTGCGGTCCTCGTGAGCGGTGACACCTCATCCACGCTGCGCGACATCAAGCTCGATGAGCACCTGCGCGTCGCGAGCAAGCCCATCCGGGCGGACGAGTTGCTCGAGTTGATCGCCACGCTGCTGCCGCCGAGACCCGACACCAAGACCGGATGATGGGGAACCTTCGATGAGCGCGAAGAAATCGCATCCCGTCGTGTTCGTGGTCGATGACGACGAGTCGGTGCGCAGCTCGCTGCGTTTCCTCTTGAAGTCGATGGGGCTGGACAACCAGGCATTCGCTTCCGCAGGCGAATTCCTGTCTGCCTACGACCCCGCGCAGCCCGGGTGCCTCGTACTCGATGTGCGTATGCCGGGAATGAGCGGCCTCGAGCTGCAGCAACAGTTGAACCTGCGTGGCGCCATCATTCCGGTCATCTTCATCACCGGGCATGGCGATATCCCCATGGCGGTGGAGGCCATGCAGCACGGCGCGCACGACTTCCTCGAGAAGCCCTTCCGCGACCAGGACTTGATCGACCGCATCCAGGAGGCCATCGCCAAGGACACCAAGGCGCGCGCTGCGCTCGAGGAGCGCGATGGCATCCGCGCCCGCCTGGACGCGCTCAGCCCGCGCGAGCGGGAGGTGCTGGCTCTCATGGTACAGGGCAAGCCCAACAAGATCATGGCGCACGAGCTCGGCGTAAGCCAGCGCACCCTCGAGATCCATCGCGCGCGGGTGATGGAGAAAAGCGGCGCCGGATCACTCGCGCAGCTGGTGCGCATGGTCATGGATACGCAGCCCGAGCCTCATCCCTAGCAGTTGACT
>Ga0134128_10007638_pt1 | contig 13057 bp, 8 predicted proteins | sample KB31754_FD_96462 | JGI IMG/M metagenome (GOLD analysis project Ga0134128, IMG submission 96462) | Terrestrial soil microbial communities with excess Nitrogen fertilizer from Kellogg Biological Station, Michigan, USA - KB3-175-4 | ecosystem: Environmental > Terrestrial > Soil > Unclassified ... | reverse complement strand
AGATAATTATGCGAGTTACCAGGAAACGACTGTGTTTCCGACGTAACGAGTTTGATTCCGACGTAAGGACTTTAATTTCGGCGTAACGACTTCAATTCAGGCGCACATTTGGCGGTTGGGTCCGGCCGGATCTACTCCACCGTCACGCTCTTCGCGAGATTCCTCGGCTGGTCGACGTCCGTGCCCTTCAGGATGGCGACGTGGTAGGCGAGGAGCTGCAGGGGCACGGTATAGACGGCCGGTGCCTGAAAATAGGTGACGTGCTTCGGCATCTCGATGACCGTGACGCCATCGCTCGGCTGTAGGCCCGACTCCGGATCGGCGAAGACTATGAGCTCGCCGCCGCGGGCGCGGACCTCCATCAGGTTGGATTTCAGCTTCTCGAGCAGATCGTTGTTCGGAGCGACGGTGATGACCGGCATGTCGGCATCGACCAGCGCGAGGGGGCCATGCTTGAGCTCGCCCGCCGGGTACGCCTCGGCATGGATGTAGGAGATTTCCTTGAGCTTCAGCGCCCCTTCCATGGCGATGGGATGCAGGGCGCCGCGGCCGAGGAAGAGCGCATGGCGCTTGTCGGCGAATCGCTCCGCCAAGCGGTGAATGACCGGATCGAGCGCGAGCGTCTTCTCGATGAGCGAGGGCAGCTCGACGAGCCGCGTCACGAGGCCGCGCTCGCGCTCTGCGTCGGCGCCATGGTGGCGAGCGAGTGCGATCACCAGCATCGCGAGCGCCGCGAGCTGCGTGGTGAATGCCTTGGTGGAGGCGACGCCGATCTCGGGGCCGGCGCGTGTCAACATCACGAGCTCGGACTCCCGCACCAGAGAGCTTTCAGGCACGTTGCAGATGGCGAGCGTCGAGAGGTAGCCGGACTCCTTCGCGAGGCGCAGCGCCGCAAGGGTATCGGCGGTCTCGCCCGACTGGGAGATCGTGACGAAAAGGGAGTTGGGCGGCACCAGCGGATTGCGATACCGATACTCGCTTGCGATATCCACCGCGCAGGGAATGCGGCAGATCTGCTCGATGAAGTAGCGGACGGTTGCGGCGGCGTGGAAGCTCGTCCCGCAGGCGACGATGTGCACGCCCGTAGTACGCTTGAATACCTCGGTAGCCGCCGGGCCGAAGGCGGCCTCGAGCAGGCGACCATTGGCAACACGCTCCTGCAGCGTGTCGGCTATGGCGCGCGGCTGCTCATGGATCTCCTTCAGCATGAAGTGGCGGTACTGCCCCTTCTCGGCGGCATCGGCATTGAGCTCGCTTTCGCGCATCGGCCGCTCGACGGTGTTGCCGTTGATGTCCATGACGCGCACCGAGTTGCGCCGGACCTCGGCCACGTCACCCTCCTCCAGGAACATGAATCGGCGCGTCACCGGCAGGAGTGCCGCAACGTCCGAAGCCACGAAGTTCTCCCCGACGCCCAGCCCGATGACGACGGGGCAACCCTGGCGGGCGGCCACCACGCGCGCCGGGTCCTTCTCGCTGACGACCGCCAGCGCGTAGGCGCCTTCCAACTCCGCCACGGTGGCGCGCACCGCTTTGAAAAGATCACCGTGGGTCTCGAGGTGATGATGGATCCGGTGCGCCACCACCTCGGTATCGGTCTCCGAGGAAAACCTGTACCCGCGGCGCTCGAGCTCTGCGCGCAGCTCCTCGTGATTCTCGATGATTCCGTTGTGGACGATCGCGAGGCCATCGAGGGAGACGTGGGGATGCGCGTTGCGCTCGCTCGGCACGCCGTGGGTCGCCCAGCGGGTGTGAGCAATACCGAGGTTGCCGGTGGCGGGAGCGCGCTCCAGGGCGTCCTCGAGCATCCGCACCTTGCCTACCGTGCGCAACCGGGCCAGCTGACCGGTGCCATTGAGGACGGCGATGCCTGCCGAGTCGTACCCCCGATACTCGAGGCGCCGCAGGCCCTCCATGAGGATGGGGACGACGTTGCGCTCTGCGATGGCACCTACGATTCCGCACATAATGGCCAGGCCCTGGATCTACTTGGGATGACAGTTTGCCTCAATTCCGGCCAGGACGGGCCCCCGGCCGGCGGGCACGATGGGTGCTGGGTCCCGTCGAATATTCCGCCGGAGGGTCCCCGGGGTTCGCTAGCAGCGCTACCGGGTGAATATATCCTTCCCGAATGGGCGCAAGCCCGCGTCGGCCGCGTAGCCCAGATGGCCGACGCCGAAGAGGTCCTCGACCGTGCGCAGGAGCGAGTAGTGGTTATAGGGCACCGTCGACCGGGTGCCCGGCCGGATATAGGGCGACAGCAACACGGCTCCGATCCGACCGCCGCCCGGACCCTGGAACCCCGGCTTGTCCGGGCTTCCCGGCAGGGGCTTCTCGTTGCAGCATGCGTCATAGGCGTCGGCCGCCACGCCGTCAGACTCATCGAAGGTGATGATGAGGAGCCCGTCCTTACGGAACGCCGGTGAGCGGGTGATGAGGGGCACCCACTTGCGTAGGAATCCATCGATCCCCGCGAGCCCTCCGGCCTTGCCGTCGACGCAGCGGAGGTCATGGCCGTCGTTGCAGAGATTGGGGGTGATGAACGAGTAGTTGGGTGTCGTGACAATCCTGCGCAGATCGATCCTGAGCTCGTTGAGGCTGACGATGTGCGCCGCGCAGCGGGTCGGATCGTCGAGAATGGTATGGAAGTAGACGAACGGATCATGTTTGGCGGCATATTGATCGCCGACCGATGCCCGCTCGGTCGGATCGTCCTTACCGATCCGGCCGGCAGTGCAGGTCTGAGGATCGTCGCGCCTCGGGTCGCTATCCAGGTCTTCCATGAATCCCTTCCACGTGAACCCGGCCCGCTCGAGCTGATCCGGCAGGGTCTTCACTACTGCCGGATAGACACAGCCGGTCCCGAGCAGCTGGCCGTGAGCATCGAGACCCGGGCTGCTCGGCTGGAACTCGATCGGTTGCGGGCAGTCACGCTGTGTTGCCGGATTCGGTGCCTGTCCGCTCACCATGGCAATGTAGTTGTCCAGGCTCCAGTGGCCCGTTCCGTAGTACTGCGTGAGGAGCGCTCCGCGCGCAGGCAGGCTCCTGGCGAGATAGGGGGCGGACGCGCCCGGCCCGAAGGCGGAGTCGAAGGACTTGTTCTCGAGCACGATGAGGAACACATGGCGGATCGGTGGCAGCGCACCGGTGCGCATGTCCTCGGCAGCTGCCGGGCTCACCGCTGCGAGGCAGAGAAGCACTATCGCGAGCGCCCGAGGGAAAATGTCGCGGAGTCGAGTGATGTCTTGCAGCATGTCGATCAGGGAGGAATTCTGCGGCACCATGCCGGCGGCGGACTGTACCGCCGATCGGCGGCTCGCGCACGGGTCTCGTTGGCTGCCGGCGGAAGCTAACGCTTGCGGTGCCAATCCCGCCAATATTGACCAAAGCGAGCCTCGAAATCCGCAGGAGTCTCCTCGAAGAGACGGCGGCCGAGCACCATCGCCTTGTCCCGAAGCTCGGTGCGCTGGACGTCGATCAGCCGGATCAGCGCCCGTCGCTCGGATTTGCCCACGCCGTCACTGGCCGCGATGACTTGCTCGCGCAGGACGGAGAGATCGTGATCGTCGCCCAGGTAGTCCGCCAGACGATGGGCCTGGTCGGCCAGCTCCCCGATCATCCCGGGCCACAGAGGCTCGAGCAGCTGCAGTTGATGCCACAGGTACTTGGTCTGCTTGCGCCACTCGTGCAGCTTCGCGGAGGTACGGTCGGCTTGCGCTGCCGCCAGCGCTTTACGCCCCTTGCCGTAAACCCTCTTCAAGCCTGCTCCCAACACCTTCCAGCCCCCGCTGCCGGTACGCCATCGGCGAGCGCGCTGGAGAACTGCCTGCAGCGCTGCGCACGGCTCGCCGAAAGGCCTCGGTCCCTCCAGGGCAGTGCGCCGCGCGGCGGCACGCTGTCGGCGCAGTACCCGGCGCAGATCATCGGTCGGCGGCAGCTCATCGCTTGCTCGGAAGCGCGCGACGAGCCTGTTGAGCGTATCGAGCAGCACCTTGCTGTCGCGGATGGCGCTCAGCGGCCGCGCGGCATCCCGCAACGCCTCATTCTCGCGCCGGTAAGCCCTGTCTCCCATCGCATCGCGCAGCAGCCGCAGGGTGGCACGCGCCCGCTTGAGCTGCTTGCGGGCGTCGTGGACTACTTCGTCCGAGGGCGAGCCGCTCTCGAGCGCCTCGATGGCTTTGGTGATCTGCTTGCGCGCGATGTGGCGCGCACTTCGTGTGCCTGACTCGGACCGATGCAGCTCTGCCATCCTCTTAGGCTATGAATACAGGAGCGGTTCGTCCATACGACGCCCTCGTCCCACACCGCGGCGGCCTCAGGCCGCGGGCAACATCCGTTCCAAACGCGAGCGGCCGATCTCAGTCGCCGAGACCGAGGCCCGGCAGTACCGTCGTCCCTTCTTCGCGGACCGCTTCGAGGCGCTGGGAGTTGAGGCCGAGTGTCTCCAGTATCGTCGGCGCCACCTGCGCCGTCTCCACGGGGCTGCTCACCGTATGCGCATGCAGCGAGGGCCTGGAAACGAGCAGCATCACGTTCGTGTCATCCAGCGAGAAACCGCCGTGCTCCTCCTGCTTCTTGAGGCTGCCGGTATAGATGACACCGAAGTTCGGAGTGACGATGATGTCGGGCGTACGCGGATCACCGCCCTCCGAGCGCAGCCCCGGCTTGCCGAACATCATCGCGAGCTGCGGCCCGAAAAGAATCTGCCCCGCGCCGATCGCACTGGCATTGCTCTCGAGCTCAGCCACCGCATCGGCAGCGCTTGCGCCAGGCTTGAGCCAAAGGAGCGACACGTCATCCTCCGTCGCTCCGATCTGGTTCAGCTCCGAATCCGGGAGGAAGTCGGGACCGAGCACACCGGAAGGCGGCGTACCGTTCGCACCCGAGTGGCCCGGTATCGGCTCGAACCGGTTCGGGTCGATCGGCGACTGGCCGTGCTTGGCGGTGATGATGATCGTGGTCGAATCGATGAGATGGTGGGTCTTGAGGTCGCGGACGAACTGCCCGATGGCGGCGTCGACGAACCCGATCTCGCCTTTGAGCTCGGCGCTCGGCGTCGCCGCTCCGTCCAGATAGCCGCCCTCGACGGTCTGGCCGTTGATCGTCTCGATCAGCTTCTGTCCGACGCTCACGGCCTGGAAATTCATGCCGAATACGTTCGGCACCCTGGCGCTCGCGGTGCCGAGATGGGTGCGGCCGGCGATCCAGTTGCGCACGGCGTTCACCTTGAGCTGGTCGTAGCACTTGATGTCGTCGAAGTCGCCCGTCCAGTCGCCACCGTTGTTGTTGGGAATGGCGGAGCAGTCCATCCCGGTGGCGGTCCTGACGCCGGGCAGCGCGGTCAGGTTGGAATTGATCTCCGGGCCGTAGAAGTCATCGAGGTTGCTCGGCACTTTGGTCCCGGTGGGACCGGAGACCGCGGCGTAGATCGGATGCTTGTCGGACCAGGCGGTGAAGCCGCCGGCGTTATGGATCACGCCGAATATGGTGTTCGCGCGCACGAAGTTCCAGGGATAGACGGGACTGCAGCCGCGGAACGGGTCGCGCACCAGGCGCTGCGGATTGATCGCGACCGCGCCGCCGTCGATCTTGGGGTAGCTGGCGGTGCCGTCGTTGACCCCGTTGAGCTTGGTCTGGTCGAAATCGTCGCCCTCCTCATACTCCGTGCGGGTGCCGTTCGGCTGGCCCGCGACACAGCTGCCGTGCAGGACTCCGTTGCCCGTGTCGACCGCAGGCGGGGCGAACACTCGGTCGTAGGCTACGTCGTAATAGACCCCCACGAGTTTCGGCGAGCCGCCGGTCACGATCGCCATGAGGCCGGGGAAGGAATCCGAAGGCTTCGAGGTCGAGGCACTCGTGTAGCTCACTCCCCTCGAGGCAAGCGCGGTGAGATTCGGGCAGGTGCCCGAGGCCATGCAGTTCCTGAAATCCACGGCATGCATGCCGTCGATGCTGATCAGGAGCACGTGACGACCGCGCAGGGCGTTGTCGTTGCCCTGCGAATTGGAGTCTGCGGCGCCTTGGGCGAGCGCCACTGTCACGGCGGAGGCTACAAGCGCAGCCGCAGTCGCAGCCGCGACTGCGCGGGAAACCGTTGCGATCGACATGGAGAGTTACCTCTTTGGGCGGGAAACGATTCGTCTTCTCTCGAAGTCGCGCCAAGCTAGCGCACGATTGCTACGGCTGTGTTGCGGGGCTCGGCCGCGGTGCGCCGCCATGCTCGCTCGCTGTATGATTTCGCCCTTCGTCCACGCCGGAGGAGATTGCCGCGCATGAGCTGCTGGTCCCTGACCGCCATCAAGGCGCGCGGCGCGGGCAAGATGCGGCTGGCAGGCGAAATGCCGCCCGGCGATCGGCGCGTGCTGGTCGACACTATGCTGAGGCACGTGCTGGATTCCCTCGGGACCACGCCGGAGGTCGATCGGGTGGCGGTCGTCACTCCGGATGATGACGGTCTGCCGAGGGGGGTCCTTGCGCTCGCCGATCCCGGGGGCGGTCTGAACGAGGCGTTGACCAGCGCAGCGCAGATCGCTGCACGGAGCGGTGCGACTCGATTGGTGATCGTTCACGCCGACCTGCCGCGCGTGAGGCCGGAAGAAATCACCGCACTGATCGAGGGAGCGAAAACCAGCGGCGCGGCCATCGCTCCTGACCATCGCGGCACGGGAACCAACGCCCTTTGCGTGCCACTGCCCTTGCCTTTCGAGCTTGCCTTCGGGCCGGGAAGCCTCGCGCAGCATCTGCAGCGAGCGGCAGCGAGTGGCCTCTCGCCAGCCGTGGTTCGGCTGCCCGGACTCGCGTTCGATCTCGATGAGATGGAGGACCTGCGAGCGTATGAGGATATCGAGCGCCTGGAGCATCTCGAGCTCGGCACGCTGCTGCCGGCCGCGGAGGAGCTGACGCTGGGCGGCCACGGCAGCGCGGTGACGTATTCCCGCAAGGTATTCATTCCGTTGACGCAGCTGTGCCGTGACGTTTGCCACTACTGCACGTTCGCCAAGGCGCCGCGCGCGCTGCCGAGCGCGTTTCTGACGGTGGAGCAGGCTCTCGATATCGCACGCGCAGGCGCTGCTGCCGGGTGCCGGGAAGCGCTATTCACGCTGGGCGACAAGCCGGAGTTGCGCTACGCAGCGGCGCGGCGCTTCCTCGAGAAGCACGGCTACGGGACGACTCTGGAGTACCTCCGTGCGGTCGCCCGTGAAGTGCAGGCGCAGACGGGACTGCTGCCTCACCTCAATCCCGGCGTCATGACCCGCGCCGATATCGAAGGACTCCGCCCCGTCAGCGTCTCCATGGGCCTGATGCTGGAAACCGCATCCGAGCGGCTGTCAGCGCGCGGCGGCCCGCACTGGGGCTCACCCGACAAGCGGCCGTCTGCGAGATTGGCTACGCTGGAAGCGGCCGGCGAGATGGCGGTGCCCTTCACGACAGGCCTGCTGATCGGCATCGGCGAGACCCGCCGCGAGCGCATCGAAGCGCTGCTCGCCATCCGCTCGCTGCACCGCCGGTTCGGTCACATCCAGGAAGTCATCATTCAGAACTTCCGCGCCAAGCCGGGCACGCGCATGGCGGCGGCACTCGAGCCGCCGCTGGAAGACCACCTGTGGACCATTGCCGTGGCCCGCCTGCTCCTCGGGCCCGACATGTCGATTCAGGCCCCACCCAACCTTCGCCCGGGCGCCCTCGCCGCGCTGGTTCGGGCCGGGGTGAATGACTGGGGCGGGGTCTCGCCGGTCACTCCGGATCACGTCAATCCCGAAGCGCCGTGGCCACATCTGGCGCTCCTGGCGGCGCAAACCCGGTCCGCAGGCAGAGTACTGCTCGAGCGGCTGGCCATCACGCCACCCTACGTGCGGCGGGCGGAGAAGTGGGTGGATGAATCACTGCGGACCGCCGTCGTGCGGCGAGCCGACAGCCGCGGACGGGCGCGAGCCGAGACGTGGCACGCCGGTGCGGGGGATCCCCTTCCGCGGCCCGCCATGGAGTGGTTGGTGTCAGGCGGGAACGCCGGGACGGGAGCATCCCGGTCCGTGCGGCGAATACTCGATCGCGCCCGCCGGGGCGAGGATCTCGGGGAGGACGAGATCGTCGCACTGTTCCAGGCAGAAGGCGCCGACCTCAGCGAAGTGTTGCAGACCGCCGATGCCCTGCGTGAGGAGACCGTCGGCCCGACCGTGACCTACGTGGTCAACCGCAACATCAACTACACCAACATCTGTCTCTATCACTGCGGTTTCTGCGCGTTCTCGAAGAGCGGACCGCGATCGCTGCGCGGCGCGGCCTACCTGCTGGATCTCGATGAGGTGGCGCGGCGGACGGCGGAGGCCCGGGACCGCGGCGCGACCGAAGTCTGCCTGCAGGGTGGCATCCATCCGAGCTTCACCGGTGGCACCTACTTCGACATCGTCGGTGCCGTGAAGGGCGCGGCATCGGACATTCACGTGCATGCATTCTCCCCGCTCGAGATCACGCATGGCGCGCAGACGCTGGGCCTGTCACTCGAGACCTACCTCGCAAAGCTCCGTGCCGCGGGTCTTTCCACGCTGCCGGGCACTGCAGCAGAAATTCTCGACGATGAGATACGAGAGATCATCTGCCCCGATAAGCTGAAAACGGCGGAGTGGCTGGAAGTCATGCGCGCCGCTCATTCCGTCGGCCTACGGAGCACGGCGACGATCATGTTCGGCCACGTGGAGCAGCCGCACCACTGGGCGCGGCACCTGCTGCGCCTACGCGCCCTTCAACAGGTCACCGGCGGCTTCACCGAGTTCGTGCCGTTGCCCTTCGTGCACATGGAGGCGCCGATGTGGCGCAAGGGTTCTACCCGGGAGGGACCGACGTTCCGCGAGGCAGTCCTGATGCACGCGGTCTCCCGGCTGGCTCTGCACCCTCACATCACCAACATCCAGGCTTCGTGGGTCAAGATGGGCGCAGATGGCGTCGCCTTCTGCCTGCGCGCCGGAGCGAACGACTTCGGCGGTACGCTGATGAATGAGTCCATCACGCGCGCTGCAGGCGGGATCCACGGCCAGGAGCTGACGGCCGAGGATATGCGCGCGCGGGCAGCCGCCATCGGCCGGCCGCTCGCACAGCGCACGACGCTCTACGGCAGTGTCTCCACACAGCTCCCTTGTAGATCCCTCTCGAGCATCTCGAGAACTTGAGGCTTCCACCCCGCGGACTACTTCTTTTGCTTCGTGGGCCGCTTCCAGCCTTCGATGGTCGTCTGCCGGGCTCGTGCAATGGTGAGCTTGCCTGCGGGCGCCTGGTTCGCGACCGTCGATCCCGCAGCGATCGTTGCACCCGCCCCTACCGTGATAGGAGCCACGAGCACGCTGTTGGAACCGGTATGAGCATCGTCTTCGATAACGGTACGGTGCTTGTTGGCACCGTCATAGTTGGCGATGATCGTGCCGGCCCCGATGTTGACACGCGCGCCCACCTGCGCATCCCCCACGTAAGACAGGTGGTTGGCTTTCGATTCTGCCGCCATCGTCGAATTCTTCACCTCGACGAAGTTGCCGATGTGCACGCCCCCGGACAGCTTGGAGGTCGGCCTGAAGCGGGAGAAGGGGCCTATGTTGCAGGAAGGTCCGATGACAGCCCCCTCGATCACGCAATGCGGGAAGAGCTGCGTGTCATCGCCGATCTCCGCGTCCCGGATGACGCAGCCCGCCCCGATGCGCACCCGATCGCCGAGCTTCACCTTTCCTTCCAGGACGACGTTCACGTCGATGAACACATCCCTGCCGTGGCTCACCCGACCCCGAACATCGATCCGCGCCGGGTCCGCGACGGTTACCCCGGCCAGCATCAGCTCCCGGGCAGCGCGTTGCCGGCACACCGACTCCAGCATGGAGAGCTGCACCTTGTCGTTGACTCCGAGTGCCTCGATCGCATCGGCACACCCCAAGGGATTCACCGCCACGCCTTCCTTGACGGCCATCGCGATGACGTCAGTGAGGTAGTACTCGCGCTGCGAGTTGTCGGCTTTCAATCCCTCGAGCCAGCGCCTGAGCAAGGCGGCGCGCGCGGCGAGAACCCCCGTGTTGCACTCGCGGATTCCCCGCTCTTCTTCCGCGGCGTCCTTCTGCTCGACGATCCGCTCGACTCGCCCATCGCGGCTGCGGACGATTCTGCCGTACCCGGTCGGACTGTCGGGAGTCATTGTGAGGAGTGCGACCTGGCGCGGCCCGGCGAGAGCGACCAACTGCTCCAGCGTCTGCCGGCTGAGGAGAGGTACGTCCCCATAAAGGACGAGGACCACATGGTTATCAGGCACTTTCGGCATTGCCTGCAGGACCGCGTGCCCCGTCCCGAGCTGCTGCGCCTGCAGTGCCCACTCCACCGGCTCCACGGCCAGCGCTTCGGGCACCTGCTTCCCTCCATGCCCATACACCACATGGATCGCCGCCGGCGCCAATGACCGCGCGGTATCGATGACGTGCGCAAGGAGTGGCCGCCCCGCAAGCGGCTGCAGCACTTTCGGGAGCGCGGATTTCATCCGCCTCCCCTCTCCCGCCGCGAGGATGATTACAGACAGAGGGGCCTTAGCGGCCCCTGAGGGTGATTTGGCCATGGCGACCCTGTGATCGGAGCATTGATCGCAAAGTCCTTTTCCGGGGGCTTCTAAGGTCTTCAGCTCCGCAGCTTGCGCAACCGCTCGATAATCTTCAACTGCGCTGCCGCGCGTGCCAGCTCCGCAAGCGCCTCCGCCTGCGTGATGTGCCCCGACCGATCCTTCAGCGCCTCCTCCGCACGCTGCTTGGCAGCCAACGCTGCCGCCTCGTCGATGTCCTTCGCCCGAAGTGCGGTATCCGCCAGCACCGTCACCTTGGAAGGCTGCACCTCGATCGCGCCCCCGCCGACGAAGAAATGCTGCTCCGCACCATCCGGCGTCTGCACCCGGACCTCCCCAGGCTTGAGCAACGAGAGCAGCGGCGCGTGCCGCGGCGCCACCCCGATGTCGCCCTCGGACGCGGGGGCGAACACCATCGTGGCCTCTCCCGAGAAGATTTCCCCCTCGGCGCTGACGATGTCGACATGGATGGTGTGCTGATCGGCCATGACGGACCCTCTACTGCAGCGTCTTCGCCTTCGCGACCGCCTCATCGATGGAGCCGACCATGTAGAAGGCCTGCTCCGGCAGCGAATCGAACTCACCGCCGATGATGCCCTTGAAGCCGCGAATCGTCTCGTTGAGCGGCACGATCTTGCCGTCCTGTCCCGTGAATACCTTGGCGACGTTGAACGGCTGCGACAGGAAGCGCTGCACCTTGCGCGCGCGATACACCGTCAGCTTGTCTTCCTCCGACAACTCGTCCATGCCGAGGATCGCGATGATGTCCTGCAGCTCCTTGTAGCGCTGCAGCACCGCCTGCACACCCCGCGCCGTGTTGTAGTGCTCCTCGCCGACCACCAGCGGGTCGAGCTGCCGGCTGGTCGAGTCGAGCGGATCCACCGCAGGGTAGATGCCGAGCGAGGCGATCTGCCGCGACAGCACGACGGTCGCGTCCAGATGCGCGAAGGTCGTGGCAGGCGAGGGGTCGGTCAGGTCGTCCGCCGGTACGTATACCGCCTGGATGGACGTGATGGAGCCCGTCTTGGTGGAAGTGATGCGCTCCTGCAGTACACCCATCTCCTCAGCGAGCGTCGGCTGGTAGCCCACAGCCGACGGCATACGGCCGAGCAGTGCCGACACTTCAGTACCGGCGAGCGTGTAGCGATAGATGTTGTCGATGAAGAACAGCACGTCACGACCCTTGCCGCCGTCCTCGCGCGTCTCGTCACGGAAATACTCGGCCATCGTGAGGCCGGTCAGCGCCACACGCAGGCGGTTGCCCGGCGGCTCGTTCATCTGGCCGTAGACCATCGCCACCTTGGAGTTCGACAGGGTCTTCGGGTCGATGACGCCCGACTCGATCATCTCGTGATAGAAGTCGTTGCCCTCGCGGGTGCGCTCGCCTACTCCCGCGAACACCGACAGGCCGCTGTACTGCTTGGCGATGTTGTTGATGAGCTCCAGCATGTTGACGGTCTTGCCGACGCCGGCGCCGCCGAAGAGGCCCACCTTGCCGCCCTTGGCGAACGGGCACAGCAGGTCGATGACCTTGATGCCCGTGACCAGCAGGTCCTGGCCGCCCGCCTGCTCGTCGAAGGATGGCGGCGCCCGATGAATCGGCAGCTGCTGCTGCGACTGCACCGGACCACGGTTGTCCTGCGGATGTCCGAGCACGTCCATTATGCGTCCAAGCGTGGCCTTGCCCACCGGCACGCTGATGGGCGCGCCGGTCGCGACGACGGACAGGCCGCGCCGCAGGCCCTCCGAGGGTCCCATCGCGATCGCACGCACGATGCCGTCCCCGAGCTCCTGCTGCACTTCGAGCGTCAGGTCCACGTCTTTCAGCCTCAATGCCTCGTAGACGCGCGGGATGGCGTTGCGCGGAAACTCGACGTCGATGACGGCGCCGATGATCTGGGTGATGGTGCCTTCGCCCGTATTAGTCATGTGGTGTGTCTCTCAAACCGCGGCCGCGCCACCCACGATCTCCGAGAGCTCCTTGGTGATCGCGGCCTGGCGGGCCTTGTTGTAGATGAGTTGCAGCTCGCTGATGAGCTTGCCGGCATTGTCGGAGGCCGCCTTCATGGCAACCATCCGCGCGGCCATCTCGGAAGCAACGTTCTCGACCGCCGCGCGGTAGACCTGCGACTCGATGTAGCGCATCAGCAGGCCATCGAGGATGTGCGCGGCTTCCGGCTCGTAGATGTAGTCCCAGTGCTCCTGCAGTCCCTCGATATCCATCGCCTCGATCGGCAGCAGCTGCTCGGCGACGGGCCTCTGCGTCATGGTGTTGACGAACTGAGCGTTCACCAGGAAGAGGCGATCGATCTGACCCTCGCGATAGGCGTCCAGCATCACCTTGACGGTGCCGATGAGGTCCTTGACGTGCGGCCGGTCGCCGAGGTGCGAGACGTTGGCGAGGATCGGCACACCGAGGCGCCGGAAGAAGGCAAGTCCCTTCGCGCCGATCAGACAGAGCTTGACCTCGGCGCCCTT
>Ga0134128_10007636_pt1 | contig 13059 bp, 10 predicted proteins | sample KB31754_FD_96462 | JGI IMG/M metagenome (GOLD analysis project Ga0134128, IMG submission 96462) | Terrestrial soil microbial communities with excess Nitrogen fertilizer from Kellogg Biological Station, Michigan, USA - KB3-175-4 | ecosystem: Environmental > Terrestrial > Soil > Unclassified ... | reverse complement strand
TCGACATCCTCGCGCGCCGTCTTCCTAAGTCGGGAACCTTGGCGCTTGCCTCCCTTCTCGAGGAAGCGCGTAAGCCCACCGTGCGGGTGTGCGCGGAGGGTGCGCCCTTTGAGTTCAAAGATACGCTCAAGGCGCGCGGATACCGCTGGAATGATGGGATAGATGGCGCTCCACGAGCATGGTGGAAAGAGGTCAGCGACGGAGAGGTCTCCATTGAAGTTGAATTCTTGAAGAGCAAAATTTTTCGCGGTGATGTGAACATTCCGACGAAGCGCATTACAGCTTACGACCGCTTCTCTGACCGCGCCGGATCATTGTAGCCGCGGGGCCGACCGCGCCGCTTCTCCGACGGAACCCCATGTAGCGCGGCAACCTGAACGTTTAGCGCGCATAGAAACGTGCCGGCTCGCGCAACGGCCTGCGACATCCTGTCGGAGTTGCCGTCTCACGGCAGCGCCCAAAATGCGGCGAGACGGAATCCCATTTGGAGCGATCAATGCTGATCGAGCGCGAGCTTGTCGAGATGGCCGACACCTACCGCTGCATGGCGAAACAGGCCAAGGCCCCTCGCTTCAAGCTCGAATTCGCCGAACGTGCCGAGCGCTACGAGACGGTGGTCTCGGCCGTCAGGCAGGCGCGGCAGACACGGCAGGATGATGCCGCGAAGGAGAGCGGCATCCGCGGCACTGAGCGGACGACCGGCCCGTCACCGCTTGCCACGCGTCACCGGCAGGGGACGCCGGGTGGTGGCGATCTCGTCCCGCGGCCATTTCAGGCCTGATCAACGCTATCCGCCGCGATGACCCGCACCGCGAGCGCTCGGTCGATGCCGTGCAGCGGCGCGAAATTGATAAGCACGATGCGGGAGAAGATGCGCGAGCCGGGTGAAGCCGCTGCCGATATTCCGGGCCACCTGCGCTTCGCCGCCTGAGAGCGCGCGATATTACGGTTTCGTCATCCGGGCGTCAGCGCCGCTTCAGGTTCCGCTGGCTATGGTCGATCCGACTGCTACGGGCCGCCGGGTTTTCCATGCTGCGCCGCCGCTGCCTTGCCATACTGATCCCGCTCGCGGCCATGCCGTCGGCGCGCGCGGCCGATGCGCCGTGGGTTGCCAAGCTCCAATCCATGCCGCGCCAAATCATCGCCTACGCGACGGTCGAGCCGCGCTCGGTCTTGCGGCTGCGTGCCGGCATGGCCGGGGAGGTGGCCAATCTGACGGTGCTGCCCGGCGACACCGTGAGCGCTCACGAAGTGCTGGGTCAGCTGACCGGCCCGACCGTCGAAATGCTGCTGAGCGCGCGCCAGGCGGCGCTCGCCGGCGCTGAAGCGACGCTCAAAGGTGCACAGCAAGAGCTGACCATCCAGCAGGAAAAATTCGCCGGCCGGCTGGCGACACGCGGCGCGGTCACGCGCGACGTGGCAGCGCTGAGCAATGCTCAGGCCAAGCTCGACAGCGCCCGCTCCGCGCTGAGCGCGGCCGATGACATGGCGACGCTGCGCGCACCGAGCGCCGGCCGGGTGCTTACGGTTGGCGCGGTTTCCGGCGAGCGCGTGGCGATGGGCGAAACGGTGCTGACGCTGGTGCCGGAGAAGGATCTGTGGCTGCGGGCGACGGTCTATGGCGCCGACGCCAATCTCGTCGCACGCGACATGACGGGAGAGTTCACACCAGCCGGCGGCGGTCCCGCCATTGCGGTGACGGTGCGCACGATCGTCGGCGCGCTGCAGCCGAATGCCGGCCGGACTGTGAACCTGGTCTCCCGCGACACCGCAACCGGTTGGCTCGACGGCGAGACCGGCACAGTGACGATCGACGCCGGAAAATTGAGCGGCGTTGCCGTGCCGACGCGCGCCCTGATCCTCGATCAAGCACGCTGGTGGGTGCTCGTACGCACGCCGCAGGGGGTTCATCCGCAGGCGGTGGTGCCGGGCCCGACACGCGGCTGGAAGACGCTCATCGCGCAAGGCCTCTCGCCCGGCGAGCAGGTGGTGGTGGAAGACGCCTACCTCGAGTATCACCGCGGCATCTCACAACATTACGCGCCGCCCGACTGACCCATGGCCGAGGCGGCACGTCCCCTTGCACAAGTGCTGATGCGTCCGGTGCTGTGGGCACTCGTGCTCGCCGCGCTCGTCGGCTATGCAGCATACGCCTTCCTGCACATTCCCGTGGAAGTGCTGCCGCAGTTCGATTTTCCGCAGATCAGCGTCGTCGCGCACCTGCCGGGGACTACCGCCAGCGAGCTCGAGACGCTCATCGTCTATCCGCTGGAAGGTCAGATCCTGACGCTCCCCGACCTGAAAAGCGTCCGCTCGACGATGGGCAACGGCATCGTAGAGATCGACGTGCGGTTCCGTGAGGGCAGCTCGGCGGTACTCGACCTGCAGGCGGTCAACGGCGCGATCGATCGGGCTCGCGGCCAACTGCCGCCGGCGGCGAATCCGCTCGCGCAGATCATGGGCAACGCCACCAACGAGGTGGCGGACTACACCGCAGAGATTCCCGCCGACGTCGCTCCGGCCGAGGTGCAGCGCGCCGTGGAGGCCAACGTGGCGCCGGCGCTTCGGGCACTGCCCGGTGTGCAGTACGTGGACGTCTACGGTGCGGGCGACGAGGCGCTCTGGATCCAGCCGGATCTCGGGGCGCTCCGCCGTTACGGCGTGTCGGTCACCGACATCGCCCAAGCGGTCAAAGATGAGGTGCTTCTGAAGCCTGCCGGCTACACGATGCAAGGCCATAACGACGTTCTGATCGAGGCTAGACATCTGCCCGTGCACATCGCTCAGCTCGAGGCCATGGCAGTTCCAGGGCCGCACGGACCGATACCGCTTCGCGATCTTGCGCGCGTCGTGCGCGGGGCGATCCCGACGCACAATGCGGTCGCGCTCGATGGCCGCCCGAGCGTTGCGGTGACGGTCATCAAGCAGCCGGGAGCGGCCACCACTCCGGTTACTCGGACTGTCCAAACGACGCTCGATGAAACCCTTGGTCAGCTTCCACAAGGGGTACGCTGGATACAGACTTACAACCAAGGGCAGGTCGTACACCTGGTCGGAGCGGATCTGGGGCGCAATCTCCTTATCGGCATGGCGCTCGCGGTTGCACTGCTCTTCTGGGTTCTCGGCGCCGGTCGCGGCATTTGGGTGCTGGCCTTCAGCATTCCGCTGTCGCTCACCCTCGCCATCGCGACGCTCTATTTCGTGGGCCAAGACCTCAATCTGATGACGCTCGGCGCGCTCACGGTCGCCGTGGGACTGCTGGCGGACGATGCAATCATCGTGCTGGAAAGCATCTACCACCAATGGGAACAGGGAGAGGGGCACTGGGAGGGGATCTGGAGCGGCGTGAAAAGGATCGTCATCCCCGATGTCACCGGCACGCTCACCAACGTGTCGATCTACGTACCGCTCCTGTTCGTCGGCGGACTGGTGGGGCTCTTCTTCATTCCCTTCTCGCTCGCCATGACCTTCGCGCTCATCGCCTCCCTGCTCGTCTCACTCACGCTGATCCCGCTCGGACTCGGCTTCATCGGCGCGAGCGCGGCTGTGGGTACGAGCAGCGGCCATCGTGCACTCGAATGGGTTCGGCACTGGAACGAGCGGCTTTTCAATCTCGTCTCGAGGGCGCCACGGCTTTCGCTCGCCATCACCTTCGCCGTGCTGGCGCTCAGTCTGGTGGGCCTCGTCCTCGTGCCCGTCAACTTCCTGCCGCTGCCGAACGAAGGGGCGCTGCTCATGTCGTTCACGCTGCCGCCCGGAAGTTCTCTCCTCGATACCCACGCGGCCGTGGAGAAGATGACCCAACGGCTCCTTGCCGATCCTGCGGTGGCACACGTCTACGCCCGCATCGGCTCCTCGGAGAGCACAAGCTATACCGAGCCCGCCTATGCGGGCGAGCTGCAAGTGGCGCTCAAGACCGGGATCAATGTCGGCGCGCTGGATCGCATCGGACGTCGGATCGCAAAGGCGTCGCAGTTGACCGGGGTTCAGGTGGCAGTCGATACGCCGACGATCGAGCGCGTCGGGGAGAGTCTCTCTGGCCTGCCGCAGCCCTTCGTGATCCATGTCTTCGGCAGCAGTGTCCAGAAGCTGCGTAGCGTCGCCACAGAAATTGCCGCGCGTCTTCGTCCCATTTCGGCTCTTTCGGACCTCTTCAATAATGACGGTTATCCGATCACGCAGCTGCAGATCGAGCCACGAGACGATGCGCTGGCCGCCAACGGGCTCACGCCCGCCCAGCTCTATGCCCAGATCAATCCGCTCCTGAACGGCGAAGTCCTCGCACAGGTGCCGGAGGGCAACGTACCGCTCGACCTTTACATGCGGCTTGCCGATGCGCCGGAGAAGTCGCTCGCCGCATTGGGACGCGTGCCGATCCGCACCGATGGCTGGACACCGCTCAGTCAGCTGGCCGATCTCACCCTCGTCGAGACCCCGAACCAGATTCGCCATATCGCCGGTGCGCGGGCGCTCGATATCCTGGCAACTCCCACCGGAACCCTGGGCGGCACGATCGCCGCAGCGCGTCAGGCGCTCTCGGGAATGAAGCTCCCACCCGGCTATCGCATCGCCTACGGCGGTCTCTATGCGGAGCTCGAGCAGGCGGCTCTCGGTCTTCTCATCGCCGCGGTCGCCGCCTTTTTCCTCATGATCGGCATTCTCATCCTGCAATTCGATGGGCTGCTCATTCCGGGAATTCTATTGCTCGAAATCCCGCTGGCGATCACGGGGGGCACCATTGCGCTCGTCTTCAGTGGGGTGGGGCTCAATGCCACCGGCGTCATTGGCTTCCTGACGCTGATCGGCATCGGACTGCGTCATAGCATCGTCCTGCTCGATCGGGCGAAGAACAACGAGAAGAAGGGCATGGCGGTCGAGGAGGCCGTGCGAGAGGCGATACACGTGCGTTTCAGACCGATCGTGCTCACCGCGGTTACCGCCATCCTCGGAATGTTGCCCACGGCGTTGGGATTTGGCCAGGGCGCCGCTCCGGAGCAGGGCCTGGCGGTGGTGATCTTGGGCGGTCTTGCCTGGAGCGCGGTGCGCAGCACGAATTTGATTCCCGCGCTTTACGTGCACTGGCGCCGCAAGCAGCTGGCGCGCGAGCAGCACGCGTGACGCGAACCGAACTTTCCGCGGCACGCGTCTTCCGCGCACTGCATGGGCGGCGACCCTCCGGCAATCCGTGCTTGCGGTTGCAGTAGGACGAGGGGCTCCTCTCCGGAGGCGTTCTATCATTGGGAACCAATCCGCAGATCTTGCAACCAGATACGCCCAGACTGCTTCGACACATTCGCCAACCCCTGGGCGTTCATTCTGAGGTGTTGAACTCTTGAGTGTTGGATTTCTGAGGTGTTGAATTTCCCCGGCCGAAAGGCACAGACTTGCAGATGCGCCGTTGCGTGCCGGAAAAATCTCGACCGCCGCTTCGCCGCACGGCGATACTCCCACAGCTGCAGAGCGCGGCAACGCGCAACGCGGCGACACGCCCGAAAAGTCAATCTGGCTCGAACCTTTGCGACATCACCCACATCGCTTCTGAACCCGAGGGGAGACGAGAGAATGGCCGTTTACGACTGCTATTTTCGCTCGCTCACCGGATCTGTCTGCGCACACCGGCGGATCAAAAAGCGCGACGAAGCCAGGCTGATCAAGATCGCATCGCGATTGAGCATCAAGAACGACGCCGCGCAATGCGAGATCTGGTGCCAGGGGCATCGGCTATACATTCTGCCGCGTCCCGAGGCGCCGTCGCCACTGGTCGATCACTCACTCAATGCTTTGGCGCGGCTCGCCTTGCGGTCGGTCGGCTTGCTGCAACGAGCGCCATCACTATCGGCCTCCGCCTCCGGAGCCCGATGCGGTAGCCCTGCGGAGGCCGACGCACCGCGTGGTGAAGATCACCGGGAAGGAAGTCTGCCGTCGCCGAGCCGGGAAGCTGTCCCATCCATCGATCTCGCCTACTCTCGGCGAGACCATCTCAAATCCTGATCCGCCGCAGCTGGACCATGTATTTGAGATTGGAAGCGAGCAGTCCCGGCGAAAGCAGGTGAAAAACCGACAGCAGCCTGGCGCTCGGAATCCCTTGCATCCACCGGCACATGCCGTATTTGAACAGATTGTGCACGAGCTTGATTTTGAAATAGGGCGAGCTCGAGCTTAGAGCCTTGTCCGAAGCAAAGGCCCGCCAGCAATATATCGCGTCCTCGGCACCGGCGATCCGCGGTTCGAGCGAAGCAAGGCTCGATGTCGTCGATCTCTCGTGAGCCCGGCATCGCACGAGCCTTTGGGGACAGTACCAGGCAGCACCCCCGCTGCGCACCGCAAGGTAGGCGAGATAGAGATCGACGACGACGCCCGCCTCGACCGGGATCGTGTCCCAATCCACGGCGTCGCGGCGAAACACGGCCGCGGAGGCGGTCCAGATCGAACGATAGACGAGCGCAATCTCGCTGAACGGCTTGTGTTCGCCCTCGGCAATTCTGTCTCGCAACCAGCGCCGACAATTGGCGGCCGTGTGCATCGGATCGATGGAGCCTTCCGCATCGGTCATCCAGTGGTCGCAAAATGCGATTACCCGCCCCGGCGCCTCCTCCAGCTTCCCCACGAGCGTCGACAGGTATTCTTTTTCCCATACGTCATCGTCGCTGAGGAACGCCAGGTATTTTCCTCTGGCGCGGAGCGCCAGCATTTTCCAATTCAGCGCCATACCTTGATTGGTGCGGTTGCGGCTGAAGAAGATGCGCGGGTCGTTGAACCTGGCAACGAGGTTCTCGGGGTTCTCGTCGCTCCCATCGTCCTGGATCAAAATCTCCAGATTCGGGTAGGTTTGGGCGACGGCGCTTTGCACCGCGTATATCAGCAAGTCAGGCCGGTTGTAGGTCGGGATCAGCACGCTCACCAGCGGCGCCTCGCTGGCGTCGTGCTGCGGAGAGGGATCGAGAACGCTCATGCGTCGATTACCTCCAACTTTGCCCGAGCGAATGCACTCCGGTTGGATCGCATGCAAAGAGCTGTCCACGGGCTATTCGCCCGGAACGGCACGACAGCATCCCTCCTCGGATTATCGGGATGAGGCGCCAGGAAATCTGGTGAGTGAGCGGCCGCTACTGCTCACAGCGCTTGGATAAACACATCAACCAGCGAAGCGAGCGCCAGAACTGCGGTGACAAAAAATAGCAACAGTGACGCGGCGTGCGGAAGTAAAGCCTCCAGCCGATATTCGGCTCGATCTCCCAGCTGCTTTTCCGCCCACCCACCCAGGAAAGCGGACGCGATCGCCAGCAACAATGCGTAGAACGTCAATGCGAATGGTGCCATCCAGCCCATGCGGTTCACCCCCGAACCCCATGCCGTAACGCCTGAGAGGCTCGGCAGGTCCAGTTGGCGCGCTTCGTTTGCATTGACGTCATCGGTCTGACCAAAAGGTTGAGCAGACCGCGGCCACAAAGATTTGGGTCAATTTTGTGACCCGACAGATCAGCGTCGCCCAAAGAGCCTTTCGATATCCGCGAGCCCGAGCTCGACATAGGTGGGGCGGCCGTGATTGCACTGGCCGCTATGCGGCGTCGCCTCCATCTGGCGCAGCAGCGCATCCATCTCGGCCTGGCTGAGGCGGCGGCCGGCGCGGACGCTGCCATGGCAGGCGAGCGTGCCACACACCTCCTCGAGCCGTTCCTTGAGCGCCAGCGCATCGCCGAGCTCGGCGAGCTCGTCGGCGAGGTCGCGCACGAGGCCTTGCACATTGGTCTCGCCGAGCAGCGCCGGCACTTCGCGCACCAGAACGGCGCCGGTGCCGAAAGCCTCGAGCACCAGGCCGAGTTCGGCGAGCTCCGCGGCGCGCGCGGCGAGCCGCGATGCCGCCGCCTCGTCGAGCTCCACCACTTCGGGCAGCAGCAACATTTGCCGCGCCACGCCGGTCGCCGCGAGCGCCGCCTTCATCCGCTCGTAGACGAGGCGCTCATGCGCCGCGTGCTGATCGACGATAACGATGCCGCTCGCGGTCTGCGCCACGATGTAAGTGTCGTGCAGCTGGGCGCGCGCGGCGCCCAGCGGATAGTGCTCGGCCGGCGCCTCTGCTTCGGTCGGAGCGGCTGGCGGCGCGGCGGGAAGATCGAGGCCGAGACCGCGGGGAAGCGGCGCCTGGAATTCTGCCGCAGCCTCGGCGAGGCCGGGTCGGAGCGCCGCCATGGGCGCGCCCCAGGAGCCGCCGCCGCTGAGGCCGGGCCGGAAGGCGGAGAGCGCGGCGGCGGCCGTGGTGGTGGAAGCGCGGTGGCCGGCAGCGGCGAGCGCCTGGCGCAGCGCGCCGACGAGGAGACCGCGCACCAGTCCGGCATCGCGGAAGCGCACCTCGGCCTTGGCGGGATGGACATTGACGTCCACTTCCTCCTCCGGCAGGTCGAGAAAGAGCACCACCAGCGGATGTCGGTCGCGCGCCAGGAAATCCTGATAGGCGCCGCGCACCGCGCCGACCAGCAGCTTGTCGCGCACCGGGCGGCCATTGACGAAGAGATACTGATCGCGCGAGGTCGCGCGGTTGAGCGTCGGCAGGCCGGCAAGCCCGGTGAGCCGGATGCCCTCGCGCTCGGCCGCTATCGCGAGCGCATTGTCGGCAAAATCGCGGCCGAGAATGGCGGCGAGCCGCGCGCGCCGCGCGCTCTCGGCATCGCCGCCGGCGAGATCGGGCGCGAGCGCGTTGAGGCGCAGCAGCACGCGATCCTCGTCGCCGATCACGGTGAAAGAGATGCCCGGCCAAGCCATGGCGAGGCGCTTCACCGCGTCCACCGCCTGGTCGCGCTCGCTGCGCGCGGTCTTCATGAATTTGAGCCGCGCCGGGGTCGCATAGAAGAGATCGCGCACCTCGACGCGCGTGCCCGGCGGATGGGCGGCGGGTATGGGCTCGCCCTTGGCGCCGCCCTCGACCGCGAGCGACCAGGCCTCGGTGGTGCCGCGGCGGCGGCTCGTCAGCGTGAGCCGGCTCACCGCGCCGATCGACGGCAGCGCCTCGCCGCGAAAGCCCAGCGAGCGGATGCGCAGAAGATCGTCCTCTGGGAGCTTCGAGGTGCAGTGCCGCTCGACGGCGAGCGCCAGCTCTTCGGCACTCATGCCTTCGCCGTCATCGGTGACGGCGATCAGGCTCTGCCCGCCATCGCGCAGCGCCAGCTCGATGCGGCCGGCGCCGGCGTCGATCGAATTCTCGATCAGCTCCTTCACCGCCGAGGCGGGACGCTCGACCACCTCGCCGGCGGCGATGCGGTTGACCAGAACGGGCGGCAGTTGCCGGATGCGCATGCGGCTATTGTGCGCCGCCGCGCCTCGATTCGCCAAGATATTGCCGCGCAAGCACCTTGCCCTCCTCGACGGCGGGCTGGTCGAAGGCATCGACCCCCAGCAGATCGGCGGCGATGATGGTCTCCAGCATGAAATGCATGAAGAGCGCGCCGAGGCTCTTCTCATCGAGTCGCTCGAGTCGCATCACCCGAGTCGGGCGTCCGTTGCGCAGCAGGCTCGTCGCCGTGGCGCGCTGCTCGGCGGCCAGCAGATCGCCCATGCGGCGTCCGGCGAGATAGGTGAGAGCGCGGTCGGCGGCGAGATCGGGCGGCAGCGCGGCGCCCGCGCCCTCCTGCTTCAGCATCAGCAGGGTAAAGAGCTTGTCAGAGGGACCGCCGAGATAGAGCTGAAGCTGGCTGTGCTGATCGACGACGCCGAGAGCACGCACGGGCGTCGTGCCCTTGCCGTCCTTGCCGAGACTCTCGGCCCAGAGCTGCCGATACCAGAGGCCGAAGGGCGCCAACCGATCGACATAGGGCATGAGCACGCTGATGTTGATGCCGCGCCGCTCGGCGAGCGCAACGGAGATCGCGGCGCCGAGTGCCGGTGCGGAGTCGCGCGGCGCAGCCGCGGCGAGCGTCGCGTCGAGCACGCCCGCAGCGCCGTCGCGCAGCGCCGCGGCATCGAGCCCGGCAATCAGCGCCGGCAGCACGCCGACATTGGAGAGCACGCTGTAGCGGCCGCCGATGCCGGGATCGTGATCGAAAAGGCGCCCCCGCTGTGCCGTCGCGAGACGCCGCAGCGGGCTGTCGCCCGGCTCGGTCACCGCGACGAGCCGGTCGCCGAGATCGGAAGTGCCGAGCGATTGCCGCAGCCAGTCGAGCACGGCCAGGAGCTGCGCCAGAGTCTCGGCGGTGCCGCCCGACTTGGAGATGGCGATGACGCCAGTACGTGCGGGCTCGATGGCGGCGAAGAGCGCGTCGAAGCTGGCGGGATCGATATTCTCCATGAAATGGAGGCGCGGCGCGCCGGCACGCGGCCCGAAACCCTGATCCGCGAGCGCCGCCACGGTCTGCCCGCCGAGGCTCGAGCCGCCGATGCCGAGCACCAGCACGTGGTCGAAGCGGCGGCGAAACTCGCCGGCGATATTGTTGAGATCGCCGACGTCGTCGCGCCGTGCCGGCAGGCGCAGCAGCGGCAGGCTGCCGTCGTCGCGGCGCGTGCGCAGCCGCGCCAGCGCCGGCTCGGCGCGGGCCAGCGCCGCCTCCAGCTCGTCGCTCTCGAGCCCGGTCTCGCCGATGGTCTCGGCAAGGCAGCCCTCGATGTCGTGATCGTAGAGCATCGGCCCGCTCACCTCACCGTTCCCCCGCCCGCACCGGTGGGCGGCTGCCTGACGCTGGGTTCGCGCCGAAGTTCACCCGCCTGGGACGCGGCAACGCCGTGCAACACGATCTCTTTGGCGCCCGGCAGCTTCTCGGGCGAGCCCACGACCACGAAGGAGAGCTTCGCCGGATCGAGCAGGCGGCGCGCGACCCGCTTGGTGTCGGCGAGCGTCACCTTGTCGATCAGCGTATTGCGGCGGTCGAGGTAGTCGATGCCGAGCTTGTCGCGCTGGATGGCGACCAGCATGCCGGCGATGCGCGCCGTCGAATCGAGGCCGAGCACGAAAGAGCCGGTGAGATAGGTCTTGGCGTTCTCCAGCTCCTCTGCGGTCGGGCCATCGTCGTGCATGCGCTGCCATTGGGCACGGATGATGTCGATCGATTCGGCGACCCGGCTGTTGCGGGTAGCGACGCCGCCGAGAATGAGGCCGCTATGACGCAGCGGCACGAGGGTGCTGTAGACCGAATAGGCGAGCCCGCGCTTCACCCGCACTTCCTGCGTCAGACGCGAGGAGAAGCCGCCGCCGCCGAGGATGTGGTTGACGATATAGGCCGCGTACCAGTCGGGATCGTCGCGCTTGATGCCCGGCTGGCCGAAGGTGACGACACTTTGCGGGATCGCCATGCGCGCCAGCAGCAGCGGCGCCTTGGCGGAGACCGTCATCTCCGGCACCTTGCCGAGCGCGGCATGGGCGGGCAGGTCGCCGAAGGTGAGGTCGAGCTCGCGCTTCAGCGCCTCAGACGTCACGTCGCCGACCACGCCGATGATGAGATTGTCCTTGGCGAAGCGACGCTTCACCAGCGCGCGCATGTCGGCAATGGCGATGCGGCCGACGCTTTCGGGCGTGCCCTCCTCCGGCCTTGCGTAGGGATGGTCGCCGTAAGCATTCTCGAACCACAGACGGCCGGAGAGATAGCGCGGCTCGGTGCGCTCCTCGGCAAGCTGCGCCAGAAGCTGGCTCCTCACCCGCGCCACCGCCCCCTCATCGAAGCGCGGCACGGTGAGCGCGAGATGGAGCAGCGCCAGCGAGGGCGCAAGATTGGCGGAGACGGTGCGCAGGCTCGCATCCATATCGTCCGCGCCGGCGTCGAAATCGAGCGAGGAGGCGAGATCCTCGAGCTTACCCTGGAAGGCCTGGCTGTCGAGCGTGCCGGCGCCCTCGTCGAGCAGGTCGGAGGTGAGCGAGGCAAGCCCCGCCTTCCCGGCGGGATCGAGCGCCGCGCCACCGCGGAAGCTCGCAACAAGCGTCACCACCGGCAGGCTGTGATCCTCGACCAACCAAGCGGTGATGCCGCCGGGGCTGGTGACCTGCTGCACCTTGGTCGCCGCGGATGCCGGCACCGCAGCGAGCAGCAGCAGCGCGGTGGCGAGCGCGGCAAACTGGGCACGCACGCTCACGAGGTCGGCTCCGGCAGCAGCACGCCGGTGACGGCGATATCGTTGCGGATGACGAGGCGTGCCGCCTTGTTCACCTGGTCGAGGGTGACGGCGCCGATGCGGTCGGGCCAGGATTCGACATCGTCGAGGCTGCGCCCGGTCGCCAGCGCGGCGCCGATGATGCGCGCCGGGCCGGTGAGGCTGTCGCGGGCAAAGACCGCTTCCTGCTGCATGCGCCGCTTGGCGCGATCGACCTCCTGCTCTGTCAGCCCGTCCTTCAGCACCGCCTTGATCAGGGCATCGACGCCCGCCTCAAGATCGGCGATGGCGACGCCCTTGCGCGGCGTGGCGTAGAAGCCGAAAGCGGCAAGCCCGCGCGAGCCGGGGTCGTAGAAGGCACCGGCATCGAGCGCCAGCTTCTTGTCGACGACGAGGCCGCTATAGAGCCGTGCGGTGGCGCTGCCGCCCAGCGCCTCGGCCAGCACCTGCAGCGCGTAGGCGTATTGCGTGTCACCCGCCGTGTAGCTCGGTGCGAGATAGGAACGGCTCCAGCTCGCCTCGCCGACCCGCGGGCTCTTCATGACGAGACGCGTTGCCGCCACCTTGGGCGGCTCGGCGAGGGCGAGGCGCTGCGGCAGCGCCCGCGCCGCGATCGGCCCGTAATACTTCTCGGCCAGCGCGCGCACCTCCGGAACGGTCACATCGCCGCCGATCACCAGCACCGCATTATTGGGCGCATACCAGCTGTGATAGAAATCGAGCGCGTCCGCCGTGGTGAGGCCGCGCATCTCGCTCTCCCAGCCGATGACCGGATGATGATAGGGGCCGTTGAGGTAGAGATCGGCGTCGATCTGTTCGTTGAGCAGCGCCTCGGGGCTATCGTCGATGCGCGTGCGCCGCTCCTCGAGGATCACTTGGCGCTCTGGCAGCACCACCGCATCGGTCAGCACCAGCCCGGTCATGCGCTCGCTTTCGAGCTTCATCACCAATGGCAGCCGGTCGGCGGCAACTTCCTGGTAGAAGGCGGTA
>Ga0134128_10007635_pt1 | contig 13061 bp, 12 predicted proteins | sample KB31754_FD_96462 | JGI IMG/M metagenome (GOLD analysis project Ga0134128, IMG submission 96462) | Terrestrial soil microbial communities with excess Nitrogen fertilizer from Kellogg Biological Station, Michigan, USA - KB3-175-4 | ecosystem: Environmental > Terrestrial > Soil > Unclassified ... | reverse complement strand
TCTTGCAACTTTACTAGATTCTTGCCTTCCCTCTTATAATGATTTTAAAATTTTTGCTAGCTATAATATTAAATATAGTCTTGAAGCTTTAAATAGTAAAAGACTAAGTTTAAGAAAAGATGAAAGAAGCGAGCTATATTGGATTATAGCAGATGCAAATTATAGAATAAAATATACCGGAGAGGAGAACCAGCAAAGTCTGAGTGAAGTACTCCGTTATTTATCATTAGCAATAAAAGAAAATCCTAAAAATTGGCGAGCCATAAAAGATAGAGCTGCATATAATGGAGACCTCGGTAATTACAAAGCTGCGATAAATGATTATTTGCTTTGGTTAAAAGTAACTGAAGCCAATAACAAAGAAGCGATAGATAAACAAAAGAAATGGATATCAAATCATACCGCAAATGAGATTAAGGATATAGACGCTATGTGGAGTAATTGGGATTTTGGTAATTTAACCTCTCCAACATTTACTGGAATGGTAAATATCGCAGAGTGTTATTTGAACTTGAGTGATTACAAAAATGTTTTATTATGGTGTGATAAAGCTATTCTTGCAATCGAAGAATATAAAAAATATAATAAAAATCAGGATGAACTTACATTGCAATATGAGGGTGAAATATATTATGATAAAGCACTCGCACATTTTAAACTAAAAGAGTTCACTCTGGCATGTAGCGAGATTGGAATTGCAATTAACAACGGTTATGATCTTGAAGAATGTAACAAACTTCAACTTGAAATGAATTGTAATTCGGGTACACTTCCCATTAGTACCATCAATTCAATTTCCATGACAAAAAAAGGTGGAGTATATGAGATTCCGGTCACTATTAATGATGTTTTGAAACTCAATTTCATATTTGATGCAGGAGCTGCAGATGTTTCTATCTCTCCCGATGTTGCTTTAACTTTAATTAGAACAGGCACCATTAATGATAAAGATTTTATTGGTACGGAAACTTACCGATTTGCGGATGGAACTTCAGCTAAAAGTAAAGTGTTTATTGTTAGAGAAATTCAGTTAGGCAACAAAAAGATTTATAATGTCAGAGCCTCCATTTCAAGCTCTATTAATGCTCCGTTATTACTTGGACAAAGTGTTTTAAATAAATTTGGAAAAGTAACAATAAATTACACTAAAGGAGTAATTCTTTTTGAAGAATAAAATACATTAAAAGTACCGGATTTGTAATGAGATATTCTTGTTACACATTCCATTCGTCGAGCAAAATTTCGATTCAAAATATTGAGGCCTTTGTTGGTGTTGAGCGAGGAATAAGTGTGGATGCTTCACCAACAAAACGAATTAAAGAAAGCCTTGTTTTTGACCCCTTAAGTTTGGCCGTTGGTGAGGCCATCGCTTCAAAACCGCGCAACACCAACTGCGGTGGGAAAAAGCAATTGCAATTGCTGTTGTGGGTTTAGGCTTTTTTTTGAAGATTGAAGTGATGCTCGCGATAGGGATTTTATTATTTACACATTCATCTTTTGACCGGATCATGGGATATGGATTAAAGTACTATAGCAGCTTTAATGACACGCATTTAGGTAAATTAAAGAAAGTTAAAACCATTGATAATGGACAGTCTGAACTGGATATTATATGACAAACGTGTCGCCTGTCTAATATTAAAACATGAAACTTCTTTTGACGATATTACTTGTTGATTTTATCACCCTTTTAGTATTTAACCCTTCAATAATAGTTATCTTATTGATGCTGCCATTTGAACTTTGAAAGGCCATCCTGATATCATCATCTTTTTGAAAGAATGTATCTTTCTTATAAGCAAACAGCTCAATCCCAGGGAGATTGTTTCTTTGAATGAATAACTGATTTCCCGAACAGGCTATTCGTACCTTATAATTTGAATTTATCTCATATTCGCCCGCATATTTCTCCAGTTCATTCCGCGGAAGTTTTATTTCATCAAAATATGAATAAGCCTGATTATAAAGAATGGCGAAAATGGAAAGGCCGATAGTTTCAATCTGGTGATTGTAAATATTATTCAACAGAATTACGCATACATCCTCTTCCTGTATCCTCCCAAAATAGCCGGTAAACCCCAGAATATTACCCCCATGGGAAACAATCTTTTTCTTATACAAAGTGTCAATCCAGCAACCAAGTCCGTATCCTTCAAGGTAAGGAGTAGTTGCTTCTTCGAGGCTTGCTTTACTATAAACTTTGTAATTCAATAGGCCTTTGTGCCATAAATAAAGATCTTTAACGGTACTGTATAATGAACCCGCAGAAAAAGTTGCCGTTGAATCCCATGGTACAGATTCCTCATGTATTTTTCGGGTGTAACTGGTATGTCCCATTGCTTTATCCTTACTCTTTAAGCCTGCAAAATCAAAACCTGTATGTTTCATCTTTAAAGGTTTTAGGATAAAATCTCTTACGACAGCCTGGTATGTTTGACCCGTCACTTTTTCAATAATTAAACCTAACAAAATGTATCCCGAATTGCAATAGGAATATTGAGTGCCTGGATCGAAATACAACGGCTTATCAATAAAGAAGGAAAGCATTCTCTCCGTAGTTCTTGGTACTGTGCTTTCTTGCACAGCTAAAGTGTCCCTGAGAATTTCGTAAATCCCTGAGGTGTGAGTCAGCAGATGTTTGATGGTTATTTCATCGCCTCTTTTATAGCCTGGAAAATATTTCGTGAGTTTATCTTCCAAATTCAACTTATGTTGCTCGGCCAGTTTTAAAACTACAGCAGCTGTAAATTCTTTGGTGGTAGAACCTATTTGGTAAATAGTGTTAGCAGTATTGTGAATATGCTGCGCTACATCTTGATACCCGTAAGCTTTTTCATAAACGATCCCTCCATTTTTACTAACCAATACAGAGCCATTAAAGCGGTTTATTTTAACTGCCTTCTCAATAAGTGAATCTAGTCTTTTATTTACATCCTGGCCTTTTACAGCCAGCATATTAAAAATAATTACGCATAGAATTGCTACTGCTTTTTTCATAAATCAAAGTACTTGCTTATTTTTATTGCTGAAGAATATAATATGCAAATAAGCCGTTGTTGTCTGCAAAATGAGAGCCTCGAACTATACCATACTTTTTACTATTGGCAAGACCTTGTTAGGATTCTTATGTTTCCAAACCGTGATAGAATTGTTTGGAGGCCAATGGCATTAAATACCTATTTCCTGGGGTTGCTCATTTTATTAAATGATAAAGCTGACTTCGATTTGAACATTCCGTTCAAGTCTTTTCCATTCAATTCATTTGCAATTAAAATTTTAATGTTGATTTAAAAGATACGTAACTAATGTCTTTACCGCTTCCTGTAGATATTGTATAACTGCCTGCTTTAATGAACGATACATCAAAAGAAAATGATAGATTTTTAGTTTGTTGATAATTTGTTTCAATAACATAAAATTCACCCAAATCTTTTTTCTTTGAAACAAAAAGAAGATCCGGGTCAGGCCTGTTTTGAATCATACCCGGAGAGTAAGTTCCATCCATGTTGCTATTTCTCGACAGAAAAAATACTTGTGCTATTATGTTTAACTTTTGAAAGGCGTATTTAATATACGGATTCAAACTTATGATGTTTGTGGCTCCAATTGGAGCCGCCAGTCCATAGGCTGGTTTTGCATAAAGCAAATTGTAGGTATTCAATTTTTTATCTGAATTATTTTTATCTCCGGAAACTACATTTGCTGTAAAGCCAATTATTCCTTTTTTATTTGCAAGTACAGTTAGATTCACGTCCGTTAAAATAGAATAGGCACTAATGATTAAATCTTTGAATTTACCCGATTGATAAGAGCCCTCTACTTCAAAATTTATGTTTTTAAAATCTGAGATTAAACGTATGCCGTAAGTTTCCCTGTTTTCAGTTCCTGTTTGATAATTGTATTTTTTCAATTTAGAATGAAAATTAACTGCGTAATAATCTAAGCTGATTTTGCGATTAGAAAGATATTGTGTGCCATACAGACCGACCAAATATTCTTTAAAACTCTGATCATCAAAAACATATTGTTTGGATATTGTTTTGGAAACTGCGAAAAAGTCAATTGCCCCGTTTTTCAATTTCCTTTTTATGATAAGGCCATCAAAGGTCTGTCTGGTATTGGGCCCTTCTCTTACAGTAAGTAATCTATGATTGCCGTAGAACAGTTCTTGTCTTCCTAACCTAAATTTCCAATTGTTTGCTTTTAGCTCAGCAAATGCCTGGTGCAGGCTTAATTGATTTTCATCTATTTCTGGTACAACGGGATTGGTATTCAAAAATCTGAGCGTATTGTTGATTTGAATAAAAAAACGAATGTGATTACTTAATTCAATATCAGTATGCAGCATTAACCGATGCCAAAGTTGATTGACTGAAATATGGTTATAATTTGGAGGCACGTCTCCAAAGTTTAGATTTTTATAACTCTGAAATTGTTCGCGCAATTCTCCCCCAAAAGAAATGTAATTTTTATTTCTAAGATTAATAAATTTAAGATGCTCAACTCCTTTTTTCAGGCTATCATTTTTTAAATAAGAAAAATCATCGTCATAACGTAAAAGACTTATCTTATTTTGTGCTGTCGCAGATGAAGTTAATATTGTAATAAAGAGGAGCATTGTGTAAATGAAAGATTTAAGGTTCTTCATAAGTATTGAGTTTGGCGGTTTGCTTCAACTGCCGTTAGACCTAATTTTTATATTGTTGATTTCTCTTGATGGAGGGTCAGAACCAGTAGGTTATTTCTTTCAGGAAAATAACCTGCAGATCCTAACACTCTCTCTTAATAATTAATATGGCTTTATTACCTGCCCGGTATTGCTTCCAAATATAGATTTGCGGAAGCCATATTCCAGTTGCTGCATTGTTACGGGAATATCTCCTGGAAAAAACGGAAAATAATGAGGAGAATTTTCAATTACTGTAGGACTTACCGCATTGATACGAATACCATTTTCTAGTTCAATAGCGGCAGCTCTTACAAAGGCTTCAACTGCACCATTGGCCGCTGAGGCATTTGCAAAGTTCTTTTGTGGGTCATGGGTTAAAGCCCCTGTAATTAACGTGAATGAACCTTTAGGATTGATGAAGTGTTGTCCAATAAGCACGAGGTTAATCTGACCCATCATTTTTCCTTCAACTCCCTTTCTAAATTCCTTATCTGACATTTTATTCCATGGACCTACATAAGTTGGTCCTGCCGTGCTGATTAGTGCATCAAAAGCGCCAGCTTGGTTGAACAAACTTTCAATGGATTCGGTAGATGTTATATCAACCTGAATGTCACCTCCTTTCGAAGCTGCCGAAATTACTGTATGTTCTTTTTCAAAGGCACTGGTTAAGTGTTTTCCCATGGTGCCTGTTGCACCTACGATGATAATTTTCATTTTTGTAAATATTTAATTTTTATTTACGCAAAGGTAAAATCAGCAATAGGCGATCTGGTAGGACAATTATGTAGTTGTGCAGGATTTATACAGGATTATTTCTAAACGCTTCAGGTGAATATCCGGTTTGTTTCTTGAAGAATCTTGTGAAATAGGAAACATCTTCATAGCCGAGTTGGTCCGCTATATCTTTGATTTGATTTGGAGTGGCAAGCAGGTTTCTTTTGGCCTCCAAAATAATATGCTCATTTATTAGTTCAGAGGTTGTCTTCCCCATTGTTGCCTTGGTGATTTCATTGAGTTGATAGTGGGAAAGATTCATTAGCCCGGTGTAATGAGATACCTGTTTATGGGTAGTAATATTAGAATCTAAAAAATCTAAAAATTCCTCAAGACGTTCCTGCGAATATAGATTAATAGGTGTGGATGTTTCATTTGGCTTTGGGCTTTGTCTTATAAACTCAATTAAGAAAATATCGAGGTGGGCTTTTATGACATCGAGGAATCCTTCTTCTTTTAAAGTATACTCCTGATTTACATTTTCTAAAATTTCTATCAATTTTTTAAACCTGTTTATCTCAAGCTTACAATAGTTTTTATTGCTTGCTTTCCGTAACCTCTGAATTGACATACTATCTTTAGGATGGTAAAATTCTGTATTAAATTCTATTATGTATCCAGTAGAATCTGCTTTTAAATGGAGCTGGTGCACTTGACCTGGTCTCATAAAAAAAACAGAATTATCTACAACAGTATAAGTTTTAAAATCTATTTCATGGGTACCCTCGCCTTTTTGTAAAGCAATAATAAAAAAGAAATCATGCCTGTGCAATTCATGAAATAAGTCATTCCTGTCAAAGAGGTCCTCGACTTTGCGTATCTTAAAACTTTGGGAAGATTGTAGCTGTTGAGGATAACTGATTAGTTGCCTTATAGGGATTTTTTTCATCTTGACTTAACTTGATTGAAATACTAAGCACTCGTACAACAAAGGTTCAACTCCAAACTTACTCTATTTTAAAAACTGATTTAAAGTTATCAACTAAAAGCCAAATAAAATCTCGGTTCTCTACAAAAAACGTCGGACTATATGATGCGTAGCTGAAGCAAGATTCTAAATTCCTTTTTGTGCCAAGATTAAACTCAGTTTATCTCCCGCCGGCTTTTCACTAAATTTTTAAAATTCTTCAAAAATCATTTTTTTACTTAGAGTCATTCCTGCAGATGTCCCCATTCCAACTGCATTTGCTAGGGTGCGCACGCGGGTTACGTTATCCCCACAGGCATAAATTCCATTTACGGTAGTTTCCTGAAAGGGGTCAATCTTAATATATCCATCTTCAGTTAATTCACATCCTAATGATTCCGGAATATTGCAATGTTGTTCAAAAGGTATTGGTGCATAAATAGTGTTGACGGCAAATTTTGTTCCGTCTCTAAAAATAATATTTTCAAGATGTCCATTTTTGTGCTCTAATTTTTCAATTTCCTTTTCAACTATTTCAATAGATTTTTTTTCAAGTTTTTCGGATTGCTCACCCGATAATGCGGAAGTTCCATTGGTAAATAGTGTTAGCCTATTTGTCCAGTTTGAAATTAACCTGGCTAAATCAAAACCATTTTCGCCGTTTCCCAAAAGACCAGTTATTTCATTTCTCACCTCATAACCATGACAATATGGGCAGTGAAGAACAGAGATACCCCAACATTTTGAAAATCCGTCGATGTCAGGCATAAGATCCCTGATGCCTGTTGCAAGAATTAATTTTTTTCCGGTAAATATTTTTCCAGATTCTGTAAGAATTTCAAAACGGTTTCCAGATTTTTGCCCACTAATTGCCAATCCATCAAAAAACTTAACTGTATTATATTTTCTAACCTGCAAATTTGCCAAGGCTAAAATTTCTCTTGGAGTGTCGCCATCGTGAGTTAGGAGATTGTGTGAATATGGCGTTTGCTTGTTACTTGGGTTTCCACTATCAATTACTAAAACTTTTTTTAAAGCTCTTCCAAGAGCCATAGCAGCAGCAAGGCCTGAATAACTCCCGCCAATTATTATTACATCAAAAGAATTATTGTCTGTCATGTGATTTTGTTTTTTTTTCTTGTAAAGTGATATTATAAATGAATTGTAGCTTTTTCAATAAATGAATTCATGATCAGGCAATGAAGTTATGGATAGTTGCAAAATTCTATTTTGTCCTTTTGGTTTTCATTGAAAGTTTTTTAATGATTGATTCAAGGAATGGAATTCCTGCGAACATCATCCATGGCACCAATGCAATTGTAAGCAAGAACGTACGTTGATACAAAGGTAAAGTTGCTAACTGATGTCCAAAAAGGTAATAAAACAGCGTGATTGAAGGATATATTATGGTCCAGATTTTTAAAGAAGCAATCAATTTCATTTTCGTTTTCATCCCAGGTTTTTTTATAGTTATTAATGAAAGCAAATTTATTTCAACCGTCATTTTCCTAATAGGACGATCCTTTATTTATACAGGACTAATTTAAAATTTTGCCCGAAAAATTATTTGAGGAGGAGGTTTTTCATGTTTTATGAACTAACCAATAAAGCTGGTAATATTTTGGAATTCAAGCGATCTGCTATAATAACTTTTTAGTGTCAGGTATTCTCATTTTGCAGACAAAAACGGCCCGTTTGCATATCAGTTCAATGAAATCCGAAACAATAAGAGAACTTCATTTCCTTTTGGTACTTTAGATTATGAAAAAATCATTTGTTATCTTATTACATACAGGTTTTTGGACCTGTTACTTCATATTGATAGCAATAATGTTAGGCGTCTACTATAGAAGCAGCATACATGCCAATAACCAGGAATTCAGAATTTTGAATGCTCTAAAAAGTCTTCTACTTTTTGCATTTATTCCTTCGTTCATTTCATACTGGTCTTATTATTACATTTTATTTCCTAAATACCTTCAACACAAAAGAATTTTCCTTTCTATAATCCATGGCATCTTTATTTCTTTAATGGCTGCTTTGTTCGGTTATATCCTGATTCGGTATTCGATAGAATCGGGTTATATGAAAGATATGGATGATGGTGGTAAACACGGAAGGTCTACTGCAATAATAGTAATTGTTGTGATGACCCTCATTGGCCTGGTAACTGGCGTAGTAGCATTAATTATAAGAGGATTCATCAACTGGTATAATGAAAAAAAACTGAAAGATGCCTTAAAAGAAAAAAACCATGAAATGGAAATGGCTTTGATAAAATCGAAACTTGACCCACATCTTTTATTCAACACTATTAATAATATTGATGCCTTAATAATAAAAGATGCAGTAGAGGCATCGAACTACCTGAATAAGTTATCTGACATCATCCGCTTTATGCTTTATGAGACCAAGGCGGATAAAATTCGCCTTTCGCAGGAAATTGAATACATAGAAAAATACATCGCCTTACAAAAAATACGAACTGCAAACGTAAATTATGTACAGTTCGCGGTAACAGGAATTGTTGACAATAAATATATCGCGCCGATGGTTTTCATTCCATTTATAGAAAATGCTTTTAAACATACTAATAATAAAAAACTCGAAAATGCCATAACGATTAATATCCTGATAAAGGAGGAAACCATACAATTAATATGTGAAAATAAATTTGATACCAGGTTAGTGGTCAAGCAAAAGAATGGTGGACTAGGCAATGAACTGATTCAAAAGCGCCTACAACTTATTTATCCGGAAAAACACATTTTGGAAGTACATAAAAACAACGAATTATATACAGTCAACTTAACTATTATCAATGGATAAATATACCTGCATCATTATTGAAGATGAGCCTCTTGCTCTTGAAAAAACGAAAGACTTTGTGACTAAAGTTCCCTTTTTAAATTTAAGTGCAACTTTTGATAATGCACTAAACGGCCTGACCTATTTAAATAACAACAAAGTAGATGTGCTTTTTTTAGATATAAATATGGACGAATTATCCGGTATAGAATTATTGGAAAGTTCGAAGATTAATAGCCAGGTTATTATTACAACTGCCTACCAGGAATATGCATTGAAAGGTTATGAACTCAGGATAACAGACTATCTGTTAAAGCCTTTTACATTTAATCGCTTTTTACAAGCCGTCAATAAAGCCCAGGAAAATTTAAGCCAACGCGTTACTGAGAAAATCCTGGAATACATATTCGTAAAAACCGAAAATCGCCTGGAAAAAATTGCGATTAATGATATTCTGTATATTGAAGGCATGAGAGATTACCTGCGAATTCATACAATAAATAAAAAAATAATGACGCTGCAGAGTTTTACTGAACTGGAAAAGCTGATACCTCTAAACCTTGTGTGCCGGGTGCATAAATCATATATGGTTGCAATCAATAAAATAGAATCTATTGAACGCAGCGAAATAAAAATCGGCAACGTTATTATTCCGGTTTCCCTTACTTACAAAGAAATTCTCTTTCAATTTATAAACAATAAAATATAGCGGATTCTGAAAATATCTTGCAGATGATAATCACTGCTATGCAGACATCTTACCTTGCTTTGCCTATCTGAAATCCAGCGTGATATTGCTTCATATACTTTTGTTTAAATTAATTAAAAACAAAATTTAAAAAAAGAATTATGAAAAAAAAGTTACAAGCAGGACTTATCATTATCATGATTATCCTGACCACGAATGCATTTAGTCAATCCAACGAAACGAAGTCAAGAGAAATAAAAAATAGCAAAAAAACGGCAAACACCTACCTGGACCTGATGGTTAATGTGGTGAGTACAAACCTCAACTATGGTTCCTCCAATAGCGCCCTTTCAGATTATAAGAAATCAAATAACGGAATACAGGCCGGTGCGTCATTTCAGGCAGGTATTACTCCAGGATTTTCACTTGTTTCAGAACTTTATTTTATGAGGAAGGGTGGTAAATTAAAAGCCAATAATCCATTAACCAACAACGAATCAACCATCCGTTTAAATACTTTAGAATTGCCGGTGCTGGCTCGTTTTCATTTTGGTAAATTCTATATGAATGCCGGACCATCCATCGCCTATAATATTAGTGGAAACAGCGAGATAGATGATCTGTCAACAAAACTCTCATTTGAAAATTCAGGCCAGGGCTACAAACGGTTCGATGCAGGCGTTCAGATGGGTGGAGGTTTTGAGTTTCCATTTAAACAAAGGAGGATCGCGTTGGACATAAGATACAATTATGGTTTAACGAATTTAGTTTACAGCAAAGAGATGTATAACCGGACTCTGATGATTAGCGTACATTTTTCCAAACCCTGGAAATCCAACCCATTGGGGAGAAAATAAAAATATAAAGCCAACCACGCCATTGCTGTCTGTTCTCTCACAAAAAAGCAGCTAATAAATTTTAAAAAATAAAAGAATGAATGCCAACATAAAAACCGCAATCTCCAGGAGTGTATCAACCGAACAAACCCCGATGAGTTCATTGCGTAAGATCTCGCTTGCTGCAGGCATACTTTACCTGTTAACCTTTGTCTCGATTCCTACACTTGTTCTTTATGGTCCTGTACATGAACCGAACTACATCCTTGGAACAAGTTCTGATAATTTAGTCATACTCGGCGGCATCATGGAGATCATTGTAGCACTCGCAGGTATCGCCACCGCAGTTGTTTTGTATCCGGTACTTAGGAAGCAGAATGAAAGTGCCGCGCTAGGATTGGTAGGCTCAAGGGTTCTGGAAGCCAGCACGATGTTCGTAGGTGTTGCATTTATTCTGTCTGCGGTGACTTTGCGACATTCGAATTCCGGCGCAGGGGCTTTGCCCCTCAGCCATGCTCTTGTCACCCTTTATGACCGCATCTTCTTACTCGGACAAAGCTTCATGCCGGCCTTAAATGACTTGTTGCTTGGCTTTCTATTGTACCAATCACGCCTGGTGCCCCGGGGTATTTCTCTGATTGGTATCGTTGGTGGCCCGATCCTGCTCATTGGATATTTTGCTATACTGTTTGGTCTAATCGGGCAACATGCACCTTTGACAGGACTATTCGCAATTCCCGTAGCACTATTTGAATTTTCGCTGGGAATCTATCTCGTTGTTAGCGGTTTCAAGCCTTCACCCATCAGTGCCGGAAAGTGATGCAAAATGGAAAGCAGTGGATTTCAATTGTCTTTATTTGACATCGGGTTGTCCTTTGGGGCGCTGAAAGCAAGGCTACCTTTGGATTGTAAAATAAGAATTAAAAATGGTTGCAGCGGGTATCTGTATATGGCTGAAAGATCTACTTCAGATAAGTCCTATTCAACTATCTGATTCTCCTATCTCTTGTTTGCGGCAATTAATAATTTTATGAATCATTAAAAATTAAAATAAACTCATCATGAAAAAACAAACAAACTTAAACTTTGCCAAAATGAGCAAAGGAGAGTTAAATGAATTAACTACATCAGTAAAGGAAATTGTAGCCACAGATTTTGTTCATGACAAAAACTTCACTGTTGTTGATTTATGGAATATTCGTCGTCGAGGAAAAACCGCTATGAATACCAGAAAGGTAGCAACATTCCTTTGATCGTCAAAAGCTTCATGCCCTTTCCCAACATTGCAGTACAAATGGAAAGCAAATGATCTTACCTGTCCACATTTGACATTGGGCCGTTCTTTAGAGTATTGAAACTTTGGATAGGTTTAAAGAATTAATTAAAACATGTTAAAAGGAAAACTCTAGCAAAATTCGGAATAGAAAGCCTATTTGCTTTGTATTTAGAAAAAATAAATAATATTTCGGAAGATTTTTATTGAATTGAACATCCTATTCACTTGAACACAAAATCCATATAAATGAAATTTTTTAAATACTACACATTATTAATTCTTGTTGTCTTTACTAATACATTTCATGCCAGTGCGCAAATTAAAAGACAGCAAAACATCAGGATTACTGATTTAATAAATTCTATTTCTGATAGTCTGAACAAACATTATATATTTCCGGATGAAGCTGATAGCATATCCAATTACCTGCATTCGAAATTAAAAAATAATGCATACACAAAATTGCTTGACGATCGTCAAAAACTTGCTCAGCAGATAGGAAAAGACATCAACAATGTTTATCACGACCCACATTTGCGGGTACAATTTGATCCCGGATTTAATGCAAATGTTGCTTATAATCCAACCGTAGAAGAAATGATGCAAGTAAGAAAATATTGGAAAGAAAACAACTATAGTTTTAAAAAAGCAGAAGTGCTTCCGGGCAATATTGGTTATCTCACCTTTAACTTGTTTGTAGATGATATTGAAGCAGCTAAACAGACCATAAAAGCTGCATTAGTTTTTTTATCTAATACTGATGCCATAATTATTGATTTAAGAGATAATATGGGTGGCGACCCTAAAATGGTAAGCCAAATTGAGAGTTATTTTTTTAATGAAAAGACTGAAATGAATAGCCTTATTAACAGGTCAACCAATGACACTACTTTCTTGTATGCTAACCCTGCCAAAGCAGATAGTATTTACCTGCCAATGCCTGTTTATATTTTAACGAGCAATCATACTTTTTCAGGAGCTGAAGATTTTAGCTATGGAATGCAAACTGTAAAAAGGGCTATTGTGGTAGGTGAAACAACCGGTGGTGGCGCACACCCGCAAATGCCCTTCTCTGTCAATCAAGGCTTTGTTGTATATAT
>Ga0134128_10007630_pt1 | contig 13071 bp, 7 predicted proteins | sample KB31754_FD_96462 | JGI IMG/M metagenome (GOLD analysis project Ga0134128, IMG submission 96462) | Terrestrial soil microbial communities with excess Nitrogen fertilizer from Kellogg Biological Station, Michigan, USA - KB3-175-4 | ecosystem: Environmental > Terrestrial > Soil > Unclassified ... | reverse complement strand
GAGCCGCAAGCCGGCCAGGTACGGGTCCGCGGTCGCTGACTCGGACCCGCCGTGGTTTTGCGCTCCGCCCGGGGGCGGGGTGACGGTCACGTGCGTTCCCGTTCGGTGGGCGGCAGCACGCTGGCCTCGCTCGCATCGGCCACTCCCGCGTCGTCGAAGGTGGCGACTTCCCGCAGCGCGCGCACGGCCGCGCCGACCAGCGGCAGCGCGAGCGCGGCGCCGGAGCCTTCGCCGAGACGCAGCTCCAGGTCGATCAGCGGGGTGATGCCGAGAGCCTCGAGCGCGAGCGCGTGCCCGGGTTCGGCGGAGCGGTGTCCGGCGACGCAGGCCACGGTGACCTCCGGGCTCAGCGCCTGCGCGACCAGTGCGGCAGCCCCGGCGATCACGCCGTCGAGCACCACCGGGATGCGCAGCGCGGCCGCGCCGAGGATGAACCCGGCCAGGGCGGCGTGCTCTAGGCCGCCGAACGCCGCGAGCACCCCGAGCGGGTCTTGCGGGTCGGGCCGGTGCAGTTGCAGCGCCGCGCGCACGACCTCGACCTTGTGCGCGTAGGTCTGCTCGTCGATTCCGGTGCCGTAGCCGGTCACCTGCGCCGGGGATGCCCCGGTGAACGCTGCGATCAGTGCCGCCGACGCGGTGGTGTTGGCGATGCCCATGTCCCCGGTCAGCAGGCACCGGTTGCCGGCCGCGACCAGGTCGCGTGCGGTCTCGATGCCAGCTTCCAGGGCCGCGACGACTTCTTCGCGAGTCAGCGCGGGGCCTTGGGTCATGTCCGCGGTGCCGTAGCGCACCTTGCGCGGGATCAGGCCGCTTTGCGCGGTCAGTTCCGCGTTCACGCCGACGTCCACGACGCACACCTCGGCGCCGACCTGCTTGGCGAACGCGTTGACCACCGCGCCGCCGGCGAGGAAGTTCGCGACCATCTGCGCGGTGACTTCCTGCGGCCAGGGAGTCACGCCCTGGGCGTGTACGCCGTGGTCGGCGGCGAACACCGCGAGGGCCGCGGGTTCGGGAAGTGGCGGTGGGCACACGCCGGCGAGCCCGGCCAGTTGCTCGGAGACCGCTTCCAGCACGCCGAGCGATCCAGGTGGCTTGGTCATGCGCGACTGCCGGTCGCGCGCGGCGGCCAGGGCCTCGGGGTCGAGACCGCGGATCGCGTCGACGGTCTCGCCCAGCAGCGAGATCGGCTGCGCGCCGGGCAGCGCGCGCCGTCCGAAGCGCTCTTCGTGCACGGCCCACGCCAGCGGTCGGCGTTTGGCCCATCCGGCTCCGGCCAGTTCCGGCTCCTGCGGGAAGGACTTGACATATCCGACACAAAGATACGCCACGACCTGCAGATGGTCGGGCAAATCGAGGACGGCGGCCAGTTCCCGCTCGTCGAAGAAGGAGACCCAGCCCACGCCGAGGCCTTCGGCGCGGGCGGCCAGCCAGAGGTTCTCCACCGCGAGGCAGGAGGAGAAGGGTGCCATCATCGGCTGGGTGTAGCGGCCGAGGGTGTGCCTGCCACCGCGTGTGGGGTCGCAGGTGACCACGATGTTGACCGGCGTGTCGAGGATCGCCTCGATCTTGAGGGCGGCGAACGCCCGGGCGCGGGCCTTTGGCAGGGAGGCGGCGTAGGAGCGGCGCTGACGTACGGCCAGGTCGTGCACGCGTCGGCGCATGGCCTCGTCGCGGATGACCAGGAAGTCCCAGGGCTGGGAGAACCCGACGGAGGGTGCGGTGTGCGCGGCCTCGAGGATCCGGGTGAGGGTCTCGGTGGGGAACTCGTCGGGCAGGAAGTCGTTGCGCACGTCGCGCCGCTCGTGGATGACCCGGTAGACGGCGGCGAGCGCGTCGTCCTCGTAGGCGGGCGCGCGGTGTGAATCGTCGCCGGCGTCCTGCTGGTCCTGCGGCGCGGCAGTGTTCTGCTTTTGGGCGGGTGACGACGGGGCGGGGGTGGGGGTGGCTGCGGGCTGGGATGCGATTGGAGCGGGCGCGGCGCTTGTGGAGACTGCTTGCTGCGGACCGGCCGGGGTTTGTGCGGGGGCGCTCGCCGAGGCGGTGGCCGGTTCCGTTTTGGCGGGTCCGGGTGCGGCAGGTGCGGTGCCGGGTGCGGACTCTGCGACGCGGCGGCGGGTGCCGCGGGGCGGGGGCATGGTCGGCGTGGCCGCTTCCGCGGTGGCAGCTGCGGCAGGACTGGCGGCGGGAGTAGCCGCGGAAGGAGCAGCACGCGGAGCAGGTGCAGCAGTGGTCGGCGCGGAGGTCTGCGGCGGTTGTTGCTGCGGCGCTACCGCAGTGGGAGCGGCGGCGCCCTGCGCAGGGGCCTGCTGGCGTTGCAGCTGCGCGGCGGCCGCGGCAGCGGCAGCCTGGACAGAGTTCTGCGGCGCAGCGTGCGGCGCTTGGGCTGCGGCGGCGGTTCCGGGAGCCGTTTGCGCTTGCGGGGCTGCGGCAGCAGCCTGGAGCGGCGATTGCACCTGGCCTTGTGGCTGAGCATGCTGTTGGCCGGGCGCCTGGACTCGCGCGCGTGAGGCGGCAGCGGCTTCAGCGCGGCTGGGTGCCGCGCTCTGTACGGCCGCGGCGACCTGCGCGGACGCTTGCTGCGGCGCAGCGTTCGGCTGCACGGTGTTCGGCTGCACGGCGTTCGATTGCACGGTGTTCGATTGCACACTGTTCTGCGGCACCGCGTTAGGCGGTGCTGTGTTCTGCCGTCCGGGGTTCTGGTGCACGGTGTTCTGCTGTCCAGGGTTCTGCTGTCCAGGGTTCTGCTGCGGCGCGGTGTTCGGGCTCTGCTGCTGCGGCTGCGCGGGCAACGGCACCTGTCCGGTGCCCGGGCGCGCGGACTGCTGCTGAACCCCGGCGGTGCCGGCGTCAGCGCTCGGCGCTTGCCACACGGCGACCGCTTCATCGCCATATGGCTGCTGAGCTTCTAGACCTTCTTCGGCAAGCGCGTCGAAGGATCCTGACGAAGCCGGCCGGGTGGCGGTGGCGGCCGGGCTCTCGCTCACCGCGGCGCGAGACGGAGGCACCGGGGCGACGGACCGCAGCCGCTCGCTGCTCAGGTCGTCGGCGGCGCGCTCCTGCTGTGGCGCAGGCGGCTGCACAGCTTGCTGCCCAACCGACCCCTGCGCCTGCTGCGGTTGTTGCTGCGCCTGTGCCTGCGGGGTTTGAGCCTGCGCCTGCGGCTGCTGTTGGGGTTGTTGTGGCACGCCGACCGGCCGCCGCGGCGGCGTCAGCGTCTCGCGCTGAGCCGCGGCCTGCTGCGCGGAAGCAGTCCCCTGATTGCGGGCTTGCGCCTGGGCGGCCTGCTGGGCCTGACGTTCCGCGCGCGGCGGACGGGTCGGCAGCGGCGGCGGCCCGGGCAGCGGCTCGTCCGGAACCGCTGGTCTAGCACCCGCGGTGGTCGGCGAGGGCACCCGTGGAATCCCGGAGATCGAAGGCTGCCCGAGCGGTACTTGCCCGGAACCGCCCGCCGAAACCGGCTGCGCCGAATCCTGCGACGGCTGCTGCTCCTGCGGTGCGCCGGCCGGTCCCTGCGCCGGTGACGCAGAGCCCTGCTGCGCTGGCGGAGGGGCTGCCGTCCACGTCCCCGGACCGCTCATCGACGGACGCTGCGTTGTACCCGAAGCCGCCGGTCCCGCGGCCTGCGGTGCACCGTTAACCGGGGCCTGCCTCGAGGCGAACACCGAACCGCGGCCGTTCAACCCGCCCGGCGCGCCCTGCACACCCGCGCCCGGCGCGGCCCCGGCACCCACCTGCGGCTGCTGCTGCCCGTTCGGCGACGGCGCGGGAGCAGGCGCCCCAGGGCGCACGGTCGGCTCGTCGAACATCGGCCCGGGACGAAACTCCGTGGTCGGCGCATCGAACCCAGGCGGCGGACCGGCCTGCTCGTACGCGCCAGACTCGTAACCCTGCCGCTCGAACCCGGCCCCCGGTGCCACACCCGAGGCAGCCGGGTCGTACCCGCCGCGTTCGAACCCTGATTGCCCCGCTTGTCCTGGCTGTCCTGACTGCTGCTGTTGCTGCGGCGGCGGCTGTCCGCCCGCCACTGCCTCGTAGCTGCCCGGGCGGGACTGCTCGCGCGGATCAAAGCGCCGGCCCTGCTGGGTGAACCCGGAATCAAACGGCGACGCGTCGAACCGCTGCTGCGGGACCTGCGCTACGCCGCCCGCACGCGATCCGTATCCGTTGACGTACCCCTCGCCGTACGCTTCGCCGCCGTAACCCACGTCCCCTGAACCCGGCCCCTGCTGCTGTTGCGCCCGCGGCGGCGGAACCTGCGCGCCGGCGGCTCCTGCAGCAGGCCGCTGCTGCGCGTCTGGCACCCCGCGCCGGCCCGCGCCCACGGCGCGCTGTCCGGTCCCGTCCGGCTGCCCCGCCGCGCCGAACACCGCTTCCGCGTACGGCACGCTGCCGCCAGCCGCCAACCACGGCGCTGCGGCCCCGGTTCCGCTCCCGGCTCCCGCGCCGCCGGTCGCGTCACCACCGGCCGCAGGACCCTGATGCGGTACTCCCGCCGCCGGCACCCTGGGGCCCGTCGGAGGCGCGGTACGCGCGGCCGCGCCGGGCCCGGCCTCGGCCCCGGCACGGTCGAACTCACCCGTACCGTAGCCGCCGTTCCCGAACTCCTCGGTGCCGCTCATCACGCCTCCTCGATCCCAGTGGCCCACGCCGCCCGGCGCTCCGCGCACACCACACGCGAAACCGGCCCGGCTTCAGGCGCAACCTGCCCGCCCCCGCCGCCGGCGAGGCGATCACGTACCCTATCGGGATTCACCGACGGCCGGAAAAGCCCGCCGGCCGCACGCCGCGTCCGCGAGCCAGTATTGGCCACTGCCCGCCACCCCCGGAACCGGTAGGCGGTCCGAGTGAGTGACGCGGTCCACTCGGAAGACTGACGCGACCGCGCCCCAGACCCGTTGCACCGGTAAGGACCCGCGGCGCCGGACACTCCGGGCGCGCTCACAGGCGCTCGCCCCACAGCACGAAAATCGGGTTGACCGCCGCGAACCGGTGCGCGTCTCCGGGCATGGGCGCGAGGCGCGAGGATTGCAGCAGCACTCCGTCCACCTTGCGCCCGGAGACCTTCAACGCCGCCTTGGCCTCCGCGACCCGGTCGATCGCCATGAGCGTCACCACCACGATGCGCGGGTCCCGGTTCATCGCCGCCCGGATCACCTCGACCCCGCCGCCGGCGACCATCACCGCGTCCGGCTGCGGCAGATCCAGCAGCGCCGCCGGGGCCTGGCCGCGCACGACCCGCACCTGCACACCGTGCATCGTCGCGTTCAGGTCGATGCGCTCGCACGAATCCGCGTCCCGCTCCACCGCGATCACCGCCGCGCCGAGCCGCGCGCACTCGATGCCGACTGAGCCCGAGCCGGCGCCCACGTCCCACACCAGCGCCCCGGGGCGCGGCGCCAGGCGCGCGAGCACCAGCGCCCGCGCCTCTGAGGTCGTGATGCGCGCGGTGCGGTGCACGAAGGCGTTCTCCGGCAGCGCCCAGCTTCCCGGCGGCCCACCCCAGCCCGCCAGCAGCGGCGGGCGCGGCGGCGAGGCGCGATCTTCGTCAACGCACAGCACGATGCTCGGCTCACCCCAGTGGTGCCGGTCCGCGGCCTCCTGGAGGCTGAGCCACTCCACGGACTCCTCCGGCTCGCCGAGCCGCTGCGCGACCACGAGCGTGCGCTCCAGCGCGTGCTTGTCCGGGCCGAGCAACTCGACCGCCAGCTCCCGCGGTCCTGCCCCGGGACCGGTGAGCACCGCGACCTTCGGGTGCGCCCGGCACAGGTTCGCCGCGGTGCGCAGCGTGGAGACCGGCCGGCCGGCCGCGGGGTCGAACACCGAGCGGCTGGACGCGGTGCGTTCCGTCGGATCGACCCCGTCCGAGGCCGCGTCCACCGCGACCACGAGCGCGTCCTCCCACGCCATGCCGATGCGCCCGAACGCGGCCGCGACCGAGGAGATCGCCGGCAGCGTACGTACCCTGATTTCCTGCTCGCGCAGCGCGCGCACCACCCCGAAGAACCCGGGGTCTCCGGAGGCGACCACGACCGCGGGGCCGTCGTGCAAAGCCAGGTGGGTCAGCGCGGAACCCAGGCCGCCCATGTAGATGCGCCGCGCCGTTTCCGGGATCGGCAGCGCGTCCAGATGCCTGATGTTCCCGACCACCAGCGTCGCCTCGGCCAGTGCCCGACGCGCCTGTGGGGAGGGGGGAGACCCGTCGAACCCGAGGACGGTCACCCGCGCGTTGCGCCCGCTCAACTCCTGCGATCCCATGGCCGTCCGATCATCGCACGGATGCCGGGCCGGTGTGACGCACTACCGGCGAATGCGGGTCCTGAGTCACCTGGGGGCGGTGATCCGCTTCGTGCAGCTGTTCGCCAGGATGCTGGTGTGCATGGATGTGCGCGTGTGCGCTGCCGTGATCGTGGGCATGGGCGTGATGGTGCCCGGCCGGGTCGTCCGGGTGGTCATGCGGACGCTGCACCGCGCCGACCCGGTCCTCGAAACCCGGCATCGCGATCCGGTACACGCACGCGTCGCAGTTCACCGACACCGGACCAGCTACCGCCTCGGCGTATCGGTCCAGGACGAGATCCGTCAGCACGTCGCCATCCGCGAGCGCGCTGTCGCCCAGAAGCCGCCCGACCGTGACCTCGAGTCCCAGTTGCTCGGCGGCGCGCTCGCTGTGCGCCACGATCCGGTCCGGCAGCACGCCCGCGAACAGGAAGTACGGCAGCACCGTGACGCGCCGCACCCCCAGCCGCGCGAGCCGCTTCAAGCCCTCGCCGACCGACGGGTGCGCCAGGGAAACGAACGCCGGTTCGACGAACTCGACCCCTGTCTCCCGCGTGGTCTCCCAGAGCAGCCGGGCCGCGCGGTGCAGGTCCGCGTTCGCGTCCGGGTCCGTCGTTCCGCGCCCTACCAGCAGTACCGCGTCGGGCCGAGGCTGCGCGCTGGCCGCTAGGCGCTTGCGCAGCAACCCGATGATTTCCGGGTGCACTCCCAGCGGTCGCGCGTATCGCGTGCGCAGCCCCGGGTGCCGGGCCCGTTCCCGTGCCAGCGCCGCCGGAATGTCACCCTTAGCGTGGCCCGCCGCGAGCAGGATCAACGGCACCGCGACCACATCGCGACGCCCTTGTGACACCAGTTGCGCGACGGCGTCGCGCAGCGGCGGTGGCGACAGTTCGATGAAGCCACCGGCCACCGCGTCCGCCGAGGCATCCGCCCGTGTCTGCGCACGCTCGCCCACCCGCCGCACGAACGCCCGGAACTGCTCCGCGCCCGCCTCGTCCCGGGTGCCGTGCCCGACGATCAACAAAGAGGTCACGCTCGGCTCCGCTCGCGTTCGCTGCTCGATTCGATGTACAACAGGGCGTTGACAGCGGCGGCGGCCACCGCCGAACCACCCTTGCCGCTGCGATTCGACACCGCCCGCGGTGACAAGCCTTCGTGCGCGCGCAACGCGGCCTTCGACTCCGTAGCGCCCACGAAGCCGACCGGCATGCCGATCACCAGCAACGGCCGGTACTCGTCGCAGTGCTCGATCAGCTCGAACAGCGCGGTCGGCGCGCACCCGATCACGTACACCGCGCCCGGCCCGGCCTCGTGTGCGGCCAGTCGCAGCGCCGCAGCTGAACGCGTGAGCCCTTCTTGCGCCGCGATCTGCGCCGCGCGAGGGTCGGTGATGCGGCACACGGCCGGGCGGCGGGTGATGCCGGCCGCGACCATCGCGACATCGGCGACGATCGGCGCGCCGGAATGCAGCGCGTCGACCGCCTGCGCCAACACCGGCTCCTGCGGCAACACCAGGTCCTCGGCGTATTCGAGGTCGGCACTGGCGTGCACGACCCGCTCCAGCACCGCGCGCGCCAACGGCGGCCACGCGGCGGCCGCCGGATACCGGTCGGCCAATTGCTCCCGCAGGATCGCGTACGACTCCTGTTCGATCGCGTGCACCCTCCTCACCGGCCACTCCCCCTCTCGACCAGCTCGATCGCATCGACCGGGCACACCTCGACACACTCTCCGCAGCCCGAACACCGCTCTTCCACCACGAGCAACCGGCTCCCGAGCGGCCGGAAAGCGTGCTCCGGGCAGGTCAACAGGCATGCGCCACAGCCCTGGCAAGCCCCGACCTCGGCGACTAAGCCCGTGACCTGACCAGGCGTCCCGCTGGCCGCCATCACGGCGCCCGCCGTCACTGTGCCCACGTGTACCCCCGCGGGGTCACGAACCGGCCGCCAACGATGCGCGACTGCGAACACCCGACCGTCACGACCGTGTACATATCGACTACGACCGGATCGAATGTGTCCAGCGTCGTCAGACCCCAGCTCTCGTCCGGCCGTGACGCGTTGCGCACCCAACCGACCGGCGTCGAACCCGGCCGGTGCGCTGCCAAGATCCCCAGCGCCTTGCCCAGCTGCCAGTCGCGTTGCCGGGAACGCGGGTTGTAGAAGGAGACCACGAAGTCGCCCTCCGCGGCCGCCCGGATGCGCCGCTCGATCGCCTGCCACGGCGTATGCAGATCAGAGAGCGAAATCGAACAGTGATCATGCCCGAGCGCGGCTCCCAGCACGTTCGACGCCGCCGTCGCCGCCGTGATCCCCGGGACGCAGACCACGTCCACATCGTCGCCGTCCGCGTGATCCAGCGCTGGCGACGCCATCGCGTATACGCCGGCGTCACCCGAACCGATCAGCGCTACCGCCAAGCCGGTGCGCGCCAACTCCACCGCGCTTCGCGCCCGCTCTTCCTCCGCTCCGAGGGCGGTGGCGCGGATCTGCGTGCCTGGCCGCAACAGGTCCCTGATCTGCTCGACGTACTGATCCAACCCGACCACGACACTGGCTCGCCGCAGCTCCTTCACCGCGCGCGGCGCAAGCAGATCGCGCGCGCCCGGACCGAGTCCGATCACCGCGAGCCGGCCCCGCGGACGCACCCGCGCGACCGCGGCCGTCGCCATCGGTGATTTGATGTTGTGCACCGTCAGATCCGCCAGCGGCCGCGTCGGCCCCGTATAGCGAGCGGCAGCCTCAGCGACCGATGGCGTCCCGGTCTCGGCCGCGACCACCGGCGATGGGTTGGGCACCTCGACCGCGGCAAGATCGGCCGCCGCGTGGAACACCACTGGCCAGCGGCGAGAGCGCGCGGCCTCCAGCAGCCCGGCCTCGTCGGCCTTCAGATCGAGCGAGGCGAGCCGCAGCACCGACCCTGCCGACAAACCGCCCGCGGCCAGCGCTGCGTCGATCGTGTCCAGTACTTCCTGGGCGCTGACGCCGCGCGACGCCCCGACGCCGATGACCAGCGACGCCGGACGGTATACAAGTGCCGTGTCGGACGTGTCGACCAGCTCATCGCTGATCACGATGTCCGCTTCCACGGGGTTCTGTGTCGGCGTCACATTCGGCGGCAACGCGGGCAGCGGCCAGCGCTCCGCGCCGAAGACCATCGTCGGCTCGCCCGATAGGATCTGAGCGCCGACAGCAGCTAGCCGCTGCGGGTTCTCCAGCACGAACCCGAGATCCCCGCCGAACGAATCAAGCGGCGTGATCCCAGACGCGTCGGACGCGGTCGTGATCACCGGCACGCAATCGAGCACCTCGGCGACGCGCTGCGCCAGTTCGTTCGCGCCGTTGTGCCCGCCGAGCACGGAGACCGCGAACTGCCGTGCCTCGTCCACGCACACGACAGCCGGGTCCTCGTGCTTGTCGCGCAGTGCTGGAGCCAGCACCCTGACCGTCGCCCCGACCGCGAGGAAAGAAACGACTGCATCGCATTCGGCGTAGGCGGTGCGCAGCGCATCTCCGGCAGACACGCCGTCCTCCGCGTATCGCCGCACGGCCTCGTCGCCCCACGCCGCGGCAAGCGCAGAGGACGCGGCGCGCCCCGAGGCCGTGACAGCCACCAAACCGATCACGCGGCACTCCCCCACACGACATAGACAGGATTGAGAGCGGCGAACCGGTGCGTCCCGTCCGGCAAGGCCGCCATCCGCGAGGACTGACTCAACACCCCGCCGACCTCTCGACCGTCCGCTTCCAATGACCGGACCACTTCGCCTACTCGCTCCACGCTCGCCAGCGCGACCACGATCCTGGCCGGTCCGCGCTCCAATGCGGCGCGCACCGCATCGATCCCGCCGCCGCCGACGAACACGGCATCCGGACGCGGTAGGCCGCTGAGCACGCCCGGTGCGCGGCCCTGCACGACCGCGACGTCCACGTCATGCGCCGAGGCGTTCGCGGCGATGCGCCCGCACGAAGCCGCGTCCTGTTCAACGGCGATCACGGCGGCACCGAACCGCGCGCACTCGATGCCGACCGACCCGGAACCGGCGCCGAGATCCCACACGAGGTCACCGATGCGCGGGGCGAGCCGGGCGAGCACCAGCGCGCGCACCTCGGCCTTCGTGATCTGGCCATCTCGGTGCTCGAACGCGGACTCCGCCACCGCCCACTCGGCGCTCGGCCCGTTCCATCCGGCCAGCCACCGCTTCGATCCTGAGCTTGGCCGTGGATCCAGGCACAGCGCCACGTTCGGCTCGGCGAAGTCATCGCGTGCCGCCGCCTCATCGAGGGTCAGGTGCTCGACGCGCTCGGCAGCGTGCGCTAACCGCTGCGCGACCAGCAGCACTCGCTCACTCGCGACCCCGCCGTGCAGCAGCTCGCGCGCGAGCTCTCGCGGTCCCGCGCCTGGCCCGGTCAGCACGGCGACCTTCGCGTGCGCGCGGCACACGTTCGCCGCTCGCCGCAACTCGCGGCCGTCCCCGCTGCCGTGCGCGCTGACCACGAGCGCGTCGTCCCAGGTGATCCCGGCCCTCGCGAAGGCAGTCGCGACCGACGAGACGGCCGGGTACACGCCAGCCGGTTCGAGCCCTGCGTCGGTAAGCGCCCGCAACACGCCGAAGAAGCCCGGGTCACCGGAGGCGAGCACGGCGGCCGGTCCTTCGTGCTGCGCCAAGGCGCGCAACGCAGGTTCGAGGGGGCCGAGCGTGACGGTGACACGATCGTCCTTCTTCCCATGCCGCCCTGCCGGGCCTTGGCCGAGCGCCTCCAGATGGCGCGCTCCGCCAACGACCAGCGTCGCCTCGTCGAGCGCTTGTCTCGCTGAGATGGACAGCGGCGCGCCGTCCCACCCGATGACCGCGATGCGCGCGCTCTTCTTGTCACGACCTTCCGCTGCGGCACTCATGCGTCGGCCCAGTTCGAACTCGCGGCTACGAGCGTCTTGCCGGTGAAGTCGACCAGTGCAGCGCGCGCGGCGACGCGTCCCTCGGCGAAGCGTTCCAGCACGTCGGCGACCTGGTCGCAAAGCACCCGGCCGCACGCATCCAGCGCGCCCGCGTCCTGCCAGACCTCGTAAGCGTGACGCGCGGTGTTCGCGGCGCTCACTCGCTCGGCTAATGCTTCGTCGCTCGTGGCACGCCGCGTGATATCCGCGAGGACGTCCGTGTCGACCGCCGAACGCGTGTAATGCGTCATCAGAATGCCTGCGGCGAGCTTGGTGAGCTTGCCGATCATGCCGACGAACACGACGCGCGGTACCGCGTGCTCGACTGCCTTACGTAGCGCCGCACCGGTGAAGTCGCCTACCTCGACGAAGCAGACCTCGGGCAGGCCCGGCAGCAACGCCATCGCGCCCTTCTCCGTGCGACCCCCGGTACACAGCACGAGCGGCGGCAGCGGTGCTTGTGTGCTTTCGGCCTGCGCGCCGAGAACCGCGACGGCCTGTTCGACGGATGCCCGCCACGACGCCGTCGAGAAAGGCCGCACGATGCCCGTCGTGCCGAGAATCGAAATGCCGCCGAGGATGCCGAGCCGGCGGTTGGTCGTCTTACGCGCCATCACCTCGCCGCCGGGCACGGAGATCACCACGCGCAGCATGCGCTCGTCCGCCGCCGGTCCCCGCCTTAGTTCCGCGGCCTCGAGTGCTTCGCTGACGGCTCGTTCGATCATCGCTCGTGGCACCGGGTTGATCGCCGGGCCGCCGATCTCCAGGCCGAGACCCGGCTTGGTCACGACGCCGACGCCCTCGCCACCTTCGAGCTGTATCGCTCCGCCCGCAAGGCTGATCGCGCTGGCGTTCTGCGCCGCGACGCCCGCACCAGCGACTCCGCTCGCGCCTTCGCGCCAAGAAACGGTCGCGGTCAGGTGCGCGCCGTGGGTGACGTCAGGATCGTCGCCGGCATCCTTGACGACCACGGCCTGCCATGTGCCGGGCTTGAGTTCTTCGCAACGCTCGACCGGGAACGTCACGCGCTGCGACCACTGGCCGTCCTTGCCGGGCAACGAGACCTCGACCCGCTCGGCCGGCTCGCCCGACACCAGCGCGCACGTCGCCGCCTTTGCCGCCGCTGCCGAGCAGGTCCCGGTGGTCCAGCCGCTGCGCAGCGCCTTTCCGCCGCGCGTCTTCATGGTGCGCGGCAGATCGGGCTCGCGAAGTTCGCTCACGTCGGGACCCTACTTCGGGTCCGCCGACGTGGCCTGCCGAGTCTCACCGCTGGCAGTCACCGCGCCGGTCCCAGCGCTCGCCTCACGCAGCTGCGCGCGAGCGGCCCGGTCGGCGCGGCGGTGACCGTGGAAGTGCCCGGGGTGGTAGAGGTGCGAGCGGGTGCCGTGCGCGCCGAGAGCCGGGCCGATCAGGAACAGCGTGTGCTTCCACAGCTTGCGCGCCTTGACCGTTTCCTCCACCGTGGCCACGGTGCAGTGCGCCAGTTCCTCGTCTGGCCAGGTGGCGCGGGACGCGACGATTACCGGCGTGTCCGGGGCGTACCCTCCGGCCAGCAGCTCTGCGGCGAGCTGACCGGAGCGCGCGGCGGAGAGGAAAACGGCCATCGTCGTGCCGTGGGCGGCGAACGCGCGGATCGACTCGCCCGGCGGCATCGGGGTCTTGCCGCCTTCGAGCCTGGTCAGGATGACCGATTGCGCCACCTGTGGGATCGTCAGCTCGCGCTGGGCGAGGGCGGCGACGGCGGAGAAGGCCGAGACGCCGGGCACGATCTCCACCTCGAGGCCAAGCTCGCTCGCGCGGTCGAGCTGCTCCTGGACGGCTCCCCACAGCGCGGGATCGCCGGAGTGCACCCGCGCG
>Ga0134128_10007629_pt1 | contig 13072 bp, 16 predicted proteins | sample KB31754_FD_96462 | JGI IMG/M metagenome (GOLD analysis project Ga0134128, IMG submission 96462) | Terrestrial soil microbial communities with excess Nitrogen fertilizer from Kellogg Biological Station, Michigan, USA - KB3-175-4 | ecosystem: Environmental > Terrestrial > Soil > Unclassified ... | reverse complement strand
GATTCAAATTCGGCGCGCCGACTTCCGGATGAACATGATCGGCGGCATCGCGATTCACCTCTACCGCCCCTTCGGCCCGGTGATCGAGGGCATCAAAGCGGCCTGACCAGCGCGCGTTGCCGACCACGCCCAGGCCGTGGTATCTCTTCGGGCGCGTGCCGTGCGGGATGAGCCGGGCGCCAACCCGAAAGGAGTCTCCCGCACCATGGACATGCCCCACATCCACGTTCGCCGTTACACCGACCCCAAGGCCACCGGCTGGGCCGGATTCTTCGAGCCCACCGACAAGAGCTGGATCGGCTTCGTCGGACTCGACGGTCGTCCCCTGATCTACCTGCATCGCGACCCCGAGACCGGCGCCGTGCTGCCGGACGACCCCACCGATCGCGAGAAGGCGCTCGAGGCCATCCGCGCTGAGCAGGCCAGGCGCGTCGCCTGGACCGAGCCCCAAGAGGGCGTCTACTTCCCGGTGCTCGTCGGCGAGGCCTTCCAGGATCGGCCGATGCCGCCGGCGAGCTTCGGCACGTTCGATCACAAGGGGAAGATGATCGGCGAGCACAACGACGGCTGGAGCCCGGACGGCTTCAAGGCCGACGGCATGCTCGCGGAGCGCCTCGCCTCGTGCATCTTCCATCCGCCGTCGCCGGCGGCGGATGAGGCCCCCGCTTCTCCGTGACCCCCATCATCGTCCACCCGCCGCGCCGGGAGCCGGAGAAGCCGCTCACGCCGGAGCAGGATCGCTGCCTACGCGCCTTCGTCGAGGAGGAGCTGGGACGATAGGCGGAGGAAGAGCACCAGGCCGCGGCGCGGCCGGTGTGGCGATGGGTGGCGGGGTTCCTGCTCGTGGTCGCGCTCCTGGCCTGGCGCCTCTCCTGAACCCCGGAGCGACGAAGGGGAGGGACCAGCCCTCCCCCGCATCATGGTGACGTAGCGCGTCGAGCTACGTCATCGGCCCTCAGAGATCGATGTCGACGTCGGCCACGTCGATGGTGCAGGCGATCTTCTCGCCGTCGAGCGTGACCTCCACGCCCTTCTCGCCCGGCGCGAGGTCGCTGAACCACTCCCCGCCGCAGATCGCGATCATGGCCACCCGGTTCTGGTCGATCAGCATCTGCTTGCGCACGGGATCGAGCGCGGCGACCCTCTGATCGACCTCGGCTGCGAGCGCGGCGCGCTCGGCCGTGAACGTGGTCTTGAGGCGGACATCGCGCGCCTCCGGCGTCTCGTCCTCGGGCCCGTCGAGCTTGGCGAGGTCGATGTTGTGGAGCGCGCAGAACGCGTCCAGCTCCGCCAGCGTGCGGGCGATGAGCTTCTCGCCCGTGGTGAGCTTCGGCTCCTTGTTCTTCGGCGCCTTCTTCCACGCCTCGATCTTCGCGAGCTTCTCCCGCACCTTGGCGACGCTCGGGAGCGAGGAGAGCCCGGGGATCGTGACGTCGAGGAGCCAGCTCCGGCGCTTGTCCTTCACCGCCGCCTGCGAGCGCGAGGGGGAGAACCCGCCGTCGCCGATGCCCACCTCGCCGAGCCACTTGGCCACGATCTTCGCGTCCTCGCCTGCGAACCCGGCGCTCTGAACCCACGTCGCGACGGCGCTCGACTCCTCGCGCGGCACGTACTGCTTGCGCACGTCCTTCCACACCTTGAGCGCGCCCTTGATCTGCTCCAGGGCGAGCGCGGCCTCCACCGTCTCCTTCGCCTTGATGCTGGTGATCATGGAGTCGTTGATCAGGGGGAGCGCGTCGAAGCGGATCTCCACCACTTCGCCGGGGCGGTGCTGGCCGCTCACCAGGCCGGCGCGCGCGTACTCCGCCCAGGTCTTCGCATCGAGGATCGCGGTCACCGTGGAGAGGTTCAGCACGCGGCCGGTGATCACCGTGTATTGCTGGTAGCGGAAGGTGGGGAAGGTCGACGGCACCTTCTCGCGCAGGCTCTCGGGGAGCGCGGCGCGCGCCTCGGTGAGATCCACGGTGCAAGGGCGCACGACGCGGATCGAGACGTTGGCCTCCTCGCTGGCGGTCACCAGCCCGTCGATCGGGTAGCCCTGGGGCGCGGGGAGGTAGGTGTACCGGGCCGCCGGCTTCTTCGCCGCCTTGAGCGCGCGCACCGCGTCGACCGCGGCGCCGAGCACGCCGATCCCCTTGTCGATCGCCGCGGTGGCCTCGCCGAGACGCGCCACCGGCTCGCCGGCCGTGATGCTGGTGAGGAGCTTGACGAGCTGCTCCATCTCCGGCCCGAGGATCCCGGCCCGCTCGGCGAGCGTCTTGACCTCCGCGGCCGTCACCACGGTGGCCGCGTTCTTCTGCCCGCGCGTGATCGGCGTGTAGGAGAACCGCGGGTCGTCCGGCACGATGCGGTTGTCGCCCCGGTAGAGCGCGTCGAGGGCGTCGACCACCGTATAGGCGTTGGGATCGATGGGTGCGGGCGCCGCGAAGCCCTCCGCGTACCGCTTCTCGCCACGGATCGCGCCCGAGGCCGCGTCGGCGACGTCGGTGTAGCGCTGGGGGCCGAAGGCGCCGATCGTCATCGTGTAGAGGCGCGTGTCGCCGATGGCGCCCGCGATGGCGCGCGCCACCTTGCGGCGCATGCGCTGCGCGAAGAGCACGAGGGAGGCGTACGCGGCCTCGATCACCGTGCGGTCGAGGATGGCGCGGCTCACCATGCGGTCGGAGGCGACGCGCTTCCCCACGTCGGCGAGCGGCTCCTCGACCTTGCCCACCATGGTGGTGGAGAGGTACCAGACGTGCCCGGTGTTCTCCGGCACGTGGACCTCGCCGCCCTTGACGACCTGCTGGCCGATCGTGCTGTCCTCCGCGACGGTGAACACGAGGCTCTCGATCGGGTCGCCCTCGATCTCCACCACGGTGAGCTTCGCGCCCGTCGGGCGCTTCGCCACCGCAGCCTCGAAGTTGCGGGAGAAGGTGCCGATGTCGCGCGCGAAGGTGAACTCGCCGCCCGCCTGCGCCGCCATGTCCTGCAGGATGGCGTTGTCGCAGCACCAGCCCACGCCCATGGTCACCACGCGGTCGAAGCTGGTGGCGGTGGTGGTGAGCGCCGAGAAGATGGCCTTGCGGCGGTCCGACGCCGTCGCCCCCGGGGAGGTGTTGTCGTAGCCGTCGGTGCCCATGATGAGCGTCCGCTTTGCGATCGGGCGCTCCTTGGCGAGCTTCGTGCCGAGCTGGCCGGCGAGCACGATGGGGTCCACGAAGCACGTGAGCCCGATGGTCTCCAGCGTGCCGAGCGTCGACTGGATGTTGGCGATGTCGATCAGCTTCTCGCCGCCTGCGCGGATCTCGGCGCGGTCGAGCAGCACGCCGCACTGCTTGGGGCCGGAGAAGTAGACCAGGGTGAACGTGTCGCCAGGCTGCAGGAAGCGGGGGAGCATATTGCCGAGATCCCGGCGGAAGTCGGGGAGGTCGCCCGTCATCGAACCGGAGACATCGACGACGGCGACGACGTCCATCGCGGTGGAGGCCATCACGCTCTTGGCCGCCTTCGAGGACGGCACCGGCTGCGCGACGAGGAAGAGGTCGGAGGAGACGGGGAACGAACGAGCCATGGAAGTCTTCATGCGAATGTCCTTCTGTGCACCCGCGCCTGTGCGCGGGGTTGGTGCCGGGGGCAGGGATCGAACCCGCTCCCGCTGCATCGTGGGTTCAGGGCCCGCGATGACCGGATGGGGCCACCCCCATCCCCGGCGAAAAACACGACAGCGCGGGCGGAGCGATGGGGAAGGTGCTGCGCGCGCTGTCGTGCGTGGCCTGGCAAGGCCCCTGAATCGTGGCTGGTGGTCACCTCCTCTCCGGCGCCATCATCGCGAGGACCAGCGCAGCGCAGGAGCGACAGCGGCGTGGCAGCGGCCTCGTTCTCCTGTGCTGCGCTGATCCCCGAGAACCGCGCCTTGTGGGAGAGATGATGCGGTCACTTGCACGGAAAGTCAATCGACCGCGACGTGACCGGAAGGACGCGAAATGTCAGCCCACGGAGAGCGAACGTGCTTGACGATCCGGGCCCGTACCTGAACACAACCGGCGTGGCCTGAACGCGCATCCGACCGGGCGAAGGGGGCTGGTGGTGCTGGATCTGTGGCTGGCCGCGGTGGTGGATGTGCTGGTGACCGCGCTGAAAGAGGCGCTGGCTGTGGTGCTGGTGATCGTGATCGTGTGGTTGTTGGTGAACGATGGCCCCGATGGCGAGGGAGGCGCGGGGGGCTTCCGCTCGTGGCCGTGGCGGTGATCAGCCCGTGGGCGGCTGGTCGGCGCCGCGCGCGAAGGCCTCGTTGAACCGCTCGTGCAGGTGGAGCGTCTGGTGGAACTTGCCCGCGGGCTCGCGACCCTGGGACACGCGCTTCTTCTGGTTGCGCAGGCGCGGCGGGAGCGTCTGCTTCTTCATCATCTCGCGGCGGACCTCGCGCGCGCTCACGGGGCTCTCCACGGGGCGCGGGCCGGTGCCGGGAACGCGTGCGCCGCGCTTCGCGGCCGTCGCCGCCTCACGCTGGCGGGCCTGGTAGTAGTCGCGGTTGCGCACGGGCTCCTCGAGCTCGAGCTCGGGGCTGGGGTCGGCGACCGGGACGGGGTGCTCGTTCATGCTGGCGATCTCCTTGGTGGCGCGCGCCTGGGTGCGCGAGGCGCGCCGATTCTACCGCGGGGCTCGTCAGAAAGGGTCGCGTCACGCGTCGTCGAGGCATGGACACCACCTCCGCCTGTCCCGCCGGTCACATCTGCCAGTCCAGTTCGCGCCGCTCCTGCCCGTGGTGTGGTCGCCACGCCGCGCGCCCCATGCGCCGGCGCAGGCCGCCGAAGCCGACAGCGGCGCCGAAGTTCCCGCGAGGGCACTCGAGCTGGTCGTTGCGCGTCAGGTAGCGGTGAAGGCGGCGGCCTCGGCGGCACCGATGAGCGCCTCGGCCGCGCAGGCGTCGCAGTCCGCCGCGGGCCCCAGCACGTGGCCACCGGCCGGGCTGCAGAAGTGGAACTCTGCGCTGACATGCGCGAGCGCCCACGCTGCAGCGCACTCGGTGTCGCAGAAGGCGGGGCGCGGCCACGGATCGCAGTAGGGGTCGTTTCCAGCTTCGGGGCGGAGCGTGGCGCCCTCGCTGCCGCACTGGAGGCAGAGGGCGAGCCTCTCCTCGCCCTCGATGATCGCCTTGCCGGCCTTGCGTGCGGCCTCGCGTACGTCGGCGTCCTCGTCGAGGCGCTCGAGGTAGTCGAGCACATGGAGCACGGCGGGCACAGCGCAGGCCGACATGGCGGTGATCGCGGCGAGGCGCACCGTCGACTCTGGGTGCCGGAGCGCGCGGATCGCCACGGGCGCCAGCGCCGCCGCGTTGCGGTTGCCGTAGAGACGCTCGAGGGCGTCCACGAGCTCTCCCGCAGGCGCGGCCTCGGCCAGGAGCGCCGCGCAGGCATTGACGGGCTCATCGAGCTCCGGCACGCATGCGCACCCATCATCGCGATGTTGGGGTGGCGCCCAGCCATAAGCGCTGGGGTCGTCGCTGCCTGGCGTCTCGCGCCAGAGGGAGCACCGCGCCGCGCTGGGGCGCTCGGAGGGCAGCACGCGGCAGTGCTGCGGGAGCCGATCCTGGTTCCTGTCCCAGCACGAGGCGCAGGCCTTGGGGATGAAGGTGACGCTCACAGCCCCTCGGGCAGCGCCAGGTGCTCTTTGCCGTCGAGGAGCCGCCCGCTCTTGCCCGCGCCCAGGCGCATCATGTTCTGGCCGTGGAGTGATCGGCCGCCGCGGATGAAGTGCCCCTCGATGTTGAAGCATCCATGGGCCGCGCGTGCGCGGTTAGTCTGCGGCGCCCAGGAGCCCCAACCGAGGAAGGCGAAGGCCACGCCGGCGAAGGCGGCCTCGTCGCGCAAGGCGCGGATGTGGTTGGGGTGCATCGGCTCCTCGTCCTTGGGCGGCGCGACGATCACCAGATCGAACACGGCGGCGAGGGGCGTGTAGCCGCGGCCCCAGACCTTCGGCGCTGTGCCGAGCAGGCCGATCACGATGCACTCCCGCGGCGTGAGCACGAGCGCGCGGTGCCTCGCCGAGACGCGCGCCAGCGCGTCCAGGGCCCGTTCGTAGTCGTAGCCGCGCCGCTCGAGGCGGACCGCGGGGATCGTCCGGCTGCCGAGCGTGACCTGCAGCGCGTGCATCCGCTCGAGCGTCTCCACCGTCTCGGTGGTGATGAGCACCGGGCCGTCCTCGCGCTCGAATACAGGGCCTGCGCCGGCGAAGCTCGACCAGGCCGCGGCAGCGTCCTTGCCGGTGTCGCTGGGAGCCGTGGTGGCGATGGCGGGGTCGCCACCGATCCAGTCCGAGGTGAGCACCACGATGGAGCTGGGATTCCTCCACGAGCGCGGCGCCTCCGGCTTCTCGCGCCAGGGCCACATCACCCACTTCGTCGTCATCGTCGCTCACCACCTTTCTTCGACCGCTTGGTCTTCTTCTTCGCCTCGCATGTGGGCCGCCCCGGCGTGGCGTGCCCCGTGAAGTTCAGCGTCGCGCCGCAGCGCGCGCACGAGTTGGGGGCGACGAGGAAGCAGAAGCTGTGGCCTCTCTGGATCCGCCCCGTGGTGTGCACCATGTCGCCTACGGTCACCGTCCAGACGTCGCCCTTACGCATCGCGCGCAGGTTCGCGGCCGCCACGTTCTTGGCGAAGATGGCATCGATCACGCTCATCCAGGCCTGCTCCTGCCACCGTGGAGCGCTGTCGCCACCAGCGCGTAGTCCGCGATCCGCTCGCGCTCCTGCCGCTGCTGATCTTCGTAGACGATCTCCTGCTCGAGGCCGCGGTAGGAGGGGTGGTTCCGGAGGAAGGCCTCGACGGCTGCCGCCTGGTCCTTGCCGCAGCCCCAGAGGCCGGGCTGCCCTTGGAGGCACGCGTGGTAGTCGCTGCTCCGGCGAGTCAGCCGGATCTTGATGGTGGTCACGCGCGCCGCTCCTGACGCGCCCTCGCCGCCGCCACCCGGATCGCTCCGGGTAGGCCCCAGGCGGCGAGCTCGAAGTGCTCCCCCGGCTGCAGCTCCAGCTCAGCCTTCACCTTCAAGCCGTTCCCCAGGCGCCGCCACGCTTCCTCGTACGCATCGAAGAGGTGACGGCCGTCGATCTCGACATTCGGCGCTCCGTCTCCAGGAGCACCCACGTGGCTCAACATGTCGCCCTCGTCCAACGGTGGTCGTAGTGGTTGGGGATCACCTTGCCGCGTCCGTCCTCCAGCGCGCAGAGCTCGTCGCCGATGGTCACCTCGTAGCCGAGCCCGAGGCCCACGATGGTGACGGGGTGGCGCTGGACGTGCTCCTGGGCCCACCAGCGATGCGCGAAGAACCGGACGCCGGCGGCGCCGCACTTGCCGCACGCGCAGGGCGTCACGTTGAGCGCCTCGGCGAGGTCGGGGTGCTCGCGCAGGATCAGCGTCTCGGCGGCGGCGCTCCCGAGGGTGTCGACGAGGCGGCCGTAGTCCTTGCCCGTGCGCGCGAGGAGCGTGCTGTTCGCCGTGCTCCAGGCGGCCTGCGCCCTGAGGTGCGCGGCGGAGAGATCGAAGTTCGGGTGCATGGTCAGCTCCAGTCGGTGAGGCGCGGCGCGCGGGCGTCGTGGGCCCTGCGCCTGCTGATGGTGCCGGCCCGGCGCGCCCTCGCCGACACGAGGAGCGGGGACGGCGTCCGGACCGCGAGGCGGCGCGCGGAGCCCTTGGTCCCGAACGCCGCAGCGGCTCCGCTCCGGATGCCCGACGCCTCTGCCCTCGCCACCACCCCGCACGCGGCCCGTTTCATCGCGACCTCCAGGCGAGGATCATCGTCACCGTGCACGGAAAGTCAATCGCCGCGGGGACAAGACTTGACTTAGCGTGCACGGGTCCGCAGGATGGTCCCCGGTGGTGCCCTCACAGGAGGCGATTTTCATGGCGGGAAGTAAGGCGAAGGCATCGGCGCTCGACGACGTGAAGCAAGCGCGGGTCGACCGATGAAGGCCCAGGCTGCGCTCACGCTACCCGGGATGCACGTAGTCCGGACGGTGCGCCACATCCCGCGCCACGATGCCGGGATCGACGTCGAGGCCACGGCGGTCTCCGAAATCGACGTCCCGCGGTGCACCTACGGCATCGCGCTCGAGGACGCCACGGCGGATCAGGCGGGCTGCACCCGGGTGGACTTCGGGCCGCCCTGGGGCGTGCTCTACATCGAACACGCCGACCTCGTCGACGCAGCCGCGGTGCTGGGGAATGCGAAGCGCGCGATCACTCTCCAGAACCGGCCCTGGCGCAACGTGCTCCGGCGCGCGCTGCGCTCGCTCGGTGGCGCCTACCTGCGCGCCGCCGTCCAGATGCGCGGCTTCAACCCCCTTGACCTTCCCAGGTGCACCTCCGACGACTTCCACGTGGAGGCATACCTCTACGGATCCTGGAAGAAGGGCGCGCTCGAGCTGCTCGACGAGGCCATCGCGCTCGCCAGCCCGGAGAAGCCGGGCCCGTGTCGGCGCCTCGACCAGCTCCGCAGGGTGGCGCGCCCCATCCTCCGCAAAGCCGGCGCGACCCGAGCGCAGGCGGCGCGCCTTCTCCGCCTCGCCGAGGAGGACGCGGTGCATGCTGCGCACGAAGGCAGGTTCGAGGGCTGGGGCGCGTTCGTGGCCTCGGGGTCGCTCACCCCCTCGGCCCGGGAGGCCCTGGAGCCGCTCTGGCACGCTGCCTTCCAGGTCGCCGCCGTGGTGGAGCCTCCTGTCTGCGCGATCTGCGAGGCCGGGAAGTCCACGGGGGTGGAGGTGAGACCATCATGAGCGCCGTCCAGTACCGCACCCGAGCCGCGCGCGAGCGGGCGCGCATCACGCGGCGCTATGAGACGGCGAAGCGCGCTGGCCGCTCCGAAGAGGAGCTGCGCGCCATGGCCACCTCCGCGCTCGACATGCTCACGTGCTGGGAACGAGCCCTGGTCGCGCTCCTCGTGCACTACGAGCGGCTCGGCCGCACGTTCTACGGCTGCTACATCGCCGACCTCGGCGAGGAGCTGGCGCGCGGCGTGGGGAGCGTCAACACCTTCCGCCGCGTGGTGATGGAGGTCTTCGATATCGAGCCCGACTCGCCCGGCCTGAGTCGACTGGTGACGACGGCGCGCGCGGGCAAGGTCGCCGAGATCTTGGGCGGGGACGGGTTCGGCGCGCGTGACGTGGGCGCCACCCTCGCTGGGGCAGAAGCTGGAGCTGCATCATGAGGAAAAAACAGTTGGACGGCGAGGCGGTCCTGACGGCCCTCCGCGCGCTACGCCCGCGTCCCTGTGGCCCCGCGATGGAGTGGGCCACGCTGAAGCTGCGCACGATGGCGCCGGCCGACGTCTGGGACCTCTGCCAGCGCGAGGAGGGCGAGTGGGCAACGTGGTTGCGCAGCCAACTCGGCCTCGGCAACGAGTCGGTGCCGTGGGCGACCGTCGAGGCCGCGCTCAAGAAGCCCCCGCCTCCTCGTGAGACCTGCGATGCGTGCGGGGACGCGCTCAGCACGGAGGACATCGAGTGCGGAGCCGCTCGGTGTGAGGAGTGCGAACGGAGCTACATCTACTGCGCCGTGTGCAACGGTTCGTCGCACGAGGACAACCTCTGCCGGCACCTGGCGTGGTCCGACGCGGCTGGCGATCACGTCGGCACCGGGACCGCCGCCGCGGATCACCGGGAGAGCTTCGACGCCCTCCTCGTCACGCTCGGGTTGGTGCTGACGCGCCGTCTCCGCAAGGACCTCGCCGGCATCGACGTCGAGCACGGCATCGACGTCGAGCACGGCTTCGACTCGCATTGCTACGAGTACACGCGGGTCGGGCGGCGGCTGGAGCACCTCCGAGAGCGGGCCCGGGACGTCGACCGCTGCGCGTTCGAGGTCGGCCTCCTGTGGCTGCGCACGCTGTACTTGTCGCAAACCGAGATGATCGCGCTCACCCTCGGCTGGATCGACGCGCACGTCGCCAGGCGGGAGGCCGCGATCAAGGCCGACAAGCGCAAGCGCCATCTGGTGCGGGACGGCGCGCACCGCTGGTGGACGGGCGACGAGTGGACGGCGATCCGCGAGCAAGGGCTCTGGATGCACAAGGCCAAGGCCGGCAAGGTGCGGCGCATGCTGCGGAGGATCCACCCCGGCGCGGGCGCCGACTGCAAGGTGGTCCGGGTGCTCACGCCGGCGCCGGCGTTTCGGGAACCGAAGGGAGGCTTGAAGTGAAGCTCTGGAGGCGATGGGATCCCCGCATGGGGCGCCTGCCCTACCGGGAGGTGTCCCGCGTCAAGGATTGGGTCGTCGAGGTCGTGCCCGACATCTTCGAGCCGGGCCAGGGCAAGCTGCTGGCGCGGACGCTCGCGGCGATCTCGGCGCTGCCGGCGGGCGACTTCCACGGCGCTCCGCGCGGCCGCGTCCTGCTGCGCACCGCGCACCCCACGCTCGCGGTGGCCGAACTGCGGCGCCTGCACGACGAGGACGCCCGGTCGTCGTCCGGTTACGGCGGCGCGAGATGGCGGAGGCTATCGTCCCGCCTCGTGCTCGCGCTCTACGCCGAGACCCAGGCCGAGTTCGACGCGCGCGTGGTCGAGCTGTTCGCGCCCCGCGTGTCGCTCGGCGAGCTCGCCAAAAAGGACCCGGAGGCCGCCCTGAAGCTGGCGCACGAGGAGCGCTGGATCTGCGACCCGGACGACACGGCGGACTACTGGCACAAGGACATCGCCGCCGCGCGCGCCGGTGGGCCGGAGAGGGTCGCCGCCTTCCTCGTCGAGAAGACGCGGCACAAGCGGAGCACCGGCATCCCGGTCGCCAACCTCGCGCTCTACCTGTCGCCGCGGGAGGTGCTGGACGTCGGCACCTACCTCGCAGCGGTGAACGCCGCGAACGCGAAGTACGAGGGGCGCACCAGCTACTACGGTGACGGGCGGGTCGAGGGCCCGTCGCGCACGTTCGACTGGATGATCTGCGCGGGGAAGATCGGCCCCATCGCCAAGCGCGACCGAGAGGGCGGGCGCGGCGACAGCCCATGGCCCATGCACCCGCAGTGGATCGCGAACCTGATCGACCAGGCGCGAGCGGCGATCCTCCCGTTCTGCCTCCCGCACCTCGGCGAGTGGGCGCCGGTCGAGGACATCTGGTGGGACGGAGACCGGCTCGTCGCGAGCGGTTCGTGGTCTGGGAGCGACGTGGCCAACATCCCGGCCGTGTCGGTCGACTACGACCCGGCCTGGACCTGGGGAAACCGCGGCTGGAACAGCGAGACCCCGGGAGCCAAGCCGAGCGCGGTCTACATGGAGGCCATCGGCTCTGCGCTCTCGGGTCGGGCGCTGGGTGGGCGCGTATTCGACAGGTGGCCGCGGTGGCGACACTAGACGGGATCCACCGCAGGAAGAGGGCGGCATGAACCGAGAAGAGATCCAGGCGTACGTGGCTGAGCGCATGGCCGGCTCGCAGGAGGCCGCGCGCCACACGCACATCGAGTGCTGGTGCCCCGACCTCGAGCACCGGCGCGACACCTACGACGGGGGATGTTACTGTCCAGCGTGCGCGGCGAAGGCGGCCGCGGCCCTCGGTTACCCCGAGACCGACACGGAGCCGGAGCACGAGGGGCCCGACGACACGCCGCGGTGGTGCGACACGTGCGACCGGCTCATCACGCTCCGCAGCACGCCCGACATCGAGTGGGGCATCACCGCCGACGGCGCGCTGGAGGAGCTGGAGCACTACGAGACCGGCCTCGGTTTCGAGCGAGGCGAGCCCAAGACGCCCGACGACTGGCGCGTGTTCATGCTCCTCGTCGACGCCATCGAGGAGGAACACCTCCCTCGCGTCGTCGCGGTCATCGAGCAGGTCGAGCACGCGGAGGCGGCCGGGAAGGCGGAGCAGGTTCGGCGCCGCGCCCTGGTGACCTTGCGGCGGGCGCTCCGTCGGCATGAGCGCCGGGCGCGCGCAACGGGGCGCCTCGCGATCGCCACCTACCTCCGTGACATCCGCCGCGACAGCGCCAAGCCTGACCACGACATCGACGACCAGGCCTGGCTCCTGGAGCACGCGGAAAAGCTGCGCACCTCCACGCCGATCGATCCCACCGGCGCCTGGCTGTACGAGCGCGCCGCCGAGACCGTGGCGAAGTTCAAGGCCGCGCTCGCGCGGAGCGCCCTGCCGAAGGGCACACGCTGATGCCGCTTCCTCTCCCGCTCCCTGGTTCGCGCGACGTCGTGTACCTGCTCGACCTCTCCTCGCTCGCTCGCGGCGCGTTCGCCACCCTCCCGCCGCAGCAGACGCGCGACGGCGAGCCTGTGGCGGTCACCATGAGCGTCTTCCAGCGCCTCGTGCGCGTCATCGTCGACCACGCGCCCGGCTTCCTCGGGGTCTGCGCCGACATGAGCACCTCGCTCGGCGAAGAGGAGGACCCTGCCGAGGCCCGCCGGCGCCGGTACTGGCGCGCGCGGGAGTGGGCGCCCTACAAGGCGGAGCGAGAGCCGCCGGGCCCGGAGTACGACACCCAGATCGACCGCCTGATCGAGATCGCTCAGGCGCATCGCATGCCCGTCTCCCGCGCGCCCGGCTTCGAGGCCGACGACTTCTTCGGCGCGCTGGTCCCGAAGCTCACGCGACTCGGACTGCGCGTCGTGATCGTGAGCAAGGACCACGACCTCTGGCAGCTCCTCGGCGAGCACGTGATCGCCTGGGATGGGCAGAGCACCGAGGCGAGCGGACCGGCCGACGTCCAGAAGAAGTACGGCGTCCCCCCGCGCCTCCTCCCCGTCATGCTCGCGCTCGCCGGCGACGAGGGCGAGGCGCCAGGCCTGCCCGGTGTCGGCGAGAAGAAGGCTGCGGAACTGGTGCTGCGGCACCACCCGAAGGGCGAGGACGCGCTCCTCCTGGGCGCCCATGTGACGCCGGCCGCGCTCCTCGACACCATCCTCGAGCGCTGGCGCTGGGAGACGAAGGCGAACGGGCAGTCATCGAAGGTCGGGCTTGCGCTGCGCGACGGTGCCGCTGCGGCTCGCCTCTCGCTGCGCCTCGTCGAACTGCGCGAGGAGACCGCGCCGTTGGCGATGCTCGACCTCGCTTCGCTGCGTCTCGGCTGGAGCGAGCAGGACGCGGAGCAGATCCGCGCGATC
>Ga0134128_10007628_pt1 | contig 13072 bp, 10 predicted proteins | sample KB31754_FD_96462 | JGI IMG/M metagenome (GOLD analysis project Ga0134128, IMG submission 96462) | Terrestrial soil microbial communities with excess Nitrogen fertilizer from Kellogg Biological Station, Michigan, USA - KB3-175-4 | ecosystem: Environmental > Terrestrial > Soil > Unclassified ... | reverse complement strand
GGATTACCCGCCACGATGGTGTTGTGGGGAACATCTCTCGTGACTACGCTGCCGGCGCCCACAATCGCGTTTTCGCCGATGCACAGGTTGGAGAGAATGGTGGCGCCGGAACCGATGGAAGCGCCCGCGCGGATCAGCGTCTGCTCCACCTTCCAGTCTTCTTCGGTCTGCAGGTTTCCGTCGGGATTCGTCGCGCGTGGATACGGATCGTTGGTGAACGTCACGCCGTGGCCGACGAATACATTGTCCTCAATTACCACACCTTCGCAAATAAAGGTGTGGCTCGAAATTTTGCACCGCTTGCCGACACTGGCATTCTTTTGGATTTCGACAAACGCCCCTATCTTCGTCTCATCTCCGATTTCGCAGCCGTAAAGGTTGATGAACTTCGATAGCCGCACATTGGCTCCCCCTTCACATCGTCCGCGATGCAGTTCCAGGCATTCATAAATAGACCAAGGTTCCTTTCTCTCGGATCGATTCGCTGGCGGCCTCGAGCATCGAAACCACCCGCAGCCCGGCGCAGCCATCGTTGAATGGCCGCGTACCGCTGGAAACGCATTCCACAAAATACTGAAGCTCGCTGCGCAGCGCCTCACCCTGTTCGATGTGCGGAGCCCACATATCTCCCATCCGATAGCTGACGAGTAATTCGTATACACCCTCTCCGTTCGTGATCTTCACACCCTTGTCATAGACCTTCAGCTTTTCATCGGCTTCCAGATCGTTCCACACCAGCATTCGCTTTTCACAACCAATAAGAGTCGTTCTCACCTTGACCGGCGACAGCCAGTTGACGTTGATGTGAGCAATGACCTTATCGGGAAAGTAAAGCGTCATGTAGGCAACATCCGCGTGGCCGTTGAGGTGGCTCTGGCCGGTTGCCACGACCGCTTCCGGTCTGGCCTTGATCAGGTGATCAACGATGGATAGATCGTGTGGAGCAAGGTCCCACAGCACATCGATGTCGTGCTGGAACAATCCGAGGTTGACCCGCGTGGAATCGTAGTAATAGAGCTTTCCCAGTATGCCCTCGTCCAGCAATTGGGAAATTTTGCGGACTGCCCCGGTGAATAGAAACGTGTGATCCACCATAACCGTGAGGTTTCGCTTCTGAGCAAGCTCAATGAGCTTTTCTGCCTGCGCAATGTTGCTGGTGAACGGCTTCTCGACAAACACGTGCTTACCGTTTTCCAAAGCCGCACGCGCCAACTCATAATGCGTCCATACCGGTGTGATAATGGCCACCGCGTCAATATCCGGACATGCGATAAGCTCCGAGGCGTTCTGGGTGATGCGAATAGCAGGGTAAATCCTTTGTGCCCGTTTGCCTGCCGCGGGATTCATATCCGCAATCGAAAGAACCTGGGCTCCATCCAGATTTTCCAGGTTTCTGACTACGTTGGGGCCCCAATATCCGTATCCGATAACACCGAAATTCACAACACTATTTCCTTTCTTATATGGTGTTGAGTTTTGGCGTGGGCGGGCGCGCAGTGCGCAGGACGGAACAGAAAACTCGTTTGCCGCGATGTCAGTACGCGCCTTTCACGACCGCCGCGGGAGTGCGCATAATAATTTTCAAATCCAGTGAGAGCGACCAGCTCTCTGCATAGCGAAGATCGAGCCGAACCATTTCGTCGAACTTCATGCGGCTGCGCCCCATCACCTGCCACAGGCCGGTGATACCCGGCTTCACCTGCAGAAGCCGCCGGCGATGCCAGGTTTCATAAGCCGCCAATTCATAGGGAATGGGCGGCCGCGGACCGACGAGGGACATCTCGCCGCGCAAGACATTGATGAACTGGGGCAATTCATCCAGGCTGGACCGGCGCAGGATCTTTCCGATCCGCGTGATTCTGGCGTCGTTCGCCAGCTTGTATACGGCGTCGCTTCCATGATCTGTCTTAATGCGTTCAGCGTTACCGGCGATCAATCGCTGAACGTATTCGCGGTGAACCGCCGAGTCGCTATCCATATACATGGATCGAAATTTCAGGAAAGTAAAGTGTTTGCCATATTGCCCGACTCGGTCCTGCTTGAAGAATACGGGGCCTTTCGAAGACAGTTTGATGGCCACGGCAATGAGCGCAAACAGTGGGGCGCAGCAGGTCAGCAGGAACGCACTCCCTGCCACATCGGTGGCTCGCTTCACCTTCAATACGAAGGTTTTGCCCTTTCCGTTTTGCTGCAGATCGGGATATAGAGCCAGATTCCCATGTCCGTCCGTGTGCTCGTTATCCCAGTCGTCCGGAAAGAGATGGAATGAGATGCTGATCTGGCTGAACTGATCAAAGGTCAGCTCTTCTCGCAACGCGGCGCTAACCCGGTGCAGAATTGTGCTCAGAATCGATCCTTTGTCGGTGAACGCAAGGCCGGTAAACATGACACCAACTGTCAGATGATCTCTGTACCACCCGATCACGTCTGTTTCCCGCGTGACCGGCAGCAGGGCAGACATGATGTGGTCGAGATACCTTGCGGCCGTTCCGGTGCTCGGATGCGCTCCCGTTTCGAGCAGCATCAGCAGGAACGGATCCTTGGAGCGTTCAGTACGCTTGCGCTCGATTGCAATTTTTCGCCTGAAGTCTCTCTCGTTAAGGACTTCACGCAGTCCCTCCGGGCTTGCTTGCGGGACCAGATCTTGCAGGCTCAAATAGGGATCTATGCGTTGCCGATTCAAGGCTACTTCCTTCCTCGGACGGTCCATCGCCGACCGTGCGCTGACACGAATCCCGAACGCCGTGGCGGCGCTGTCAAAGGATCAAACAGCTTTTCGGGGGGCTGAGAACCAGACAGGGCTCGGGCCGGCGTGATTATTCTCTGCGCCCGGCCCGGTAATAGTAGTAGTCGCGCTCAATGGGGCTGCTGGAAAAATTGATCAGCGTCCCGATCAACTTGGCCGGATCGAGCGCTTCAAGTCCCCGTTGCAACTTGCGCTTTTCGGTCGTCCCGCGCCGCGTGACCAGCAGAATTGCATCGGTCAGCCGAACCCAGATGCTGGTATCCGCCAGGGGAAGTACGGGAGGAGAGTCGACAATGATCCAGTCGAACCAGCCGCTCAAGTCGTTCAGCAACGCCGGCAGCTTCCCGGTCTGTAGAAGCTCCAGAGGGTTGCCAGGTGCATCGCCAGCGGGAAGGATACAGATCCCCGCCGTATCGAGCTGATAGATGCTGGCGGTAAGGGATTGTCTGCCCATCAGCCACTCAGCTATGCCGTGCAGCGGTTCGAGGCCGAACATTTTTGGCATCGATGGGCGCCGCAGATCGCCGTCAATGAGCAGCACCTTCTGTCGGCCTCCCGCGGCGAGTGTGCAGGCCAGGTTAGCTGAAGAAAAGGTTTTGCCCTCCGCGGAGACGGTGCCCGTAACCAGCAGCTTACGCAGGGGACGTTGCCTCTGGATCTGCTTCAGCCGGACGGCCGCGAGCCGGAATGCTTCGGCCGCCGGGCTGTCCTTGTCGACAACGCTCACCAGTCTGCTCAGCGCTGAGAGCGACGTCCGCGCGCCCTGGAATTGGCGCGTAACCTCCCATTGATTTTCAGGAACCGGTGGAGCTTCGGTTGTGAGCGTCCCCGCTTCTCGCGCCTCATGTACCTGTCGCGATGCGGGCCGGTGCTCCTCTGGCGCGCCAGATTTGGCGGATTCTTCGAATAACGTGCTCGACTCCCGTTGCATCTGGGCTTCGGTGCGCTGCAGAAGTTCGGTCACCGATTGCAGGCCGGGTAATGCTGCTCCGTTACGTTCAGACTCCGATCGCCGCAGGGCGTCAAATATATGGCTCATGCTTCGCAATCTCCTCCGGGAGTTCTTCTCCTTGCCCCGGATTCTCTTCAAGGCCTTTTCGCAGGCTGCTCGATTCGCCAAAGAGATCGGCGAAGTCCAATTCTGTTGCTCTCGGTCCGGCGTCACGGGTCTGTACATGGTCCAGGCGGAACTCCCGGGCCACGTCTTCCACAATCTGGGGAGTCACCGTCGGCTGCTGCGCCGCATAGGCCGCGAGAAGCGAATTTTCGCAAATGGTGTTGATCATGCGCGGCAGTCCGCGCGAAAACTTCTGCACGACGGCGACGGTTTCCGTGGGAAAAATCGGCGGCAGATCGGGATTTGCGCCCGCGATCAACATCCGCTGAGTGATGTACTCCTGTGTCTCCGACCGGTCGAGGGAACGAAGCTGCGCCCGCAGTGCGATCCGTTGCTTGAGCTGCCGCAGGTCGGGAGAATCAAGCTTTAGGTCAAGCTCAGGCTGTCCTACCAGGACGATCTGCAAGAGCTTGTCGTCCGCAGTTTCCAGATTTGAGAGCAGGCGAATTTCTTCCAGCACGCCGGGGGAAAGATGATGGGCTTCGTCCACGATAAGAACGGTGGTGACGCGCTTCTGGTTTTGTTCCGCCAGAAAATTGCCGAACGTAAAGAGCAATTCCCATTTTTTTTTGTCGCCTGCGTGCAGTCCAAAATCCGCCAGAATGTATTGCAAAAACTCGGTGGATGACAGTCGGCTGTTGAAGACGTAGGCCAGGGCAACATCGTTGCTTTCCTTCAGCAGCCGAAGCAGGCATCGGAGCAGCAGCGTCTTACCGGTTCCCACTTCGCCTGTTACTACGACGAAGCCTTTGTGCCAGCGCACGCCATAATAGAGCGCTGCCAGGGCTTCGCTATGCCGTTTGGTGGGGACAAAGCAAACCGGATCCGGGGTTAGATCGAATGGGTTGCGCGCCAGGTTGAAATAGGATTTATACATTGGCTATTCCAGTCAACCGTGCAGATAAGTGAAAGCAGATCCGCACAGAATTGCGCCAAAGACGATCACCGCAATGGCCCAGCCCAGGACGATTTTCCTCCTGTTTCTGCGCTGGTCGGCACGGTTGACGATCTCGGGAATTTCGGAGATGACAGCGGCGGGAATCAGTTCGCGAAGCTCTTTGTCGCTGTATACACGATCATCCAGAAACTCGAAGAGAAAGACCACTAACGCGCCCAGCACAATCCCGGCGCCAATCCCGCCTGCACACATCTTCAGGCGATTTGGGGAATAGGGCTTGATGGGTAAATCGGGTGGGTCCAGCACCGTGAATCTTGCGCCAGCCTGCAGATGCTCCATCCGCGTAGCTATCTGCGATTCGTTTTCCTTCTTCAGCAGGTCGTCGAAGTTTTCCTTCGACTGCTCGTAGCCTCGGGTCAGGTCAGCAAGTTGCTGGGCGACGATCGGTTCATTGTTCAAGCGAGCCTGGTAAACGTCGATCCGCCGCTTCAGGCCCGCAATGGTCCGCTCGCGGTTGGCGATTTCGGCCTGATTGGCCTGCAACTGGCTTTGAGCCTGCAACTGCGATGTGCTGGGCACCCCTTGCGTAAACTGCCGGCTCGCATTGGTACGGGCACGGCTTCCCGAAGCATTCGCGGGCTTGCCGATCAGAGCCTTTCGCTCCGATTCAGTTCTGGCAATCTCGCTGATGACATTCTGCACTTCCGGGTAGCGATCGGTATATCGGGTGCGCAGATTCGCCAGTTGTTTGCGAAGCGTGTCAAGCTGCTGATTAATTGCCGCCAGCCCCGCGGACTCTCCATCAGCTGATCCTGTTTGTCCCTGAATGTCCTGGTATTGCTGGATTAGCGATTGGTAGTAAACCCGCTGCTGCCTGGCCGTGTTCAGGCTGTCTTCCTCGTTTTGGAGTTGCGCCTGCAATCCACTCAGAATTTGCAGGTTGGTCGCCGCCTGATCCGGAAGTTCTCCCTGGTGCGCTGCTTGAAACTCATGAACCTTTGTATCCTGAGCGGCCAGGCTGGCGCGCGCGCTTGCCACCTGGCTCTGAATAAACTGAGTAGCATTCTCCGAGGCGGCCTCGCGCTGCCTCGAGTTTTCATTGATAAATAGCTTGGCCAGTTCGTTCGTCGTCTGCTGCGCGATGTGAGGGTCCGCTGCGGAGTAGCTGATACGGAATGACGAAACGCCTTGGTTTTGCGTGTCCAGAACCAGTTCGAGATCGATGCTTTTGCGCATGATCCCCACTTGCTGATCCGGTGTCAGCTTTCCACCGGCGCCTTTGAAAAGGCCGAGCTTGTCGATAATTGTTAGCAGGCGCGTCCGGCTCAGGATTTGCTGTTGAAGATTTTGCAATCTGTCCTGCAGGTTGTCGTTCACGTTGGGCGTGATCAGGTTCGCGGGCATGCTCGGTTCGTCCACAAGGATGAGCGTTCCGGACTTGTACAGGGGAGTAAGGACCCAACTCGCGCCCCAGACGATCAGCCATCCTAGGAAAAATGGGATCAGAAAATGGAGATAGCGCCGCCGGGCTATGTCCAGATAGCGGCTCAGGTCAAACTGCTGCGGCGCCTGTTCCTCAAGTTCTTCGGGCATTGTCATCTCCCCAGCGGCCGATCAAGCTGCCAGGTCAGCGTGATCGTCCCGCGGTTGCTGTCAGGGTTGTTGATGATAACAGGCACGCCGGCGAAGCTCTGGTGCAGACGATCATATTCAAGATTCAGATCGAGCTGTTCGTTAATAGGGTGCTCAACCATGAATGCGCCTCCAATGGAGTGCCCCTGAAGAGTGGGAATCAGCAGTTTGCGAGCGACGGCGTTTTCCGTGGCATAATCTCCGCTCAGTTTCAACCTCCACGTGCGCATCATTCTCCACTGCACCGCGGCGTCCGCATTGTCCGAACGAAAAGCTCCAACAAGGCCGCCACCTGCATTCACTTCGTGGCTGTAGGCTGTCGAAATACTGGCCCGCCCCGATTGCCAGTTCATGCTTGCCATCCCGAAGGGTTCCCACGCAGCGGCTGTTGGCAGAGCTGTCTGGTGCACCTGGTAGTGTTGCGGTCCGCCCGAAAGCGAAAAGGAAAAACCCTGTTGCGGATACAGCGAATAGAACGCATACGCCGTGTTGGTGTCGGTGGCGCTCTCGGCGTGTGCCGGATAGGCCAAAACGCGTCCATAGCGATAGCCGCCCCCGATGTATTGCGAGAGAGTGATGCGGCGTATATAGAATGCCGTTCCGCCGCGCTCATCGGAGTCAAACAGACCCTCCGCTTCAGATGGTTTCGGATAGTGCAGCTTGCCCACTGTCCCGGTGGCGCCGAGCATTGCGTAGGGGCTCACCTGCAACGACAGCCGCCCATCCGCATTGCTAGTCAGGCGTTGCGCAAATGGCGCCAGAATCCCGCTGATCGTCGTCGGTGGTGAGCCTGAAACTCCCGAACCGTAGCCGGAATTCGCTGACCCAAAGGTAGTCGAGCTTTGCACAAACGAGTCGTTTAGGCGCATCGCGAGGTGCGGGGTCAGCAGGTACTCGTAAGTCAGTGTGGCGTTCTGATCGATTTCGTTCAGCGTGCTCGTCGGGCGATAAAACGTGAAACCCGGGCTGTAAAGCAGGTTGCGGTGTTGGCGCGCGGTAGTCTGATCGAGAGAAATAATGGGCAACACCGTGAAGGTGGTTTCGCTCACCGTTCCGCTCCCCGAGCCGGGATACAGGTTGTCGATATACCCAGACCTGAAGGATAAGCCGGCTCGCAGCAGGTTCGATCGCGCGTCCCCAGTCAGTCCGACAGGGTACGCTTCTCCGCTCACCGGCGGCGGAATCGCCATCCGGTCCGTGTATACCGCGGGACCGAAAGTCATCGGGCTCTGCGCTTGCGGAAAAGCAGGAGCGGTCAAGATTGCAAGCAGGCTCAAAGCAGCCGGTTTGAACATACGAACCTCATCAAGGCACAACGACCGTGTCGTGGGGCTCCAGCGTGATGTTCTGGTCCATATGCTTGCCCTTGATCACGTTCTTGTAGTTAAACGAAAAGCGGTCCTCGCCTCCATGTGCCTTGTGCCGCAGAACATAGATGTCCTTCTGCTTGGCAAAGTCCTGAAACCCACCAGCAGCGGCGATCGCGTCCAGCACGGTCATCGAGGTCGACAGCGGATAAGTCCCGGGCTTCATTACCCGGCCGAGAATATTGAAGTTGCGGCTGTTAATCTGCTGGACTAACACCGTCACCGTCGGGTGATTAATGTAAGCGTTCAGCCTTGCTGCGATGGCGCCCTGAAGTTCCTGAGGCGTCAGCCCCGCGGCCTGGATCCCTCCGATCAGGGGAAGCGAAATCTTCCCGTCTGGACGCACCGGAATGGATTGCTTGAAATCCGGTTCGTTCCACACGTTGATCGCCAGCAGATCGCCGTTCCCTATCACATATGGATGGCTCGGATCTGCTGCGCCTTCCGGCTGGGGGCTCGCCGCCGGTACTTCGGCGGCATACTTCACTTTGGCCTGATTTGTATTCTTTGCGGCCTGCTGTCCCCAAAGACACGTAGCAAACACCAGGAACAAACAACCCAACCGCACTCGATAGTGCAACACCCATTTCATTTCGTCTCGTCCTTTCGTTCCGCGGCCGCCCCGCGGACCAGACGGGCCACGGCCACTCACCCAGCCGCAGGAAAGCAATTTGTCGTCCCTGCTCCCAATCGGCTGCCTGGCCGCGACGGCCGCGCAAATTCCGGCACCGGCCGGACGCCCCCAGAAACCACGGCTGGCGCCACAGCGCGACACACCGCCTCAACGTCGGAGGCATCAATTTCCATGCATACAGACTGCGCCAGCATTTCCACCGAAAGCACAAGCCTGTATGAGTTCTTCTTCCGAATCAAAATTCCTTCCACACCCTGAAGGGGGCCCCTGGTAACCCGCACCCGGCTTCCACAAGGCAGAAAGGGGTGCGGTTCGACCCGGAACGGGCCGCGAACCGCCTTTTGTATCGCTTCGATCTCGGCAGCGGAAATCGTAGCGATCTGTTCACCGCGGTAAAGAATCATGTGTACGCCCGGCGTGGTTACCACCTGTAGCTTGCAATCTAAATTGCCATGCACAAACACATAGGACGGAAACAGCGGGAGCGAAAGCAGCTTTTTCCGGTCTTTCCAGCGGCGCACGGACTCATAAAGAGGTAAGAAAACTTCGAATCCTTTGGTAGACAGCATCTCTGCCACCGTTTTCTCATGCTGGTGGCGCGTATAGATTGCCCACCAGGGCAATTCGCACTTACTTCCAACTGTATCCAGCATTTGCGGTCTCCTTAGGAACGCTGCCTCTTATAGGCTGTAAATCGATGTTTTCAACGCATAGCTTCGCCCTGTGAGTCACATCTCGTGATCCGCCCAGATCCCTCGATTCCCGCGTGCCGGTCTCCACATCGGCGTCCGTCGCGTAACCTGCGTCGGCGCTCCCCAGTCCGACCCGCGGGCAGCCGCCGCATACTCTTCACGCCTGGATGCTTGCGGCCCGTTTTACGGAGCCCTCACGGCATGCGGCCGGGGTCAAAACCGTTCATCGCTTACAAGAAAACCCCATCGTCTTCATCCGGAATGTCACTGCTCTGTGGGACCATGCCACCTGGTCCTGCACGGGCGAGCCGAGCTTCTTCCACGCTGTGTTCGCGGCTTCGGCCTGGAGTTGGTTTGCACCCCGTTTTTTGGATCCCACTGGGTATCCCATTGGTTGGCATGTATGACTCTCTCCAGGGCACTCTCCGGTTCCGACAGTTCTGCCGGCTGGGAAATCACTGCATTTCCACTCTCGGCCGGCAGCATTTCTTCCAAACTGTTCCAGGCCATCTTGTGCTTGAGTTCTGCCCCAAGTGCGTTTTCGTCGCTAAGAATGATGGCCCGTGCAACTCCATTCTCCAGTTCGTGGAGATTCCCCGGCCAGCTCCAGCCTTCCAGAATTCGAAGTGCCGCAGGAGTCAGTGTTGGTAAGGTCCTGTTGAACTTTGCCGCAAATTTGCGCGCGAAATATCCCCACAATTGGGGAATATCTTCCTTCCGCTCGCGCAAGGCCGGCAAACGCAGACACACGCTGGAAATGCAGAGGAACAAGTCCCGCCTGAATCTGCCCGCTTTTACCGCTTCCCTCAAATCAGCCTCGCTACTGCATATAACCCGTACATCAGCTCGCCGTTCTTCAAACCCACCTATCCGGAAATAGCTCCCATCCCGCAGCAAGCGAATCAACTTCCCTTGAAGTGTCCAGTCCATTCCATCAACACCGGACAGAAAGAGCGTTCCACCATCGGCGACTTCGATCAGTCCCCTCTTGCTGTTCCTGGCTCCGCGAAAGGCGCCCCTTCGGTAACCAAGTAACTCGCGTTCCAGCCAGTCCGCCGGCATCGCCGTGCAGGCAAGCTTTACAAACGGCCCAGCACATCGGCCGGAGTGGCTATGCACATACCTTGCAATCAGTTCCTTCCCCGTTCCGCCTTCACCCTGGATGAGTAGCGGAGAGTCTCCATGTAGCAGTGGCGCCATTTGCGTGCGAACCTCCTGCATCGCAGCCGTGCTGCCGAAAATGACCGCCTCGCTGGGCAGTTCCGCCGGATCTATGCGAAAGCCTTCGGTCATGTGTTTCCACGCCAACATGCCATCTCGCCAATGATCGCCTTCTTTCTAGCATGTCATTGGCCACATCTCCGGCTCGCCGCGGGGACACTGGGTGCGCGATGCTCAATCGGGGTATCGTACGAAGTTAAGGGGGTTTCATCGGGATTTAGCCGCCACTGCAAAGTCGTTCATATCAGGAATGTCCATTCAAGTTGCAAGAACCTGCATAGTGTGAAATCAATTGATGTGCATCCTTCCGTTAACTCCATTCCAGAAAGAATGGCATCCGAGGTTTTGTACAATAACGTCCAAAGAACGTCCAAAGCGCTGCGTTTGTCACCTCGGCAAAAATTACTTGCTGCGCGTGTGACTTATGCTTTTTTGGAAATATGGCCCGGTGAGGATGAAAGATCGTGAACGCTTTGAGCGCAGCGTACGTGCCGCGCTCCTCTCGAGACTTAGTCGGTCTTACCTCCGGCCCAGTAGAACCCCAGGGGATTTCCTGCTGCGAGTAGGGATGCGAACGTCGCTTGCGAGGTTGTTCTTGTCGGTTCCCCGAAAGTCATCGGTGAGATAGGGAAAAGCGTACCCCGGGAGAAAGTATCAGAGCCTCGGTGGATTCCTCGCGTGAGTTGGAAGCGAGCTAGTATGCGAGCCGATAAGGGGTTAAGTGCGCACCCGAGGCAGAGTTAAGGGGGATGGTAAAAGTTAGCCTGGATCGCGAACACTTGGAGATCGCGTTTTAACGGGTCCTCGCGTGCCCATTCATATTTGTAAAACTATGTGGCGCCAGCCGATGCTGCTGTATCTTGTAGAGCAACGCGCGGTAGCTGATGTTAAGTGATCGCGCCGCGTGGCGGCGATTCCAGCCGGCCACTTCGAGCGCTTCTTGTATCATCCGTGCTTCGGTGCGGTCCTTCACATCGCGCACAACCGATTTCATCCCAGTTCCATGGGAATACTCTTCCCCCGCCGTTAGAGGCTCTTCGCTCTTTCGTGCGGGTGCGATCATCGCTTCCAGTTGGCGCAACGCGGCGTCAGGATCGCGCATAATCATCGTCCGCGTCACCACGTTTCGCAGTTCGCGCAAGTTGCCTGGCCAATCGTATAGAAGCGCCGTATCGAAAAAGCGCGCGGGGAATCTTAGGCTCGGATCGCCTTTCAACTCCAGCGGCGTTCGGCGGATCATCTCGTCGATCAGGTAAGGTATTTCTTCCCGTCGTTCGCGCAATGGTGGAACGGTGATCGTGAACACGCTCAGGCGGTAATACAGGTCCTCACGGAAGGTTCCATTGCGCAATGCGTTTTCCACCTGGATGTTGGTTGCTGCCAGCATGCGCACATCAACATGCGTAGCATGCTGCGCACCCAGTCGGCTAAATTCTCCATCTTCCAGCACATGCAGGAGTTTGGCCTGCAGCTGCACGCTGATCTCGCCGATTTCATCCAGGAACAAGGTGCCCCGATCCGCCTGTTCGAATTTGCCTGGCAGGTCCTTGATGGCGCCCGTGAAGGCCCCTTGTTTGTAACCGAATAACTCGCTTTCCAATAAGTCCGCCGGAAGGGCGGCACAATTGACTTTGAGAAACTTCTTGTCGCGGCGCTGCGAATATTTGTGGATCAGGCGCGCGACAATTTCTTTTCCCGAGCCGCTTTCTCCCAGGACTAATACATTTACATCGGTATCGGCCAGGAGGCTCACCTGTCGGTGCAGGTCAGCCATCTTTGGAGAAGCCGCCAGAAAGAAGCACCCTTCTCCAAGCTCCTCGATGAACAGCGGAAATCCGACATTCGCGCGTGAAGCGCAATCGCATGAGACTCCATTGTGAACTCTGGAATCACTGTCGCTTAAGCTGGAACCGCTCCCCGCGCCGGTTAGCTCAGTAATCAATCGATCTAACGTGTCGAGAGTCACCACAGAAAGATACTGGCGCGCTCCGGCCATTGAAGGTCGGAGGTGGCATTGCTGCTCGCTTATGCAGCTCACAAGCCATACGCGGTTCGATGAAACGCGCTGGATTATTTGGGTGTACAAGTCCGATTCCGGCCGCCCCGGTGGCGTATCGTCCAGGAGCACAAGGTCGGGGTCCAGTCCGTTGGCGATCAGCAAGTGGGCCTGCGCACAGTCGGCCACTGCAATTGCCCGATGGCCACCCGCCTCGAGCGCCTTCCTGATCAGCGGCCGCGTCTGGGAATTCCGAATCGCACACAAAACAAGCAGAAATGGGTTCACGAGGTTCCTTCGGCAACAGCCTTTCGTTCACGCGGTAGCGGTTCGAAAGAGACTTGATCGTGCAGACCGGCAGTGCCGCCGTGAGGCCAGGGAGGGTTCCTGCCCTGCAAACTTCGGGAGGGGAACCCCGGCGCCCTTTGGGAGCACCGTCATGACACTTGGGTCTGCTACAACTCCGAAAAATGAAAGAAGGACTTATCCCACTCTGTTATTGCGGTGAAATTAAGCCCCATGTTGGAATGAAGTATGGAAAAAGGGCGCTGCAGGTGGGGCACTGCGATCATGTGGTTCTCGCTTCCTTTCAAGCAGATGCGAAAACCCTTCACGGAACCTGTCTGACTCGCCGTCATTTTCCTGCGAAACGGATTAACAGGGAGCCCTTCGCGAAATGGCGCCGACCCTTCACGACGCCATGTTGAAAACTTGTACCTATCATGCTGACATGTATCAAAAGTGTCAATAGGCACTTTGGTAATGCTCG
>Ga0134128_10007626_pt1 | contig 13073 bp, 10 predicted proteins | sample KB31754_FD_96462 | JGI IMG/M metagenome (GOLD analysis project Ga0134128, IMG submission 96462) | Terrestrial soil microbial communities with excess Nitrogen fertilizer from Kellogg Biological Station, Michigan, USA - KB3-175-4 | ecosystem: Environmental > Terrestrial > Soil > Unclassified ... | reverse complement strand
GTGCAGGCAGTGCCGGGCGTCTTCAGGGTGCAGACGCCCGAGCTGCAGATATAGGGGGAGACGCAGTCTGAGTTGGCGGTGCAAGAGGTCTTGCATGCCGTGGCGCTGCCGCAGATGAGGTTCCCCGAACAGGCGCCCGCGGTCACGGTCTGACAGACTCCGCTGCCGTTGCAGGTCTGGGCCGGCGTGAGGGTCGAGGTGCTGCAGATGGGGGCCGCGCACTGGGTGCCGGTCGGGAAGTCGCGGCAGGCACCGGAGCCGTTGCAGGTCCCGTCCAGCCCGCAGGTGCTCGCGCTGCTCACCGCGCACTGGGTCGACGGGTTCGGCGTCTGCCCGCCGGGAACCGGCGTGCAGGTCCCCGGGGTACCGGTGAGCGCGCACGACATGCAGGTCCCCGTGCAGGCCGTGTTGCAGCAGACCCCCTGGGCGCAGAAGCCGGACTGGCAAGCCGTGCCGGCGCTGCAGGGCGAGCCGGGCGGTAGCTTGCCGCAGCTGCCGCCGGTGCAGGAGTTCGGCGAGACGCAGTCCGAAGCCGTCGTGCAGGTGGTCTTGCAGGCGCCCGTGCCACACTCGAACGGGTCGCACATCTGCGTCGTGGCGGTCCGGCAGGCGCCTTTTCCGTCGCAGCTCTGCCCGAGGGTGAGCGTCGAGCCGGTGCAGGAGGCCGCGCTCCCGCACGCCGTGCCCGCCGAATAGAACTGACAGGCGCCCGCGCCGTCGCAGGAGCCGTTGGTGCCGCAGACGTTGCTCGCCTTCTGGTCGGCGCACTGGTTCAAGGGATCGGTCCCGGCAGGCACGACCGAGCAGGTCCCGCTCGAACCGGTCAGGTTGCACGCCATGCAGGTCCCGTTACAGGCGTTGTTGCAGCAGACGCCCTGCGCGCAGTGCGAGGAGGTGCAGTCGGAGTCGGCCGCGCAGGTGGTCCCGGGCGACTTCTTGGCGCAGGTGCCGCCGAGGCAGAAGTAGCTCGTCGCGCAGTCGGCATCGACGGTGCAGCTCGTCTTGCAGACGCCGGTCGTGTCGCAGACGTAGGCGTTGCACATCGAGGCGACGCCGGCCCCGCAGGTGCCAGCGCCGTCGCACTTGCCGGCCGCCGTGGCGAGGCCCGCCGTGCAGGTGTTTGTCCCGCACACGGTGCCCGTGGCGTAGAGCTCGCAGCCGCCTTTGCCGTCACACCACCCGTCGGTCTGGCAGGTCGACCCGTCCTGCTTGGCGCACTGATCGGCCGGATCCTGGCCGGCGGGGACGTTGATGCAGGTGCCGGCGCTCCCCTGGACCGCGCACGACTTGCAGGTCCCGGTGCAGGTGGTGGCGCAGCAGACGCCCTGCGCGCAGTGGGTCGACTGGCAGTCGGTGTCGGCGCTGCAGCTGGCGCCCGGTGGCTTGGGACCGCAGCTGCCGGCGATGCAGAAATTGTTGCCCGTGCAGTCGGCGTCGGCCGAGCAGGTCGTCTTGCACGAGCCGGTCGTGCCGCAGGTGAACGGCGAGCAGGACTGACTCATGGGCGACTTGCAGGTCCCGGCCCCGTCGCACCGTCCGGCGAAGAGCAGCGTCGACCCGGTGCAGCCGGCCGTCTGACAGGCGACGCCCGCCACGTAGAGCTCGCAGGCGCCGGTGCCGTCGCAGTTTCCGTCGGTGCCGCAGCTCGCCGACCCCTTGTCCATGCAGTCGCTGTGGGGATCCGTGTTCACGTCGGCCGGGAGGCAGGTCCCGGGCACGTCCCCCGAGCAAGTCACGCAGATCCCGGTGCAGGCGCTGTTGCAGCAGACGCCGTCGGCGCAGAAGCCGGAGACGCACTCCGCGGCGCCGCCGCAGGGCTGCCCGAGCGTCTTGGTCCCCCCCGTCGGGTGATCGGCCGACGAGCCCATGTCCCTGCCGCCCCCGGTCTGACCGCCCGTGCCGGTGCTGCCGCCGCCCATGTCCTTCTTCGTCATGCCGCCATCGGTGCCCAGCTTGGCGCTGCCGCCGTTGCTGCACCCGGCGAGCCCCGACAGGACGAGCACCGACGCCGCCACGAGGAGAGCGCGCACCCTAGGCTGGGGGGAACCTATGGTCATGGGCGAGCCTTTCTGACTTAAGGAGACGAGCGCGAAGGACGAAGGACGAAGGAGAAGAAGAGAGTGGCGGAGGTCGGTGTCTGGAAAAGGGCGATTTCGTCACCCGGTTCCAGAAATCATCTTACGCGCGGCCGCAAAACGAATCTACGATCACCTTTAAAAGCAGGTCGGGGAGCATTACGCTGGGGACGATGAAGATCGCGCGCGGACGCAGCGTCGAGCTCTCCTATGAACTGAAGGTCAAAGGCGGAGCGGTGATCGAATCCTCGGACCGGTCCGGGCCGCTGCGTTACGTGCACGGCGACGGCAAGATGCTGCCGGGCCTGGAGAAACGGCTGGAGGGGCTGCAGCCGGGCGACGAGCAGAAAGGCGAGATCCCGGCCCGCGAGGCGTTCGGGACCGAGGAGTCGCTGCCGGTGACGCAAATGGCGCGCAGCGTCTTCCCGAAGGGCTTGAAGGTCGAGCCAGGCGCGGTGTTCGAGGGGAAGGATCCCGCCTCCGGCGCCCCGGTGCACTTCAAGATCCTGTCGGCGAACGCCACGACCGCCAGCGTCCGCCTGCTGCATCCGCTGGTCGGGCGCGACATCGAGTATCAGGTCACCGTCCTCTCCGTGCGCGACGCGGCGGCCAAGGGAGGGCCGCCGCCAATCCCCGGCGTCGTCGAGCTCGACCCTGACGAGATGAACGAGACGTGAGTAAGACCGTGTGGGACGGACGCTCCGCGGCCGGCTGAGATCGCCGCCTCCCCCCTGTCGCCGGGCCGGACCGTGCGCAGCTTTGTCTTAGAGGACGTTCTAGGACAGCGACGCGGGCGAGGTTCCGCGGGGAAGGGAAGAACCGTCATGGCGAGCAGCAGCGAAAAAGGCGAGAGCCGCGGGCGTGGATTTGCGGGGATGGACAAGGAGCGGCAGCGCCAGATCTCCTCGCAGGGGGGGAAGGCAGCTCATCAGAAGGGGACGGCCCACGAATTCGACTCCGAGGAGGCCCGGGAGGCTGGTCGCAAAGGGGGAATGGTGAGCGGCGGTCGTCGCCGCGCCCGTGAGGCCACGGTCAACGAGGCGCCGCGCGAGCGCCAAGAGCAGGAAGAGCGCGAGGAGGAGTCGATGGGTCACGCCAGCGGCTCCGAGGGATCGAACGCACCGGCCGGACACTGACGCCCGAAGGGGCGCCCAGCCGAGACACTGGTAGACTGACCGGGGTGGACGTCAACGATCGTCCGAGGCCGGCCCCGGTCCCGGCGCCGTCGCCCGGGGACGACGACGCGGAGCCGAACGGCTTGGTCGCGCTCGGCGGCCGGCTCGACGTCGACACGTTGATGGCCGCCTACAGCGCCGGGGTCTTCCCCTGGTCCTCTGATCCGGTGCTGACCTGGTGGTCGCCCGATCCGCGCGCCATCTTCGAGCTCGAGACCTGGCGCCCGCACCGCACCGTCGGGCGAAGCGCCCGCCGCGCCGGTTGGCGGTTCACCGTCGACGCCGCGTTCGCCGAGGTGATGCGCGCCTGCGCGGAGAGCGGCGAGGATCGCCCGTCGACCTGGATCACCGGCGACTTCCTGCGCGCCTACGGCGATCTTCACCGCCGCGGCCTCGCCCACAGCGTCGAGGTCTGGGAGGGCGACGCGCTGGTCGGGGGCCTCTATGGCGTGGCGCTGGGCGGATTCTTCGGGGGCGAGTCGATGTTCCACCGCCGCACGGACGCCTCGAAGGCCGCCGTGGGACACCTGGTGGAGCGCCTGCGCGCGGGCGGATTCTCGCTGCTCGACGGGCAGGTCCCGACGGCGCACCTCGAACGCCTGGGCGCCGTGACCATCCCGCGCGCCGACTACCTGGCGCGGCTGCGCCGGGCGCTCAAGCAGCGCGCAACGCTCACGTAGTAGTGGGCGTGGTCTCCGGGACCGCGGGCGCCAGGCAGACGCGGTTGCGCCCGCCCCGCTTGGCGGCGTACATCGCTTCGTCGGCGCGGGCCACGAGATCGCCCGAGACGGTGAGGCCGGCCCCCGGGGCGCGCGCCACGCCGATGCTGACCGTGACCGGAATCGACACCTCGGCGAACCTGAAAACGTGCGCCTCGATCGCCCCGCGCATCCGTTCGGAGAGCGCGGACGCCGCCTCGAGGTCGACACCGCGCGCGATGACCGCGAACTCCTCGCCGCCGTAGCGGGCGAAGGTCTCCTCCTCGCCGAGGATGCTCATCGCCAGCGTGGCCAACTGGCCGAGCACGTGATCGCCCGCCTGATGGCCGTGCTGGTCGTTGATCTTCTTGAAGTGGTCGATGTCCAGGAAGATCAGGGAGAGCGGCGTCTCGTGGCGGAGCGCGTACTGGAACTCGCTCTCGACGCGGTCGCTGAAGTAGCGCTTGTTGAAGGCGCGGGTGAGGCCGTCGCGCAGCGCCGACTCGGACATCTGGCGCTGGAACATCTCGTCCAGCTTGTCCTGGTAGCTGAACTTCAGGATGGTCGTCGACCCGATCAGGATCTTGTCCCCCTCGGTGAGAGGGTGGCGCTGCACCCGCACGCCGTTACAGAAGGTCCCGTTCGTCGACCCCAGATCCTCGAGCACGATCCGCCCCTCTTCCTTGGTCAGCCGGGCGTGCTCGCGCGAGATCCCGTCGTCGACCAGCCGCAGGTCGACCTTGTCGCCCCGCCCCACGACCACCTGGTCCTTGTCGAGCCGGTACATCTCGCCGACGTTCGAGCCCGAGAGGACGACCAGACACGCCGCGGCGGCCTGGGCCTCCTCCGCCGCCGGCTGGGCTGCCGCCGTCCGCGTCGTGTCGTCGAGCGGATTGGCGACGCGGTCACGCGTCATTCTGATAGTTTACCGACGGGGACGGGCGTTAGGCAAACTCCCCGCGAAATCGGACCACGACTCAGGGTGCGGGAGGGACGATGCAGGTTCTGATCGGGACGAGCGGCTTCAGCTATCCGGCCTGGCGCGGCGGCTTCTATCCGGAGAAGCTCCCGGAGGCGAAGATGCTCGGGCACTACGCGGGCCACTTCCGGGCAGTCGAGATCAACAATAGCTTTTACCGCATGCCCTCCGCCGAGGTGCTGGCGCGCTGGGCGGGCGAGACGCCGCCCGAGTTCCGCTTCGCGCTCAAGAGCCCGCGGCGGATCACCCACGACAAGCGGCTCTCCGACACCGCCTCGGCCGTCGAGCGGCTCGCCGAGGCGTCGCGCTCCCTCGGCGAAAAACGCGGCCCGATCCTGTTTCAGCTGCCCCCCAACATGAAAAAGGACCTGCCCCGCCTGGACGAGTTCCTGGCCGCTCTCCCCGCCGAATTGGCCCCCGCAGTCGAGTTCCGCCACGAATCCTGGTTCGCGGACGACGTCTACGCCTGCCTGCGCGCCCGCAAGGCCGCGCTCTGCCTCGCCGAGTCCGAGGAGATCGCCACCCCGGTCGAGGCGACCACCGACTGGGGCTACTTGCGGCTGCGGCGCGAGGACTACGACGACGCCATGGTCGCCGCCTGGGGCGCGCGCATCAAGGCGCAGCCGTGGTCGCAGGCGTACGTCTTCTTCAAGCACGAGGACACGGGCAAGGGGCCGATCGCGGCCGCCCGGCTTCACGAGCTAATGGCTTAGGCGGACCCCATAAACTGGACGTTATCCCACATCAGGATACACTGGAGCACATCATGGCCCGACCCATTGCTGGCGCGACGATCTCCTTCGGCCTCGTGTCGATCCCGGTGCGGCTCTACCCGGCGACGCAGAGCAAGGCCGGCGTCTCGTTCAACCTGCTGCACGGCAAGTGCGGCTCGCGGCTCAAGCAGCAGTACGTCTGCCCGCGCGACGGCGAGCAGGTCAGCCGCGACGACATGGTCAAGGGCTACGAGTTCTCCAAGGACCAGTACGTCACCTTCACGCCCGAGGAGCTCAAGGCGCTCGAAGAGAAGGCCACCCAGAGCATCGACATCGACGCGTTCGTTCCGCTGTCGGCGATCGACCCGATCTACTTCGAGCGCCCGTACTACCTCGGCCCCGAGAAGGGGGGCGACAAGGCCTATCGCCTCCTGACCGAGGCGATGCAGGAGACGGGGCGCGCGGCGCTGGCCCGCTACGCCGCCCGCGGCAAGCAGTACCTGGTGATGCTGCGTCCGTCGTCGGACGGGCGGGCGCTCATCCTGCAGGAGCTGCTCTACGCCGACGAGGTCCGGCCGATGGCGGAGGTGCCGCTGCCCGAGGGGGAGGCGCGCGAGGCCGAGCTGAAGCTGGCCAAGCAGCTCATCGACCAGATCGCCTCGGAGACGTTCGAGCCCTCCAAGTACCGCGACGAGGTCCGCGAGCGGATTCAGGCCGACATCGAGCGCAAAGTGCAGGGCCACGACATCTCGGAGAGCGCGCCCGCCCCCGAGCCCGCCCGGATCATCGATCTCATGGCCGCGCTCAAGGCGAGCCTGGGCAAAGGGTCGACCGCCGGGGGCAAGCCCGAGGCCCCCGCCGAGGCGCCCGCCCCGGAAGCCGAGGCGCACTCGCCCCGCCGCGGCGCCCGCCGCTCCGAGGACGCCGCCCCGGCCGAGCCGAAGCGCGCCAAAAAGCGATAACCGACGCGATGACCGAAGCGACAGGCGGCCAGATGCGATTCGCGCGCGCGGCCGACCGGTAGCTGTATATTCGACCCGCCTTGAGCGGGTACACGACCCAGGACGTCGCGCGGATGATCGGCGTCTCGTCCGGCCGGCTGCGCGCCTACCTGCGCGCCGGCGTGCTGACGCCCGAGCGGGGCGACCGCGGCGAGCTGCGCTTCTCGTTTCAGGACCTCTTGCTCCTGCGCAAGGCGGAGGGGCTGGTCAGCCAGCGCATCCCGCCGCACCGGGTGCGTCGCGCGCTGCAGAAGCTGCGGGCGCAGCTCCCGGAGGCGCGCCCGCTCACCGGCGTGCAGCTGGGGGCCGAAGGGGCGTCCATCGTGGTGCAGGACGGGAACACCCGCTGGCAGGTGGAGTCGGGGCAGGTGCTGCTGTCGTTCGATCCGCCGGCGAGCGACACCGCCGAACCGCCGCTCACCCTGCTGCGCGCCCGCCCCAACGCGGGTGGCGGCGGCGACGTCGCTCCCCCGAGCCCCGAGGAGATCTACGAGATCGGCTGCGACATCGACGACGCCGATCCGGTGCAGGCCGAGGCGAGCTACCGCCAGGTCCTGATGCAGGCGCCGGAGCACGCCGACGCGCACATCAACCTGGGGCGCATCCTGCACGAGCGCGGCGACCTGACGGCCGCCGAGGCGCATTACCAGCGCGCGCTGACCATCCGGCCGGAAGACGCCACGGCGCTGTTCAACCTGGGCGTGGCGCTGGAAGACCAGGGACGTAACGCCGCGGCGCTGGAGGCCTATGCGCGCGCCATCGACGTGGACGGGCGCAACGCCGACGCGCACTACAACGCCGCCCGCCTGTACGATCTGGCGGGCGACTACAGCGCGGCGCTGCGACACCTCCGCATCTGCCGGGACCTGACCCGGACGAAGTAGCGCGGTTACGCCAGGCGGGCGTCGAGCGTGATCTTCGCGCTCGACATGAGCTTGGAGATCGGACAGCCGGTCTTGGCGGCCTCGGCGGCGCGCTCGAACTTGGACTTGTCGGGGTTGGCCAGCTTGACCGTCACCTCGAGGTGCGAGGTGGTCACCGCGAAGCCGACCTCGACCTTGTCCAGCGAGACGGTCGCCTTGGCGTCGACGTTCTCGGGCGGCAGCCCCGCCTTCTCCAGCTCGGCCGACAGCGCCATGGCGAAGCAGCTGGCGTGGGCGGCGGCGATCAGCTCCTCGGGGCTGGTGCCGGCGCCGGTCTCGAACCTTTGAGCAAAATCGTAGGGGACGTTCGAGAAGGTGCCGCTCGCCGACGAGAACGTGCCCTTGCCTGCCTTGAGGCCCCCCTTCCAGTTCGCACTCGCTGATCGCTTCATGGGATCTCTCCTTTTTTGTTCGTGAGCGGCCGAACCTTAACCACGATCACGGCGCCTCGCCAGCGCCGTTTCTTCGGGGCGCCCGGCGCGGCTACAATCCCGCGCGATGCCAACGCGCGCCAGGGCCAGCACCGTCCTGGTGGCGTTCGCGCTCCTGGCTTCGGCCGCCGGCGGCGTCGCGCGCGCCGACGCGGTCGAGGAGCCAGGCGAGCCGCCGGCGGCGCCGCCGCCGCTGCCGCGCGCGAACTGGTTCACGCTCGAGACCCCGCACTTCGACATTCATTATTATCAGGAGGAGGCGGCGTTCGCCGAGCGGGTCGCGCACTTCGCCGAGCGCGCCTACCGCCTCAACACGCGCTATCTCAACTGGCGACCGAGTGGCCGGACCGAGATCATGCTCACCGACGTCTCGGACGGCGCCAACGGATCGGCGAGCTCGATCCCTTACAAGTTCATCAACGCCTTCGGCGTCCCGCCCGACTCGCTCGACGAGCTGAACGACTTCGACGACTACGTGAAGCTGCTCATCACGCACGAGTTCACGCACGTCGTCCACCTCGACACCATGCTCAGCCCCTGCACGCTGGCGGTGAACGCGCTGCTCGGCCGGACCTACGCGCCCAACCTGGCACAGCCGACCTGGTTCATCGAGGGGATGGCGGTCCTGCTGGAGACACGCCAGACGACCGCCGGCCGCCTGCGCAGCAGCTTCTACGACATGCACCTGCGGGTCCCGTTCCTCGAGGGGCGCCTCTACGACTTCGACCAGATCACCTCCATCCCCAAGGCCTACCCGCAAGGGACCGCCGCCTACCTCTACGGCTCGAGCCTGCTCCGTTACATCGAGGACCGCTACGGGCCGCTCAAGATCCAGGAGATCTCGCATCGCTACGCCGACGCCTGTCTCCCGGGCGGGATCAACCGGACGGCGATCGAGGCCCTCGGCCGCGGCTACGTGGGCGTCTTCGGACCCGGGCTCACCGACGACTGGCGGCGCTCGATCGCGCACGTCTACACGCTCGAGGCCGAGGAGGCGGCGCGCACGCCGCTCACCACCTCCGCGCTCCGCCTCACCTGGGACGCCCCCTCGCCGCGCAGCGAGGGGCCGGGGGCGCGCTTCTTGCCGGACGGGACGATCGTCTACCACCGCGCCAACACCGACCAGTCGCCCGCTTACGTGCGAGTCGACCCGGCGACGGGGGCGCAACACCTCATCGCCGACATGCAGGGGGGCGGACCGGCGTCCCCCACCCCCGACGGCCAGGCGCTGATCTTTCAGCGCGTCGACTTCCTCGCGCTGCCCAAGCGGATCGTCGCCAACTCGGATCTCTCCTGGAACGATCTCTACCGTCTGGACGTCGGCACCGGCACGATCCGTCAGTTGACGAATGGGCTGCGCGCGCACGAGCCCGACGTCTCGCCCGACGGACGCCAGATCGCCTGCGTGCTGGTGGGGACAGGCACGCGCCAGCTGGCGCTGGTGCCGATCTCGGGAGGCGAGGCCCGGCTGCTGATGCCCGGCGCGCCCGGCCTGGCCTTCACGCCGGCGTTCTCGCCCGACGGGCGCCTCATCGCCTACTCGCGCTGGAAGCCGGGCGGCTTCCGCGACATCCACCTCTTCGATCTGGCGACCTCCACCGATCGGCCGATCTCGATCGATCGGGCGATGGACATCGATCCTCGCTTCTCCCCCGACGGACGTTACGTCCTCTTCTCCTCGGACCGCAGCGGCATCAACAACATCTACGCCTACGAGCTCGGCAGCGGGCGGCTGCTCCAGGTGACCAACGTCCTCGCGGGTGCGTTCCAGCCCGTGGTCTCACCCGACGGCCGCCGGCTGGTCTTCACCGGGTTCACCAGCGACGGGTTCGACCTCTGGACCATGCCCTTCGATCCCGCGACTTTCGTCCTGGCCAAACCGTTCGCCAACGCGCGGCTCGACAGCCCCCTCGATCCGGACGCCGAGAGCGACTCGCCCGACGCCCGCCCCGAAGACGCCGCGGCCGTCCCGTTTCCCGAGCGCGTGGTCCCCTATGTCCCCTGGAAGTACATGTACCCGCGGCAGTGGACGCTCAGCGCACCCGCCAACCCGCTGGGGATGGGACAGACGCTGCAGATCCAGACCAGCGCCTCGGATCCGGCGGGGATTCACTTCTTCGGGTTCAACGTCCTGGTTCCGCTCACCGGCGGCGGGCCGTCGGCGCAGGTCTCGTACACCAACCTCCGGTTCTGGCCGGCGCTGAACCTGACCCTGACCAAGGTCGACCTCATCACCAACGGTCTCATCGTCGACAACCAGAACCTCGACTACACCCAGCGCAACCTGAGCCTCGGCGCGTCGACCTCGCTGCCGGTGCTGCGCACCCCCGACGCCAACAGTGACATCAGCCTGACCTACAACTACACCGCCTACGGACCGATCAGCCGGATCCCGGTCGCTGACCCCACGGGCGCCATCACCATCAAGCCGCAGATCGGCCCCTACGCCGACCTGAAGCTCTCCTGGTCTTTCTCCGACGCCCATTCCTGGCCGTACTCGATCAGCGGGCAGGAGGGGCGCAACCTGCAGCTCAACCTGCGCTTCGCCGACCCGACGCTGGGCGGACGGTTCAAGATGGTGGAGGTCGACTGGTCCTGGACCGAGTACTTCACGCCCCCCTGGGCGCGGCTGCACGCGCTGGCGCTCATCACCCAGGGCGGCTATTCGAGGGGCGACAAGCGGGAGTTCTGGGCGGTGGGCGGCTACGTCTATCAGGACGTCCTGCGCGACATCCTGCTCGAGCAGCGCCAGTTCGCGTTTCTGCGCGGCTATCCGCCCAACGTCGCCTCCGGCGACGGCTACCTGGTCGCCTCCGCCGAGTACCGTGTCCCGCTCGTCTGGATCGAGCGCGGCTACCAGACGTTCCCTCTCTACCTCCGGCGCATCTGGGGCACGGCGTTCTTCGACGCGGGCAACGCCTTCCAGGGGCCGTTCCACCCCAGCGACCTCAAGACCGACGCCGGAATCGAAGGCCACCTCGAGCTCGAGACGTTCTATTCGTACGACACGCAGATCCAGCTCGGCTTCGCGCGCGGCTTCCAGTCGGGCGGCGGAAACCAGTTCTACTTCGTCACCGCCGTCAATTTCTAACCCAGGACGGCGTCGACGCTGGCGGCGAGGATGGCGGCCATCTCGTCGATCTCGGCCTCGGTGACCGTGAGCGGCGGGTAGAGGTACATGGTGTCGCCGAGCGGCCGCAGCAGGGCCCCGCGGCGAACGGCCTCCCGATAGATGGCGTAGCCGGTGCGGCGCCGCGGATCGCGCGCGCGCCCGTCGGACTCGCGAACATCCACCGCGGCCACCATCCCGCAGGCGCGCACGTTGCGCAGCACGGGGCGCGAGGCCGCCACGCCCTCCAGGGCCGCCCGCAGCCGCGGCGCCAGCGCCGCCACGCGCCCCAGAATGTCGTCGGCGGCGAACACGTCGAGCACGGCGTTGGCCACCGCGACGCCGAGCGCGTTCCCCGTGTAGGTGTTCGAGTGGAGAAAGGCGCGCCCCTCGAGGTAGTCGGCGTCGAAGAGATCGTAGATCGCGTCGGTGGTCAGCACGGCGGAGAGCGGCAGCACGCCGCCGGTCAGCCCCTTGGAGAGCGCCGCGAAGTCGGGGAGCGCGCCCGGCCCCGCGAGGTGCGAGGCCAGCATCGCGCCCGTGCGACCCATCCCCGCGGCGATCTCGTCGGCGATGAGGTAGACGCCGTGCGCGTCGGCCCAAGTCCGCAGCCGGCGGAGGAGGTCGGGGCTGTAGAAGAGCATCCCACCCGCCGCCTGCAGCACCGGCTCGTAGACGATCGCCGCCAGTGCGTCGGCGTGCGGGGCCAGCGCCCCCTCGATCGCCGGCCAGGCCTCGCCAGCGTCGAACCAGGATGGATCGTGCGGGCCGCTGCGGTAGGGGAGCCCCCGGAGCCGCTCGACGGGAAAACAGAGCGCCCGGTAAGGAGCGGCATAGAGGTCGAGGTCGCCGACGGAGAGCGTCGCCGCCGTCTCGCCGTGGTACGCGTTCTCGAAGGCGGCGAAGCGCGTGCGGCGAGGCGCCCCGCGCTGCGCCTGCGCCTGCAGCGCCATCTTGAGCGCGATCTCGACGGCGGTCGATCCGTTGTCGGCCAGGAAGACCTTGCCGAAGTGGCCCGCAAGGCGCCCCGGCGGCGCGGCGGCGCCCCAGGCCGCCGCCGGCAGGCCGTTCGCCGCCGCCAGGATTCGCTCGCAGAGGCGCACCAGCGGCGCGCTGGTGGTGTTGGCGGTGATGACGTGCTCGAACGTTTCCAGTTGCTGGCGCAGCGCCGCCGCCAGATGCGGGTGGCCGTGGCCGAGCGCCTTGCACCACCAGCTGGAGATGGCGTCCAGGATCTCGCGGCCGTCGGCGAGGCGGAGCCGCGTCCCCCGCGCGCCGACGATCTCCAGCGGCGGGAAGTCGCGGTAGTCGCGCATCTGCGCGCAGGGGTGCCAGAAGGCGGCCAGGTCACGGGCCGCCAGCTCACCGGGCGGCTCCTGGGGGCGGGTCATCCCTTCTGACTAGCACGACCCGGGCGCGCCGCGTGGCGATCGCGCCGCGCTGCGCTTGCCGCGCCGGCGGAGGCGCGTCGCCAGACCTCCGCCGAGGAGGCTGAAGAGGAACGCCCCGGGGCCGGGCGCGTCGTCGCCGAGCGCGCAGCTGCACCCGCCTCCGCCCGGAGGCGGCGTGAGGCCGGCGTCGGCGTGATTGCCCGCCGCCCCGCCGGTGGCGCCGTGGCTGCCGCCCGCGCCGCCGGTCGAAGCCGAAGCGTCACTCCCTTCACCTTCGCCGCCGCCCGCGCCGGTCTCTTCCCCGGCGCCGCCCTGGCCGGTCGCGCCGCCCGCGCCCGACGATCCACCTTGGCCCGTCGCGCCGCCGGAGCCGGGGGTCCCTCCCGCTCCGCTGGCGCCGCCGGAGCCGGGGGCGCCTCCGGCCCCGGCGACGCCCGTGACAACACCTGTTCCCCCCATTCCGCCCGTCCCCACGCCCGCTCCCCCGCTTCCGCCCGTGCCCGCCGCGCCGCCGGTGCCACCGGTTCCGCCCATTTTGGGGTTGCAGCTGGTCAGCGAGAAGGTCATCGGCTGTCCCG
>Ga0134128_10007625_pt1 | contig 13074 bp, 9 predicted proteins | sample KB31754_FD_96462 | JGI IMG/M metagenome (GOLD analysis project Ga0134128, IMG submission 96462) | Terrestrial soil microbial communities with excess Nitrogen fertilizer from Kellogg Biological Station, Michigan, USA - KB3-175-4 | ecosystem: Environmental > Terrestrial > Soil > Unclassified ... | reverse complement strand
TTGGAAGAAATTCTCTTACTCGGTTTATCATTACGGTTTTCGATATTGACGATAATATTTCTCCAGAGGCAAGCGAGAGAAACTGGGAATCAAATAGCATCTTTGATGCCCCAGATGAGAGCATCTCTAGTACCTTTGATGGCATCTGTTTTACATTCTCTGATATTGTATATCCATATGGGCTGAATACCGGAACTGCATTTGGTCCAACCTCGCATCTTCCGTCCGAGCGTACAATCCAGTGCGGGTCAAGGAATGGATACTCGGGATGTTTTGGTACGGAATAAACACTAGTCTTTGTAAGGTTTTGGTACTCGGGTTCTGCCTGCCAATACTCGCCGCGAAAATGGATATCTGTAAGATCTGGTTTAACATTCATCTGGTGTGCTAGATCAATTGACATGCCGCCAGCTGCGTTAATCAGAAGATCCGTTTGTATGGTATCACGGTTTGTTTTTATTTCAAGGAAATCTTTCCTGTCTGTGATGGATTCAGCTCTTGTATCAAGAAGAAATGTTGTGCCATGTTCCTTTGCATCTTCCATTATATTTTTGGTAAGGATACCATAGTCAACTGATGCATCCTTTTTGCAAAAGATTGCTTTTTCGCATTTCACCTCTGGCTCTTGTTTTTTTACGTCAGTACCATCAAGCAGAACAATATCCTCTTTTTGCAGACCGTTTTTTTCACCCCATGACATGTACTTTTCTAGTCGTTTTATTCCAGGTTCATCAAGTGCGACCTCGAGCACTCCATCTTTTTTGAATGGCAGGTTTTTTTGCTTGGAGTATGCCTCCCACATATCAAAGCCAACTTTTGCAGATTTTGCAAATACCTTCTTTTTTTCTGGGTCATATAGAAATGGGGCGTGGACTTTGCCTGTATTTCTGGAACTAGTGTGAAATCCCACCTGTGGAGCCTGGTCTAGTACCAGTATCTGGTGTGATGTTATTTGTGAGAGAAAGTATCCAAGAGAGGTTCCAAGTATTCCTGCTCCTATGATGGTAATACCAGACTTCAATTATTTCCTGTCAGATGCCTGCCAAAATTAGGTGTTGTGTAAAACGTCACTTGGCTTATCTCTGGTTTAACTATGTTGAAAAACAAGCGGTTCTGCTAAACATAATTGAATTTATAGGATGTGCACACATGTAATACATATGGAGAAAAATACGGTGATATTCAAAATCAAGCCCTTTGATTGGGGAAAAGGAACCGAGAAGACAAGTGAGGAAATAGATTACATATTATATCTGAAAAATGAAAATATGTGATATCAATTTTTTATTTTAATGGTGTTCAAACCAAAGATAGTGAAATTTAATGAAAAGATATTTGTTTTTATCTGACAGACTATCTGGAAAAGTGATAACGATTAGATCTTTTTGATCAACTAGTCTTCTTTGCCGCGTTTTTGTGTTTCATTTTGTTTTCCATGTGGTCCTAGTTTTGGTTCCGGTCCATGTGGTTTTGGTGGAAACGGTGGATGTTGGATCTTGGTACCATTATGCGATTCTAGTTTTTTCGGTCCAGGTCCATTTGGTGGAAACGGTGGATGGTTTCCAGTTGCATTTCCTTTTGGTCCATGGGAACCTTCATGGTTTTCTTGGTTCTTTTCAATCACTGTCTCTCTGAATTGTTTAAAGTCAAGTTGTAATTGCTTGTGCTCTCCCTTGAACTGTTGGTTTATCTGTTTTAATTGTATCTTGCATTGGTCCATTATGGTTTTTTTGTCAGCAGTGCTTGTTGCATTCCTTGCCTTTTCTCGGCAGTCCTTGATGGTTTGTTTTGCCAGGGTCTCTTCTTGCTTGAATGCCTCACGTACCTGGTGTATGAAATTAGATATCTGCTTGCCTGGGTTTGTACCATTTGAGAATCCAAATGTCAGACTGGTTCCATTTGGTAAAGCTACGGTAAAGCTTGTGGCATTTGAGAATCCAAATTTTATCTTGTCATGGTCCTTGTCATTATCAGGGTCGTTGTTTACTTTGGTGCCATTTTGGTTTTGGTGGTCATCGTTGTCATTGTCACCAGTATTTTTTTCATCATCGGAAAATACATTAGGAATTGTAACGGAACCTGCAAGTATTGCAATTAGTAATAATGCTACTAGTTTTTGCATCTAGAACATTTGTACAGATTTTGGTATTAAGGCTCAGTATGGATTCCCACGCAAGCCTTAAATGAAAAAACTGTATCTTTGTTGTTTTTTGTTGTGAAAGCTAGATTTAATCAGACGCTTGCATCTGCAAATTATTATATATTTGAGTATACATCAGTATACTAATGGATACCACTATCAAGATAAAAGACAAGACACGAACAAAACTCGAGAATTTCAAGATATATTCAAAGGAGACATACAATGATGTGATTGAGAGACTGATGAGAGCAGCCCAGGACGACGATCTTGATCCTCAGACAGTAAGAAACCTTAGAAGATCGTTAGATGACATGGAAAAGGGCAAGACCTACTCTCTTGAGCAGGTAGAAAAAGAACTTGACCTATAATATACGAGTAACTGAGACTGCAAAAAAACAACTCTCAAAGATTGACAGGCAAGCGGCAAGAAGGATAGATAAGAAACTGCGAGAGATTTCATCTGATCCATTCCTTCATGTTACAAGACTTGTAGGCTTGGAGATTTACAAGTTGAGGGTTGGCGATTATAGGGTCTTGATGAGCATTCAAAAAGACAAGTTGGTAATAATGGTGGTTGAGATCGGTCATAGGCGTAATGTGTACAAGTAGAGAATTTGTTAATGGTTGTGAGTCTTGTGTGTACTGGACCTAGTCATATTTTTGTCTGTTTTTTCCATGTCGAAATAACCCTAATCAAATATCTTCAGAGCCTATAACAGAGATATGCTTTGCAGCAACCGTGGCAAGTGAAACATCATCAGTTACAAGGACAAGCCCTGATTGTTTAGCAGCTATTACATATGCTGAATCATAAAAGGTCATACCTGTATCAATTGAGAGATTTTTTATCATCTCTTCCATTCCGGTGATTTCTAGTGTCTTCATATGTGATTTTAAAAGTAAAAATGATTCTAGTATCTTACATGCCTGCTGGGACGTGATATCTTTTTTTACATGTGCAAGTTTCCAAATGACGTTTCCTGTTTCGTATACCGTCAGATCCAAGATGCTCTGAGATTTTAGTGATTTCAATGCATCAGAACCATCTTTTATGATAACATTAATCAGTGCACTTGTATCAAAGAGCCTATCTTTCATCCCTTGATGCCCTTACAGCTCTTACAATGTCATTTTTTTTCAGATGCGAAAGTGCTGACCGCAGCTCATCCATGTTTTTGCCCAGTTCCTTTTCCTCGATTGCCCTTATCTTTTCTTCAAGTGCATCCCTTACAGTTTGGCTAATTTCTATACCATAGCGGGCAGCCTTTTCTTTTAGACTCTTTGGGATCTTGGCTGATACTACCGTGCTCATCTTCAATATTACTTTGAAGTATTACAATTTAAGTATTACTGGAATAGTATTACAAAGTGTTATAATATCATATTACGGGATTTGGGGTTTTGCCATTTGCTTGTTGCGTTCTACTAGTATTTTGTTAAAATACATGCTTCCAGAATACCATCTCATTGCATTCTAGAAGAGATGAATCTGGGAAGATCTCAGAGATTGCCGAGATCCTGGGATTGTTGGACGAGACACATAGGGGAAAGGACTGGATTTTGGAGCAGATAAAAAAGTCACGTGTCAAGGCGCCTTTCAAGCATACCATGAACAGTTTTCAGATCTTAAAATCATGCCCTGGTGAGTTTGTCTCCAATGTACTGCAGGTCTTGCAGGGAGACGACTTTGAGAACTTTGGGGATGTCAAGACGTTGACTCGTACCTATCACTGGTTCTTTTGCGATATTGTGGCAGGTTCCAATCCTACCGTTCCAACGAAAGACCAAGTCCGAAAGGTTGTTGCAATAAATGAGATAGTTGCAAGGGTTGAGACTTTTAAGAATCGGGACAAGGACTCGACTGTGATACTATCAACTGGGGACGGCATGGCAATTGGTTTTTCTGACAGCCCTGAAAAGCCTCTGAAATTGGCAATCGAGGTACACAAGGCCCTGAACAAGTATAACTTGCAGAGGAGAGGAAAGGAGAAGCTCTTGATTAGAATTGGAATTGATATGGGACCTGTTTATTTTATCAAGGATATAACAGGACATGAAAATGTCTGGGGTCCTGGAATTATAGTAACAAGGAGAGTTATGGACCTAGCTGGTGACATGCAGATTCTGGCATCATCTAGGATTGCAGATGACATTCGCAAATTATCTCCAGAGTACAAGTTTATCTTGCATCCAATTGGGGACTATTCTATCAAACACGGCGCACAGCTAAATTTGTACAACATCTATGGAGATGGATTTGGAAATAAGGTTGCTCCGAGAAAATCAAAAGTTCCAAAGAGCAACCTGGAAAAAGAGATAAAAAATACAAACAATTTCCTTTTCAATAAAATTGAGATTGACTTGGAGGTTGTTGATGCAAAGTCAATGCTTACACATCACACCTGGACATGGAATGTTGTAAATATAGCAAAGGAACCAAAGGAGCAGGTCTTTTATTATTTGGATGGCGATGTGCCAAAAGAGTTTGCAGACATGAATGTCACCGTACGAGATGAGAGGGGAAATAAACTTGAGATCCAGAGCCTCAATGTGAACAAGCCATATCACAAGGAGTTTAACGTGAAATTGAGTCGGCCGTTAAAGCCAAAGCAGAAGAAGATACTGGTATTGGAGTATGACTGGGAGGAGCCAGAGCGCACATTCTTTTACAGGTTTGCATCAGACTGTAAAAAATTTGTCTATACGTTTCTTGCACCAAAGGGCATTGAGCTGAAGACTAGGGTGTTAAAGGTTGACACGGAAACTGGATACAAGGCGCATGCTTCTCCTGCACCCATTGTCAGTTATTCGGGCAAGAAGACAGATGTGAAATGGTCAAAGGATAATCTTCATGCATATGATGCTTACCAGTTTGATTGGTGATTTTATTTTTTAAATTTGTAATTTAGAAAATCACAAGTTGCAAGTATTTTATGAAAAATAAAACTACCAGTTGCTGTGTGGCATGATTCCCTTTTCCAATGCAGATGACATTGCTTTTGAGGCCTCAGTCTTCATTGCATCTTCTATCTCTTGTTCGTTCCACCTGTTGAGCTGCTTGACAGTAAAGTGCATGAACTTGTAATCGCCTTTCTTTTCCACAGCAAATGGTTCAAGGGCTCGCTTGACTGATGCAAGGTTGTTGCTATCTTTGTCATCGATTACCAAAGTTACTGTGTGGTTTACTGTATCATACAACCAATATACACAACCATATCCCGTTGAGCCAAATACGCTTTGGGTATTACGAATATGATTTAGTATGTTAGGATTGTAGAATCCATCTTTTTCTAATGCGGTTTGCAAGTCGCCAAAGTTGTCATACTTTATAGTTCCGGCAGGAAGCATTATTGGTGGCGCTGGTGTGTCCACAGCATCATGTAACCTGACATCTGTGGAATACATGTGGTCATTCCATGCCCTTGCAAGAAATGACATCTTTTCATAAGATTTTGTTGGGACAAAATCAAATTTGGTATATTGGAACTTGCCGTCAGATGTAGAAGACGCCGTGGCATTTGACAGTATGTGATTTGGATCGTTTACTTCAAGTGGAGAGCTCTTGTCCCATACGATAGATGCAATACTGTTTGGAGTAATCATGTCCGATCCCCTCGGGATTAGGTATAATCCCATGTGAACGATAGCTTTTGAGTCATAGCTTTCAAATGTCTTAAAAGTCATTCCTACATCCTTGCCTGATACCAAGACTTGTCTTGGAATTTCGTTATTGTAGTTTGATATGTCAAATGTTTTCTTGGTGCTGTTTTGATCTAGTGTAAAACCATCAGAGTAGTGGTAATAACTTCCACCAAATGACGGCGGAGAGACGACATATGGGCTTCCACCCACTATTGAAGCAAGAATGTCCAGTACAAGGCCTGGCCTGATAAGGCCACCTCCACCACCCCCAGAACCACTAGACGAGGTGATATGAGCTATATCCTTGACGTTGTGGTAAACTACATCTACTTCATCACCAAGTTTTGCAGAGAGTGCACCTACTGCAGGATCTGGATTTGGTGTAACCAATTCGTTTGTCTGTGTGAGATCATTTAGGTTGATAATACTTACAATATCTCCACCTATTGCTTGGATCGAGCTACCATTAACTGATGGAGTACTTGTGAACTTGAGGTTGTTAGTAAATATTCCAGTGTTGGGACCTGTCTCAGTTAGATTCAAAAATATACCGTCAGTTTGATCAGTAGGGGTACTTGTTGAGAGCACCTCTATTCCATTAATTGATGCAGGACCACTAACTATGGTTTCAGCTTGTGAAGGATTAGTATTCAGCGTGTTATCATTAATACCCACAGTTTGGGTACTACCCTGTGAAAATGTTTGTGTGCCATTTGTAAAAATAAGATCATGGTTAGAAAAATCTCCGTTGTTGCCAGGAGATTCAGTTAATGTAAGAATGATTCCACTAGGATTTGTAGTAGAGTTGACTAGGACTTGGATTGTATCAGCTGGGTTACCCCCTATGAAACTATCATCGTGTACAGAAAATGTCAGGTTTCCTAAAAATCCCGTACCAGGTGCAAGTCCACCGGAATTAAGATCAAGGCTCGTACTTCCATTCCAAGAGACAGTTATTGATGGAGCAAATACTTGCTGTGATGGAATAATAATGCTTGAAAGTAACAAGCATGTTACAAACAAAATCCATCTTTGCTTCAAGTTATTTTATAGAGAATAATTTGATATAAAGGAGTTTTTAGAGTAAAGTTTTTTGAATATAATAATTCAACATTTAATCTAAAAAAATATGCAATTTTTCAATTTGGCTATTTATATTATACTAAAATCCTTCAAAGAAAAAAATTCATGAAATAAAATCTTAAAAAGCAGTATGTGAAGGATTGTTAGATTGTCTAACACTCTCAAGTTTTCTCTTGCTGCGTTTTTAGGATTAATTGTATTTGGCATAGCACCAGTCTTTGCCACAGATGTAACTGATAGTTCACCTTGGCAGAATACTAAAAATTATGCAATGTTGCCAGTAAGAGTACTTGATTGTAGTCCATATGGAGGAGACTCGGATGATGACGGAATTTGTGATAACTGGGAATCAAACTCTGGTTCCAATCCAGGCTTGCACATTAATTTTGTAGACAACACACAGGGTACTACTTCAGTCAATTACAGATATGACATATCATGTGTTGTAGGCAGAACAATTACTGGCGATCCGACAGGCTATACTGTTTGTCCTTCACCTGCAAAAAAAGACATTTACGTTGAACTTGACTGGATGTCAAGCCAGGCCCCCGACCCACAGGCTATTGCAGATGTAGTAAAAGCATATAACAATTCAGGAATAGCTTTGCATGTACAGTATGGTGAGAATCCATCTACAAACAATGGCGATATTGGTCTACATTATTGCGATGTAAGAATTATGGCAAGAAACTATCCAACAACAAACAGTAGTAATCAAGCATGCAGTCCAACAACTGGAAATTATCAAGGATATCCATATCTAAAACAAAACAGATTTGGGACTATGGATGAAAGAGCAGGCAATACTAGCTACTGCCCTAACAATGCCATACCCACAAATGCTGGAACTGTATCCAATCCTAATTCATACAATTGCCTTACTGCAAAAAGGCAGGTCTTCCATTATGGCATGCTTGTAGACTATCAATTTGGTAACACACCGTCATCTGGATGGTCGGAGATAACAGGTAATGACTTTGTCGTATCACTTGGTAGCTTTATTGGCGGCGTAGGAAGTATAGATGAGCAAGAAGGTGCAATAATGCACGAGTTGGGCCACAATTTTGGTCTTCATCATGGTGGAAACATTCCACCCACTGGAGTAGAAGACGATGATAACTGCAAACCAAACTATCCCAGCATAATGTCGTATACATATCAGTTCAGAGAGAATAATGATATCTGCAGACCACTTGACTATTCCAATGCAGCATTATCTGGCTTGAATGAGCCAAGCCTTACAGATTCTAATGTTGGAAGCTACCAATATCCGTCAAATAACCCACCGCCACCACCAGGAACCAAATCAAACCAGCCTTCATCGTGTCCTACAAGCGGTGAGAGATCCATATGGTGGTCCACACCTAATAACGGCATAAAGACCAGCACTACTGGAATAACAAACGATTGGAATCAAAATGCTGCCAGTCCATATGTTCAAAATATCAATAATCTTGGCGTAACAGGATGTAACACAAGTGCAAATTCAACACTAAATGGTTTTAACGATTGGGGTTACATCATGGCAGGTAACAGTCAAAATCCACATCCTCTCAACTTTAGGACCAGTACAAATTTCTACCAGTCAGTAGTATCAGGCAATGATACCAACACCGAACTTGCACCTCTTGGCGAAAATGTCACAGAGATAACTAGCGATGCAGTGAAAGGATTTCGCGGACATCACTTGATTGATTTATTTGGAAAGCTCAAGTCATTTAATGCAACTTATGTAGACAATACCACCATTACCATAAAACAATTGATGGATGATGCAATATCACAAAATAACAATAACAATGTATGGGGTGTCTACGATGATCTAGTAAAAATAAAGAACAACTTACCACCCGTAGTTGAATCATCTGCAGAAAACAGAACTGCAACAATTCAGAACATTGATTCAGAGATGAATAGTTTTGCTACTGCTGGAACAGTTCCTGAGTTCGGTCCTGTCGCAGCCGTGATTCTGGCCATATCTTTTATCAGCATCATGATAATTTCAAAGGCAAGATTTAGAGTTGGATTTTGAGAAAGGATCACCTTCTCATTTTTTCATAAATTCAACTCTCACACCAATTGTTTCAGGGACATACTAAATTGGCAGAATACAGATCAGCTGTAGCAATTATTGTATCAATTCTTGTCTTTATTGTAGTCATGTCTCCTCCTCAGGTACTTGGTATCAGTTATACTGGATCAATTGAAATGGACAAGCAGATTTACCCCGTACCGTTTGGCGCAGTCGGTGCAAACCAAGGTCAGAGTGATTTTGATCCCACAAACAGCATGACCAGAAGCAAGCCCGGAATATTTCCGCTGCACCAAGATGCGACAACAGGAGGTCTGACAAGAATTGATACAATATCCAATGGAACCGTCATTGTATACATCAGGATAAATGACAAGGACTTTGACATATCAGGAGGCATAGACAAGATATCAAGAGGAATAAATGATGTACACCATGGGCCTGTCGCAATTCAGATAACAAGGGGAGGGCAATCTATGTTGCTTGCCTATGCAGGAGGGCCTGCAGTAAAACAAGGCAAGATCCTCAACCTCAACGGCACCAACCTGCCTAGAATAAATTCTGCAGCAGTATCTAATGCAAGAGACCTCGGTCCAATGTTTGAGACTGCTCCAAATTCAGGCATCTTCCAGATAGACTTGCCAATCAAGCTAACTGATGGACCTTCAGACATTTCATGCCCGCAAGTTGACAACTTTGATGGATCCATCAGCGGTACAGGGTTTTCTGCTTCACAGTTGGTGCGATTCTACTCTGCACCTTCAAGTGGCAAGTATTGTGTAATGGCAGGCGATACACTTACCATAAGTTATTTCGATTTAGTAGATGCCACAGGCAACTTTCAAATTGTTACCCACAATGCTACATTTGATCTTAGAACTGGAGAACTCAAGTCTGACAAGTCAGTATATTTTGTCGGCCGTGACATGATCTTGACTTTGAATGAACCCGACTTTAACACAGATTCACAAAATGTAGATCACATTTCACTTGATTTGATTGAATGGAACTCGCAAGCTTTCAAGGGAACAATTGGCATACATGGTGGACAACCTGCAGCATTTAATGCAATGCCATTCATGCTTACAGAGACAGGTCCAGATACCGGCGTCTTCCAAACTGTAATCAAAATTCCATATAAAATCAATGGAAACTTGGTAGAAAGAGGAGAGCAGATCCAGTTAGGATATACAGACTGGGCTCCAGCAGGCTCAAAGATAGTTGGTGCAAGCAGCCAAGACAGACAGTTGACTATCTATACAACTAACTTTGGGGCAACAGTAGAACTAGATCAACAGACATACACTTGGACCGACCGTGTCTACATAACAGTAGTTGCCCCTGATCACAACTTTGATCCAAACAGATTGGATTCTATTGGAGACTCGGACTATGATCTGACTGTAAGCACAAACCACCATAAGCTCTCCCCATACAAACTTGAAGAGACAGGAGTTGACACTGGAATATTCACAGGATATGTTATCCTGACAGGCAACTCTACCATCAAGGGTGCTGGAGGAGTGGATGGTTTTGGCAAACAACCAACTGGCATAGGTCCAGGCGGAACTGGCCCAACAGGTGGTTTTCTTCCTGCAGAAAATGTTGACGGTATTTCGGTATCATTTGAGTATACAAAAGACCAGACGGTAACAGGTACTGCCCTCATTCACTGGAATACTGGTGATGTAGAATGGCTTGATTCATCATATCCCTCAAATGGCCAAGGAACATTGCAAATAGTGGATCCAGACATGAATCTTGATCCCAATACCGTTGATAAATTCAATGTGGTTGTGTGGTCTACCACCGATCCCGGTGGCACCAGGATTACCATGACAGAGACCAATCTTTCTACTGGAATTTTTCATGGTACAGTAAAATTCTCTACAACTCTGCCTTCATCAGGAAATACATTGCAGGTAGCAGAAGGAGATACAGTGTCTGCCAGATACACTGACAGAACACTGCCTTTACCATATACGGCATCAGACAAGTTGAACATTACAGCTATAACATTGATAGGGCATTCACCAGATCTATTTCGCATTTTATTGAAAAATGGTCCATTTGAACCAACTGCTGGCTTTAATACGGTACAGATAACAAGCAACTACAACTCAAGTGACACGGTACACTTTTTACTTCAATTTACAAAACTGCCCAGTCCAACCGAGCTGAACACTATTACAAACAGTGGCATAACTTTGCTTGACTACATAACAGGAAATACCTACATTGCATCAACCAAAGTATCCAACCTGAACACTCTTTCGACACTTCCAAATGCACGATGGGCAGGCCCATTTGATCCTAGTTACAAGATTGATGCAGATCTTAATACAACCAGCATTCCACCATGGGCAAGTCAAGGGAATAAGGCAGTGCTAACCGTACAATTAAACAAAGATGCTGACATTGTAAAGGCATCAGACAGTATCAACAAGATTGGTGGAAAGATCATCTCTGTTGTAAAAACAATTCCTTCTATTACGATACTAATTGATCTTGGTAAGATAAAGGACCTCTCAGAGAAAGACTTTGTCCAGTACATCTCATTTGTAGATCCACCTCTACAAGAATCAAACGACATGGCAAGAAAAGCTACAAAGATAGACTCTGTACAAAGAGAATACAATCTGAGCGGCAATGGTGTTACTGCCCTAGTTTATGATCTTGGAATAGCTGACAAAACCCATCCAGATTTTGGAGATCGTATAATAGAGAACAATCAAGCCCCAATGACTGAACATGCAACCCATGTAACAGGAACTCTAGGTGGAAGTGGCTACAATAGTGATGGCAGTGACAAAAACGAGAGAAAGAACAAGGGGACCTACAGACAATGGGAGGGAATGGCACCAGAGATAAAGATACGCTCATTTGGGCTTCATAGTATTTCTAACGGTCCGCCCCTTTACAACGAGAGTGGTAACATGGAAGCGGCGTTTACTACTGCAATCCAAAATGGAATAGATCTTGCTACAATGTCACTGAACACAAATGTCCTTGCAAATGGCTATGATTGTAATCTTCTTGGTAGCTATCTGAACACACCCATACTCATTGATAAAATCGTAGACGGAAGTATTGGCGACAAAAGTCTTTTGTTCTTTGAATCGGTAGGCAACGAGAGGCAGGGAACCAGTCCACGTTGTGGCCAAACATCTACAATCAGTCCGCCAGCTACTGCAAAAGACAGTCTCGCAGTAGGTGCGATAAACTCTGATGACAAATCCATCTATGAATTATCCAGTTTTGGTCCTACAAAAGATGGCCGTCTCAAGCCAGACATTGTTGCCCCCGGATGTACAAGTAACAAGGCAGGAATAATCTCCACAGGCCCTGATAAGGGATACATATCCATGTGTGGAACAAGCATGGCATCACCCATAGCTGCAGGCGCTGCAGCACTCATAATGGAGCAATGGAACTTGATTCATGTCAATGGCACACCACTACCACCACACACTGTAAAAGCAATCATGATTCACACTGCAACTGATCTTGGTGCACCAGGGCCAGACTATCAGTTTGGATGGGGAGCAGTAGATGCCAAGTCAGCAGTCGACCTTGTAAGGGCTGACAAGTACGAGCATCTGATAAAGAACGATTCTGTAATTCAGGACCAAAGCAACTCTTATCAAATAATCTCTGATGGAAAACATCCTGTCAAGGCAACACTGGTTTGGGATGATCCATCTGGAACAAGGTTGATTAGTAAAAATTTGGTCAATGACTTGGACATGCGGCTAACTGATCCTAATGATAGAGTATACGAGCCACTTGTCTTGAACCCAAACGACCCTGAAAGTATTGCGGCAAGAGGCAATGATGACACAAACAATGTGGAGATGATAATAGGCGATGCGGAGAAAGGCACCTGGACTCTAACAGTCGATGGAACAACGATATCAGATGGCACACAGCCATATACCGTAATAACTTCAGAAGGTGCAGATGACAAGACAATGACAGTTTCAATGGACAAATCCAGCTATCAACAAGGTGATTCGGCAACAATCACTGTGAATTCTGGTCCTGGTCCAGTACAAAGTGTGGAGCTAAGTATCATTTATCCTAATGGGACCAGTCACCCTGTAGGACATGTCACAACAGACAGTACAGGTTCAGGATCAAGTGACTTTGATATACTTGCTGATTCTCCAACTGG
>Ga0134128_10007624_pt1 | contig 13074 bp, 9 predicted proteins | sample KB31754_FD_96462 | JGI IMG/M metagenome (GOLD analysis project Ga0134128, IMG submission 96462) | Terrestrial soil microbial communities with excess Nitrogen fertilizer from Kellogg Biological Station, Michigan, USA - KB3-175-4 | ecosystem: Environmental > Terrestrial > Soil > Unclassified ... | reverse complement strand
GTGCTGACCCCGCACCTGGGCTACGTGACCGACCGCGGCTACGAGGTGTTCTTCGCGGACACGGTGGAGGACATCGTCGCCTGGCTGGACGGCGTCCCGGTCCGCGTCATCAGTCCCGGCCCGGCTACCTGATCGTGAACCCGGGGGAGACCGGTGCCGGAGTTCACAGTCGTACGCGATAGTCGGCGATCATCAGCGCGATGTCCGCCAGCAGGTTGCCCAGCACGGTCAGGACCGCGGCGGCAAGAGTGTAAGCGAGCAGGACCGGGTAGTCCGCGTTCTCCAGGCTGGCGAAGAACAGCAGCCCGAGGCCACCGTAGCTGAAGGCGGTTTCGGCCACGAGATCGCCCGCCAGCAGGGCCGGTATCAGCAGCCCGATCAGGGTGATCATCAGCAGGCAGGCGTTGCGCAGCAGGTGGCGGATGAGCACCAGGCGCTCGGGCAGACCCGTGCCCCTGACCACGGTGCTGTGGTCCTGGCTGAGGGCATCCGCCACCGCAGACCGTATGTACCGGGACAGACCCGCCGCGATCGCCACGGCGAAGCAGGCAATAGGCAGGGCCATGTGGCGCCAGTCAGCGATGACCCCCAGCAGCGAAGTGGACTGGCTGGCCCGAAAGCCAAAGACTCGTAAAGTAAACGCAAAGATTTGGATTACGAGCAGGTAGAGCAGGAAGTCGGGTGCCGAGTAGACAGTCGGGGCCACGCCCGGGCCGACCTGATCATCAGTACGGTTGCGCCTGACCGCCCGGTAGATCCCGAACGGGATGGTTATCAGAGCCGCCAGCAGCAGTGCCGCCCCGGATAGATACAGGCTCCGCGGATAACGCCGCTCAAAGAGAGTGGCGATACTTTGGTTCAGCTTGTATGAATAACCTAAATTACCGTGCAGCAACCCAGCAAGATAGTGCCAGTACTGAACGGGAACCGGCCTCGTATACCCGTTGTCGCGGTTCCAGGCAGCCACCTGCGCGGTGCTGGCCCGGGGCCCCAGGACGTCCCGGCCCGGCAGCGGATAGATCACGTGCCCCATCGCGAAGATGAGAACCGAGATTCCCGCGATGGTGACGACGGATGCGCCTAGCCGCCGAAGCAGGTAAGAAGCCACGAGAGGCCTCCTTGCACCGGGCCCCCTGGCGGCACGCCATGATCTTCTGCGCGGCTGATCAGATCCTGGTTTCCGGCCGCGGCAGCAGTGCCTTCCTGGTGGCTTTACGGCCGTAACGCCTGGACCAGGCAGTCCGCCACGCCGCCCGGCGGTCGGCCAGCAGTCGCCGCGCCGGGCGCCGCCGCTCAGCGTGCCCCAGCCTTTCCCGGTACATTTCCGTAGCCAGTAGATGTGTCGATAGCACGGTGACTCCTCCCCCTTTCGCGCTCGCTCGCCCGTTCCAATGTCCGCCGTGGCGACGGATATCACCAGACATAACCGCTCACAGGAAGCCCACAGGAAGCCCACAGGAATAAAGAATTCTGGGCGCTTCGCAGGAGTACGTACCGTTTAGGGCGATTCGGGATGGGTCCTGCCCGGGCATTCAGTCGATCAAATGCATTTGCCGTACTGGAGAGGGCTTGTAGGCTGAGCCGAGGTTCTCGGGACTGGTGCGGGCCGTTACCGGGTGGGGGATGCGGCCCCGGGCCGGAGAGCCAATGGAGGGGATGATGGGCCGTGGCGGGAGGGCCCGAGCCAGGCTTTGGTGATCTGCTGCGGCGGCTGCGAGCCGACGCCGGGCTGACCCAGGAGCAACTGGCAAAGTCCGCAGGGCTAAGCTCCCGGTCGGTCAGCGATCTGGAACGCGGCGTCAACCGCACTGCGCGCAATGACACCGCGCGGTTGCTGGCGGGTGCGCTGGGGCTAGCCGAGCCAGAGCGGGCGCTGTTCGTGGCGGCGGCCCTTGGCCGGGCTCAGGAAGGAGCCCTGGATGGCAGTCCGCCGGGCCGCCCGGTACCCCTGCTGGACTGGGCCGCGATAGCCACCCGCACGTTGCCGCGTGATACCGCCAGCTTCACCGGCCGGGCCGCGGAGCTCGAGCGGCTGATGGCGGCGCTGGATGAAGCGCAACTCGGTGGCGTGGTCGGGATCTGCGCGATCGGCGGCATGGCCGGGATCGGCAAGACGGCCCTGGCCGTGCACGCCGGGCACCAGCTCGCCGGGGGATTCCCCGACGGGCAGATCTTCCTTTCGCTGCACGGCCACACGACGGGGCAGCGGCCAGTCGATCCCGGCGGCGCGCTGGCCAGCCTTCTGCTGACGGTAGGCTTCCCCGGCAGCCAGATCCCGGCCACCACCGAGGCGCGGGCCGGCCGCTGGCGCTCCTTCCTGGCCAACCGGAAGATGCTGCTGATCCTGGACGACGCGGCTGACCATGAACAGATCCGGCCGCTGCTGCCCGGTTCCGCCGGCAGCCTCGTGATAGTCACCAGCCGACGGCGGCTGACAGCGCTCGAGGACACCGTGGTGATCAGCCTGGACACCCTCGATCCCGGTGACGCCGCGGACCTGCTGACCCGGCTGGCCGGCCGCCAGGACCTGAGCCCGGCCGACGACGCCGTGGCGGTGCTAACCCGGCTCTGCGGCTGCCTGCCGCTGGCCATCGGGATACTGGCCCAGCAACTGCGTCATCACCCGTCCTGGACCCCAGCCGACCTGGCCGCAGACCTTGCGGCAGCCAGGGACAAGCTGGAGCTGATGCGGGCCGAGAACCTGTCGGTCGCGGCCGCATTCGGCCTGTCCTACCGCGACCTGAGCGAAGGACAGCAGCTGCTGTTCGGCCGGCTGGGCACGCATCCAGGACCGGATTTTGACGCCTACGCCGCGGCGGCGCTCTGCGATACCGACCTGGCCACCGCCGCCGGGCAGCTCTCGGCTCTTTACGATCAGCATCTGATCACGGAGCCGACGGCGGGCCGGTACCGGCTGCATGACCTGCTGCGTGAGCATGCCCAGGGGCTGGCGTCGGCAGCTGACCCTGTTGCCCAGGAATCTGCGGCCGGGCGGCTGCTGGATTACTACCTGCACACTGCCCTTGCCGCGGGCCGGCATTTCCCCGCCTGGTACGTCAATGAGCATCCCGCGCCGCCAGGTCACCCGCCGGCCTGCGCGCCACCGGTATCAACCCATCAGCAGGCGGCCGCGTGGCTGGCCGCCGAGTGGGCCAACCTGACCGCGGTGGCCAGTCATGCTGGCGCTTCGGGATGGCCGCAGCATGCGGTCGCCATCGCTGGCGCGATGGCCGGCTACCTCGATACGACGGGGCGCTGGAATCTCAGCGCTGCCCAGTACCAGCGGACTCTGGCCATTGCCCGCCGCGTCGGGGACCGGCCCGCCGAGGCCAGGGTGCTCATCCTGCGATCCACTGCGCTGGGCATGACGGGCGACATCCGGGGTTCGGTGGCCAGCGCGGCTGATGCCCTGGAGCTCTACCGTGACCTGGGCGATCAGGCAGGTCAGGGCTATGCCCTGGCGGCCCTGGGATTCCTGAGCGGCATCGCGGAGGACTTCCCGGCCGCGGTCGACGCTCACCAGCGAGCGCTGGGCTTGTTCGAGGCGCTCGGTTCCCGACCTGGCCAGATCCTGGCCCTCTTGGACCTCAGCGACATCCAGAAAGTGACCGGCGCCTATCCCGCGGCCATCGACTCTCTTCGCCAAGCCCTGGCCCTCTCCCTCGACGCCGGTCACCGCCCGGGTGAGGCTGCTGCCCTTACCCAGCTAGGCGTCATCGACGGCCTGACCGGTGATTACACGGCCGCCACCAGCAAGCTCCGGCAGGCCATCGCTATCAACCGGGAGCACACCGACCGCTTCAACCTGGCTCAGGCTGGCATCCAGCTGGGGGTCGTTCAGCGGTGCTCCGGCGATTACCCGGCCGCTAGGGCCAGCCAGCAGGAGGCACTCAAGGAGCTGCGCAACCTTGACCGCCAGCGCGAGCAGCCCTACGCGCTGGACGAACTGGGCCTCCTGCACCAGGCCAGCGGGGACTACCCGGCTGCGGCCGAATGCCATGAGCAGGCACTCGCGCTGTTCCGTGCGTCCGGGGACCGCGTCGGCCAGACGATTGTGCTGAACAGCCTGGGCGAGCTATCGGGTCACACGGGGGCTATCGGGACGGCCAGGAAGCATTACGGGCGGGCCCTGGTCATCGCTCGTGACCTCGGCATTCCGCTGGAGGAGGCCCGTGCCATGGAAGGAGCTGGCTATTGCCATCTCCGCGAGGGCAGGCCCCGGGAGGGCATCGCCTGCCTTCGGCAGGCCCTGGCGATCTACCAGCGCCTCTGCGCGCCAGAAGCAGTGCGGGTTCAGGAAGATCTTCTCACTGAGGGCTCTCCCGGCCGAACGGCTCGGGTCAAGGTCAGGCCGCGCCGGGTTCGGTGACGAAGTCGATGAGCTCCTCGACCCGGCCGAGGAAGGCGGGCTCCAGGTCGGCGAAGGTGCGGACCCGGGACAGGATGTGCTTCCAGGCGGCGGCGGTGTCCGGGGGCCAGCCCAGCGCGGCCAGCACACCCGTCTTCCAGTCCTGGCCGCGGGGGACATCGGGCCACGCGGGGATGCCCACCACCGCGGGCTTGACCGCGGCCCAGACGTCGACGAACGGGTGGCCGGTGATCAGCACGTCCGGCGAGGCGACCGAGCCGGCGATGCGGGTTTCCTTGGAGCCGGTGACCAGGTGGTCGACCAGCACGCCGAGGCGCCGCGCCGGGCCGGGCGAGAACTCCGCGACGATCGCGGGCAGGTCGTCGATGCCGCCCAGGTACTCCACGACCACGCCGACGTCGCGCAGGTCGTCGCCCCAGATCCGCTCCACCAGCTCGGCGTCGTGCCGGCCCTCGACGTAGATGCGGCTGGCCCGGGCGACCCTGGCCCGCGCCGCCGGCGCGGCCACCGCGCCGGAGGCGGTCCGCGCCGGGCGCCGCGCCCCGGCGCCGCCCGCCGGGGCCGGGGCGGGCCGGACCAGCGTCACCCGCTGCCCTTCCAGCAGGAAGGCGTCGCTGAGCGGGAACAGCCGGCGGCGGCCGTGCCGGTCCTCCAGCGTGACCGCGTCCTTCGCACACGACACCACCGCGCCGCAGAAGTCCCCGGCCGAGTCCTCCACGACCAAGCCGGACTCGGCCTCGATCCTGGGCAGCGGATCCACGCCGAACCGTCGCCTGGTGGTCACCGCGTCCGGGTCGTACTGCCTGCTGCGCACCGCTGCCTCGCTTCCGCCGACCCGGGGAAAATACCGCGCAAACCCGGCCCGCCCACGGACCCCGCACGCCCCGGGCGCGTCCGCCCGCCGGCCGGCCGCAGGCCGGCGTCAGCTCACAAGGCTCACAGGAACCGGCCTCGCGGCGGGTGGACCGACAGCCGGAGGGAGGAGGCCCGCAGGATACGGCCGGTCGCGCCGGGAAGCTGATGGGTCGCGGAGACGTGCACCACTCCCGTCTGCCCGGGACGGGACCGGACGAACACGCCGCCCACCCCGCCGGCCTCGTCCAGCGAGAACGGGTTGTCGCCCACCAGCACGGCCGGGCCGGTCACCGACAGGTGGACCAGCCCAGACGCGCCGGGCCGGTGGTTGCCGTGCCGGTCGGTGACGCGGAACGTCACCCACGTGGCGTCCGACCCGTCCCCCTGGATGGCGTTCCCGGCCGACCGCAGCCGCAGCCGGTCCCTGACCGGGTTGCAGGACATGGTCACTGACGTGACTTTGCGGCTGCCGACGTAGCCGTCGATCCGCAGGTCCGGCAGCCCGGTGCCGTGCAGCCGCAGGTTGACGACGGCCGGCGGGTACCGCAGGTGCGGGAACTGATCCCGGTCCGGCCGCACCGTGGCGTGGTGCTTGCCCCCCACGTACACCACCAGCTTGTCGCAGTTGGTGCAGATCAGCGAGTTCGGCCCGGGCCCGGTCTGCGGCGACCTGGGCCCGAAGTCCCAGAAGAACGCGGGCGCGATGACCGGCCGCACCGACGGCGGGACCTGCGACTGGTAGAACGCGGCCCCCGGCTTGTGCGTCCGGAACGTGTCCAGCACCCCCGGGGTCTTCAGCACGCTCGAGCTCCGGTGGCCGCCGGCCATCGTCGCGTAGTCCAGCGCCGACCAGCCGAGCAGGCCGGCGTACCGGTTGCTGGAGCGGGCCTTGTCGTGCACCTGGGCGTGCATCAGGGCCTGGCTGGACAGGGTCGCGCCGGAGTCGGTCCAGCGGAACGTGGCGGACCCGTCGACCACCCCGACCGCCTCGCTGACCAGGTACGGCACGTGCGGCAGCGGCAGGTCCAGGCTGGCGCCGCCGTTCCGCTACCGGTAGTCGTTGAAGCCGAACACGTCCTCGGACCAGTCCGCGAGAGAGTGCGTGGCCATCGCGGCGGTGGTCGGCCGGCTCGGGTCCAGCCGCCTGGCCAGCCGCCGGGCCGCGCCGTACAGCGGGGCGTGGCCGTCGGTCTCGTTCAGCCGGGTCGCCCACATGATGACCGACGGGCGGTTGCGGTCCCGGATGATCATGTCGCGCACGTCGCGCAGGAACAGGTGCTGCCACGCGGCGTTGCCGACGTGCGCCCAGCCGGGCGGCTCCTGCCAGACCATCATGCCGAGCTCGTCGCAGGCGTCAAGGAAATGCGGCGACTGCGGGTAGTGCGAGCAGCGGACCATGTTGCAGTTCAGATCACGCCGCAGGATCTCGGCGTCGCGGCGCTGCAGCCGGGCCGGCGCCGCCATCCCGGTATAGGGGAACAGCTGGTGCCGGTTCAGCCCGAAGATCTTGTACCGCTGCCCGTTGAGGAAGAACCCGTCGAGACGGAAAACGGCCTCACGGAAGCCGATCCGCACCGTCATCGTGTGCGCGCGCCCGCCGTGCGGACGCACGGTCACCCGCACCGAGTACAGCCGCGGCGACTCGGGCGACCACAGCCCCACCGAGCCGATCCCGCGCAGCTCCACATGCACCCCGTGCGTCCCCGTGGACCGGATCACCGGGTGCGCCGACGCCGCGGCGATCGTCCGCGACCCGTCCATCAGCGCCGCGGTCACCGTGACCCGCCCGGGCGCCCGGGCCGCATCCAGCGTCGCCGCCACCGACACGCTGCGGCCGGACGACAGAACGTTCACCGGCCGGGCGAACACGTCGGACAGGAACACCTGCGGAACCACGCGCAGCCGGACGTCGCGGTAGATCCCGCCGGGCTGCAGCCAGTCCACGCCCCGGGGCCCGAGCCTGGAGCCGGACGGCGGCACCGGCAGCCAGCGGTCGTCCACGATGACCGCCACCAGGTTCTTGCCGGGCTGCAGGTGATGGGTCAGCTCAGCGGTCCAGCCGAGGTAGCCGCCCTGGTGGGTGCTGATCACGTGGCCGTTGAGCACCACCGTGGCGCTGGTCATCACCCCGTCGAAGTCCAGCATCACCCGGCTGCCGCTCCCGGACGGCCGCTGGAAGTGCTTGCGGTAGATGAACACGTTCTGCCAGCGCGACGGGTTCCACCCCGACCAGGACAGCGAGGTGACCGTGTGCGGCACGGTGACCGGGTTGAACCGGCTCTCGTCGAAGCCGGGCTTCTCCGACCCCGGGGTGTAGAGCCCGCCGAACAGCCAGCCCCGGTTGAAGTTGTACTCCCGGCCGGAGGAGGCATCCGGCTCGATGTCGGCCGCCAATGCCGCGCCCCCGGACAGCACCGCGGGCACCGCGGCGGCCGCGAGGACGCCGGAGCGCAGCATCGCACGCCGGTCAACGGGCTGGCGGGCGTGCTCCATCACGTGATCGAACGAAGGATTCACGAACCTCAACCGGGAGAGTTATCGAGCGGCGTCGCGCGTTAACCGGACATGGATGGCAAATCTGGCGATACCGCCGCCGGATATTATGCTGCACCGGGAGGCCCGCCCGCGTCCGCCTTGCTCCTTCGGAGACAATCGGGCAGATGAACGCCGATCCCGCCCGCCCCGCGGGCCACGATGGTATGGGTACGCAGGGCCGCGCGGCTGACCCCGGCGACGTGATGGCCCCGGGCCCGGCGTTCGTGCCCCGGCCGGAGGCGGGCCGGGTGTTCACGGCCCGCCGCGGGATCCGCAGCACCGACGCGACCAGCCGCGGCCGGCTCCGGCTCGATGCGCTGGCCCGCTACCTGCAGGACGTGGCCGAGGACGACGTGGCCGACGCGGGCCTGCAGGACCCCCAGTACTGGCTGCTGCGCCGGGCCGCCGTCTCGATCCGCAGCTACCCGCGGCTCGGCGAGCAGGTCACGCTGAGCACGTTCTGCACCGCCACCGGCCCGCGCTGGGCCGAGCGCACCACCACGCTGGCCACCGCCGACGGCGACGTCATCCAGACGGTGGCGCTGTGGGTCGCGGTCAGCCGGGCCGACGGGCGGCCCGCCGCGCTCACCGGGTCATTTTTGAAGGAATACGGTCCGTCGGCCGCGGGCCGCACCGTCTCGGCGCGGCTCTACCTCCCCGGGCCCCCGCCGGAGGCGGCCGCCTCGCCCTGGCCGGTCCGCGCCACCGACTTCGACACCGCAGGGCACGTGAACAACTCCGTGCACTGGGCCGCCGCCGAGGACGTGCTCGCGCCGCTGGGCTGGCGGCCGTCCTGGGCCGAGATCGAGTACCCGCGGCCTGTGCTGCCCGGCTGCACGCCGGCCCTGGCGGCCAGCCACGACGACGGCCAGGCCTGGGCCTGGCTGACCGACGGCCCCCGCCGCCTGGCCTCGATCCGCCTGGACCGCGACCCGCCCGGTTAGTCCTCGCCGGAGAAGCGCTCCCAGGCGGACTGGCGGGTCATGCCGAGGGCCGCGCCGATGCGGGTCCAGGTGATGCCGCGGGACCTGGCCATCCGGACCCAGCGGGTCAGCTGCTGCTCGACCTGCGCGCCGGCCGCGGCCACCCGGGGCAGGTGCGTGAGCAGGTCCTCATCGCTCATGTCCCGCTCCCAGGCCGCCGGATCGGGGACCGGGTCCGGGTTCTGCCCGATGATCTCCTGGCACAGGTCCACGCACTCGTTGCAGATGAACACGCCGGGCCCGGCGACCAGCTTGGCTACCTCCGGGGCCGGCTTGAGGCAGAACGAGCACGCCGCATCGCGGGCCGCCCGGCCGGGTCCGTGATCCCCGGCGGCCGGGCCGGCCCCGGTGGTCCCGGCCGTGGTTGTCCCGGCGTCCGTCATTGCTGGCTCCTTGTCGGCGGCGGTGGTCCGTACCATCCGTAATCCTTAAGGCTTGTCAGGCGTTACCTTACGGCTGTCAGGAGTTTCCTGACAAGATTCCGGTGGCCGGGGAGCTGACAATCACGATGTTGCCGGCCAGCCCAGCCCGCGGCGCATACTGGGCTGAGAGCCCGTGGCGGCGGGCCGGCGATGGGGCCGGACGCGCGGCCGAGCGTAAGCTCGGCGAGGACGGGGCAGCAGACGGAGCAGGAGGTACAGGCGGCAGACATGCCAGCTATGTATGCCGCCGAGGGGCTCGGCGCGTATGCGGTGAGCTCGGAGTTCAGCCAGTGGGGCTGGGAGTTCCGGGCGGACCCAGTGGCCGGGTTCGGCATTGACGCGCACGTGGAGCCGGCCGCCGGCGGGCAGCCGCTGGGCAGCCCGATCGCCCTGCAGATCAAGGCCGGGCCGTCGTATTTCGCCGAGCCGGTTCCTGGCGGCTGGCGCTACCGCGGGACGGATCCGCACCTGGCCAGCTGGCAGCGGCACTGCCTGCCGGTCGTGCTGCTGGTGCACAACCCGGTCGCGGGCGTCACCTACTGGGCGCACCTGCGGGCCGGGGACATCACCCTGGACGGCGACGGCTGGCAGCTGCTGGTGCCCGGCGACCAGGTGCTCGGCGCGGGCAGCCGGGAACAGCTCGCCGCGCTGGCCGGGTCCTCGGCCTGCGCCGCCGACGACCCGGCGGAGAAGTCGTGCGCGTTCCTGCCGCCGTCGGCCGGGGAGATCATCCGCGCCGCGGTGGACGCCGCGCCCGACCCGGCCCGGCGGCTGGCCACCTGGCTGGCGGCGGGCCGGGCGGTGCCCAGGCTCACCGCGGAATCGCTGATGGCCGCGTCGCCGAGCTGGCTGCCCGCGGCCCGCGGGCACGGCGAGGCGGCGCTGGCCGCATACGCGGCCGAGCACGGGCTGGCTGACCTGGCCGCGGAGGCGTTCACCCGGGCCGCGGGCTACCGGGAGCAGCCCGGCGGCGCGCTGCTGGCCCGGGCCGCGCTGGCGGCGGCGCAGGCCGCGGACGGCGACCGGGCCCGGCTGCTGCTCTCGCTGGCGGGCCGGAACGACCCGCCGCCGCTGCTGCTGGCCACCGCGCAGGCCGCGGTCAGCGACCTGGAGCAGAGCGATCTGGAGCGGGCCGAGCCGGGCGCGCTGCCCGGGATACTGGCCGCGGCGGGTCCGGCCGAGCGGGCCGCCGAACCCGCCTGCCTGGCCTACCTGGGGGCCCGCGCGCTGCGCTGCGGCGACCCGGTCGCGGCGGCGCGGTACTACGAGGAGGGCTGGCAGGCTTCGCCGGACAGCACGGTGATGATGGTCGGCCTGGCCCGCGCCCTGGCCGCGTGGGCGGCGACCGGCCCGCCGGACGCGGCGGCGGCCGGCCTGGCGCGGCTGGCGGCGGCCGCGCGCGAGGCACTGGACCAGCGGCGGCGCTGGTCCGGGCCGAGCGGCCAGGCCCTGGCCCGGCTCATCGAGGGCGAGCTGCTGGCCGGCCGGCCCGACTCCGCGGCCCGGCTGGCCACGCCCGCGCCGGACGGCGAGGCGCGGGGCGACGAGGCGAGCGCCGACGAGGTGGTCATCCTGGGCACCCGCGCGGCGCTGCTGGCCGGCGACCGCGACCGGGGTGAGGCCCTGGCCGCGCGGGCCGCCTCCGAGCACGCCGCCGAAGCGGTCGGCGCCTTGCTGGCCGGCCAGGACCCGCCGCCCCGCCGCCCGTCCTGACGATGGACGACGCCGGCCCTGGCTCGGCCCTCGGCTAGGTGGAGGCCCGGTCAACGCCCTTGTGGACCCGGACCGACCGGTCGATCAGCTCACGCAGCACATCCTGGTCCACATCATCGAGGCGCTTGAGGTACAAGCAGCCTTTACCGGTTTTGTGCGGGCCCAGCCGCGCCAGCACCGACTGGTGCCGGCTCTCGAACCCGCCGATCAGGTAGATAACCAGGTGCTGGCTGCGCGGTGAGAAGCTGGCCAGCGCCGAGTCGCCCTCGCGGCCGCTGGGATACCGGTAGTGGTAGGCGCCGAAGCCGATGATGCTGGTTCCCCACATCGCCGCTGGCTCGCCGGTGATCTGCGCCATCATCGCGCACAGCCGGCGCGCATCCTCGCGCCGCTGCCCATCAGCCACCCCGGCCAGGAAATCCTCCACCGACGCACCGGTCCGGGCCATCGCCGGGCCCTTGCTGGCTGCCATGCCCTCATGCTCACACGACCGTGTCCGTCTGCCCAGCACCTGCGTGCCCGACACCGCAGCGGCTAAGTGCCCACAGGTCTGGCGGCTAAATGTCCATCATGGTTGCGGCTAAATGTCCGGCTGCGGCCTGGCGTGTTCCGATCACCTTGGGCGGTCTCCGCCGATACCATCGCTTTGCCTCCGGGCATCCGTCACTTTGCGTTCTCGTCCGTAACAGCGCTAAGGCGTCACGACCGAGTCAGGTTTTCAGGTGACACGCGACACGCACGATCGCCCGCCCCGGGTTTACCTCCACATCGGGGAGCCGAAGACGGGCACCACGTTCCTGCAGCACGCCATCTGGGGCAATCGGGCCCGGCTTGCCAGGCAGGGGATCCTGCTGCCCGGCTACACCCGCCGCGACCACTCCCGGGCCAGCCGCGACCTGCGCGGCGCCCCGCGGATGCCCGGCGACCCGGTCGACCCCTGGGCCGGCGAATGGGACGTCCTGGCCCGCCAGGCCCTCAAGTCTCCCGTGGCCGCGATCATCTCCGACGAACTGCTCGGCAACTGCAGCCAGGAACGGGCCGACCGCGCCGTCCGCTCGCTCGAAGCCGCCGAGATGCACGTCGTCCTCACTGTCCGCGACTTCGCCAGCCTGCTGCCGGCCGAATGGCAGGAGGCGGTCAAGTGCCGCCGCACGGTCCGCTGGGAGGAATGGCTCGGCGACGTCAGCCGCCTCGGCAGCACCGCGGACCGGCACGGCAGGTCCGGCTTCTGGGCCGCCCACGACACGCTGGCCACGCTCAGCCGCTGGTCACAGAACCTGCCGCCAGACCGGATCCACGTCATCACGATGCCGAGGGACGGCTCGCCCGACGCTCTGTGGCACCGGTTCGCCGCGGTCGTCGGCATCGACTCCGCGAAGATCGACCTCTCCCAGGCGCGCGGCAACACCTCCCTCGGCCTCGCCGAGACCGAGTTCCTGCGCCGGATGAACGAGACGATCAGCGACGAGATGCCGGACTGGTACTACACCCGGTACGTCAAGCAGATCCTCGCGCACGACGTGCTGACCAGCCAGCCGCGCCGGGCCCGCGTCACCCTGCCCCCCGACCGGGAGGAGTGGGCCACGCAGGAGGCCGGGACCCTCGTCGCCGCCCTCCGCGACGCCAAGTACCACATCTGCGGCGACCTCGACGAGCTGCTCCCCCAGCCTGCCGCCGGCCCGTACCTCCCGCCCGAGCAGCTGCCCGACGCCCAGCTGCTCGAGGCCGCACTGCACGCCACCGCGGTCCTGGCCGAGGCCCGCTACCGGGAGGTGTACCAGCCCCCGAAGAAGCAGCGCCCCAGGCTCCGCCCGAGGATGCTGGCCAGCCAGCTGCGCTGGACCATGCTGAACGGCCCCTGGATCCGGCGGCTGCTGCGGAACCGGAGCCAGAGCGAGTCCGTCCGGAAGCTGCGCGCCGCCATCTGGTGGATCCTCATGCGCCCCCAGGGCCACCGCCACATCGTGGCCCCGGCGGGCCAGCACGACATCACCGCCCCGTCGGCGGCCTGGCTGGCCGGCGGCCGCCCCGGCATCACCGGCGTCACGGTCGCCGCGCCCGCCGAAACACCCGGGCCGGCCACGCCCGCCCCGCCGGCCGAAGCTCCCCTGCCTGTCGAGGCCAGCCCGGCGTAGCCCGCCGCGCTACATGTCGACCGTGCGCAGCCGGATCGTCACGTCCATCGCCTGCAGGCGCG
>Ga0134128_10007623_pt1 | contig 13076 bp, 10 predicted proteins | sample KB31754_FD_96462 | JGI IMG/M metagenome (GOLD analysis project Ga0134128, IMG submission 96462) | Terrestrial soil microbial communities with excess Nitrogen fertilizer from Kellogg Biological Station, Michigan, USA - KB3-175-4 | ecosystem: Environmental > Terrestrial > Soil > Unclassified ... | reverse complement strand
TCGTCCTTCTTTGAACTACGGCCTAGTCCGAGAAGTCCTGCGTCATCCACACTGTGCCCGAGCTGTCCCGGAACACCGCGATTCCGATGTGGTGGAAGGAACTGCTCAGGATGTTCTGCCGGTGACCGTCGTTCGGCGGCTTCTCGTCAAGCATGCTTTGGGTGAGCCCGACCGCCATCTGCGCGATCGCCGCCTGCGTGTCCGACACCGGGCCGCCTTCGCCGATGTTTTCTCCCGCGCTGGTCCAATGCACTCCGGCGGCAGTCTCGCGGTCGCCGAGCGGAGCCTCGCCAGGGCACTGATGAGACAGGCCACAGCCGCCGGCCATCGTCTGGTTGTGGGTGGTGGCGCTGCTGGTCAGCCCCGAGGTGATCGTGTACGCGGGCAGTCCGGCCTGGGCACGGGCCTGGTTGATGAGATCGAGCACCTGCTGCACCGCGCTGCTGTTCGTCGTGCCGCTGCCGGCCGCGGAGGTGGGCGTGGTGACCCGCGGCTTCTGCGCGTGTGCGGCGCTCGGACTCGGTTTCGCGACGCTCGGCGAGGGCTTGGGACTCGGCGCGGTGCTAGTAGGCGCGAGGGCGGAGGAAGGCGACGCGCCGGGGGAGAGATTGACGATCCCGGGAGCGGCACTCGACATCGCGCGCGGGGACTGGGTGGTGGCCGGCGCACCCGCGCCCATCGCATGCACGGTCACGATGCCGACACCGGCCACCGCGGTGATCGCGACGGCGGCGAGCAGCGGCTTCACCGCGAGGTGGCTGACGTGCCCGGCGTGCGGCGTGACGCGATTTGACGAACCATGCTTGCCACGCGGCCCGGGTATTCGACCGTCAGTGCCAGTGCTTTGTAACGCAGAGCCCGGATCCGAGGGCGGCATCGAGCTTGTCGCGAGATGGGTGACGCCATGCATCGCACCGTGCGTCGAGGCCAGCATGTAGGCCGCGTAGCCGGCGGGCAGCGGGACGAGGCCAAGGCCGGCCAGCAGCCGCTCGGCGGGTATGAGATCCGCCTGCGCGCTCGCGCAGTAGCCGCATTCGCGGATGTGCCGGGCGAACCGCTTGCGCCACAGCGGGGATTCCTCGCCGCGCCACGAGAACATGGCCTCCGCCAGGCCCGGACAGCGCGGCCTGGTGATCAGCGCGCGCACCACCAATCGTGCGCCGTCGAGCTGCGCCTTCATCCGCGCGACCCGCACCGTGACGTGGTGCGGATCCAGATCCAGCGCGCAGACCAGTTCGCCGCGGGTCAGGTGGCCGGCGTTGACCAGCCACCACAGTGACAGCAGGTGCCGGTCGTCCGGATCGAGCCAGCGCGTGGCCAGGGCCACCTCGCGGCGTTGATCGGACAATCCGAGCTCGACGAGGGTGAGATCGACGAAGTCGGCTCCGGGATCGGCCACCTCGGCGATCTCCTCGAGCCGCGCGGCGTCGCGGTGGATGCTGCTGTGTTCGCGCACCTGATTCATCGCGACCGCGACCAGCCAGGAGCGGAAGCGCTCGGGATCGCGTAGCCCGCCGAGGCCGCGCACCACGCGCAGCATCGTCTCCTGCACCACGTCATCGACGTCGGCATGCCGGGCTAGGGCGCGGCCCACGATGTTGTACACCAACGGCAGGTACTGCGCGACCAGCTCGTCGAGGGCTTCCTGATCCCCGGACCGTGCAGCTGTCACCAACCGCGCATCCGTCTGCCCGACCATACGCACATCCTCGCCTCAGACTGCTTCCGTCCCCCTTCAGTCTTGGAGACCCCAAAGGTAGGGGCCGGGTCACAGAAATTCCACGCCCGGCTTGCAAAATCCCGCCCAGGGATTGACCACATTGCGCGGCGACGCGGGTGAGCTGCGGAAAGGGCGCAGCTCGGAACGCTATTGCTCGCGTGTATACACTGAGTGTATTGTCGCGGCATGAGCGTTCCACTGACCTTGCTCGGCCTCCTGGACCGGGAACCGAGTCACGGCTACGACCTCAAACGGGATTACGACGCGTTCTTCGGCCGCGGTAAGCCGCTGCCGTTCGGACAGGTCTACTCGACCCTCAGCCGGCTGGCCCGGGACGGAAAGGTGACAGCCGGCGAAGCCGAACCGGGCGACGGACCCGACCGCAAGCGCTACGCGATCACCGAGGCGGGTCGCGAGGAGGTCGAGACCTGGCTCACCAGGCCGGCCGAACCCGAACCGCACCTGCAGAGCGTGCTGTTCGCGAAGGTGGTCCTCGCCCTGATGCTCGGCCGCCCGGCCGCCGACTACCTCGACACCCAGCGCGCCGCGCACCTCAAGCGGATGCGCGAACTGACCGAGCTGCGGCGCTCGGGACCGACCATCGATGTCCTGCTGGCCGACTACGGCCTCTTCCATCTCGAAGCCGACCTGCGGTGGATCGACGCCACCGAGGCGCGGCTCGGCTCACTCGCGGAAATGGTGCGCACCTCATGAACGGGGATCTTGTGAACGGGGATCTTGTGAACAGCGGGCACTCCATAAATCCCATCGGAACGGACCTATCGTCAGCGCAATCGGCCGCGTCGCCCGGCACCGCGCGCGGCAGCCTGCTCGAAGCCCGCGAGCTTTTCCGCGCCTTCGGCAACACGCCCGCGCTGCAGGGCGCGAGCCTCAGCGTCGCGCAAGGCGAAGTACTCGCGGTGATGGGGCCGAGCGGTTCGGGTAAATCCACGCTGCTGCACTGCCTGGCCGGGATCTACACGCCCGACCGCGGCGAGGTGTGGTTCGACGGCCACCGCATCGACACTCTGGGCGACAACCTGCGCACCGAGATGCGGCGTACCGACTTCGGTTTCGTCTTCCAGTTCGGCCAGCTGGTGCCGGAGCTGACCGCGCTCGACAACGTCGCGCTGCCGCTGCTGCTGGGCAAGGTCCGGCGCAAGCTGGCTTACGAGACCGCGCAGTCCTGGCTGGTCCGGCTCGGCCTCGAAGAACTCGGCGCGCGCCGCACCGGAGAGCTGTCGGGCGGCCAGGCTCAACGCGTCGCGATCGGCCGCGCCCTGGCCACCCGGCCCAAGGTGCTGTTCGCGGACGAGCCGACTGGGGCGCTGGACTCGCTGACCGGCGAGAAGGTGATGGACCTGTTGGTGAGCACCGCGAGGCAGGAGGGGACCACGGTCGTGGTAGTCACTCACGACGCTCGAGTGGCGGCCTGCGCCGACCGCGAGGTCATGGTGCGCGACGGCCGGGTCGCGGCCGGATACGGTGCGGCGGCGGCTGCCCGATGATCCGCCTCGGTCTTCGCCTCACTCTGAGCAGTGGCCGCGAAGCGCTCACCCGGCTCATCGCCACGGCGCTGGCCGTTGCCGTGGGCGTCACCGTGCTGCTCGCCGTCCTCGGTGACTTTCACGCCTTCCAGGCCGGCTCGGCGCGACCGTGCTGGGAATGCACCCACGGCGCCGATCTGTCGAACATCTCCCTCGCGGCGCCGCCCGCCAACGCCGATCTGTGGAACTACAGCGAGGACTACTTCAAAGGCCGCACCATCGAACGGCTCGACGTCGCAGCCCTCGGTGACAAAGCGCCGGCCATCCCCGGTCTGGCGCAGATGCCCGGCCCAGGCCGCTACTACGCCTCGCCGGCGATGGCCGCGCTGTTAAGCAGCACACCGCGCGACGAACTCGGCGACCGCTTCCCGGGCCGGCAGTCCGGCGTGCTCGCCGACGCCGCACTCACCGGACCGGACGAGCTGGTCATCGTGGTCGGATACACCCCGGCCCAACTGGCGGCGATGCACGGAACCGGCGCGGTGGACAAGATCGACTCCGCGCCACGGTCCGAGGGCACGACCAACGTGTACCGCCTCGGCTTCGGGCTCGGCGCGATCGCGATGGTGCTGCCGATGCTGGTGCTCGTCGGAACGGCGACGCGGCTTTCGGCGGCCAGGCGCGAGGAGCGTTACGCCGCGCTGCGGCTCGTCGGTGCCAAGGCCCGGCAGATCAACGTGATGGCGTCGGTGGACGCGGCGATCGGCGCCATGTTCGGCGCCGTACTCGGTACCGGCGCCTTCCTGCTCATCCGGCCCGGTGTCGCAAAGGTCTCCATCACCGGGGCCAGGGTCTTCGGGTACACCGTCACCCCGACGGCCGCCGGGTACGCCGCGGTCCTCGTGGGGATCCCGATCATCGCCGCGGCGGCCGCGGTCTGGTCGCTGCGCCGCGTGCAGGTCTCGCCGCTCGGCGTCAGCCGGCGCACGACCCAGCCGCCGCCGCGGGCGTGGCGGCTTCTCCCGCTGGTCCTCGGCATGGTCCTTTTTGTCGCGGCGGTCGGCTCCGGCGGCACTGACTCAAGCCTGTCGATCGCCTTCCCCGGCCTGGTGCTGGTGATGTTCGGGTTGGTCATCGCGGGGCCGTGGCTCACCATGAAGTGCTCCGTGCTGCTCGCCGCAGTAGCTAAGGGCGCCCCGTCGTTGCTGGCCGCGCGCCGATTGGCCGATAATCCGAAGGCCGCTTTCCGGACCGTCAGCGGTCTGATGCTCGCGGTATTCGTCGGCACGGCCATCGGGACGATCGTGGCGACGGGGTTGCACGCGTCCAGCGGCGGCACTCGCGCGGAGCTGAACGACGTGCTGCGCGTCGGATACGACATCACCGACGGCCCTACGCCCGACGGGGCCGACGCGAACGATGGACTGTCGCCGCAGCTCGCCGCGCAGACCATCAGCGCACTGCAAAGCTACTCGGGCGCGACCGTGCTTCCGATCTATGCGCTCCCAGCGTCAGGTAAGCCCACCGCGCAGGGCGGGCAGGGGATCGGCCCGAACGGCCCGGATCCGAGCCAGCCGCTGCCGCCCAACAGTGTGATGAGCTGTGCGGCGTTGCGTCAGCTGCCGATCCTCGGCACCTGTCCTACGGGTGCTCAGGCAGTCGAACTGCTGCCCGCCGATCTGTTCATCGACAATCCGCTGGCGATGCAGTTCCCGATCGTGCGCGGCAGCGATCCGGCGTACTCGGGCAACCTCGGCAGCCTGCGGCTCAGCGTCCTCATGGTGCGCACGAACGACGCGGCGACGCTGGAGCGGGTCCGCACCTATCTGGCCGTACACATCCCGCCGCTGGCGGGGGCGAACGTGCCGGCCGGAGGCAACCAGCCGCAGACCTTCGGCGAGGTGGCGCAGGTCAGGCAGACGGCAATCGAGGCCGCGCAGCGGATCATCTTCCTGATGCTGGGGCTGACGCTGCTGGTCGCCGGGTGCAGCCTCGCGGTCGCGATGGGCGCGGGGCTGATCGAGCGCAAGCGTCCGTTCATCCTGTTGCGGCTCAGCGGCACCCCGTCGCGCAGCCTGTATCTCACGGTGCTGCTCGAATCGCTGCTGCCGCTAGTCGCCACAGCTCTGCTCGCCGCGGTCACCGGGCTGGTCCTGGCGATCCCGGTGGCGAACGCTCTCGCGCACGGCGCGCCACTGCAACTGCCCGGACATGCGTACGGCGTGACCATGGGCATCGGGCTCGCGGTCTGCCTCGCCGTGATCGCTTCGACGCTGCCGCTACTGGGCCGGGTCACCGCGTCCGACAACGCCCGCTTCGAGTGAGAGAACGCTCGCGCTAAGACCCGGGGGAGCAACGGGGAGAGGGCGGCGGGGCCTGCCGACAGGCGGTACGGCAGGCCCCGCCTGGGCGCCGGACCGCGGCGTGGTCCGGCACCTGCTCGGGGCGCTGTGAAGCTGCGCTCGTTAACGCGGTGCTCGTTGAAGCGGTGTTCGGAGAAGCAGTGTTCGATGTAGCAGTGTTCATGCGTGGGTTGTTCTGTGCGCGACGTGGTCTGGCTGGCGCGGTGTGGAGTGCGACGACGTCTGCGCGAAATTGTGTTGCGTGACACCAAATTCCGCAAGAGTTCATGACGAATTCGTTGCGGTTCCCGCATCCCGGCGAGAGAACCTGCACCCAAGCGCCGAGAACCCCCGCTCGATTGTTCTCTCGCACAACGAAATGAACCGCTGATCTGCGCTGGCGACCCGGCGATTGGCTGAACCCGCCGCGCCGGTCTGCGTCAACCCGTGGGTTGACGCCGCGAACCAACCCGCGGGCCAACCCTGCGGCCGACGATCGCGCGCGCCGATGGCGGCACTCTCAGAGCCATGACGACTACTGATTACCTCATCGCAGCGGCCCTGATCCTTCTCGTGATCCCGCAGATCCGCGGAATGCGCCTTACCGCGCGCAGCCTCGTGATACCGATCGTGCTGGTCGGTGCGGCGGCCGCCTACTATCTGAAGTCGGTGCCCACCCAAGGCAACGACGTGCTCCTCGACGCCCTGTGCGTCGCCGCCGGCGCGCTTCTCGGCGTCGGCTGCGGACTGGCCACCCGGCTCGAGCGCGGATCGGACGGCGTGCTGATCGCAAAGGCCGGCCTGGTCGCCGCGGTGCTGTGGATCGTCGGCATGGCCTCGCGCACCGGATTCGAGTACGCGGCCACGCACGGCGGCGCCCACGCCATCGCCGATTTCAGCCGTGGCCACTCGATCACCGGAGCCGGCGCCTGGACCGCCGCGCTGCTGCTCATGGCGCTGGTGCAGGTGCTGGCCCGCACCGCGGTGGTGCGCTTGCGGGCGGCGCGGTTCAATTCCGGCCACCGCCCTGCGGCCCTGGCCGTATGACTCAGATGACGGCCTCGGCGATCTTCCTCCAAATCGCTTCGGCGGCCCGGTCCCGCACCCGCGGATCCGGGCCGTCGGCCGTTACGCCGCGCGTGCGTGCCCTCGCCCCGAGCCGCCGCGCACCTATCCTTCAGAGCATGACGGACTTCACCGGCCAGGAGCAGCCCGCGGTCAGCCCGCGGGTCGCTGTTGCGCTGGCCGGAGCCCGGGACCGGCGCGAACGCTGGAGCAGGCGGCTTCGGCCGGTGCTCGGCGTCGTGATCATCACTGTCCTGGTGGTGACGCTGCACAACCGGCCGGCGCCTGGCTGGTCGGGTGCCCACCTCGGCGTCACCATCGCGCTGGTCGGCTGCCTGCTGCCGATGGTCTGGGCGACGCTGCATCGCAGCTGGCCGCTCGACTCCACCGCGCGCACGGCGGCGATCTCCTTGGTGATCGGCGCGTTCGGCATCGTGCTTGCGGCGCTCCAACCAGCCGGAATCTCGGCGTTGCCCGCCTCGGTGTCGATCATGACCGCGTTCTTCTTCCTCTCGCCACGGCAGGCGGCCCCCATCGCCGCCGCGGTCGGGATCGGCCTGCTTGCGGCGATGCTGGCGAGCGGTTCGGCATTCATCAATGCATTGACTGACCTGCTGTTCTGCGGTGTTCTCGGAGTCATGGCGGTCTGCATGAGCCAGGCGGGGCGCAACTCCGATCGCGCCGAACTGCTGCTCGCGCAACTCGAGGACGCCCGCGCGGCCGAGGCGGAAGCGGTCGCCCTGGCCGAACGCACCCGGATCGCGCAGGATCTGCACGACGTCCTCGCGCAGTCCCTCTCCGGCCTGGCCATTCAGATGGAGGCGGCGCGGCGGCTGTCCCGGCGCGGGCAGAGCGGCGGGGACCTGACCGAGTTGCTTGACCGCTGCGCGAAGCTGGTCAAGGAGGGTCTGGCCGACGCCCGTCGGGCGGTCGGCGCGCTGCGCGGCGACGCGGTCGCCTCGCTCGATCGGTTGCCGGACCTGGTTGAGCGCTACCGCGGCGACCTCGAACTCGACGCGAAACTCATCGTCTCCGGGACACGCCGCGACCTGCCGGGCGAGGCGGGCCTTGCGCTGTATCGCGGCGCGCAGGAAGCGCTGACGAACGCTGCACGCTACGCCCGAGGTTCGCAGACCTTGGTGACACTCGCGTATGAGCGCGACGTCACGGTACTGACCGTCGAGGATCGAGTCACTAAGACGGTCGCGGACGCGGCGAGCGCCGATCCCGCCTCCGTGCCAGCATCCGCGCCGATCATCGCGGGTTCCGGTCTCGGCCTGATCGGCATGCGAGAGCGCCTCGCCGAGGTCGGCGGAACCGCGACGGCCGGGCCGACCCAAGAAGGGTGGATCGTGCGGATGGAGATCCCGGCGTGAGCGGCGCAACCGCAGAGCCCATCAGGGTGCTGATCGCGGACGATCAGCGGGTCGTGCGCGAAGGCCTGGTGCTGCTGATCGGGACGCTCGACGGCACCGAGGTCGTCGGCGCGGCCAAGGACGGCGCCGAGGCGGTGCGGCTCGCGGAGCAATTGCGGCCGGACGTGGTGCTGATGGACCTGAACATGCCGGTGCTCGACGGGACGGCCGCGACGGCGGCGCTGCGCGAGCGGCTCCCGGACTGCGCGGTGCTCGTGCTCACCACCTACGCGGACGACGACTCGGTGTTCCCCGCGCTGCGAGCAGGAGCGCGCGGCTACCTGACCAAGGACGCCGACGGCGACGAGGTCGAAACGGCGATCCGGAACGTCCACAACGGCCGGACGTGGCTTGACCCGATCGTGCAGGAGCGACTTGTCGCGGCGCTACTTCCGGACGGACCGGCGGCGGCTGCGCCGAACCCGGCCATCCACGCCGCCGGCGGCGGACCGCACCCGGCCGGTGACCCGCTGGCAGAGCACGCACTTCCCGACGGTCTGACGCCGCGTGAGGCGGAAGTGCTCGCGCTGATCGCCGAGGGCCTGTCCAACGCGCAGATCTGTGCGCGACTCGTGGTCAGCCAGGCGACGGTGAAGACCCACATCAACCGGATCTTCGCCAAGATCGGCGCCCGCGACCGCGCCCAAGCCGTGCGTTACGCGTACCGCAACGGCCTCGTAGGTCGAGGCTGACAGGTAGTCACCCACTGAGGCGACGCTTGTCCTCCCGATAGGGCAATCGTCCGTACCCGAACGCACACCATCGGCCGTGTTCCCTGATCATCGAGGTTCACGCGCCTACATTGACAAGCGAGCGACGTGCACGGCGTCCAACCAGCGTGGCACGCCGAACGTCCTCGGGTGGGGAAAAGGCTGCCAGTCCGGCGGGCGACTGAGAGGTGCGGGTCATGAACAGGTTCCACCACGCGGCACGGCGTCGCGGATTCGGCGCGTTCTGCCTGCTGGCGAGCGTCATCGCGTTCAGCGCGGCCTGCGCCTCATCCGGCACGCCGGGTCCGTCGCCGAGCGCGGTCGGTGGCTCAGGCGCGGCGACCGCGCCGACTGCGACCAGCGGCGGTGGTAACGCAACCGCCAACGCTTCGAGCGGCGCGGGTGGTGGTAGGGGGACCGGCGGATCCGGTGGTGCAACCTCCGCTGCCACCGGGCACGCGGCCGCAGGCAATACGTGCTCGGTGCGTTACCTGCATGGCGACACCGGCCGGGTCGGGGCCGCAGCCGGTTCGGCGTACGTCACCATCACCTTCAAAAACCTCAACAACCAGCCATGCACGCTCTACGGCTACCCGGGCGTCTCGGCCGGAAATGGCACCCCGGTCAACCAAGTCGGGCAGCCGGCAAGCCGCAATAGCGCGGTGTCGTCGAGCGTTGTCACCCTCCAGCCGGGCGGCTACGCGTACACCACGCTCCAGATCGTCAATGTGCTGAACTACCCGACCGCGGACTGTAAGCCGGCCTCGACGTCCTGGCTGCTGGTCTACCCGCCGAACACCTCGAACCTGCTGTACATCCCGTACAACACGAGCGTGTGCACCACGAGCACGGTCAGCATGAGCGTTCAGGCCGTGCAGGCAGGCCAGGGCGGTGCCTGACGCCGCGAGCGAGACCACGCGGGCGCTATTCTCGGCTGCGCTGGGCGGCCCGATCCTGGAGTCGTTCTGGTCGGCCGGCGTGCATCGCCCGGCAGACGCGGGAGGCGGCACGCCGAGAGTCAGCGCCCGGTGTTGATGTTCGCGATGAACATGCGCACTTGGGCCCGGCTGCGCAGTCCGTTCGGGGACTGCGGCCGGAACCACGCGAACTGCGGGAAGCGGCCGTCGATGCCGCGCACCGGGTCGATCTGGAGCACCCCTGAGACGATCGGCGCCTCTCCGGCGCGGAAGGTGATCGGCGACCAGAGGTACATCAGGCACGCCTCCTCCGCCCGCCGCACGCTCGACTCGTCCGCCACCTCGACGCCCACCTGCCGCACGACCTCGGCGGCGTTGTCGCGCAGCCGCGCCATGACCGGGCCGAACTGCACGTTGAGCGTCGGGCCGCCCGCAGCCGACAACCAGCCGTCCTGGCCGAGCCGGAAGGGCGTGTAAACGGTCTCTGTCTCCTGATGTTCCTGCGCATACGCCGCCGCCAGGTCCTGATTGGAGGGGAAGAGGTACCAAAGGTCGCCCGGCATGAATCCGAGCGGCACTCCGGACATCTGCACCAGCCACTCGCCGAGCGCTGCGGCGATCGTGGGCGCGAGATCCCGGCCCACCTCGCCCCGGTTGATCCAGTGCTCCGGATGCGTGTGGGCCAGCGGCTCGAGCCCGCGCAGCGCCGGATGGCTCCAGTCGACCAGGTTCGGGCCGCCGAGTACGAGATAGCAATCGCCGTGCACGCGGTCGCGGCCCAGGCCCCACTCGTGCCGGCGCGTGTCATAGGTCCGTCTGGCGACGATTCCCGACTCGATCAGCGCGCTCTGATCTCCCACCGCGAGCCGGCTGAGGACCGCGTGCCCCTGCGCCGCGCTGTGCAGTCGCGCGACGATTCGCGGGGCGCGGTCCGCTGCGCGCGCGGGATCCGTCAACTCCACCGCCGCCCAGCGCCGCGCGCCGCCCGGCGGCTCGTGTCGCGCGTTGTACTGGACCATCAGGCCGCCTCCGAGTCGGTGGATCCCGGCGGCCGCCCACCCGGCCGCCGCGCTGTACTGCGCCGCATCCAACAAGAGGCGCGGCGCATGGCTGGTGATACAGCCGAGCGCGGGTTGGTGGCCGAGTCGTAACAGGCGCCGAGGCGGTGCGGAAAAAGGCTGAGGGCGCGGCTGGCGTCGCCGCGAGTGTGATGTTGCGCAAGTAGCTCGGGTTCGCTTCAGCCGGGAGGGTAATTAGGTTACCTTTGCTAAGTAATTTGGCGCGTGAGAAAGGGCGGGCGCGGATGACGACGACCGGAACCCGGGGCGAGACGGCCAAGGGGAAGGCGCGGCGCCGCTGGGTGAGCGTCGACCATCCGCGCTACAAGTGGATCGCGTTGTCCAACACCACGCTCGGCATGCTGATCGCGACGATCAACAGCTCGATCGTGCTGATCTCCCTTCCGGCCATCTTCAACGGCATCCGCCTCGACCCGCTGCGGCCCGGCAACGTCAGCTATCTGCTGTGGATGCTGATGGGCTACATGCTGGTATCCGCAGTGCTCGTCGTCGCCCTGGGCCGGCTCGGCGACATGTGGGGCCGGGTGCGCATCTACAACGCCGGGTTCCTGATCTTCGCCATCACCTCGATCATCCTGTCGCTCGATCCGCTGCACGGCGGCGCGGGCGCGCTCTGGCTGATCCTGTGGCGCATCGCGCAGGCGATCGGCGGCTCGATGCTGATGGCGAACTCCGCCGCGATCATCACCGACGCGTTCCCGGCCGAGCAACGCGGCATGGCGCTGGGCGTGAACATGGTCGCCGGCATCGCCGGTTCGTTCATCGGCCTGGTGCTCGGCGGCGCGCTGGCCGAGTGGGACTGGCGCTCCATCTTCTGGGTCAACGTGCCCATCGGGATTGTCGGCACGTATTGGGCGTACCGCTCGCTGCACGAAACCGGAATCCGCAGGGCCGCGCGCATCGACTGGTGGGGCAATCTGACCTTCGCCATCGGCCTGACTGCGCTGCTCGCGGGGATCACCTATGGCATCCAGCCTTACGGCGGCCACACCATGGGCTGGACCAACCCCTGGGTGATCTCCGGATTGGTCGGCGGGGTCGTGCTGCTCGCGGTGTTCTGCCGGATCGAGATGCGTGTGCCCGAGCCGATGTTCCCGCTGCGCCTGTTTCGCAACGCGGCTTTCACCGGCGGCAACGCGGCGGCGCTGCTCGGGTCGATCGGCCGCGGCGGCATGCAGTTCATGCTGATCATCTGGCTGCAAGGCATCTGGCTGCCGCTGCACGGATACGACTACGCGCAGACCCCGCTGTGGGCCGGCATCTACCTGCTGCCGCTGACCGTCGGATTCCTCGCCGCCGGGCCGATATCCGGGCACCTGTCCGACCTGTTCGGCGCGCGGCTGTTCGCGGCCGGCGGGCTGGCCGTGATGGCCGCGTCCTTCGCCGGTCTGCTGCTGCTGCCGACCAACTTCAGCTACCTGTGGTTCGCCGCGCTGGTCTTCCTCAACGGGCTCGGCGGCGGACTGTTCGCAGCCCCGAACACCTCGATCATCATGTCGAACGTGCCGGCCGAGGCGCGCGGAGCGGCCTCCGGGATGCGCGCGACGTTCCAGAACGCCGGCATGGTGCTTTCGATCGGCATCTTCTTCTCGCTCATGGTCGCCGGACTGGCCGGCTCGCTGCCGCACACGCTGACCACCGGCCTTACCGCGCAGGGCGTCCCCCTCGCCGACGCACAAAACGTGGCCGCGCTGCCGCCGGTCGGCACCCTGTTCGCCGCGTTCCTCGGCTACAACCCGATCCAGGAACTGCTCGGGCCGCACGTACTCGGTCAGTTGCCGGCCGCGAACGCGCGCACGCTGACCGGCCGTCAGTTCTTCCCGAACCTCATCTCAGGGCCCTTCCACACCGGATTGGTCGTGGTCTTCTCGCTCGCCATCGCCATGTGCCTGGTCGCGGCTGGGACCTGCTTGATCCGCAACAAGCCTGAAGTGCAGGCGCAGCCGGCGGCAGCGCGGCCAGGGCAGTAACGCGGGGGCTTGTGAGTAGTCCTTGGCGTAGCAGAGGTCGGGGCGTCCGATTAATGCCGCGCCCTCGGACGGGCTCGCGGTTACGGTTGTGCCAGCAGTGGAGCGATCGAGACCGTCCGGGAGGCGCAGGGTGGCCGTCGAGGAAGTCAGCAGACCGACGAGTTCTGGCCCGGCAGTCGAATCCCACGCAGTGCAATCCGGCGCAGTGCAGTCCCGCGCAGTGCCGTCTCTCTCAAGGGAATCCGCGGTGGAAGCGGATCCGCGGCATGTGCTTGACCGCGTGACGTGGGCGTCACTCACCGGCCCGCACGCGCGCTTCGCCGAACGCAATGGCCGCGCCATCCGGTACCACCCGGAGACCGCGCCATTCG
>Ga0134128_10007622_pt1 | contig 13076 bp, 7 predicted proteins | sample KB31754_FD_96462 | JGI IMG/M metagenome (GOLD analysis project Ga0134128, IMG submission 96462) | Terrestrial soil microbial communities with excess Nitrogen fertilizer from Kellogg Biological Station, Michigan, USA - KB3-175-4 | ecosystem: Environmental > Terrestrial > Soil > Unclassified ... | reverse complement strand
CTTGTCGCTCTGGTCTTCCAGTTGTTAACTGGCCGGCGTAGTGCCGTCTAGGGAAAAAGAAACTGGGCTCTGCAAAAGCTAACAGTTCAGACGACGATTTTCGAACCGACATGAGGAGGATTCAATGGATAAGGACCGTATCAAAGGCAAGATAGACGAAGTGGCCGGGCGCGCGAAGCGTCAGGCAGGCGAGTGGACCGGTGACACCGAAGCCCAGACTGAAGGCGCGATGGGAGAGGTGAAAGGTAAAGCCCAGAACGCCTGGGGCAAGGTGAAGGATGGCGCTCGCGACATGAAGCACGATATTGAGCGCGATGCCGATCACTCAAAATCGGATCGCGACCGCGACGCTGCCTGATCGCAAAGGAAAACACAGGAGGCGCTCCATTGAGCGCCTTCTTCTTTTTCTTACCGTGTAACTGAATGAGATTGCGGGCGTCGCTTCGCTCTTGTCTCCAGAATCAAAGATCCCGATTTTGCTACTGCCACTTTCCACCCCGGCGCCACCACCGTAGTTGCAGTGTATTCGGCGATGATCAACGGACCCGCTCCCTGGAAATTCTTGCCGAGCGATTCGCGTTGCAACACTTTCGTCGCGACCCGCCGTCCTGCGAACCACATGCTGGTAACCACCGGTTGAACCTTCATGTTTGCCGCGGACGCACGACCCGGTTGGAGAGCGCCTGCCGAGGGCAGAATCGCGCGCACCCGAAGCGTAACCGCCTCAATTGCTTTTGAGGCATGATGGTATCCGAAGCGCCTTTGGTGAGCGGCGTGGAAATCTTCCAGTAAGTGTGGCGAACTTCGCCAGGGGACCGACAGCTCATAGCCCTGTCCTTGATACCGCATGTCGATCGAGCACTCCATTTTGGGAACTCCTCGCCAATTGTCTACCCTGTATTCCTGCTGTGCTGCTCGCTTTAATTGTAGAAATTGTCTATTCAGCCGTTCTGCAATCGCGGGAAAGGCGGCCGGCGAGAGCAGAGTCAGGGACGTACGCGAAAAGTCCTTCACCACATCGCTCATCAGAATCCCATAAGCGGAGAGCGCTCCTGGTGAAGGCGGCACGATTACTCGCCGCATCGATAGCGCTGCGGCCAACTCGCAGGCGTGAAGCGCGCCCGCGCCTCCAAACGACAGCAATGAGAACTCGCGAGGATCGTAGCCCTGCTCAATGGAGACTACGCGAATCGCCTTCTCCATGGTGGCATTCACGACGCGAATGATGCCGGCCGAAAGTTCCTCAGGAGTAAATTTGAGCTGCCGACGCGAAATCCATTCACGGAATATTGCCTGAGTGCGTTCCAGATCAAGTTGGAAATCGCCTCCGAGAAAACTGTCGCTGCGCAACCGCCCCAGTAAAAGATTGGCGTCGGTCACGGTCGGCTGTGTGCCTTTCCCGTAACAGATCGGGCCCGGATCGGCTCCGGCGGACTCCGGGCCTACGCGCAACGCGCCGCCGGCGTCGATTCGCGCAATCGATCCGCCGCCTGCGCCCACCGTGTGAATGTTCAGCATGGGCACCCGCACGGGCAAACCGGCAACTTCCGCTTCCGAAGTGAGAACCAGGCGACCTTCGAGCAGAGCGACATCGGTGGAAGTGCCACCCATATCGAACGAGACGATTCGCTCGAATCCGCTGCGCTGAGCAATTTTCAACGCGCCGACCGCCCCGCCTGCAGGGCCGGAAAGCACGGTGCGAACCGGCTGCGCCGCTGCTGTTCCCAGCGCTGTAATTCCGCCGCTCGACTGCATCACGAAAATTCGTGATCGGCTGCTTCCAGCCGCGAGCCGCTGTTGCAAATTTTCCAGATAGTGCTGCATCAGTGGCTGAAGGTATGCATTCACCGCGACGGTGCTCATGCGTTCGTATTCCCGAAACTCGGGAAGGATGTGGTGAGAGAGCGACAGCGCGAGCTTGGTTTGAAGCAGCTCGCGGGCGACGGACTCCTCGTTCGCAGGATTCGCGAATGAAAACAGCAAGCACACCGCCACTGATTCCGCACCACTTTTTTCCAGGCTCTCTCTTAAGCTGGCCAGAGTTTCCGATGAAGGAGCGCACTCGACTTCGCCATCTGGCCGGGTGCGTTCTTCAACTCCGAACCTCAACTCGCGACTGACCAGCGGTTCGATTCGACGGACGTTCAGGTCGTAGAGATTCGGACGCGCCTGCCGGCCGATTTCAATCGCATCTTCGAAACCAGCCGTCGTTACCAGGGCTACACGCGCGCCCTTTCTCTGCAGCAAGGCATTGGTTCCCACGGTGGTGCCGTGCAGCAGGACAATGTCGGGCTTATGGTCACCGGCGATTTGGGCCAGGGCCCCTGCGATCGCCTCAGAGGGATCATGCGGAGTGGAGAATACTTTGAGCGTGTGCAGCCGGCCATGTTCGATCCACACGCAATCGGTAAAAGTGCCACCGGTGTCCACCGCGATTCGCAGCGTGGGAGAAGAGGATTTCCGTTTCGGCACTCGGCCAACCGCCTCCTGAAGAGTGAAGCCAGACCTCAGCGGATACGCCGGACCAGCAAGTCGGCGGCTACGAAAACGAATAGTACAACCGAGATGATTCCGTTCATTGTGAAGAACGCCGCGTTCAGTTTCGACAGATCACACGCGGAGACGAGCGAGTGCTCATAAGCGAGCAGTCCCGCCACCGCAAGTACTCCGACCATCGCCAGTGTTCCCAGACCAAAAGCAGCAATGGTTGCAATCAGCAGCAGCAGCATCAGCGAATGCATCAGGCGAGCCACGAGCATGGCCCGGGGAATGCCGTAGCTGCGGGGTATGGAATGCAAACCAAAATCCAAGTCAAACTCGCAGTCCTGGCAGGCGTAGAGCACATCAAAGCCCGCTACCCAAAACGTCACCACTGCCGTCAGCAAGAGAATGCGGGCGTCGAAGGAGCCGCGGACGGCGATCCATGCAGCCGCCGGAGCGATGCCGAGAGCGAATCCCAGCACCAGATGCGACCAGCGAGTGAAGCGCTTGGTATAGGAATAGAGCAGCACAATCGCTAATGCCACCGGAGACAATATCAATGTCAACCGATTCAGCATGGCGGCGGCGAGCACGAAAACTGCACATGAGGTAATCACGAACAGCAACACAAATCGGCGGCTCACCAGGCCGGCAGGCAACGCGCGCTTTTGCGTGCGGGGGTTCAGCGCATCGATCTTGCTGTCGGCCAGCCGGTTGAATGCCATCGCTGCCGACCGCGCGCTCACCATTGCCACAACGATCCATAGCAGTTGCCATGCCGTTGGCCATCCACCCGCAGCCAACATAGCTCCGCACAGCGCGAAGGGAAGCGCAAACACTGAATGCTCCCACTTGATCATCTCAAGCGAGACGCGCACGTTGTGCAGAGTGGACATGAAGAACTATTTAATCACGGAGGCAGGATCAAGATTTCGTAATTGGGTAATTTCGTAATTGGGTAATTGGAAGAACGCTCTTCATTGCAGAAAGCGCAAAATTACAAAATTACCCGATTACGAAATTACGAAATCAACTCGGTTCTCGAAATCCCTCTTTTCCGATCAGTGGAACGAAGGCGCAGCCGTCCAGTCTTACGGTTTTCACTCCGTCTGATGTTTTCTTTACCAGAACCAGGTCCTGGCTTTCCAGCCTGCCAACCGGCAGCACCATGCGGCCATCGATCGCAAGTTGCTCGACCAGGGCTGGCGGAATTTGTGGGGCCGCAGCGGACACCAGAATCACATCGTAGGGAGCGCGCTCCACATAACCGAGGGTCCCGTCGCCAACAACAATCTCAATGTTGGTGTAACCCAGTTGCGCCAGACGTTCGCGGGCCATCTGTGCAAGTGAAAAGTGACGTTCGATGCTGCTTACACTCCGCACGATCTCGGCCAGCAAGGCGGTTTGATAGCCGGACCCGGTGCCCAGTTCCAGCGCGTGATCTTCGGCGCGCAATTCTGCAGCCTGCATCATCGAAGCGACGATATACGGTTGCGAGATGGTCTGCGCACAGCCGATAGCAAGCGGTCGATCTTCGTATGCGCGGTCGCGAAGTTCAGGCGCAACAAACTCTTCCCGCGGAACTTTGGCAAATGCGCACAGCACGCGCTCGTCGAAGATGCCGCGCGCTTTCAGTTGCCGCTCCAGCATGATGAATCGGTCGGGGTTGGGATTCGCGCTGGACATAGTCGACGTTAGGACTGGGTGGACTACCGCTTTCTCTGCCGAATACGAAGGTCGATCGCCAGCACGCCCGTGTAATCGCGAACGGCTACGATCGAAATATTTTTGTTGATGTTGTACTCCACCTGGAAGACCTGCTCGGCGGTTTGCCCCAGGTTGGTGAGGTAGGTCACGGTCACGTTGCGGGAGATCTGCTGCTCCACCGTGAGCCGTGCGTTGGGGTTCTCTTCGGTTCCACCGAGATTAGGATCGATCTTGATTCGGCTGATTCCAAAAAGCTTTTGCACCCGGCTGCTGACCGCGGAATTGAGCGCCTCTCCCAAAATGGCGTTCGATGCCGTTTGAGCGAAGCTCTGCTCGGTGGCGGCCTGCGATCCTTGCTCGGCCTGAATCTCGCTTTCTTCGCGCGTCCGTCCGAAGGCGAGCAGAGAAATGATGTCGGGCGAGGGAAGCGGGGGCTCGGAGCGGTAGGTGATGTTCAATTTGTCGGGCGTGCCATGAAAACCGAGCGTGATGTCGTAGTCGCGCACCCGTGCCGAAGCTTCGACGTCGATCACCGGCTCGATGCGCACAGGATTTGCGAACAGAACGTCTCCGCGCTCCAAATGGTAAGTAGTGCTGTTGAAGGTGACGTCGCCTTCAGCAATGTTCACCCGGCCCAGCACTGAAGGCCGCGCCAGAGTGCCACGAAGATGCAGATCCAGGTCTCCGGAAAGCCTGGCCATGGAGGTCTCGACCCTCAGCTCCGGGGTGGAAAGAATATGAATATCGAGGCGAATATTGTCGATCAGAGAATTCGGATTTGGCGGCGGCGGCGGCAGCTTGGCGCGTTCCACATAAGCGGCGAGATCGAATTGTTGCGTGAGGCCGAATTTAGTAATGGTGATATCGCCAGAAAGTACGGAGTTCTGCATTGAACCCTGAAGGCGGAGCTCGGCCGTAGCCTGGGAGCTCACACCTTCGGGGTAGCGAATGCGGATATCGCGCCCGGTCGCGGTCACGTCAAAGAAAAGCCCATTGCTGTAGGTGACGTATCCACCTAGCACCAGATTGCCGCCACCGGTTTTGGCGGTCAATTTCTGAACGCGCAAGCGGTTCTGATCAAAGCTCAATGTGCCATTGATCTCGCTGAGGCCATTGGGAAGATCGACAAACGCCAAGCTTCCGTTCGTAAGCTGCACATTTCCCGTGAGCGATGGCTGGTCAACCGTGCCGCTCGCGTTCACCGTGAATCCCATTTCGCCGCCGGAACTGACTCCCGAATTGAGTGTCTGAAGGAGCTTGAGGTTTACCTGGCCTTTTCCGTGAAGGTCGAGGCGGCGGGCGCCTGCCAACTCAACTCGGCCTGAGCCAGTGATGTCGGTATCGGTGCCGACAATGTGCATCTGTTCAATGGTCGCAGCTTCATTAGCGACGGCAAAGCGGACCGGCCCGTCATTGTGCAGAGAAATGTTCTGAATGCTCGCGGAGAACTGATCGAGATCAGCCGCGACAGAGATCTTGCGGGGAAATCTGAGCGGCCCTTGCAGAACCAGATTGCCGGAAATTGAGGAGTGCCCTGTCAGTTTTCCGGCAAGGTAAAGGCGCAACACGGGATCGAAATCCAATTTCGCGAGTTGCAATCGAACCTTGGCTGGATAATCGTCGCGGAGCTGCACGTCTCCATTCACGCTAAGCGCCGCCGATTTCAGATTGGTATGAGCTTCGAGATGTAAATCGGGGCCATGCGTGACGGCCGTGGCGGTGAGGTTTCCTTCAGCTTCACCACTCAATACCAAGTTGGTCACGGAGAATTGCGCCGTGACGTCAGGACGGTCCAGCGTTCCCGAGCCGGAGGCGTCAAATTGGGCAAGGCCGCCAACCGTGATCTTGCCGGTTTGCAGCCGGTCAATGCGGGCCAGTTCGAAGCCGCCACCGTGAACACTGAATTGAAATTGCCGGGAATCTCGGTTGAAGCTGCCATTGCCGGTTACGCGCCCGCCGTCCTGCTGCAGGACCGCGTTGCGAAACCCGATCTGTTCTCCATTGAGATCGAGGTCCGAGAAAATGGAGTGGTAATCTTCGCCGTAGATGGTTCCCTGCAGCGATTGCAAATGACCTTGGCCGCGCAAGGCATCTCTCGTTCCCGAAATGGTCATGCCGCCAGTGATGAGGCCTGTGACGTCATAAGTGGTGCCCAGCGCTCTTTGCGCATCAGCGATGTCGATATTTTCAACTGCGACACGCGCGCGCACGGCAGAGTTTCCTTCCACATCTCCGTTTATCATGGAAATGCCCACGTCACCGCGGATGCGCTCCCGTCCACGACTTAAAGCGGCGTTGCGAACCACCAGAGATTCCGGCCGATAGCGAATGTCGGCCGCAAACGCGTCCCAATGCACCGGATTCGAAGTGGCGTTCGAAATTGACACTGTCTGGGCCTGCTCTCCGGTGAAGCCATGGGCAGGAAGCACGGTGTCGAAATTTGTCGCCTGCAGGTGACCAGCGAGTACTGGTGCGGCAAGCGTGCCGGCGAGAGTCCCATTGAATGATGCCTGCCCGTGCACCACGAGCGGTAGTCTGGAACTGCTTCCGGCGAATGCTTCGATGATCGGCTCGAGTTCGCTGAGGTCGGTAGAATTTAGCGACACTTTGAGTTTTGAGGATGCACTCAGAGATCCAGTGGCTGCCACGCGGGTAGTCCTAGCAGCGAGATTCAGGTCCTTGACCTCGACACGCTGCTCGCGAGCGAAGAAGGCGCCGCTGATCGTTCCTGTCAACGGCAACTCCGTTATGGAAGCCGCAGGGTTTGGCGCGAAGGCGAGGTTCCCGCTCGCCACCAGATCGGCAGGAGTACCAGTCCAGGAAAGCTTGACCGGGCCGCTCAAGGTGGAAGCGAAGCGGATTTTCTGAATCGGGTTTCTGGCCGGGAAGAAGGCCTTGATTGCCGGATCGAGCTGGATTCCGCTGACAGTTAGATCGGCAGTCCCAATCTGTCGTGTTCTCAGCGAGGTTGTGCTCGCCCCTGCCTCATGCCGGCTTGGCTCGGCCCCCCTTGCACTCAGAGTTGTTCCCCGAGCGCTTTGGACCCAATGCGTGATGAGGAGGTTGCCGGCGGCGTGTCCCCCGAGGGCATTGGCCAAAAGCTTTGTCAGCGAGATCCGTTCCGGATCGATGGAAAAATCAGAGTTGGCTTGTACTGCGCCGATTCGCATACCGGAAGTTTCATAGCTCGCCTTTGAAATTCCCATGCGGCCCGAAGAATAGAAATCATCCACAGATGTGTAGCGAAGCTTGCCATCCAAGTCGATTGTGCCCTGACGAAGCCCAGGCGCTCTCAGCAACGGCGCTATTTGGCGAGCATCGAGCGACGCTTTGTAATTTAGCTCGATTCGGGGCGCCTGAAGATCGCGAACGCTTCCGTTGGCCTCAAAATGAGAACTCTGACTCGACCAGCGGATGGAGGTCAATTCAATTTCGTTCCGATGCAGCGCGAATTCCACTTCGCTGTGTGATGCCACAACGGGCGAATCCTTGTACTGAATCTTGAGGGCATCGCTTCGAACCGATCCCCGATAGCCGACGGGAGTGGCTGAATACGTCATGTCAGCGCCAATGTTCTCCGCCGCAATATTCAGCGGGACCGGCCGATCGTTCCAAAGCAGCACTCCGTTGTGGATCTGAAATTTATCGATTGCTACATCGAACAAACGGGAAGCCGAGCTTCCGGTTTGCTGCACTCCCGGCCGGGGCTGGTTCGTCCGGCCGTCGGCATAGACGATGATGTGGATCACTGGATGCTCAAGCACCACGTTCCGTAATCCCAAACCGCGCTTCAGCACGCTGATGATTTTCAATTGCACATGCGCGTGGTCCACATGCGCATAGGGGACCTCCCCGGCAGATTCAAGTCCGTGGATGGTGAGGTCATTTACATCAAACTCCAGTGCAGATAAATGCCAGGTGAAGCTCTTCAGCTCGACCCGTCCGCCGGTGGTCCTTTCCAGTTCCGAAATCACTTTGTGGCGCACGTGATCGCGGAATGCATTGCTGTTCAGGTACAGTCCCGTGGCTATTACAAGCGCGAACACAAGCAGGCCGACAATCGCCTGCTTCCACCTGAACGGGCGTTTCGAATTGGATGGTTCCGTTGCCACGCTGGTCGTTTACTGCTTAGCCGGCTGAGATTCTGCGGTGATCCGCAGGGGAAGGAAGCGAAGATCGGAGAGATCGGATGCCCTTCGGTCCAGATTCAGCGGCAGGTTTGGATCGAAGGTTTGAATTCGGCTTTGGGTGCGCAAGCTCTTCAGCCATTCGGAGATCAGGTTATCGACGCGCTGCTCGCGCAGAATCGCTTCAATCTTCGGTTGCACCTCTGGCAATGGCGGAGGCGTGAGGTTTTGTTTGCGCATTTGCGGCACGAACGTTGAGTCGTAGTAGCTCTGGATTGACCTTGGACCAACGCGAACCTCCGAGCGAAAACGCATGTCGATGAATCGCAGCGTGCGAATTTCGTCTTTGACGTGCTGCGCGATGATTTCCTGGTCCAATTGATGGTCAGCCAAGAGTCCGCGCCAGCTCTCGTCAGTTGCCGCGCCGGAGATTGAGCTCCGTATGTCTGCAATCCGCGCCTGAACCTCCTTCGATTCCACCGGAATGGTTCCGAAAACCTCGATCTGATCGTCGATCAGCGCCCGATCAATCAGGCGATTAAGAGCCGTGACCTCGTCCGAAATGGTGACCTTGCCAGGCTGGCCGGAAATGAAATGAGCGAAGCGTGCCTCCTCTTCGACTTCGCTGCGCATGATCGCATGCCGGTCCACGCTGGCGACAATCTTATCCAGAGGCTCCGAAGCAGATGCTGCGAAAATAGCGTTAAACAACAAAGCCAAAATAGGAAGGCTGCCGCGTATGCGAACGCCATCTGCACCCCATTGGCGGCAAAAGAGGCGCCAACGCGGACACCGCCTCGCCCGTGCCTTTTCCAATCTTCCACCACAGAGGACACGGAGGCGCACAGAGGAAAAGCAAAACAGAGTTTTTCCTCTGTGGTCTCTGTGTCCTCCGTGGTAATGATTTCCGAACGCACGGGCGCCCGCATCCACGAAGTCCCTGAACGTTGCGTCGTTTTTCATCAGAACGTCTGTCCGATGCTGAAGAAAAAATTCAGGTGGCTGGTGCGGTCGACAAAAGGCCCCCGAGTGGGATCGTCCCGCACCGGGAAAATCGGGGGATTGAGGTCGTACCCAACGTCCACGCGCACTGGTCCTATAGGAGTACGATAGCGCACTCCGAATCCCACAGCCTGAGAAATGTAGTTGAAATCACAGGGAGTAGTCGATTGTGGGACGCAGGTTTCCTGGTGCGGCTGCGACCAGTGTCCGAGTCCGGTGATGATGTCTCCCGGATTGGCGAAGACGTTTCCCGCATCGTGGAAGACGACTGCACTGAGGTTCTCGCCGACAAAGGGCAGGGCGATTGGCGGTGTGCGCAATTCGAGATTATTCAGAAACAGTCCATCTCCTCCTAACGGAAAGCCGGTTTGCGGGTCGCGCGGTCCAGCCTGATTAATTGCGAAGCCGCGCTGCGAGTTGCTGCCGCCGGTGAAGAAGCGTTCTGGCAAGGGGACGGTTCCGGCCACCGTTCCGGCGGCCCCGGCGAAGGTGTTTTCAACGCCGATGCGGATGGAACGGGCAAAAACCCATCGCTTCGCCGGGTTGTTCCTGGCTCCGGCGAATGCATAGTACGTAGAGTTCTGTGCGAACAATCGAGAGTAGTTCGCCTGCGATCCAAAGAATTTTGAGGCCACTCCAAAATCCACCGCATTGAAGCTGCCGCGATGCGAATCCAGCGGATCGTCACGATGGTCGCGCACATAACTGAAGCTGGGGATGCCCACGCGTACCGGCCGCGACAGCAGGGGAATGAGTTCGGGACTGATCTGCAGCGTGTTCTGATCGACTTTCACCCGGCGGTAGCTAAAACGGTAGAGCAGCGTTTCGCCTTTGCGCCATTGCTGCAGCGCCTGCAAAGACGCCTCAAGACGCTGTGAGCTGAAGGTGAGCACGTCCTGAGTGCTGTCGTAAAACGCGTTGAACGTAAGCGTCAGGTCGTCGCGATTCAGCCAGTGCGGCTCCTCGTAGGTGACCAGCGCGCGCTGTTGCAGTCTTCCCAAATTGGTACGAAAGACCAGGGTGTCGTCACGCCCGCGGAAATCGGCCCGCGTGACCCCGAAGGTTGCCAGCGGACTGAATCCGGTGGCGCCTGTCGGGTTGCATACCTGGGTTGAAGTGGGATTTAACTGGATCTTCTTGCAGTCCGTATTCACGGCGCCGGTCTGCGCCTGCAATCCCAGTCCGTAGTCGAAGGTGTACCGCTTGGCTTCTTCCACCTGCATCAGCAGGTTCTTCCTGGAAACCTCGCCATCAGGATTTGCCGCCGCCACGTCCACCTGGTTGAAGATGCTCAGATCGTAGAGCCGCCGTTGTGTATTCAGGATCTTCGATTGACTCATGGGATCGCCTTCGTGGATTTCGAATTCCCGAGTCAGGATGAATGGTTTGGTGTAGCGAAGCCCGGAAATCAGAATGTGATCGACGAACACCTGCCGGCCCTCGGTGATCTTCATCTCTACATCTTCGCGATTGGGCACGGTTGGGGAAGGAGTATTACTTGTCTCAATCCGAACATCGGGGAAGCCGCGATCGAAGTAATAGGCAACCACAGAGTCCCTATCGTTTCCCAGAAGATAGGGTGAGAATGGCTGGCCATCGATGGTGCTCATCAGTTCGCGCAGCGTGTCGTCGGTGAAATACGTATTGCCGGTAATTTTTAGCGAGCCCACCAATGTTTGCGGCCCTTCGCTTACAAGAATGTCTACTCGCAGCCTGCCCGCTTTTCCTCTGTAGTCGTCCGTGACTTTTCCCGTTACCTCCACCTTCTCGAATCCGTTCGATTGATACAGTGCTTTGATCGTGCTCACGTCGCTGGCCAGCAGTGCAGAACTGAAAATGCCGTAACGATTGAGTACGTCGGCAGGCTGTATCGCCATGCGCTCGCGCACCGTGGAAGCAGGAAAGTACTTATTTCCACTGATCACAAGATCGGTGAATTTGTGCCGCTCGCCTTTATCGACATCAAAGATCACCTGTTGACGGTCCTTGCCGGCATCCTTCACCTGGGAGGTGATATTCACGTCGAAGTAACCCTTGGTCTGGAAGTAGTCTCGTAGATTGCGGCGGCCTTCGTTTAGCAGGTCTTCGTCTACAGCGCTTTCTTCATAAATTGGGACATACTTACGAATCAGTCCTTTGCGCAGGTGCGCGCCTTCGACGCGTACATCCACCACCGGACCACGATTGATTTCAAAGGTGTAATCCAGACGGTCACTGTTGACGTGGTAATTGCGATCCACAATTGCGACCTGCGCCTCAAGGTGATCGGTCTTCTGATACTTGTTACGCAAGCGATTGAAAGCGCGACTGACTCGCCCGGCTGAAACCTTGTCCCCGGGATGGATCTTCGCGATCTTGCGAATTTTCCCTGGCGAATATCCGGGATCGCCCTTGACGATCACCTGGCCCACCTTGGCGCGTTCTCCGGGCTGCACGATGAAGTTCAATTCGATGCGCTGATGCTGAGGATCGAGAACCGAGTCCATTCGGATCGTCGGACGGAAGTACCCGCTTTCTGCCATCACTCGTTTCATCCGCTCGATGCCGGCGGCGATTTCGTCTTCATCGAACTCATGCCCCAACTGCAGCTTGCTCGCATTGACCAGTTGATTGGCAGTAGGCGGGCGTGGGGCGCCGTAAACCACAATGCTGCCGATGAACAGCTTTTCATCGACTACGAACACGAGGTCGAGGCTGCGATCTGGGTACGGTACCGCCTCTGCCGCGATGGTTTGAAATCTTCCAGTCGCGAACAGTTGCCGAATGCTGGTGCGCAAGTTGTCGCGTGTCAGCGTCTGACCAGTTTGGACGGGCAGAGCCTTCAGCAAGTCGGATTGGTCGCTCCTTTGCGTGGTTTTGAACTCCACGCTGCGAATCCGGTATCCCGAATAGCGGCGGATGGCATCGCTGGCGCGATTGGTTTCCGGTTTCTGTTCTGTTTGCGAGCACCAAGCGAACGGAAAGAGCAGCAGGAGGAATAGCGCGCAGAGAATTGTGGACCTGGGCTTCGCTGGGGGGCACGCACCTGGATAACTCATGATTGGCGGCCGCAAGCGTTTTAGAAAAGGGTCTGCACTCAGGGGTGGCGTAGAGAATGGCTTTAGCCACTCTAGGAGCGTGCTTAGAACTTGGGCTTTAGCCCCTGGGCTCTTCCCCGGCAAAGTGAGTTCCCAACCTTCACCACAACGGCTGAAGCCGCCGGGTCAAATGGCGTTTTGAGGATGGCTAAAGCCGTCCTGTTCGGCACGCATAAACGGTGCCCTTCTAAATCACAGCCCAGGTTTCCAGCCGACAATCATGGCCAGCAATGGCAACGTGAACAACTCTTGGGCGTGCCGCGCCTGGGTTCCAAGCGGGATGAACCAGGCAGACGCGGCATGCTGCAGGGCTGTCGCATACTAACGGATGAAGCGCCTGCCCACCGATAATCATTGCAACTGTGGAAATCTCGCGACTTCCCAATCTTCCCTGTTCGTTTCCTGTTAATTTAAAGGAAGCTACTAGCTGCTAGCTCCTAGCCGCTAGCAAATCAAAGACTTAGGCCGAAAAATCTGCGTTTCCTGTTCCTATCCTGTTCGTTTCCTCAGCAAAACACGAAAATCGCGAATTTTGGGCGGAATTTGAAGATTCAGCATACCAACCACAAATTTTCCCTGCAGATTTTCCCTGTTCTCAGGAAAGCGCCCGGAAAAACCGGGAAACTGAGGCTTGGCGCAGGAGTCAATAATCCAACCTGGACAAGACTGCGGCGTGCCCCAT
>Ga0134128_10007621_pt1 | contig 13077 bp, 15 predicted proteins | sample KB31754_FD_96462 | JGI IMG/M metagenome (GOLD analysis project Ga0134128, IMG submission 96462) | Terrestrial soil microbial communities with excess Nitrogen fertilizer from Kellogg Biological Station, Michigan, USA - KB3-175-4 | ecosystem: Environmental > Terrestrial > Soil > Unclassified ... | reverse complement strand
TATGCGGCACCGAAACCCCAGCGCCGGACCAGGCTTCCCGGATCCTCCCGCCGGGACACCAAGGCCGCCAATTCAACGTCGTCGCGCTGGACGAGAGTGGGCAATTGGGCAATGGAGGCGATATTTCCCGCGCCGATGACGCCGACACGTAGACGCTGGGCGCTCATCGTGCCACCTGCGCTTCAGCAAGATCAGAAAGCATTCCGCGCAGGACGGATACTGATTCCCGGAACCCTTCCTCAGGGCTCGGGAGGTCTTGAGGGTGCCAACGGTACTCATACTCGATGCTCAGTAGATCATCGTAGCCGTGGTGCAGCAGCGCAGCGAGAATCTCGTGCCAGGGTAGAACACCGCTCCCGATAACTCTTGACCGGACGGAACGCTCGGACGCATTGACGCGGGCCGTTTCCGCTGCCCGGAAGGCCGCCGCGGGATCGGTAAACACGAGATCCTTGACGTGGACGTGACCGATCAACTTGCCTTGAACTTCAAAGGCCTGCTCGAAGGTCTCGTCATGGGTGAAGGTTAGGTTGGCCTGGTCGTAGAGAACACGAACGGCGGGGTGCGCAACCTCCCTGACAAGCGCCGCGGTCTCGGCCGCAGTCTGGGTCATGGTGCCGAAATGGTTCTCCACGCACAAACGCACCCCGGCCTGTTCAGCCTCCGGTGCCAGGGTCTGCAGGGCCTCCCGCAGTCTCGCCCATCGCCTGGCATGATCGGCGTCCCCCGGATGCCAAGATCCCGCGTACACGCGGACCCGGTCGGCCCCGAGCAGATGCGCGGTCTCAATCGCTCCACGGAACTCGTCTACGCCGCCGCGCCATTCACTCTCGTCCAAAGCATTGATGGCCGTGGTGTAAGGTGTAAGGCCAATAATGGGCAGGCCCTCATCTTCAGCCGCCTTCAATGCTTCCATGGCGGCGCGCCGGTCCCCCTGCGGGAGACCCGACGTGTAGCCATCCTGGTAGATGACTTCTGCAGCATCGAGCCCTGCCGCTCGAAAAAGCCTGATCGCTTGCGGGACCGTATGGTTCGGAGTGCCTAGTGTGTGGCCTGCCAGTCGCATTTTAAACGTCCTTCCTGAAAGTGTCTTGAATTGCTGCCCAGTCCGCGGGACCGACCAGCCGAGGTGGGGCCGAAACACGGGATCGATCGACGATTTCCATCAGCAGCCCCCAGGGGGTAACGAAGTAAGTCCAACGGTTGCCCGCCACACGATGACTGTCGCCGGCGACTTCCTTGCGCTCCCCGAGCACGCGCACTCCCGGCGTTTCCTGCAGCACGGCGACCGCTTCGTCTACATCGTCCACAACGAAGCACAGGTGGTGCCCGCCGGCGTCGCAATGGCGTGGCGGAGTTTCCCGCCGGTCAACGCTGTTCCATTCGAAAAGCTCGATGTTCAGGTTCGGAGGCATCCGCAACATGGCGAGGGTGAGTCGGGCATCAGCAGGGACATCGAAGTTCGTGGGCATGAACTCGGGGTCGGGTCCACGAACCGAACGGTACAACTCCTCGGCGCCGAGTACCTCGACGAAAAACTTGATGGCGTCCTCGAGGTTCGGAACTGTCAGACCGACGTGGTCGGTGTGCCGCAGCCCGGGCAGCCGGCGCAGCGTCGTTGCGCTGGCCCCGGTCATGTGCGCGGCCCTGCGGTGGAGGCGCGCACCAGAAGTTCAGGTTCCAAAACGACGTGATCTACAGATCCGTTCAGGTTCTGCTTTTCTGCCAGCTCGATCGCGATGTTCCCCATGTCAGCTATCGGTTGTCGCACCGTGGTCAGGGGCGGGTTGAATCGGGCGCCCATTGCCAAGCCGTCAAAACCGATGACCGATACGTCCTCCGGCACTCGGATACCGCTTTGGCCAAGGGCCGAGATCACCGCGAAGGCGACCATGTCATTAGCGGCGATAATCGCCGTCGGGGGATTATCCATCTCAAGAAAGTGCTTGGCCGCACGCGCCCCTGCGTCCTGATCGGATCCGCTGTCCAGTACAAGGGGCGTGCCGCTGCCTTCCGCTGACAGTTCCAGATACGCGTCCATCCGGTCTTGCGCAGTGTGGGTCCCGGAGATACCGGAAACGTAGCCGATCGAGGTGTGCCCCAGGGAACGCAGGTGCTCCAGGGCGAGGATGATTCCGCGGCGGCTGTCGACGGTGACGGTTGGAACCGAGGAGTCGCCTTCCACCCGGTCGATCACTACCACCCGGTGGCCGAAATCGAAGCGCTTGAGGGCGTCGGTATCGACTTTTGTCGAGGGTGCGACGATTCCGAAGGGCGCGTACATGGCCTGCATCGCGGTGAAGTACCCCTCGGTCTTGGCAGGGTCTCCGTTCGTGACACACAGCAGCAGCTGGTAGCCGCGCTCATCAGCGGCCTGCGTCATGGTCTTGGCAAGTTCTGCAAAGAACGGGTTGGTGATGTCAGGGACGATCAGTGGGACGAAGGTGCTGGTCTTTGTACGCAGCGCCTGGGCGAGCGGGCTCATCGTGTAGCCGAGCCCCTCGGCGATGCGGAGGATGTGCTCCCGGGTTTCGCTTTTTACCGCTTCCGGCCGAGAGAATGCCCGGGAAACCGTAGAGCGGTGGACGCCGGCCGCCTTCGCGACAACGTCAATATTAGGGTCTGCCATCTTCTCTTCCTCCGTGGTCGTCATATGCCCGCCAAATCGGGCGCATCGCATCTTCAAGCTGGGCCAGCGTTGGCAGCCCTCGGAATCCGTCTTTCAGCGTCCTTGCGACACGGCGTACGAACTGATCATAGAGAGGGTCGCTGTCAACGTCGATCACGGCGGACTCTGTCGCTCCGTCCAGCGTGGTGAAGGTGGCTGAACCGTCTGAGTCGACAGAGGCAAAACCGGCCTCGCCTGCCGACGTGAAGCTGCAGTAGCGCTTCAACGGGGAATCCGGGAATGCGTACCCGACCTCGATGATGGCTTCACGCCCGCTCGGGGTGGTCATGATGAGGCTGGCATGGTCCTCAACGCCGGCACCGTGCAGAACGGAAGAGAGCCGGGAATCTACAGTGACCGCGGGCTCGCTAGTGCCCTGCAGGAACAGATCAACAAAATGCGGTGCCAGATTCGCCAAGCAACCACCACCTGCAGCAGCAGGGTCCACCATCCAAGGATTGCCGTTCTCCAGGTAGCGCGAGGGCGGCCCGGCGATAAAGGAAATTCTCTGGTACGTCGGACGACCGGCCTTGGCCAGCCAACGGTCGGTGGGGCCGTCCCGCTGAACGAACGGGACTGTCACGGGCACACCGGCCGCTTCCGCGGCCTTCCGAACCTGGACAAGTTCCGCAAGGGAGGTGCCCAGAGGCTTCTCCACCACGACCGGAATGCCGCGCTCAATCAGCGCAAGACACTTTTCCGCCATGCCACTGTGCGGGCCGAAGACAAAGGCAAGCCCGAGATCCGGCAGATCCACGAGGCTCCGCCAGTCGGCCACCACGGGAGCGCCCCACACCTCCGCAAGCCCCCCAACGAGCGAAACATCCTCGTCACTGATACCGACGACTTGGTGTTCTTCGCCGATAGCCTGCGCATAGAGCGGGACGTGCCAGTGCGAAGCACCAAGGATGATCGTGCGTGGTCTACTCATCTGTCAGCTCCTTTGCCAAATTTGAGATCGATTGCTGAGATCGGTTGCATTAAGCGTATGGATGGTGGAAGAGTTTGTCAACGACACCACAAGACCAAGCAAGGGGTGTCCCAGACTAGGGCAACCGCCCGGGTCAGAAGAAAGGTAAGTAATGTACAAAAAACTTCGCACCCTCGAAACGATCGACCGGTCCGGTGCCGTCCTCATCGTGCGCCTGGACAATGGAGAGCTGGCAGAACGCGTGGCGGAGGCCGCGATTGCTGGAGGCTTTCAGGCCCTTGAAATCACGCTCTCGGTCCCGGGTGCAGTGGACGTGATTCGCCGGCTCTCTGCCAAGCATGGACCCAATGGAGTAGCGGTCGGAGCCGGAACAGTTCTGGACGAACACTCAGCCTACGAGTGCATCCGCGCCGGCGCCGACTTCCTGGTCAGTCCCCAGCTGAACCCGGCAATGATCCGGCTGGCCAACCGGTACCAGGTACCGACAATCAGCGGCGCATATACGCCGACGGAGCTTGTTGAAACTGCCGAGGCCGGCGCCGACATCCTCAAGCTCTTCCCCACCGAAGCCGGCGGCATCCCCTACGTCAAATCAATCCTCGCGCCCTTGGCGCACCTGCCGATCATGCCAGCTGGCGGCGTCACCCCCGGGAATGTCGCCGAATGGTTCGCCGCAGGCGTCGCCTGTGTTGGCGTCGGCAGTGCCGTGACAAAAGCGTGGCAACCGGACGGCGACTTCTCCCGTGTCACCGAGGCCGCCAGGGAGTTTCTCTCAGCAGTGGCACAGGCCCGACAATGACGGCCCCCAAAGTCTTCATTGTCATCGGCTCTGCCGGATCCGGAAAGACGACCATTGCCCAGCAAACGGCAAACGAGCATGGCGCTACTTATCTGGACAAGGACCGGATCTGCGGCCGCCTTGTCGAGTTTGCGTTGAAGGCTGCCGGGCACGACCCCAGCGATCGGGAATCCAACGGCTTTTACCGGGAGAATATTCTGCCTCTGGAATACGAGACGCTCATGGATGTAGCCGGAGCGAATCTGAGGCTGGGACGATCGGTCGTGCTCGATGCACCCTTCGGTGCGTACTTCGCTGTACCGGACTTCCTGACCCGCGCCGCGGAAAAGTTCCACTGGCCTGCCTCGGAGACGACGGTGGTGCGGGTGCAGGTACCCCAGGACATTCTTCGGGGGCGCCTCATTCAGCGGGGCCTGGAGAGAGACCAATGGAAACTTGCCCATTGGGACGAGTACTGGGCATCGTACGGCAGCTTGGCCTGCACTTGGTCCGGAGTCCGTTTCCTTGATCTCTACAATGTGAAGCCCCTGCCAATTCAGGGATGACTCCCCAGGTCCGCCTCGCGTGGGTCGGTCCCCGATTGCCCTCCCGTTACGTGCTGGCGAAAGGTTTGGACCTCCATTCCCTGAATCGAAAATAACCGTTGACAGATCTAACCAGCGTACGTATTGTTGCATGCAACCGATCTCAGCAACCGATCTCATTTAGTATCTATTGCAATCGATCTCACTAAGAAGTGGCTGGATCAGCTTCTTCCCATTGCAAGTCACGCAGCGCCTATGCGTTGCCTATACCCCCACCGCAGCAACCGTGAAAATATGGAGAGTTCAATGAAGACCTCAAAAGCAACCTTCGGCAGTCCAGACACTTCGGGAATTTCCGACGTGTCCCTCCTCCCCCGCCGCTCCGTCAACATGGTGGCGGGCACGATTGGCCACTTCGTGGAGTGGTACGACTGGTACACCTACGGGCTACTGGCCGCCGTGTTCTCGGCCCAGATCTTCCCGGGCCACTCCCCGTTCGCATCCCTTGTGGAAGCCCTGCTCACCTACGCGATCGGGTTTGCTGTACGCCCCTTCAGCGGAATCATCATCTCGCCACTGGCTGATCGCTTCGGCCGACGTCTCATCCTGACACTGTCCATCTCCGGGATGGCACTGGGTTCCCTGATCGTTGGCCTGACCCCTTCATTTGCAACGATCGGCTACGCCGCACCAATTTTGTTCCTGTTCGCACGCATCATCCAGGGAATCTCCGCCGGCACCGAACAGCAAAGCGCGATCGCCTTCATGGTCGAACACGCTCCCCCGAACCGAAGGGGACTGTTCGGCTCCTTCTCCAACATGGCAAGCGGCCTCGCAACCCTGGCAGCGACCGGCGGCGCGGCGATGGTGACATTGACATTTTCTCCTGCCGACCTCGCCTCCTTTGGTTGGCGCATTCCCTTCCTCGTAGGCGGCGTGCTTGGCCTCGTCGGTCTCGTCATGCGTGTCCGCGCCGATGAGACACCAGAGTTTGAGGCAAGCGCCCTCGTCGATCAGAAGTCCGCGTGGGCGCGCCTAAAGGACCTGCTCCGTGAGCACCCGAAGGCCCTGCTTCAGGCGGCCGCACTCTCGGCGCCGGCGGTGGCCTACTACACCTGGGCCACATTCCTCCCCACCTATGCCAAGCTGACCACCGGCCGGGACCTGGGCTCCACCCTGGCCGGGAGCGTTATCGGGCTGGCCTTGCTCGTTATCATCGTGCCGATCTGCGGTGCGCTCTCTGATCGACTCGGCCGACGCAAAATCTTCCCCATCATCGGTGCCATCGGCATGATCGTCCTCTTCTACCCCCTGCTCATGCTGCTGAACCAGCCGGGCTTCTGGGTTTACGTTCTGGTATCTGCATCCGGATGGGTGGTTCTAGGTATCTGGCAGGCCGTCTACCCAACCATTCAGGCCGAGCTTTTTCCCGCCTCAGTCCGTGTATCCGGCATCGGGTTCGCACACCAAATCGTCATCGCCGTCTTCGGCGGCACCGCGCCACTGATCGCAGCCGCATTCGTCGGCGCCGGGCATCCCATGTATGTCGCGACCTACATGATCGCCATTGTCGCCATCTGCCTCATTGCCTACTTCACCCTTCCCGAAACCGGCAGCCGGGCCGGCCGGGCCACCGTAGCTCTCGACGACGCCCAAGTACTCGAAGGCGAACACCTGATCGTGAGCACTTCGTCGAGCACCGACGAGGCCAAGCGTTCCCAGTAGGCACGCTTGCCCCTAGGAAGCCGTGGCGGTTCGACTGGGCAAGAAGGGGCGCGTCCGCCCCGGGTCTATTCGAACCGCCTGGCTCGCCAAAGGTGCAATACCTTACGCAGGATCGAAATTCACATTACGTTATGAATGAAACAATGCTTCCTCATAGGCATAGAACTGCAAGGGTTTTCTAAATGATTATTAACACATTTTCCTATCTATGGTCTTCTACCGCAATTGATGCGATTTCGGAATTGGTCGACAATGGTTTCAAGACTTTTGAAGTACCGATTAGCTCGCCACATTGCTGGCCGGATGAAATATCTAGCTTGGAACGCTCGGCAATTTCAGCAAGACTCAATGACTACGGCGCCAAGATCAGGTCTCTGAATGCCGGCGGATATGACATCAATCTGGCTAGCCCCGGCGCTAACATGCGGCGCAAAAGTATTGAGCACATCAAGTGGGTGATTGACTTGGCCGCGGCTTGGGATGTCCCCGAGGTTGTGATATCACCCGGCACAAGACGTCCCATGATTTCACCGTCACTCGAAAAGACCTACGGATGGATGTACGAGAGTCTGGAGAGTCTAATTCCGCTGGCCAAACAGGCCGGCACCCGACTACTTATGGAGAACACGCCATATTGCTTCACCCCTACAATCCAGGACCTGGCAGCTATCGTAAGTACAGTCAACGATGACTCACTTAAGATCGTGTACGACGTCGCAAATGCGGCCTATATAAACGAGGATCCCGTAGCGAGTTTGCTCTCTCATCACAAATCCATTGGACTCGTGCATATCTCTGATACGGGCTTGGACACATGGGGCCATGATCCAATCGGAACTGGAGTGATCGACTGGGAAGGATTAGGGAATGCCGTCAAAACAACCTGCGGAGTAAATAACGTTGTTCTCGAGATCATTCGCGAGGACAACCCCGTGCACGAGTTCAACAGGGCGATGCACGATCTCAGAAATCACGGCTGGAAACTTGAGAATTAGTCCCAGCGTCAAAGGCTGCGTCATGTCGGCCGATGGTTACGACCTAGTTATCTAACAAAATTACATTATCGTTGCAACTACAAATCAAATTTAGTTTTGTAGTTCATAATTGAATTTCATATTTTAGTAATCTGTGAGTGGTTCCCCAGTGAATCCATATAAAAGGAGCGTACGCGATGAGAGCTTTGGTCAGTGGAGGAAGCAGCGGCATAGGCGCATCTACATGCCTGAGACTCGCAGAAGCGGCCCTCACTCGGGGGGTGCAGCCGATGATTGCGGTGTGCGGGCAAGAATTGAACACTAGCCAAAAGCAAGTTGTTCGTTCAATCCAGTCAATGGGAGGTACCGCGATCACATTGGTGGGCGACCTCGGTGATCCCGATGTGCCAAGTCAACTGGTAGGAGCTGCGGTAGCCGAATTTGGTGGCCTGGACGCGTTGATTGCGAATGCTGGAATCGCTAGCCCTGGCGCAATATGTGACCTATCCATTGAGGACTGGGACGGCATGTTCTCCGTCAACCTCCGCGGCGCGTGGCTTCTTGCCAAAGCAAGCTACCCGCATTTGAGGGATAGCCGAGGTTCCGCTTGTTTTACCTCTTCAATGTCGGGCCAGCTACCGCATGCCGGATCGGGTGCTTACAGCCCCAGCAAGGCTGCATTGACAATGCTAGCCCAAACACTCGCGTTGGAATGGGCGCCCGACGGAATTCGCGTAAATGTGGTATCACCGGGCATGACTCATACACGGATGACCGAAAAAATGTATGCCGATCCTCAAATTAAGAAAGCACGAGAAGAAATTATCCCGCTATCAAGAATTGGCGAACCTATGGATATTGCGAACGTGATCGAATTTCTTGTAGGCCCACTATCGGGTTACGTCACCGGGCAAGACATCTGTGTCGATGGGGGCTTCTCTAAGTCTATTCTTAGCCATATTCCTGGCCGACCTAGCTCCAAATCTTGAAGCCCGATCAGTATCGGCATCCCTGGAAGTGACATAGCCGCCGCCCCGGAACAGCGGCGCCCCCGCCACCGCGGCGCAAACCACCGGCGACGTCATAACGGGCATTGCCCTGGCCCTCCGTGGCGGGCAGAGCCCCGTTGCGCTTGGGAGTACCACTCGGCTGTCCGTCGACAGGCCAACGAGACGGTGCCGGCGCCGGTGCCCGTCACAGCACCGGCGGGGGTAGGCCGACAGTGTGCCGGGGGCCACCCCGATTCGCCTCGACTGCCGCACACGCGCGCGAGCGTCGCGGCGGTGGCCCAGCCCGGGTTGTCGTGTTGGATTCATGAAAGAAGGATCGGGCAACGCCGGCGTATTTGTAAACTACTGGACACGGAGGGACGTAACCATCGGACTGTCGGCAACCCCGCCGTTCAACAGCCACTCAACGCGCGATTCCAACAGCTGAAGGACTCTCGGTCCTCGGCATATTGGACCCGCATCAAACCAAACGTTCCCTTAACGTCCGGACCGCCGTGTTTCCTACGTTCGCAGCTAGGTCACGAAATTGATCCAAACGCAGGCCCGCCGAGGCAGCGAAATCTGAAGCAAATTGCCGTAAAAAAGGAAAATTCAGGCTCTTCTCACCCAACAAAAAGTCACCAAATTGCATGTTTTGCAGCGGCAACTGCCCTCCTGGCAGGCCGGACCGAAACTCCAACCCGGACAACGCAGTGCGCTGACACATGACGGCGATCGAATCACAACCAGTGACATGCCATCAACCTTGCCGATGAACCTGCAAACAGCCATCAAACAGCAGCTCCGGTGCTGTGCTGGAAGTCCATATCACGTTTTACTCACGTTTTTGAACGAACACCCATGCCAACTATTGGCATGTCAATGGGGCCCCGTTGTCCCGCACTCCCCCGGAAATTGGCGGATTTTGGCGTCGGTTGAAGCCTGTTGGCATGAGGTTCCTGGGTTTCTCTTGGCCGCCGGTTCGAGTCCGGCCCGGGGCACCCAAAAGGGCCTCTGACCTGCGGCTTTACTGTTTCTGCCGGGCCCTCGGAAGGGGCCAAATCACGCTTTACTCACGTTTTTGAACGAAAACTTGCTCACGTTTTTGGCCTGTTCGGAGTCCAAACAGGCCCCATTTTGTCGTCACGTTTTTCAATCTGCAGGCGTGGAACAGCGGAATTCCGCGGTTTTTTGGGGTCCGTTCGACGCGGCGCCATGCCGGCGAACTTTCGGCCCTCCGATCGCCCTACTCCCCGCACCGGGCACCGCCAGCCAGCCAAGGCAGTCCTGTGTGATCGCAGGCAACCCGGTGTGGCCGCATCAATCTTCCAAGTCACGTAATTCGGCAATATTCCCCGGGACTACCGGCCCAGGGATGCGCTGCGGAGGGTTCAAGCCCGCACGAGCTTCGCCAGTTAGCGACCCCGCAACTCGTCCCCTCAGAGGTTCTTAGCACGGTGCACGACCCCGCCGGGACACGCCAAGGCAGTGACGGCCGGACCCGGAGTTCAGCCCCACGTGTCCCCGCCGTCGTCGTCGTCCAGGCTTCGTCGGATCCAGCGAGATCCCGGGCCCTCGGCCGCGGCCTCGTCCCCGGGGTTGAAGAGGTGGCACTTCTTCAGGGAGAGGCAGCCGCAGCCAATGCAGTCATCAAGGGAGCCCTGAAGTTTTTCCAGCCGGCGGATTCTTGCGGCCACCAACCCTGCCCACTGCGTGCTGAGCCGGTGCCACTGCTCCTGGCTCGGCGCCCTGTCCAACGGCAGTTCCGCCAGCGCGTCCCCAATCTCAGCCAGGGTCAGGCCCACCCGCTGCCCCGCCGCAATGATCGCCAAACGCCGCAGCGTGTACCGGCGAAAGAGCCGCTTGTTCCCGGCCGTCCGTTCAGAAGTGATCAGCTTGCGGGATTCGTAATACCTCACCGTGGGCACCGACAGCCCGGCCCTGCCCGCAATCTCACCGATGGGCAGCAAACTCTTGGAGACAGCAGTGGCCATGAACCCATGATTGCACCCCACCGGCTTGACCTCAAGCTAACTTGAGGTGGTTCCATGGGCATGCACCCCCAAACACCCGCGGCAAACACCCCCTACCCCTGGAAGGCACCGCAAACATGAAAATCCTCAACGTCACCCTCACCGCCCGCGACCCCGCCACAGCGGCCCGGTTCTACCGCGACACCCTCGGGCTCCCGGTGAAGGAGACGCCGGCCGGCGTCGAGGTCACCATCGGCCACAGCCGCCTGACACTGACCGCCGGAGACCAGTTTGACGGGGCACACCACCTCGCCTTCAGCATCCCGCCCGAGGATTTTGAGCTCGCCCACCAGTGGCTGGCCCGCCGCGTCCCCCTGATCAAGGCCGACGGCTCCGAGGTCATCCCCGGATCCGAAGAGTGGGGATCCCGATCCCTCTACTTCCCGGGACCTGAAGGCATCATCCTGGAATTCATCGCCCGCAACGCCGACGCCGGCACGGCCCCCAACGCAGGCGAAAACCCGCACATGCTCTCCATCAGCGAAGTCGGCATGGGAGTCGAGAACGTCCTTGACGCCGCAGCAACACTGTCCAGGGAACTGGGCATCCCCCACCACCACGACCTCTCCACCACCTTCGCCTCCATGGGCAGCCACGACGGCCTCCTGATCCTCGTCAACCAGGACCGGACCTGGTACCCAGAAAAGGTGTCCAAGCCGGCCCGCGGGCCCCTCACCGTCCACATCGAAGCACCAGCGCGGAATTCCCGCACAAACCTCAACCAGTGGACCACCATAACCAGCGCATAGCCGCCGCCATGGCCAGCCAGACTCCCACCCCATCGAAAAATGTTCCGGCCGCGGCACCGAACACGGCCCACACCCAAAACGCCTGCCCAAGGGATTGCCGACTGACCGGCACTCGGCACTACACCGCAAGCCTTCCAGCCCGCACAACCCGGTAACCATGCCAAAAGCCACCGGACCAGCCAACAGTGACAGCATGGTCCGCCAGCCAGGATTTGCCCGCGCCGGCCCAACCCCCAAATCGTCCCGGAGGGAACATCAACCGGAACAGTTTCCCTGACCGGGAGCCCTAGGGCGGGGGCGCCGGAAGGCTGGGGATTGTGGCTGATGCGTGGGTAAGATTCGGGAATGAAGATCTCGTACCGTCACTGGGTTCAGTTTCGTGGTCAGGCGCTAGGTTTGGTGTGGCAGACCGATGATGCGACTCAGGAGCTGGAGGGGGACACTGATGGTGTTCTTGTCGACAACGGCAGAGTCGTCGTCGTCCATGCGCCAGAGGATTTTTCCGTAGTAGCAGGCCGGTACGGCCTGAGCTTGGAACAGGACAACGGTGAAGTTCAAAATTTGGATGGACTGGAACGTTTGCTGGATCTGCCGACTTCGGAGGATATTTGCACTCAGGTCTTGAACGCGTGGAACTTGTTCGACGATATTGCCCGCAGTGTCGGCCGCACACCGGACCCCCGATCTCCAGGATTGGATACGTGCTACGACAAGCTCTTCTGGGGCAATAATCTAGAAAGCGTCACACCAGATGGCGAACACTACAGCCCCTATTTCAGCGATGAGGAGCGGCGCCTCATCGCCGATGTCCTCGACCGGGGACGAAGGGTTCTAGCCGCTCATATCTGATCCCCCCAGGGGCAGGGGCCGCCAGCCGAACGGCTTACGGGTTTAAACAGAAGTTTTCCCGCGTCCGACGACAAACACCATGCCATACCGGGTGGCCGAAAGGGCGAGGTGCAGGCATCAGTCCGATCGATGGTGTGGGCGCGCACTCTAGCCATCATGTCGATGCATCAGGAGGATCTTAATGATCAGCACATGGACGAGGGAAGCAAGCCGATTCGTGCTTGAGGATCGCTGGATCCGCGTACGGGCTGACCGCTGCACCGGGGCTGATGGCAAGGTGATCGATCCCTATTACGTCATTTATGCCAGCGACTGGGTGTCCATCCTCCCCATGACCAATGATGGGAAGGTGTTGGTCATTGAGGAGTATCACCACGGTGGCGGTGTGGTCGCTCCCGGTCTCCCCGGCGGAGGGATCGAAGCCGGCGAGGACCCGGCGACTGCAGCCGAGCGGGAACTTCTCGAGGAAACAGGATACCGCCCCTCACAGCTGTTGGCCGTGGGAAGCGCCTACGCAAATTGGGGAAAACAGGACAACCTGATCCATTACTTTGTTGCGCTCGGATGCGAACGTGCCGGGGAACAATCACTCGACGCGAACGAAGAGATCGAAGTGCGCCACGAACGGGTCGCAGACATCCTCCAGCCAGGCTTCTTCAAGCAAAGCTTCCACCTTGCCAACATCCTTCTCGGACTGCCCCATCTACAGCAAGGCGCCGGATGGCAGCCGGCACCCGGCGGAGGGCCTATCACGGCACGCGGAATGCACGAGGGACACAAACCCAGTGGCAAAGGCGGAGCCGCTACCGCAATGGAATAGTCGCGGGCGGGATGGT
>Ga0134128_10007620_pt1 | contig 13077 bp, 10 predicted proteins | sample KB31754_FD_96462 | JGI IMG/M metagenome (GOLD analysis project Ga0134128, IMG submission 96462) | Terrestrial soil microbial communities with excess Nitrogen fertilizer from Kellogg Biological Station, Michigan, USA - KB3-175-4 | ecosystem: Environmental > Terrestrial > Soil > Unclassified ... | reverse complement strand
GCGCTGCGCGACCGCGGCGCCAAGCTGGCGCTACTCGACCTCGACGCCGCAGCCACGGCCGAGCAGGCGCAGCGCCTGGGAGGTGACGCGGTGGCCGCAGGTTTTCACGCTGACGTCCGGGACTTCGCCACCGTGCAGGCGGCGATGACGCAGGCGGTCCAGCATTTCGGCGGGCTCGACGTTGTGATTGCCAACGCCGGCATCGATACTGTCGCGCCGATGGCGACGCTGGATCCCGAAGCGTTCGAGCGCGTTATCGACATCAATCTTGTCGGGGTGTGGCGCACCTTCCGCGCCGCGCTGCCGCACGTGCAGCCGCACCGCGGTTACCTGTTGGCCGTCTCGTCGATGGCCGCCTTCGTGCACTCACCGCTGCAGGGCTCCTACACCGCCAGCAAGGCTGGAGTGTGGGCGTTGTGCGACAGCATCCGGCTGGAATTGCGCCACCTGGGTGTCGGTGTCGGCAGCGCGCATCCCACCTTCTTCCGCACCCCGCTGATGGATGATGTCGTCGCCGACCCGGCCGGGCGAGAACTGTGGTCGGGCAACGACAAAGGCCTGTGGAAGATGGTCCCGCTGGACACGGTCGTGGCCGGCATCGTCGACGGCATCGAACGCCGCGCCGAGCAGATCATCATTCCCAAGACGTTGATCCCCACGGCCAAGGCGCCGGGGCTGTTTCGACCGCTCATCGAACGGATCGGCTTCCGCGGCGCAAGCATCCAGCGGGCGATTGAGTTGGCCTCCCCGCGCGGCTGGCACGACAGCCGTGCGATCAGCCGGCACCAATCGCGCGACAAGACTCCCATCTGAGCGTGATGCGCTCGTCAAGACTCCGATGATCACGCCCACCCGAGCCCTGCGACGGAAGGCCGGGACTCACGGCCGACGAAGCGGCCGACTGGATGGTCACTGCCGTTCGGACGCGGCCAATCCGGATCGCACCGCGAATGGCCGTCACCGCGTACGCGATGAACAGTCTCGCTCCGGCAGCCGTCGACGCCATCATGAAGCATCTGCGCATCCAGCCCAACAGCTGATCAGCGGCGGCCGCCGGTTCGACGACCTAGCCCACCGCGGGAGTCCGTGTCGCGGCGGGCTAGGCGAGGCAGTAGGACCAAATTCCGTCCATAGGGGGCTCGAGCAGGTCGAATCGCCTCCGCGCCGATTACCGGTAATTTTGTGATGGATAACTGCTGATATCCATGCACCAGCAGCACAAGAATTGATCGCCGATCTGTGGTCGGTGCTTGGTCGGTGAACACGCGACACGCCGTGGTCCCAAGTGGTACCGGATGGCGCTAAATCAGCTGCTCAGGTCACACTTCGCGTTCGCTACTGGCAGTCCTTTAGGCTCCCCTAAAGCCGGTGTCGCAGGTTCGAATCCTGCCGGGGGCACTGGCGGGGGCACAGGGCTTTTGTATGAGCTCGGTTGATGCTTGGCAGTGTTTCGGCTGATGCTTGACAGTTACTTCGGCTGATCCTTGACACTCCCCAGATGAGGGAGTTGAGCGTGGCGAACCGGCGGCGTCGTGGAAGAGGATGCTCCTATGACCAGAACAGCGAGCAGCGCCCTCATCCCCACATTCGCCGCACTGCGATTCGCCACCGGTGTGGCCGCATGGGCTGCCCCGAATAAGGCCGCGCGTCTGTTTGGGCTCGCTTCTGCTAGACAGCAGCCTTTCATCACCCAGTTGTTTGGGTCTCGCGAACTGACGCTGGCCCTCGCCGTCACGGACCCGTCACCGCGGCTGCGCACCCACGCATTGCAGCTCGGGCTCCTCACCGACATCCTGGACATCCTCGCCGCGTTCCGCGGTATCCAACGCCAGACGCTCCCGCCGGTCGGTGCAATCGTGACCGGGGGCGGCGCGGCGCTGTTCGCCGGCTTAGGCGTTGCCGCGCTGGCCGCTCAGAAACGACCAAGTGCCTCAACGGAATAGCGCAACGTCTTAGCGCTATCCCCACGTGGCCCTGGGCGGTGTGGCCTTGGACTTGTCGGCGGAGGACAAGTGCACCGCGTGGACGCCCGGTTTCTTCGACAGCTGGTCCAAAAGGCTTTCCAGATGCGCCTTGTCGGTGTGCCAGTGCTGGACGGACTCCGGCGCCTCCTGCAGTTCCGCGAGGACGGCCTTGAGCTTGTCCGGGGTTTTGCTGTCGTCGTCCGACGTGCGGCGACTTAACCCGCGGCCGGCACCTCCCGTGACCGCGCGGGGCACGGCACCGCCCAGGGCGCTTCCGGCCAGACCCGCCAGGGCCATCTGACCGAGGGAACCCGCGCCGGCAGCGACCGTCGGTGCGGCACCGGCGCTGGTGCACTCCAACACGGTGGCGGCCAGCTTGACCGCGGGGCTGGCCACGGCCCAGCTCGGCGGCACCGACAACGCCCCCGCCAGACCCGCATTGCCCACACCCGCCGACACGGCAGACGCGCCGGCGGCTCCCAACGCCTGGGTGCTCGAACCAAGCCCCGCGAACAGCGGCCCCTCGAGTCCGACCGCGGTGTCGCTCCAGGTCCGCGCCGTTACCACCAGGCCCAGGCTGAGGCTCAGCAACGTGTCATTGACCGGGCGGATCGCCTTCGTGACGAACTCGATGTTCGCGGCAATCCTCGCCAGCGGCGTGGAATTCAGGTTGTTCAACCACGTCGCCAGTGAGGATGCTTGCGACGGCGGATCCGCAGCGGGCGCGGCGAGGCTTTGCAGTGTCCGCGGGGTCGACGACATCAGCTGCGACAGAGCCGACTGCGCGTTGCTAGGCGCCGTACCGACGGCTTGGGCGACCGCGCCGGACTGCCCGGCGACCCCGCCCGGGTTGGTGGTTGGCGGTGGGCCGTTGAATGGCGTCATCTGCGAGGCGATCGCCGAGGATCCGGCGTAGCCGTACATCGCGGCGGCATCTTGGGCCCACATCTGCCCGTACTCCGCCTCGGTGGCCGCGATCGCGGCGGTGTTCTGCCCAACAAGGTTCGCCGCCACCAGTGAGGCCAGCCGACTGCGGTTTTCCGCGATCGCCACCGGGGGGACCGTCGCCGTGAACGCGGCGTCATAGGCGGCCGCCGCCGCTCTGGCCCGGGAGGCGGCCTGCTCGGCTTGGGCGGCGGTGGCGCTCATCCACTCCACATACGGCGCGCCCGCAGCCGCCATGGTCAGCGAGGATGGCCCCTGCCAACCGCTGGACAAGTTCGAGATCACCGATCCATACGACGCCGCCGCAGCGTGCAGCTGGGCGGCCACCCCATCCCAGGCCGCCGCCGCCGCCAACATCGATCCTGAGCCTTCACCGGCGTACATCCGACCGGAGTTGACCTCCGGCGGCAATGTTCCAAAATCCATTGTTACTCCTTATTTTTCGCGACAAGTAGTGCGGTGCAAACGCGGCTATTGCTGCGCGTCGTCTGCGTTGATGACGATGATCGTGGCCGTGGTCGCGGCGCGCCCGAAAGCGCCGCCGCCGATGCCCATTGCGCGAGCAGAGCCACCTCCGGTAGTGGCCATGGCGCGCCCGGCTAGACCCGACGCCGCCATGTTGCCGAACAGCGTTCCCCCTCCATCAACGGCGAGAGCCGCCGGAGCGCCGGCGAGAGCGGTTTGCGGCAACACCGCGGCGACCGACCGGATTTCCGGGGCGGCGACGGCCCATCCCTGGGGCACCGACATCCGCCCGACCACGCCGGCACGGCCCATCCCCGTTGACATTCCGGCTCCACCGGGCCCCGGTAAGCTCATCACCCGCGCTCCCGAATCAACCCCGCCGCCTAGCCGAACCAGCGTCGATCGGTCTCGGTCCAACCTCTGCCGGGCACTGTTCACATTCGCCACGTTTTGGGGCACTAGGTAGCTTTCGACGCCCAGCAGATACGGGCTGCCACCGATGCCGAACAGCGACACGGGACCCAACGGACCCGTGAGCGCCGAGTCGAGTGCCGATAGCAGCGACGGTGGGTCGGCGGCGGTAGCTGTAGGGGTTGCCAGGATTTGCAGCGATTGCGGCACGGCGGACATCAGTTGCGGCAGAGCCGATTCCGTGTTCGTCGCGACCGAGCCGCCGGTAGCCTGCGCGACGGCGGCGGCCTGTCCCGAGGTCCCGACGGGGTCGGTGTTCTGCGGCGGCGGGATGAATGGCGTCATCTGCGCGGCGGTCGCCGAGGCGCCCGCGTAGCCGTACATCGCCGCGGCATCCTGGGCCCACATCTCGGCGTACTGGGCCTCGGTGGCCATGATCGCCGGGGTGTTCTGACCCAGAAAATTGGTGGCGACCAGCGCCATCAACTGCGCACGGTTGGCTGCGATGACCGGTGGCGGCACCGTTGCGAGGAAGGCGGCCTCATAGGCGACGACCGCCGCCCTCGCCTGATTGGCGATTTGCTCGGCTTGGGTGGCGGTCGCGCTCATCCAGGCCGCATACGGCGCCGCAGCGGCCGCCATCATGGCCGATGATGGACCGCGCCAACCGCCGGTCAGGTTCGAGATCACCGACTCGTAAGACGCTGCTGCGGAATGCAACTGGGCAGCCAACCCATCCCACACCGCCGCGGCGGCCAACATCGGCCCCGACCCGGGACCAGCGTACATTCGGCCGGAGTTGACCTCTGGCGGTAATCCTCCGAAATCCATTGCTATACCTCATAACTCACCGCGCGACGCGCCCGCTCCGGGCAACGTGAGCCGCACCGTCTGATTGATTTGATAAACCACACTCTGAAATTCGTGCCCTGCTATACGGCTGGCCGGCTCGCCAGATCCGCTTTCCGCCACAGACCGGTAACGCGACTTACCGGAGTGGCGCAGGCTAATTCAACGACGTGGTGGACACCCATTCCACATCGGAACGATATGGATAGCACCGATGCTGTGCCCAGATCCACCGCTTCGAGCTGCGGCGGGACTTGCTACTGGACTACGGCAGTTCTGCGACCGCTGTGCTGGGCCCACACCATCGGCGTGGCAAAGCATCGCCGATGGTCGTCGACGTAAAAGTCAACGACGAACGCTAGGATCCCCTGTTGCGCCAGGGGCGGTGGCGTCGACGTTGCAGATAAGACTCGACCCGGCGATTGTGCCGATTGGCGATGACTTCAATTGCGAGCCAGCTATCTTGGCGTGTTTGCTCAGCGGTGAGTGCTGCGAGGCACGGGCGGACCCGGGCGGGCTGACGGGTGGTCGGCGGGGTGTGAGGTCCGCGGCGCGAAACAATTCCACACGTGCTCGGTCTGGACGCCAAAGACGGGCCCGCGTCGAGGACCCTCACCACAGTGCTCCCGCTCGCGCGGCGTCTACGCCACAACAACTTCTCCAACCAGCCGGATACAGATCACAATCGTACTTTATTTTTTGTGACCCGATGTTTAGGGATCCCGACCACGGGGAGGCCCCCGGACACCCAAATCGATGCGATCAAGTCCCACCACACGGAGAAATGAGGACTAGCATCGTTACCGTGCGTGTACGGGAAAAAACGTAGCGACCGTCGCTTCGTTGGGGCATAGCACTTGCCGAGCCTGCGATGCGGAAGCTAGTCGCGACACTGACGGCCGTTGGGGCCTTGATGCTCAGCGGGCCAACCGCACACGCCCAGAACCCCCCGCCGCCGAGCCCGCCGGTGCTTGGACCGAAGTGCCTGAGTTTCGACTCCCAGCCGCCCGCGCACTGGAACTACCTACCGTGCGGATGGACAACGGATGGTAAGCGGTGGATTCCGCTGCCACCGCCGTAACCCGATACCCCGACGTCGCCCCGCGAAAACCCCTCAGCCGCTGACTAACTGGCTTTGAGGTGTCCGCCTCCCCGGCAGCTAACGCCGCAGACGCCCGCATCCCCCCGGGCGTCTGCGAGCGAAAGCGCCTGGTCAATGGGGACCCCACTGCAGTCCAATCCGTTGACCACCAGGCCCAGACTGATCGCGCCGTCCGCGCGGGTGCTCTCGATGCATACCTCGATGTCTCGGAGCCCCGGCCTGCCCACGGTCCAGAAATCCGGGCGGTGCCCATCGAACACCGTGTGGGCATCGACGTTCTCCCGCGGGGAGAGTTCGGCCGCCGATGAGGTGGGCACATCGTCGGCTAACGCCGCCGCGGCGAGAGGAGTGAGCGGGTCGGCGAGGCCGCAACAATTGTCGTGATACTCCAAGGCGATCATCGTCGCCCTCCTCTCACTAGGCCATCGTATCTTCGACGGCGACGTTTTTACGGGAGCACCGTGTGCATCAGCATCACGTCGTACGCCGACCACAGCGACAGGTTGAAATACAGGTCCCGTCCCGACGACCACGGATGGATCATCGGCGCATAGATGCCGCCGGGCATTTGGAACGCGGACACCAGCGGTTGCGGGGGACTCCACGGTCCCTGCGGTGTCGGGGCGGTCCTTGCGATGACGTCGTTGCTGCCGCCGTCGGTGTAGAGCACCAGGTATTGCTTGAGATAGCTGTTGTACTGGGCCGACATCTCGCCCACCGGCCCCGGGAAAATCGGCGTCGCCGCGCCCGGATTGTTCGCGACCCAATGACCGCCGTTGTCGCCGTTCCAGTATTGGTACTTGGTCAGATCGGGCAATTGATTCGGTGGAACGCGCGACAGGAATGCCGCACCGCCACGTCCCGACGGAGTCCCGAATTGGTAGACGTAACCGTCGTTACCCTTCAAGAACGCGCCCATCTGGAAATTCTCATTACCCGGTGTAAACCCAGCTCCCGGAATGGCATCCGCAGACGCCGTACGAATACTGGTCGGGAAAACCCCCCAGTTCTGGCCGTTGTCGTTGGACCGGGCGATCGCCGAATAGTTCGTCGACCATTCGCCGTCACGGCCCCACTGACGGATGGACATGTAGCTCATGTACTGGGTTCTGCCCATGGACATCGCCGCGGTCGGAATGATCCCCGTCTCGTGCGCCGCCTTGTGGATGGTGTTGACGACCTGTTTGGAAAGCCCGGGCGCCCACACCGGTGAGCCGGAATACCTGTCGTTCGGCACGCCATCGGCGATGTGGATTCCCTTGGACAGATCGCGGTCGTTGCTGCGGAACAACGTGTTGTAGCGCCACTGTTGACCGTGCACCTTGCAATAGCCGAAGGTGTCACCGAAGGCCATCAGCACCTGACGGTTGGCGGGATCGCCGTTGTCCCAAGCAATCCCGAGGTCGGTGCCGGAGATACCGAAGCGTTGCAGAGTTTTGTTGGGCCCGTCCGGTCCGGTCACCCAGTCGACGAGCGAGGTCGGGGCGCCCGCGATCGAAGGAGGCGGCGGCCCCGGCTCGGGCTGCGGCGCGGGCATCGGGGCGGCGTTCGGCCGCAGCGGGTTGACATTCGGCGGTTGCGGAACCGCGGGCGCGGGCGGGTTGGGTCCCGGCGGCAACACCTCGGCTTGCTGTTGCAGCGGTGCGGAGGGTCCGGGTCCGGGCGTCGGCCCCTCGGCTCGCGGATGCACCGGCGCGGAGTAGCGCTGCCCCGGAGTCGCCGGCTTGAGCAACGAGGAGATCAGCGGACCCAGCCTCGGTAGCGGCGCCTGGTCATTCGTGTGAGTGGGCCTGCGCCCGGTCGGCGGCTGAACGACCGGCTGCGGCGCGGGCATGGCCGGCTGCGCGGCGGGAGGTTCGACGTTCGCTTCCGGAGCGCCACACGGTGTGGCGTTCGCAGTAGGCGCGGGCCCCACCACAAGGACGAATCCGATAGCGGCCGCCGACGCCATCGATAGCGACACACTTCGAAGAATCGCCGACATGTAACACCTTTCGAGGGGCAGGACACCGCGTTGACGTCCGTAGTTGGCTCATGTGACGATAGTGATCTGCGGGGCATATGTGACTAGTGATGAGCCGATAGGTATGCATCCGTGACCGTGTCGCAACGCATCGGCTCCCGGCCGAATCCCCCTCTCAAATAAGTAGCTGACAGTCGATATAGCCAGATATAAAAGATTTGTCGCTTTGCCACCGCTGCGGCCGCTTGGGCTGGGTGGCAATCCACAGGTGTCACGATGGACCGCGGACCGACGCCGCCCGAGTGCCGGGTCCCGCGGGTGTCGGCTTGCCGCGACGAACCGGCGCCGCTTCCTGCGATCGCGGGAGGCGCCGAGATTGTCACGGGCCGCCGGCAAGGTTTCGGCTACTTTGCTAGACGGCCGCCAAACGAACGGCCCGCGAGTGCGTATATCGGCTCGCACCGCAAGCTTCGGAAGCCATGTTGCGGCTCGGCCCCATCGTTGCGCCGCCCGACTCCGCACCCGCGCAAGCGCACCTCATCACCGCAGCTCAGGCTTACAGCCGGTGGCATCCCCGCGGGCTCTGCGGCATCCGGAAAGCGTGAATCGTCGTCAACTCCGACCGGTGCCATCGGCGCGCCAACGTCAAAGAGATTGAGGCCGCATGTTTGTCGGCACCCATCGGGGGCAATGATCCAACAGTAGGCGCGCGCGTCGGCCGGCCTTCGCGCCCGCCTAGGTCCCGTCGGTTCAGCCCGAGAGCCGACGGGGCCGCCCTTTTGGTCCTGCCGGGGACTTCCTCCGGTCCGCCCCCCTGGGCCCCCAAAGGGCCTCAACAACCCGGTCGCCCAGGGGTACCGTCGGCGTATGGATCGGTCGACCGATGTGTGGATTCTCGGCGGTTACCAAAGCGATTTTGCTCGCAACCTCACCAAGGAAGGCCACGACTTCGCCGCGTTGACCGTCGAGGTCGTCGGCGCCACGCTGGCCTCGGCCAAGATGGACGCCGCCGACATTGGGGTGGTGCACGTCGGCAACGCCTTCGGCGAGATGTTCGCCCGACAGGGCCACCTCGGGGCGATGCCGGCCACGGTTTGCGGCGGCCTTTGGGACACCCCGGCGTCGCGACACGAAGCCGCGTGCGCCTCCGGCAGCGTCGCGGCGCTGGCCGCGATGGCCGATCTGCGATCGGGCGCCTACGACACCGCGCTGGTGGTGGGGATCGAGCTGGAGAAAACGGTTCCCGGCGACACCGCCGCGCAGCATCTAGGGGCCGCGGCATGGACTGGCCACGAGGGGGCCGACGCGCGCTACCTGTGGCCGTCCATGTTCGCCCAGGTGGCCGACGAATACGACCGACGCTACGGACTGGATGACGCGCACCTGCGGGCCATCGCCCAGCTCAACTTCGCCAACGCCCGGCGCAACCCCAACGCCCAGACCCGTGGGTGGACCGTTCCCGATCCCATCACCGACGATGACGCGGCCAACCCGATCACCGAGGGCCGGCTGCGACGCTTCGACTGCAGCCAAATGACCGATGGCGGAGCGGGATTGGTGCTCGTCAACGACGCCTATCTGCGCGGTCATCCCGATGTGCGCCCGGTCGGTCGCATCGATGGCTGGGGCCATCGCACCGTCGGGCTGGGTCTGCGGCAGAAACTGGACCGCGCGGCCGAAGATCCGTACGTGCTGCCGCATGTGCGGGCCGCGGTGCTCGACGCGCTGCGCCGCGCGCGGCGCAGCCTCGACGACGTCGACGGGTTCGAGGTCCACGACTGCTTCACCCCCAGCGAGTACCTGGCCATCGACCACATCGGGCTGACCGGTCCGGGCGAGTCATGGAAGGCCGTCGAAAACGGCGAGATCGAGATCGGGGGCCGGCTGCCAATCAACCCCAGCGGCGGACTGATCGGCGGCGGACACCCGGTGGGCGCCTCCGGTGTGCGGATGCTGCTCGACGCGGCCAAGCAGGTCAGCGGCGCCGCCGGCGACTATCAGGTCGACGGCGCGCACACCTTCGGCACCCTCAATTTCGGGGGCAGCACCGCCACCACCGTGAGTTTCGTTGTCAGCAAAGGCGTCTGCTGATGGATGTTGAGATCGTCGGCAAGTTCCTGTCCACCCTGCCCGAGGACGACGACCACCCCTACCGGACGGGACCGTGGCGCCCGCAGACCACCGAGTGGGACGCCGACGATCTGGTCGCCGTCGACGGCGAAATCCCCCGCGACCTGGACGGCATCTACCTGCGCAATACCGAAAACCCGCTACACCCCGCATTGAAGACCTACCACCCGTTCGACGGCGACGGCATGGTGCACGTGGTCGGCTTCCGGGACGGAAAGGCCTTCTACCGCAACCGTTTTATCCGCACGGACGGGTTCCTGGCCGAGAACGAGGCCGGCGGGCCGCTGTGGCCGGGTCTGGCCGAGCCCGCGCAACTGGCCCAGCGCCAGCACGGGTGGGGCGCGCGAACACGGATGAAGGACGCGTCGAGCACCGACGTCATCGTGCACCGCGGCATCGCGCTGACCAGTTTCTACCAGTGCGGCGACCTGTACCGACTCGATCCGTACTCGGCCGACACCCTCGGCAAGGAGGCCTGGAACGGGCGCTTCCCGGTCGGGTGGGGTGTGTCCGCACATCCCAAGGTGGACAACAAAACCGGCGAGCTGCTGTTCTTCAACTACAGCAAGCAAGACCCGTACATGCATTACGGTGTCGTCGACGAGCGCAACGAGCTGACCCACTACGTCGACATCCCGCTGCCCGGGCCGCGTCTCCCCCACGACATGGCGTTCACCGAAAACTACGCCATCCTCAACGATTTCCCGCTGTTCTGGGATCCCCATCTGCTCGAGCACGACGTGCACCTGCCGCGCTTCTACCCCGACATTCCGTCGCGGTTTGCGGTGATCCCGCGCCGCGGCGGGACCGAGGACATTCGCTGGTTCGAGACCAACCCCACGTTCGTGCTGCATTTCACCAACGCCTACGAGGTTGGCGACGAGATCGTGCTCGACGGCTTCTTCGAAGACGATCCGTCCCCGCTGGATACCGGTGGGACCAAGTGGGACAAGCTGTTTCGATTCCTGGCCCTGGATCGCCTGCAGGCTCGGCTGCATCGGTGGCGCTTCAACCTGGTCACCGGCGCGGTGAGCGAAGAGCAGCTTTCGGAATCCATCACCGAGTTCGGGACCATCAACCCCGACTACGCGGCCGCCGACTACCGCTACACCTATGCCGCCACCGGCAAGCCCGGCTGGTTCTTGTTCGACGGCCTGGTCAAACACGACCTGCTCACCGGGACCGAAGAGGGGTTCTCGTTCGGGGACGGCGTCTACGGCAGCGAGACCGCGATGGCGCCGCGCGTCGGCGCAACCGCCGAAGACGACGGCTACCTGGTCAACCTGACCACCGACATGAACACCGACGCCTCGTATTGCCTGGTGTTCGACGCCGCCCGCGTCGGCGACGGGCCGGTGTGCAAACTCCAACTTCCGGAACGTATTTCCAGCGGCACGCACTCGACATGGGCACCCGGGTCCGAGTTGCGGCGCTGGGGCAGCGCCGACTCGGCCCCGCATGCCATCGGATTGTGATGAGCGCCGATCAGCACAAGCATCACCGCACGACGCACTGGCCGCCGCGGTTGGCGCCGATCGGCGCCATCCGTTTTGCGCGCCGCTCCTCGCACTTCGGGGAAACCGTGCGGTTCTACCGCGATCTGGTGGGGCTGCCGCTCTACGAAACGTTCGAGGACAGCTACGGCAGCAACGGCGCGATCTTCGGGCTACCCAGCTGGAACCTCACCATGGAGATCGTCGAGGCCGTCGACACCGTCGCGGTGGACCACCACGAACAGCTCTGCCTGTACTTTCCCGACCCCCAGGCGCAGCAGGCGGCCCTTGCCCGGCTGCTCGGCGCGGGCATCGAACCCGTGGACCAGCATCCCTACTGGGCGGCGACGGGTGCGGCGACCTATCGCGACCCCGATGGGCGCGAAATCGTGTTCGCGCCCTTCGTATTCGGCGTCAATGAACCCGACAACAGCGCCGCCTCGGGGAAGCACGAGTTCCCGTCGTCCTGACGGCTCAGCGCCCCGACCGGCCGGAAGCCAACGCCGCGATCACAGCGGCGATCGAGCATACGACGGCGCACACCGCTGCGCCCGCACCGACGTAGAGGCCGTATTCGGCCGACACCGGCGGGTTGACGTTGAGCTGGTAATACCACACCGTGAGCGCCACGATGAGCAACGAAATCAACAGCGCGGCAACCGAAGCGGTCTTTACCGACAAGCCACGGCCCAGCATTGCGCCGGCCACCAACAGCGTCGAGGCCAGCAGCACGATGAGCTGACCGGGACCGAACCCCCGGGGAAGTTCCAAGTTGCCGTGGGCGCCTCCGATGGCGTTCGCCCAGCCCCCGCCGTTGACAGCCGTCCTCAGCCACGGCAGCCACGCGCTGGCCGAAACCACCACGGCGAAAAATGCCACCAGCCAACCGGGGCGCAGTCGGCGAGTCATGGTAGCGAGGTTAACCGACTGCAGCGCCGGCCCCGGTGAGCGAGCGCCGCGCTCGCGTGGCGCCGCCCGGCGACGGACACGCCGGCGCCTCCCCCGCCATCCGGGGCGTCAGGCTTGCAACGAGGACAGGTTGAAGAGGGCGCCCGTCGGATCGCTCGCGGCGGCCAGCCGTCCATACGGGGTGTCCTCGGCGTCGCGCACCACCGCGCCGCCGTTGCCGGTGATCGCTCGCAGGGTCTTGTCGACGTCTTCGGCGCCGAAGAAGATCACCCAGTTCGACGGAATGCCCTGCGGCAAGATCGCGGCGCCGTCCATCACGCCGAGCAATTGCTCGTCGCCGAACCACGCTGTGGTGTAGCGGAATTCGTCGGTATCGGACACGGGCTCGGTCCGCCAGCCGAGGACATTGCGGTAGAAGTCGAGCGCCGCCCGGTAGTCGCGGGTGGTCAGTTGGTGCCAGACCGGGGCGCCGGCCGCCCCGATGAGCTCGAAACCTCGGTGCTCCAACGGCTGCCACAACCCGAACATCGCGCCCGCGGGGTCGGTCACCAGGCCCATGTGGCCCTTGGCGGGCACCTCCATCGCCATGCACACCGAACCGCCCGCCCGGGTCGCCGCGGACAGTGTGCTGTCGATGTCGGCGGTGTGGAAGTAGGTGGCCCAGTGGTCCGGCGACTCGGCTTCGGGGCGGTTGGCCATGATGCCGGCGACGGGATGGCCGTCCTTGGCGACATTGACGTATCCGCCGTACTCGGGTCCGGCGGATTCGAACGTCCAGCCGAAGACCGTGCCGTAGAACTCCTGGGCGCGGGCGGCGTCGGATGTGGTCAGATCGATCCAGCATGG
>Ga0134128_10007617_pt1 | contig 13079 bp, 9 predicted proteins | sample KB31754_FD_96462 | JGI IMG/M metagenome (GOLD analysis project Ga0134128, IMG submission 96462) | Terrestrial soil microbial communities with excess Nitrogen fertilizer from Kellogg Biological Station, Michigan, USA - KB3-175-4 | ecosystem: Environmental > Terrestrial > Soil > Unclassified ... | reverse complement strand
TCGACGCCTCGCCAAAGATTATGAACGTCTCCAATCCACCTTCGCCAATTACCATTGGCTCGCCTTCGCCACTCTCATGCTCGCAAATTTATTCCGATGAAGTTAAGTACAGGCTCTAGGAGAGTGCGAAAAACTTGAGCGAGAGACGGAGCCGCCGTGTCAAGACGCGCCATAAGCCAGCCTGGGAGCGCGGTGGGGCAAGGCCGCGGATGCCGGTAAATTCGCGGTGCCCTCACTGCGCAACGTCGCGCTCACCGGGCCTTACATGCACGATGGCCGGTTCGAAACGCTTGAAGAAGTTGTTGAACATTATTGCACCGGCATGAAGCGCAGCGCGACACTTGATCCAAATCTGGCCAAGCATCCTGATGGCGGTCTGCCTTTAAGTGCGGCAGATAAAAGAGCATTGATTGCTTTTTTGCATGCGCTTACAGATGAAAAACTTGTTCATGCGGATTTTGTTCGTGGCAATGCCGAAAAGTGACTTCGACTCGCGACAATTCCGATTTGCGACTGACGGAAATCACGCCTCCACACCTTGATGCAACGTAGCGAAAGTTGCTGTTCACATTCCAAACGCAACCCGCGTTGGGTGGCACCGGTTTCTGTGAGTTACACACAGGAGAGCAGCCAATGGCTGATTGAAGGACTGGCTTTGCTTCATCTCCAAGGACATGCAGAACTGGACCTCTCATGATCCGACCATGAAAGTGTCGGATTTCAATGGGCTGTGAAGATGCTTGGGCGCCTCAAATGGTTCCTCGGAACGGAAAGTATTATCTCTATGCGCCAGTCAACCATGATCGGACGCACCCCCGGCTTCGCAGTCGCGGAGAACCCACTTGGCCCGTATACCGACGCCCGTGGTACCGCCCCTAATGACTGACGAGACGGCAAGGGGTGCTGACCCAACATTTTATCGTTTGGCAAAATAACCGTCGCGCAATTTGCAACAATGTCGCAGCCGATTGCCGCCGGTTCAAGCGTCCCGAATTTTCCAGTACATGTTATAGTGCTGATGCGCCATTCTGTAATACGGGACCAGAGTCACATCCGCCGGTTGACCGATGTCCTCGGTCTTGAATGTCAAAGGGGTTCCCGAGGCCTTGATTTTTTTGGGAATACCCGCAACGTCACCGGTGAAGGTCGGCACAGTAATCGGTTCGTTAAGCACGGAGCCAATAGTGCGTTCGTTCACATGCAAGTCCTCGCCGGGTTTGACTTCGTGTCCCAGAGCGCCCACGAGCACCAGCGGGCCATAAGCCACGGCCGCCGTATCTGTGGTCCCCGGCAACAATTCCGTCCGCAATCCCATCGGCATCTCTATTTCGACGACGTCTCCGTTTTTCCAGCGGCGCTTCAGTTCAATGAACGACCCGGGCTGGTGCGACATCTGAGCATGGCCGCCATTGACGCGAACTGAGGCGGTTACCGCCCAACCGGGGTGCCGCAGATGCAGCGCAAATTTCCGGCTGGAAGCCGTTTTGATCTCAAGTCGTGTCTTGCCTTCTTCCGGAAACGAAGTGGTTTGTTGGAGCGTGACTCCCTTTTCCTTCCAGTTCAACGTGGAGGCGATGAAAAGATTGATGTAAAGAGAATCAGGCTGAGATCCATGCGGGTTTCCGCGGAAATAAATCGAATCGCCATACTTGGCGTGGTTCTCAATGCCTGTGCCCGTGCAGCACCAGAAGGAATCAAACGGTGTGCAGAACAGTTTGATGTAACCTGGCCGTGTGGACTGAAAGTAAGTCATCATGCCGGTATCGGGATCTTGCGATCCAAGGATGGCATTGTAGAGCGTCTTTTCGTAATAGTCCCCATAAGCCGCTGCCGGATTTCCCAAAAAAAGCGATCGCGTCAGGCGGAGCATATTGTAGCTGCAGCAGGTCTCCATGGTCTTGGCGGAGGAAAGGTGGCGCGCGAATTGATCGATTGGGAAAAAGTGCTCGTTGTCTCCATTGCCGCCGGTCGCGAACGAGCGCGTGCCGGTGACAGTCTTCCAGAAAAATTCCGCCGCCGCATGATACTGCGGCTTGCCAGTCAATTGAAAGAGGCGCTCGAACCCCACGATTTTGGGAATCTGCGTGTTGGAATGCAGACCGTTCAAATTATCGTGGCCTTCCGATAAAGGCACCAGGATCGCCTGGTGACAGAACCGCTCTGACAGCGCGAGATATTTTTCGTCGTTGGTGAACGCGTAAACGTCCGCGAGCACTTCGTTCATGCCTCCATGCTCCACGCCGAGCATATGTTGAAATTGCTCGTCGGTCATGGGTTTGGTGATTTCTGCCGCCCAATCGGCGAGTTTCACCATCACGTCCCGCGCAGTCGTGTTCCCGCAAAAAAGATACGCATCACGCAACCCGGCAAAAATTTTGTGAAGTGTATACCACGGCACCCCGACGGCGCGCCGGCCTGCGACCATATTGTCAATTTGCGCGGAATTGTCAGGAAACGCGCAAACCAACCCGGTCTTTCCGGCATCCTGGCAGACCTTAAGTTCTCCGACAATGTAATCGACGCGCGTTTTCATCTCGTCGTGGCCGGTCGAAGCAAACATAAGCGAAGATGCCGTGAGATAATGGCCGAGGGTGTGACCCTGCGCGCGAATATCCGCCCACATCTTTACCGATTCCCAACCGCCATAGACCGGCGCCTTCGGTTGCAGGCCTGCGTTGATGCGGAAGTTGTGTAACAGTCGGTCGGGTTCAAGTTTCAAAAGATACGCCTCATCGCGCTTCTGAGCTTCAAGGAATGGCCCGCCCAGCAACCGCACGTCCGTCAACGGAAAAGGCTGAACTTTGGAAGCCGTGGGAACTTTAGGCAAGGAACGCAATGACTCACGCGCCGCAGCCAGTGCGCGCCGCGCTGAAAATGGCCCCGCCGCCAACAATAAAGCGCCTGAACCTAGAATTTTGAGCATCTGGCGGCGCGTGTGTGGGTGATCAATGTTTGAATTGCATTTTCCAGGTGACATACAGGTAATAAAGCACTTCCACGATTTCCCCGAAATAAAATCTTTGGGTTGATCGGGAGCATTCGTTTGGTCCAACAGACTGTCTGAAAAGACAAGGCGCCTCGAAATCAATTTGATTTTTTCTCACGCTCTTTTACGGATGACGCCAATTGTAAATGGATTCGCGGAAACAGTGAATCCGTCAAATGTCGTAAGTGCGAGAGTCTGATCGCATTTCAAAGGCGCTCAAATTGCTGGCAAAAGAGCGTTCAACATCCTTCGAACCTGCTCGACACATGACTCACCTGATACTTTCACCGCACATACGACGTTCGTCGTATCATTGAGATTTTAAAGGGGATTTTGCGAATCGGTGAGTATTGCTACTCATTTAAAAGCGCCACTGTGAATGCTACGAAAGCTCAAACGCATTAGAACTCTGCGACAGAGTCTCAAACGGTTTCTTTAGCTACTATGACAACTCGCATAGCCCCAATCATTCAATCAGAACGCCGCCATTTCACGGGATTCACCTTGATCGAACTCCTCGTCGTCATTGCCATCATTGCCATATTGGCGGCCATGCTCTTGCCGGCGCTTGCTTCCGCCAAAGAAAAGGCTCAACGCGCCCAATGCCTCGCCAACGAACACTCGCTTCTCATCGCTCTTACCATTTACGCCAATGACAACCAGGACAAGTTACCTTACCTCAACGGAGGGGCCAGTTGGGCCTGGGATATTCCCTACATGGCGGTTGACGCGATGCTGAACTCGGGCATGATCCCCAAATCGTTTTACTGCCCGAGCACGGCGCCCCGGTTCACTGACCTGCAGAATTTTGCCAACACCAATCCGCAATACGGTCCGAACTCGAGCCTTTGGAACTTCGGAATGACAGGCGCCAAGCCGCCGGGCCCGTCAGAATTTCACATCGTGGGTTATGCCCTGGCGTTCTGGGGTCCATCTTCAAAGGTGGCCGCCACCAATCAGAATTCGACCATCCACCAGGAGACTGCCCACGTAAACAATCAAACTTACATCTACGGAACATCAGACCGCGTGCTGGCTTCTGACGTGATCATCAGCCAAGGGGGTGCTCTGCCTGGTGATACCCACCCGGGTAACATTTACAACTCAGTCACCGGCGGATTTACCCAAGGTGGCCGTCCTTATCCCCACGAAAGCGCGCACTTGAAAGGCACGATGCCTCGTGGAGCTCAGACTGGCTATAAAGACGGCCACGCCGCCTGGCGCAAATTTGATGAATCATTCACCGTGCGCACCATCGGCGGGATCCCTCCCTTCTGGTGGTAGTCGGTCAATTAGAAGGTCGATTGGGCATCTTGCTGCGGCGTTCGTTTCGGCATTCCTCAAAAAGCCGCTTCAACCGGCTAGAGATAAGGGCTGTTATCGAAGGCGAACTTCAACAAGCTATGCGTGCCGTGCAGCTTCAGCTTATTGCAAATGTGCTGACGGTGATTATCCACGGTTCGAACGCTTAACTTCAGGCGATCAGCGATTTCCTTGCTGGTCAGATCTTCACCGATAAGTTTGAGAATACGCCGCTCGGCCGGCGTCAGGGCCTCAATTTGAGGCTTGCTCAAAAGCAGGCCACGCACCCGGTCGCTTCGACGCTGCCCGGCTTCCAACATGGACGCGCTGGTAAAACTTTCCCCGTGCTCCACCTTCTCCAGCGCCGCCATAATGTCATTGGCGGCATTCTCTTTGAGAACGTAGGCCTTGACGCCCAAATCCATGGCGGCGTTAAACATGTCTTCCTCCCGATACATCGTGAGGACGATGATTTTGACCGGGATGGACCGATCTCGGATTGCGCGAATGGTTTGCAGGCCGTTTAGACGCGGCATATCTATATCCACGATGGCGATCTCCGGTTTGAGCGTGCCCAGCTTCTCCAGCGCTTCTTCGCCGTCTGATGCCTCGCCAACAATCTTGAAACGCGAATTCTTTCCCAGCACATCGTGCAGCCCGTGGCGGAGGAGCGGGTGATCATCTACCACCAAAACCGTGGCTTCAGGTTTCATGGGTTACTTGGTATGGAACTTCGATGGTTAAATCCGTCCCGAGGCCGGGTTGAGCTTCAATGGCCAGGGTTCCTTTGAGAATTCGAACCCGTTCGGCGATTCCGGTCAGGCCATAGCCGAGATCATTCGCGCGCGAAGACGGTTTTGCCGGGTCAAAACCCCGGCCGTTATCCCGAATGGAAAGCGAGACCAACGCGTCCCGCTTTTTAATGACCACGGTGGCTTCCGTGGCGCCGGAATGTTTCACCACATTCGTGATGGCTTCCTGGACGATGCGATAAACATGGATTTCGGCCTCTTTTTCGAAAAGACCATCAATATCCTCCAGCAGGCTCGCAAATTGAATCAGCCCATTTTCAGAGGCTGCATTCACCGACGCCCGAATCGCCTGCGCCAACCCAAGCCGATCCAATTGATATGGGCGCAGATCGTGGGTGATGCGGCGCACCTCTTCGATCGCCTGAGAAGTAACGCCGGATATTTCCTCCAGCCGCCCCAGAACCCCATGCTCCTCCGAGGCAGATCGGCTCGCGAGCAGCGCGTGATTTTTAATGACGAGCAAGGTTTGTCCCAAACTGTCGTGCAGGTTGACCGCGATGCGGCGCCGTTCTTCTTCCAATTTCCCAAGAACCCGCTGGGAAAAAGCAACCTGCGCACTCCGCTGACGCTCCAGCCGCCGATGCAGCAGGTGAACCCACAACAACGCAGTCGCTGAGATGGCCAACAGCAGTCCCACTAGCCACGCTGCTTTCTTCCAGGTCCACCATGGAGGACCGCTCAATAGCCTCACGTCTTGCGCACGTCGCAATAAAATCGTCGGCGCGGAAAGAAACTCCGCCCTTGGCGGTTTGTTGCCAGCCACTGACGAAACCGGTGTTTCATCGTCACAAACTCCGGTAACCTGCACGCGGCTTCCCGGCAGCATCTGCGGCAAACGGCCTTCGCCGAGGCTCAGAGTTGCGAACAACACACGCTGCTGCTCCTGCAATTCCAAAGCAATCACGTTTCCGTTCGTCTTCTGGGTCAGCAACGTCGCGTTCAGACGTACGAGTATGCCTTTCGCTTCGGGAGAAATAGCATCCCCGAGATTCAAATCCCTCGGCTGCGCGCTTTCAACTGTTTTCGCCGGACGAATTACCGGCTCGGTCAGTATCCGCGCGGAACCCATGGAGGGGAATCCGGCCACTTCCACCTTTTCTCCCACTTTATTCGTGAACGAATGATCGGTACGCACCCGAATGCCGCCTGAAGCATCCTGCACAAAGAACGAGCGCGCATCTCGATACGTGATTTCACCCGCTATGCGCACTCGCGGTCCACAAAACGCGTCTGCATCCGCCGAACGGATGGCAGCGATTGAGCTTTTGGCTGTGGCAAAAGGTTCTCCCGGCGCAGCCTCCACGACGTCAATAAAACCGCGAGACGGAACCAGCAACACCGGCGCAGCCAGCAGATGCAGCAGCAAGACACCACGCGTCCGCAATTTTGCGTCCACGTAATCCTGCAGGCAGTGGGAAGGCGTGTGTCCCACCCACAAAAATGCGACGCCATCGCGGGTCGCCAATGTCAGCGTGCCATTGGGATTTGCCGAGCGCACCACCCCCTCCAGCTCGCACCATTTGCCCTGCTCGTTTCCCGCTTGCAAAGTGCCAAGAGGCTGAATGATGGGTGTCGGCAAAGCTTGCCGGCCCAGGTTCTCCACAAATATCGGCGTGATTACCGGGGGCGTTTTTCCCGGTTCCAGAGCGCCACCGATGTCGACTCTCTGCCCCACTTCGAGGCGGTTGGTAAAAGGTCGTTGTGCGACGTTCACGAGCATGACCGCGGAATCCTCCTGGATGAAGATGTAATTGTTGTTAAAAACCCGGTCATTGAAAGTCACGACTCCGCGTGTGCCATAATATCCGCCCATGATCTGATTGGTCGTCGCTGCGGCGTGAACCGATTGCGGCGCCCCGGCTTCAACCACGTTGGTCGGAACATTTTTAACAACCGCAACACCGTCTGCTCCCGCGGCCCAGATAACTCCTGGCACCAGCACGTCGTTTCGATCGAAGCCTCCCTCGCAAACTCCATCCACACGAACGGTGGCATTGCCGAGGCTTTTCGACATGGCTTCACTCCAATGGGGAACGCGAACCTGTATTTCCGCCAAGCCATCGGAAATTTCGAGAACTCCGGCATCGCCATCGGTTGCGCTGAATTTCACCGCGCCTTCCACTCGCGCCCAACGATAGTTGCTTTCTACAGGCAAACGCTGGCCTAATGAGATCGTTTTCGGCTCCGGCAATTTCCCCGCCCCGTCGACCTTCACGGAAACCCGCTGGACGCTCAATCCGGATTCGAACGGCCTCAACCCGCCCAAACCGGCCAAATCCGCGGCGGTATAGTTGGTCCAATATTCGCGGAGAATGCCATTCGTGGAAGAGTCTGCGGATTTGCGGCCGTCGCTCCACGGCGTCAGATAGCTTCCTCCAATCACTTCGATTCCCGAGCCGTTCGCGAAAGGAATCTGCCAGCCGACCGAGAGGTTCTCAGCCTGGTCGGTTTGCTCCTGCAAAGCTTCAATATAATAGGTCTCTCCCGCCTTGAGAGGAATCAACTCGGAGCGTTGTGATGGATATTTCGACCATTGCCGCGGTTCCGTGAATTGAAACCGAAGAATCGATGCAATCCTTCTCATCTTCGAAGGGGTTGCATCCGTGCTCAACCACAGTTCCGATGAATTGTCGCTGGCAATCCAAAACCGATAATATCCCGTCACTGGCGGATGCAAGTAGCCGCGCATTCGCGTCAAATGATACACTCCCCAGTTTTCCGGCGCTTCGAAAGAACTCCGGATATCCGAGCCACTGGGACGATATGGGTAATCCGAAAAACGTGAAACAAGAGGACAACAGTTGATGCCGTCGATAGTCGCGATCTTCCCAAATTCCAATTTCTGACTCCCAATGTTAAAATTCAAAGCAACCGCGCCAGAGGAATCCTGCAATACCACCAAATGGCGATTCGTATCTGCCAAAGTGATGACGCCCGTAAGATGGAAATTGCAGCCTTCGAGGTAATCAGCGCCCGAAAGAGCCCGGAATTGCGAGACATGCGTTACATAATGTGCCGGGCTGGAGACGAGGTTGGTTGCATTCGACGCCGATGGCAACCCATCAGCTTTGCAATCGCACGCTCGGGGCATCACTAAAATCAGGGCGAAGGCGGCGATCATTCGCCAGGGGCATATCGAAGGCAAAAACATAAATGTTTCGCGACACACACGATGCTCAGAGCACCGGCAGACAATTTCACATCACTGCGCTTGAAGGAATCAAGCGGATTCGGATTACCGGCGCCGGCATGGCAGCCGAGGGCGAAAATTTCGCAAACACGCAAAAATCATCGCGTCTCCAAGCTTCAAACGGGATTTCCGAGTTCCGCGACTTTCGATTTTCACGGCCACTCGTGCTCGACATGAGTAAACATACTCATTCTATGAAAACGCCCGCCTCCAGTCTCCTACGACAATCGGCGTATTGACCCAGGCCGTCCCGGAACTTAGAAAGCACACAATCACCGCCACATTTATGACAATCGCCCCAATTCAGACTCGCATTCCACTTTTTGTGTCTCGCAGCGCGAGATGTCTCTCAGTCACGTTTATTCCATTGATAATCGTGACCTCCGCCATCGCCCAGGCGCCTCCCAGCCGCGGACACCTGCCCGCCGGCATCAAGGCGCTGCGAAATATCCCCTACGTTGAAAACGGCCACCGGAATCAGGTTTTGGACATTTACCTGCCCGATCAACCGTCCGGGAAGCCACTCCCTTTGATGATTTGGATCCACGGCGGCGCATGGTTCGCCGGAAGCCAGGCAAATCCACCCATGCTGTTTCTGGTGAGCAAAGGCTTTGCCGTTGCCAGCATCCAATATCGCTTTTCGCAGGATGCCATTTGGCCGGCTCAAGCTTACGACTGCAAAGCAGCGATTCGTTTCCTTCGCGCCAACGCCGAAAAATACAATTTCGATCCCGATCACTTCGGAGTGGGCGGCGATTCGGCGGGCGGACATCTGGCGGCGTTTATTGGCACCAGCGGCGACGTCAAGGAAATGGAAGGCGACCTCGGAAATACCAATGTCTCCAGCCGCGTGCAGGCAGTCGTCGATTGGTTTGGGCCAACTGACCTCACATTGATGGGCCAGGAAGCAGGCCCGCACAGCATGATTCACCACGACGCTGCCGACTCGCCCGAATCGCGGCTTTTGGGCGGACCCGTTCAGGAGAAACGTGACTTGGCGAAGACGGCGAACCCATTGACTTACATCGACCAACACGATCCTCCGTTTTTGATCATGCACGGCGACAAGGATCAATTGGTCCCGCATCAACAAAGCGTCATCCTGGCCAAGGCCTTGATCGACGCCGGAGTTGAAGTGACCATGAAAACGATTCCCGGCGCCGGTCACGAGGATCCCAAGTTCCGGACGCCGGAAAACCAGCACTTAATCGAGCAATTCCTTTCGCGGCATTTGAAGCCGGAACACTAGATCCAGTGCGACTGTAAGGTCGGCAGAGCTGATTTCAGAAGAATCACTGGCTCGGCCCGGGATTTTGCAGACGGAAGAAACCAGTCGGCGAAACCGCGCTCCCGGCGTTGCCGTCGACGGTCGGGAGGGCTCCGCTGGGAATCAAAGTCCATTTCGTCGTGGTGCCCATCTTGGTCGGAATCGTATTCATGACGCCGTACGCACTACCGTAATAGTTCGGCGAGAACCACTGATTCGTCGGGCTCAGGCCGGCTGATGTCGCCAATTGGAACAAATCATCAGGAACGGTCCAGGTAACCCACAGTGGCGTATTGGTTGAAACCTGAAACACACTGCCTGCGTCGTTGGCGGTCGCCGCATCCAGGGAAAACGATGGGTCCCACAGAGCGGTGTTCAAGGTGTCATCCAAGGTAAAGTCGTCGTCATCCACGCCCGCCGAGTTCGTAATGGTGATGTGGCTGATGTCCAAAAATTCCCCGTACCCGGCAGGACTGCCCGGAGTCGTTCCAAAGCAAATCTCCACCGGATTCGGGAATAACGCCACCATATCCGGAGGCAGGCTGAAGCTATTGGTGCTGCCGTCTGGTGCAATCAATGTGCCGTCCGTGTCATTGGTAAAGGTCAATGTCCAGGTGCCAACACCCGTAGTGCTGGTGTTGGTGGCATCGCCAACCATGACATTGGTGAGCGCTCCGCTGTTAGGAGCGTTGGTTTTCCAAGCCACGCTCTGGGAAAAGAATCCGGAAGCATCACGTTGAATTGTCCAATCCATGGCGTTGGCGCTGCCAAAGACTACAAACGGATTGACCACGCCGCTTTGGACGAACTGGATGTGGAGATCACTATTCGGCGTGGGAGGAAAGCTGGAAATTGTGATCTTATAAGTGGTAGGCGTGGAGGGAGTCGAACCAACCCATGATTGATTATTGTCCACGGTTCCAAATCCTTCCTGATTATACGTCGCGCCGGAGTTCTGCTCAAAAACTCTCAAGCCCGGAGTGGCCTTCAAGATATTCATCGTTGGCGCAGGTATTGCAGGTGGATTTGTATTCATCAGTAGCACGATATTGTCCACATCGATCGTTTCCGTTGTGGCCCCATCTCCAATGGAGGATGGAAAAGCGAGCGCGCCAAACCCGATCCTGAACGTGGAGTCAGTGGGATTCAGCGGTGTGCCACTGTTGCCCGCAACAGAATTGCTTAAGGGAAGTGAAACATGGATGTACCCCGCGCCCCCGGCCGGAAGCGGAGGAGATCCCACCGTAACTCTGCTGACATCGCCGCTAAAGGTGCCGCCGGTCGGCCCCTGAACCGAAATCTCCATGTTGAACCCTGGCGTAAAGGGCGCGATTTGCATGTCAAACTCCAGCGTGTAATTCCCCACAACCGGATTGGTATTGCCGGTCGCTGGATATTGGAGAGTCTGCACCTGGAAATTGACGTTCTGGCCGCTGGTCGGCGTGAACGAAATCTCCATGGCTTGATTCGTTCCACCCGCTCCCGGCGAAACAATGTTCAACTCCGGTTGAGTTCCAAAGTTCTCGGTCGTGCCATACGCTCCCAGCGGTTCGGCATCGAAGTTCTGCGACCAAACGACGACTTGCGCCTGCGTGGCAATGGCGAGGCCAAACGACGCGCTGATTAACGATAAGCCAAGGATTTGGTTTCTCATGAATGATAGTTTGCGGCCATGCAAATCTTTGCACGCCGATTTTGATTTTTAAGAATTGTTTCGAACCGGATAATAGCAGCGCATTTCCTGCTTAATCTATGAGTAGCAATACTCAGGAAACGCATCACAGCGGCTGCTGAGACAAGAAACACGCGGGTTTTCGGTGAAGATACGCACACGTCGGCGCTGTAGACCTAAAAATACGACGAACGTCGTATTTAATTCTGTGCGCTTTTATTTATAACTTATCTCCGGTCTCCAAGATTAGCATCGGGAACTAAGGGTTCGTGATTTAGAAAGATCCATTCAACATATCTGAGCGAACATGAATCTGTCTGTTTGCCAATGCTGAAATTGAACAACCACTAACTAAAGTCAACAAAAGTTATCCCATGAAAAAAATACTGTCATTAGTATCCGTGTTAACGCTGGTATTGGGTGTATCGCAGCAATCTAAAGCCGGAGGAACAACCGGCTACCATAATGGTTATTACTGGTTCACCTATTATACCGGCAGCGGCTCGACGACCTATACGCCAGGCACCTCCGGCAGCAACTTTAAAGGCACCTGGACATCGGGTGTTACCGATTCGCTGGTCGGCACTGGCTGGTATCCGGGATCGGTCAGGACCATAGGTTATAACTGCGGCCAGTTGAGCGGCAGTTGGCACACCGCCGGTGTTTACTTTTGGGCGCCTTACCCGAATAATGAATGTTACATCACTGATTTCGGGAGCAATGGCGGAACCTTTAAAGGTACCGTTAACAGCGATGGCGGCACCTACAACATTTACATGGGTTCGCAAGGCGGCGGCCCTCAATACAAGGATTACAGGACGTCCAGCCAATCGATAGGCGCCAATCATACCATTACCATGAGCAACCACGTCAACAAGTGGGCTACCCTGGGCTGGCATCTCGGCACCTTCAACAACGGATGCACGTTCATGTGTGAAGCGTTCAGCGGTCCTGGCACGGTCAATGCCACAGACTGGTAAGGGGCGCTCTCCGGTCATTTGACACTCCGAGGGCCGGCGGTTGCAGCCGCCGGCCCGCTTGAGCGCATCCGAAACTTACGGTCGAAGCTGAAGACCTCTTTACGCCAACTTTTTAAAACTGAAGCAAACTCCAATCGGTTTATGAGCCGCGCATTTCGCCATCCAGTGCCACTTATCTTGAATGTCGCACTTCTTATTACGGTTGCGGTGCTGATTCTGCATAGGTTGAAACCCGCGCCCGCGCCACCTGTTCTTGCGGCCGGCCTGGCCAAAACCGCCGGCAACCTCGAACCAATCAAAGCGGCGAATCAAACGCTCGTTGCCGCTACGGCTCCGACATTGCAACAATACTCGGATTTCACGTCCGCATCAGACCGGCGCCGGTGGTTGATCGACCAACTGCGCGCCATGGGTGTGCCCAATGATACCTTGGCGCTTGTTGCTCGGATGGATTTGGAAACGCAGTGGGATAGCCGTTTTCAAGAATGCTGGGGCGATCCCAATAAAATGGCCGCAGTTCAGCTCGAAATGGATATGAGCAAGGATGCGGAAATGCGCAAGGCGCTCGGAGAGGCGGGATTCAAGAAGTGGGACCAGAAAAACATGCTCTGGGAGGCCATGAGCACTAAAGTCGACGTGACTTCATCCGAAGCGGACGCGATTTATGCGTTAAAGAAAAAACTGCAGCAGCGCGAATTGGAGTTGGAACAGGCGCGGGTGAAAGGAACGATGGATGATGCTCAAATCAGAGATGCGTCTGATCAAGCCTATTCCGAATACAACCAGCAACTGAAGTCGTTATTGGGAGATGAACGCTACGCGAAGTCGCAGCAAATGGACGATGCATTCAGGGCCGACCTTTTGTCCCAC
>Ga0134128_10007615_pt1 | contig 13081 bp, 12 predicted proteins | sample KB31754_FD_96462 | JGI IMG/M metagenome (GOLD analysis project Ga0134128, IMG submission 96462) | Terrestrial soil microbial communities with excess Nitrogen fertilizer from Kellogg Biological Station, Michigan, USA - KB3-175-4 | ecosystem: Environmental > Terrestrial > Soil > Unclassified ... | reverse complement strand
CGCGAGGCGGCGTGTTGCCGCCGGCTACCGCGGCCTTCTCAACTTCGTCGCTCTCTTCCGGATCTTCGAGCTCGAGGAAGTCCGTGACATAGAGAAACGCATCGCGCTCCAGTCCCAGATCCACAAATGCCGACTGCATGCCGGGTAAAACGCGCGTCACTCTGCCGTTGTAAATGGACCCTGCAAGCGTGTACTCGTTTTCGCGTTCGTAGTAGATTTCAGCTAGCTGGTCGTCTTCCAGAATCGCAAGCCGCGTCTCATGCGGCGTGGAGGAAATACAAATCTCTTTGGCCATCGTACCTTTCCGCCCGATGCTCGCCTTGGCGAGCAGCCGGGGCATACGGCAAGGTCAGAAGAGATGGCGCGAATCCGGAGAGGATTGGCATGGGCGGAAGGCTTGACCGGGGACATCCTGGCGTACCGCGAACCGCGGCCTGGGAAGGCCGGCGGGGAGGCGCGGCGCCAGGGAGTTCAGCGTTGAAATCGGGCTGAACAGATTGTCTTGAAGGCTGTTCCTTGTGCAGAAATTTTGTGGCCAACCAAGCCCATGTCCACAAAACCATGGACATGACCGGGGCCGTTCTCCCTGGAGCGGAAGCACGGAGTCGTATCGCATCCCAAGCCGGAAATCTGGTTCCCGCGGCTGGTGCGCATTCCATGCAAATTGCCCGCTGCCAAGGCTTCCCGAACAGCCGGCGACGACTCTCGATCGCCAACGCGGTCCGGGTTTCCCGTTTCTGCGTGCTCATGAACCAATTCCTGCCGGGCTCGCGGTTCTCTTAGAAACCTGGCCGGCTAAATGATTGAGATCTTGATTCGAGCGGCTGCCCTTGAGGCGCACCGCCGGATTGAACAAACTCTTTGATCCACCTTAGTTTACGAACCGGCGCATGCGCACATTCATCGCCACGCCCAGCGCCAGAAAAGTAAACAAGACCGAGGATCCGCCGTAACTCATGAGAGGCAAGGGGATTCCGGTAACAGGCATAAAGCCTATGACCATCCCCACGTTGACCAGAATCTGAAAAGTCAACACTGCCACGATGCCCATAATAATCAGCGATCCGGCAAGGTCCGCGGCCGTTTGAGCGTTCTGGATCAAACGCATCAATACCAGGAAGTATAACAGCAGGACGAAGATCGCGCCCACGAAGCCATGTTCCTCGCTGAAGGCGGCAAAGATGAAGTCGGCGTGCGGAATCGGAATGAACGCGCCCTGGGTTTGCGTTCCCTTCTCCGCACCCTTGCCCCAGATTCCGCCGGCGCCGACCGCGATCTTGGCCTGCAAGACCTGGTATCCCGCGCCCCGCGGGTCATTGTCAGGATTGATGAACCCCGTAAGTCGGGCCTTCTGGTACGGCTTCAGCAGCTTGCCGCTGTTCCAGCCGCCCACCAGCAGCACCGCCGAGGCGGCTACCAGGATGGCAGCCTGCTTGAAATTGATGCCTCCCAGAAACAGCCCGACGATCAGCACCGGCACGTAAGTGAGGGACGTTCCAAGATCGGGCTGCTTCAGGATGAGAAGCAGCGGAATACCGACCAATCCAAATGCCTTGAAGATCTCCCGCCAGCTCAGGTAGCGGCCGCCCAGGTTGGCGAAGTAGCGCGCCACCACCAGGATCATCACCAGCTTCATCCACTCCGACGGCTGGAAGAGAATAGGCCCCAGTTTGATCCAGCGCCGCGCGCCAAGCGCCTTATGTCCGATGCCGGGCACCAGCACCGCCGCCAGCGCGAATAGGAAGAATCCGTAGAACCACGGCACCAGGTCAATCAGCTTGTGGTAATCGATCTTGGCGAAAATGAACATCGCACACAGACCGCCGATCACCCACGCCACCTGCTTCTTGTCGAAGCCGACGTACTTGGTATGGAGCGTGGCGGAGTGAATCTCCAGCACGGAAATCAAGCAGATGGTAAGGACAACCAGCAGCAGGCCCCAGTCGAAATCGCGAAAGCTGAGCATCCGGCGCATCTAGCGGAGGCCCTCTTTCCAGCGCAGTGGCGACCCCAGGAACGGTGAGCCCTGGCCCAGCGCGCCCAGGCTCATCGGCTTCATGGCCAACTGCTTCGCTGCACGGGCCGGATCCACGAAGAAGTGCCCGACATGCAGGGTCTCTGCCTGATGATTCGGATCGTTCTTGTCGGGCGTGGACCACACCGCGCCCACTTCGACTGGCTTCGTCGCTTCGCTCGCCTTCTGCAGCAGGTTGTGATCCTGGCGCCGCTTCTTATTCACATAGGTGGTCACGATCGCCTGCGCAATATGCGCCGAGTTGGAACCCCAATCGCCGTGCTCCTGCAGAACCACGACAGCCAGTTCTGGATTTCGCCGCGGCACCATGCCCACGAACCACGAGTTCGGCGTGCGCGCGCCCCCCTTTACATGCGTGTCACCGCCCCCCACCACTTGCGCCGTGCCCGTTTTGCCGGCAAAGTCCACTCCTTCGATATGGCTGGCCGCCGCCGTTCCTGTCGTCGTGGCCGCCGCCATGCCGTCCGTAATGGTCACCCAGGTGTCGGGGTTTAAGGGAACATACTTGTTGCCCGATCCCGGAAAGCTGTCCATCATTGCCTGCCGGAAATTTGCCGGAAGCTGCGCCGGGTCCACCGTGTGCGGACGTACGAAGTGCCCATCCGAAGCGATGCCGGAGAGCGCTCGCACCAACTGGATCGGCGTGACCTGCGTCTCGCCCTGCCCGATTCCGACTGAGATGGTGTTCCCGGGATAGTACTTCTGGTGAAAGTTCTTCCACTCCCATTGCGTCGACGGCATCACGCCGCTCATCTCGTTCGGCAAGTCGATGCCCGTCTTCTGCGAGAGGCCGAATTCCGTCGCGTACTTCGCGATCGTGTCGATGCCCAGCTTCTGGGCCAGGGCATAGAAGAATGTGTCGCACGAAAGCGGAATCGCCTGCTGAATGGCAAGCACCCCATGGTGCTTGTCGCAGTGGAAGAAGCGCCCATAGAACGATCCGCCGCCCACGCAGTTGATCCGCATGTCCTGCGCCACGCCCTCCTGCAGACCCGCCGCCGACATGATGATCTTGAACGTCGATCCCGGCGCCAGTTGATCCTGGATCGCTTTGTTCATCAGCGGGTGCCGGGGATCGGTGATCAGTTTGTTCCACTCGTCACGGTGAATGCGCACGGCAAACGCATTGGGATCGAAGTTGGGGTGCGATACCAGCGCGAGGATCTCCCCATTGCGCGGGTCCATTGCAATCACCGCTCCATTGGCATCGCCCAGCCCCACCTCGGCCACGCGTTGCAGATCCAGATCGATGGTCAGCTTCAGGTCCTGGCCCGGCGTTGCGTGCTGCGTCCCCAGAATGCCGACCTCGCGACCGTGGCTATCGACGATCACGTCTTTCGAACCGTCTTCACCGCGCAGCAACTCGTCGTAGGTCTCCTCGACACCCGCCTTGCCCACCACGTCGCCCGGCTGGTATGCGGCGTAGCGCGCCTGGTTCAGGTCCTCCTCGCTTACCTCGCCCACATATCCGATCAGGTGCGAAGCAAAGCCGTCCCGCGGGTACAAACGCCGCTCTTCGTCGATCGTCTCCAACTCCGGCAACTCGTTCCGGTGGGCCTCGATAAATGCCTGCTCGTCCGCGGTGATGTCCTGCTTGATGGGAATGGGCTGATATCCGGCCGTGCCGCGGAAGTGTTTCAGCGTCTGCCGCAACTGGTCGAGATCGAGATGGAGACCCTGCGCGATGATCGGCAGGTCCGCATCCACGTTCTTGTTCTGCTCGCGCACGAGGAAGCACGAAACCGAAGGATAGTTATCGACGATCAGGCGGTTCTCGCGGTCGAACAGCTTGCCGCGAGGCGCCAGGATGGGCACCTTCCGGATGCGGTTCTGCTCCGCCAACTCGCGGAAATTGGAGGCGCCCAGTACCTGCAGCCTCCACAACCCGGCGCCTAGCGCCAGCATGATCAGGAGGATGGTGTACTGCACCGCCGCCGACTTGAGGGAGGACAGCTTTTCGCCGCGACTACGGTCCGAATACATGGGCTTCTCTATTTAAGATACAGCGAATTCAACTGCCATAAGCGGCCGGGTAGCCCATTGGTTGTATACGCTGGATCAGGGGAATCACCCGGTTGGACACGCGACTCGAATTCCCCCATCAGTCCCTGACCTGAAACCGGTCCAGCAGCGGGAACAGAATCAGCGCGATCACAGAGTTCCCGATCGCCTGGAGAACCGGCGTCAGCCAGTTCCACTCCAGATTCATTCCCAGCAGCACGCGATAGATAAACAAATACACCGCGTTGCACAGCAGCGTCAGGGCAAAGTTAAGCATGACGCGCACCATGTAGTTCTGCACGTCGATCCGGATGCCCACCGACGCGGCCAGGTACCCGGCCAAAGTCTTGGCAATGCCGTTGATGCCGAGCGGACGACCCGTGAGCGCATCCTCGAAGATGCCCACGAATCCGCCGATCAGCATCCCCTGTATGGGGCTGCGCCGACCCAGCGCAAAGTAAATGGTGATCACCAGGGGAAAGTCAAACCAGATGTGGTTCTGCCCGAATGCGCGCGGCAGCATGGCCTGCAACACCAGCGCAACCACGATCACCAGCAGGTAAAGCGGGGCCGGATACTTGTGAATCTCCAGATCGCGGCGGGAGTTCGCCATCATTACCGGCATCTTCAGCGCTCCCTCTGCGGCTTGGCAGGTGACTGGGGACTGGCAGCCCTCGGGCTCGCGGATTTTGGCGCCGGCCGAGTTTCGCCCGGATTCAACGGGGCTTCAGCTTTAGGCGCTGCTGACTTGCGCGGCTTCGATCCGGAAGATTCTCCAGCCCCTGCTCCCTCGGGGCCAGGCGCATTTCCTGGCGTAAACCGGTCGGGGTGCACCGGAGGAATGACCTTCGGAACCGTAGCCGCCGCCGGCGGAGTCGGGAGCCCGTCCGGGCCTATCTTCTGCCCGTTGGCCGCGGGAGGAGGAGCATTCGGATCGGTGAGCCCGGGAAGCCGTTCCGCCATGATTTCAGACGCCTTCCGCTGATCGGCGAGCGCTGAGGCGTCCCCGCCCTTTAAATCCTGGCTTTCCGCCATGTCCTTGACCTGCTGTGCATTAAACCGGGGCTCGGCATCCGTTATCACCAGCACTTCATCCAGCCGATCGAGGTGCGCCGCCGGTTTCACAATCACTCGAATGAATCCGTCACGATCCGGATCTGACACCACCTTTTCCACTGTCCCCACCGGCAGACCCCGCGGAAATATCTCATCTCCCCCGGCCGTCAGCACCTTCTCGCCTGGCTTGATGCGATTGTCTGAGAGAATTCCCACGACCTGTGGCTGGCCCTGCGCATTGCCCCGCAGAATGCCGCGAATCCGCGTTTCTTCCAGAATCACGCCGGCCCCGCTCGACTGGTCGTTGATCTCAAGCACCTGCGCCGTGTGCCCGAAGACCTCGCGCACCTTGCCGACGATTCCGTCGGCAGTGATGACCGCCATGTCACGCTTGAGGCCGTTGTCGCGGCCCTTATCGATGGTGAAAACCTGCGACTGGTCAGACCCGCTGGTGCCGATCACCTGCGCCGCCGTCGTCTTATAGAGATACTTCTCCTGGAAACCGAGCATCTCCTGCAGCCGCTGACCTTGGCGCGCATCCTCAAGGAGTGCCGCCTGCTCCAGGCGCAGCCGGTCTACAGTGGCCTGCAGGTCCGCGTTTTCCTGCCGTACGTGGCGAAGCGCGAAATAGTTGTCCCAGATGCTTCCCGCGCCGGTCTTCGACGATTGAACCGCCCGCTCTGGAGGCGAAACCAGAGTGTTCGCCCACAGCCGGATCAACCGCACCCCCGTGCTGTCCTGCGGATCGTAGATGTTCCGCCCCGCCGCATTGCGCCGCACCTGTACCGCCAGCCCAATCACCTGGGCGACCAGCAGAAGCAGCAGGACAAAAAGGTTCCGGTAGCGGGAGAAAAACGATTCCATGAAGGCCAGTTATCAGATTTCAGTTGTCAGTTGTCAAATCGATGATGATGATTTTTACGCTTTGTTGCAGACGTTAAGCGCCAGTCTGACCCGTGGCAATTACTGGTAAGTTCGGGCTAGTAAGACTGAACACTGACAACCGACAACTAGTCGATCTTGATCTTGCGCAACAGCCGGAAGTCCGACAGCATCTTTCCGGTGCCCAGCACTACAGAGGCTAGCGGGTCGTCAGCCACAGAGACCGGCAGACCAGTCTCCTCGCGGATGCGCTTGTCCAGGTTCTTGATCAGCGCGCCGCCGCCCGTCAGCACAATGCCCCGATCGGAGATATCCGCCGAAAGCTCAGGCGGCGTCCGTTCCAGCGCGACGCGAATCGCATTCATGATGACGGCAATGCATTCGCCGAGCGCTTCGCGGATTTCGCTGTCGTCAATGGCAATGGTCTTGGGCACACCCTCGATCAGGTTGCGGCCCTTAATCTCCATCGTGAGCGGCTTGTCCAGCGGAAACGCCGAGCCGATCTCCATCTTGATGTGCTCGGCCGTGCGCTCGCCGATCAGCAGATTGTACTTGCGCTTCAGGTAGTTGGTGATGGCTTCGTCCATCTGGTTGCCGGCCATACGGACCGACCGCGAATAGACGATGCCCGACAGCGAAATGACCGCGATATCCGTGGTCCCGCCGCCGATATCGACCACCATATTTCCCGAGGGCTCTGTAATCGGAAGCCCGGCGCCAATGGCTGCCACCATGGCCTGTTCCACCAGGTAGACCTCGCTTGCCTTGGCACGATAGGCCGAATCTTCGACCGCGCGCTTCTCCACCTGCGTGATCTCAGACGGCACCCCGATCACGATCCGCGGATGCACCAGCATCTTGCGGTTGTGCGCCTTCTGAATGAAGTAGTTCAGCATCTTCTCGGTGACTTTGAAGTCCGCGATGACGCCGTCTTTCATTGGCTTGATAGCCACGATGTTGCCGGGAGTGCGGCCCAACATCTCCTTGGCTTCCTTGCCTACGGCTTCCACTTCGCCGGTATTTTTGTTGATCGCGACGATCGAGGGCTCGTTGACCACGATGCCCTTACCCGCCGCATAGACCAGGGTGTTGGCAGTGCCAAGATCGATCGCCAGGTCGCTCGAAAACATGCTGAAAAGTGAGCGGAAGCCGTGCGAGCGCGAGGGGCGGGAAGGATAGCCGTTTAAAGACATTGAAAGTCGGTTCTACCTCGGGAGTATTGTACGGCAGGCAACAATGCTGACCGCGTAGGCGGGGCCAGGGCAATCGGCCCGCCTGTGCCCTAAAGACTCTGTCTGCTTGCCGTGCCTTCAGAATAGCGCAAATTGGTTACTTGCGGGTGTGCCCAAGGGCATACCACTTTGGTGGCATGGGCCCGATGATGCGAATTCCCGTCTTGATTCTGGCGCCCGCATGTCAGACGATCGTCGCAGCCTGAGTTACAGATGCCGAAATCCGCGCGGTCCAGCCTGGATCGTCACCCAGCCAAAATTGCCAGGGACTTCGCGATCGTCACTTTTCCAAAGCGCTCCAGCACGGCTGCATGGGCGAAACAGTTCTTGCGGGCCTGAGCCGCCAGGTGCGTGGAAACCAAAACAAAGGAAAGAAAACGCGCAGAAGCGCGAGCAGCCGACCGGGGAATTGCATGTCCAAAAGCCTGCTCCGAAACCCAGGAATCTAATGGGGTTCCTCAGTGCGGGTCAGGGGACGCGTCATGTATTCTGGCAGATGGCTCGGCGGTTTCGAGTGTTGAGGTCATCATGAGCTATCGCACTTACCACAATCTGATCGGCGGCGAATGGGTCGCCGCGGCGAACGGCAAGACGTTCAAGAACATCAATCCTGCGGACCACACCGATATCGTCGGCGAGTTTCCCTCCTCCGGCCCGGAGGATGTTGACCAGGCCGTAGCCGCTGCCAAAAAGGCGTTCGCCACCTGGCGCCTCGTCCCCGCTCCCAAGCGCGCCGAAATCCTTTATCGCGCCGGCCAGCTTCTCCGCGAGCGCAAAGAGCAGTTTGCTCATGACATGACCCGCGAAATGGGCAAGGTCCTCGCCGAAACGCGCGGCGATGTGCAGGAGGCCATCGACGAAGCCTTCTACGTGGCAGGCGAAGGCCGTCGCATGTTCGGAAAGACTACCCCGAGCGAATTGCAGAACAAGTTCGCGATGTCCGTGCGCATGCCAATCGGCGTCATCGGGCTGATCACGCCGTGGAACTTCCCCATGGCCATCCCCAGTTGGAAGCTCTTCCCCGCCCTTGTCGCCGGCAACACCTGCGTGATCAAACCTGCGACCGACACGCCGCTTTCCGTCTACAACCTCGTCAACACGCTGGTCGACGCGGGAGTTCCGCCGGGCGTCCTCAATATCGTCTGCGGCGGCGGCGGCTCGGTCGGCAATGCGCTGGTGGAGCACAAGGACGTTCGCGCCATCAGCTTCACCGGATCGAGCGAGGTGGGTTCGCACGTGGCGCAGAGGGCGGCGGCCACTTTCAAGCCAGTGAGCCTGGAGATGGGCGGAAAGAATGCGCAAATTGTTCTGAACGATGCCAACCTCGACCTCGCCCTCGATGGCGCGCTCTGGGGCGCATTCGGCACCACCGGCCAGCGCTGCACAGCCACCAGCCGCGTGCTGTTGCAGAAGGGCATCGCGAGGCAGTTCACCGAGAAGCTGGTGGAGCGCGCCAAAGCCCTGAAGATCGGCAATGGCCTGGACGAATCCATGCAGGTGGGGCCGCAGGTGAATAAGAGCCAGATCGAGACGTCGACTCAATACGTCGAGATCGCAAAGGGCGAAGGCGCGAAGCTGCTGTGCGGAGGTCACGCACTCACAAACGGCGCGTTTGCCAAGGGCACCTTTTTCGAGCCCACCATCTTCGGCGGTGTCACCAAAGATATGCGCATCGCGCGGGAAGAAGTTTTCGGGCCGGTACTCAGCCTCATCGAGTTCGATACGTTCGAAGAAGGGATTGAGATCGCCAACTCCATCGATTACGGCCTCTCGAGCGCGCTCTACACCAAGGACCTGAACCGCGCCTTCGCTGCCATCCGCGATCTGGAGGCGGGAATCACCTACATCAATGCGCCCACCATCGGCGCCGAGGTGCATTTGCCCTTCGGCGGCGTCAAGCACACCGGCAACGGCCACCGCGAAGGCTCGGAAGCGCTGGAGTTCTTCACTACCTGGAAAGCCGTCTACGTCGACTACAGCGACAAGTTGCAGCGGGCGCAAATCGACAACGCCGAGTGACCTAAGGCTCTGAATGACAGACGATGAGGTAAAGAAACGGGCCCAACTTCAAGCAAGCCTTGACCTTGAACTTACCAACAGTCACAGAATCACCCTGAAGCAGGCACTCGTTCTGCCTCAGCAGATCAAAGTGATCGAACGGTCCGTTCGAAATGGAAAATTCAAGGAGCAGCGAATAGACCTCTGGCTGGTCGGGCAGGAAGATTCGTCCGATGGCTACAAGGTCATCATGCGCGACGATGGATTGCAGTTTGGTCTGGCGTCCAAGGGCTTTCCTTCTGATCCATTCCTCATTCTGACTGCCTGGTACGGCAACCTGAAATCGACATTTCTGTCGATGTAAAAGGACCGCGCTACAATTCTGCCATGAGCCCCGAAGCCTGGAAAATCCTCGATGATGTGGATTCGATGATGGATTGATTGGCGGCTTTCAAGAATTTGAGGACAAATTACGTGAGTCGGATCTTTTCTTTCCTTGCGGGTTCAGCGTTTGTTGTAGCGAGTTTTACCCAGGCCGGTGCGCAGCAGCAGCCCACCACGCCGCAAAGCACGACGCCCGCCGCGCCCGCGCGGCAGGCGCCCACCAAGCCAGAAACACCGGCGCCCGCACCGGCGACATCCGTTCCGCAGACCTCGGCTTCGGGGCATCCGGCGAATGCCTACTGGACGGCACACGACAAGCAGTTGCTGAACGATTTTGGCTGGCTGGCGCGGTTCCACGATGCCGATGAGAAGCTTGGGCCTCCTGCGCCGGGCGAAAGCCGCGTTGTGTTCATGGGCGATTCGATCACGGAAGGATGGCACCTGGAACAATCGTTCCCCGGCAAGCCGTACATCAATCGCGGCATCAGCGGCCAGACCTCGCCGCAGATGCTGGTGCGTTTCCGGCAGGACGTGATCGACCTGCACCCGTCGGTGGTGGTGATTCTTGCGGGGACCAACGACATTGCCGGCAATACCGGGCCCATGACCGTGGAGCAGACGGAGGAAAACATCGAGTCCATGGCCGACCTGGCCACGGCCAATCAAATCAAGGTCGTGCTTTGCTCGATTACGCCGTCCTATGACTTTCCGTGGAGCCCGGGCCTGGAACCGGCGCCGAAGATCGACCGCGTGAACGGCTGGATGAAGGAATACGCGGCATCAAAGAATTACATTTACGTGGATTACCATTCCGCTATGAAAGACCAGCGCGACGGGCTGCCGGCGAACCTGAGCAAGGATGGGGTGCATCCCACCCCGGCCGGGTACGCGATTATGGCGCCGCTGGTAGAGACGGCGATCGAGAAGGCGCTGGCGGAGTAAAGCAGGCAACAAGCATAAGGGAACAGGGATGAGGATCTTGCCCTCGGAGTCCTGCCAAGTCCAGCGCTGAACGAGCATGCGCATTCTATTCTGCACATCGTAGCGTGCGCATCTCTTCCCTGCGGGTGGGCGCAGGGAGGCGTGAACGGCGCCCCAGATTACTTCGCCGTGGGCGAGGTTGGTGTTGCCGCGGGTGCCGCGGGAGCCGCAGGCTGGGAAGCGGGCTCCGCAGCCGGTTGCGCCGCAGGAGCGTTCTTTCCGAGGCTCCGGATGTACTTCACCAGCCCGCGAATCTCATCGTCCTTGGCGCGCGAGGCGTCCTCGGGCGGCATCTTGTCCTTCCCGCTGCGGATGATCTTGTACAGCTCGTCATCGGTCTTGCCGGAGAGCGTGGCGGAGCTGGACCAGTCGTCGAGGACGAGATTCATGCTGGTGGCCAGATCGGTCTTGCCGTTGCCTGTGTCGCCGTGGCACATGGCGCAATCGAACTTGTAGATCTGCTTGACCTCTGGCCGAGGCGGTTCCACGTTGATGGTTTTCGGAGTGGCCGGTTCTTCGGCCGCGGGTGCGGTTTTGTGCGAAGGCTTCTGGGCGCTTGCAACGGACACGAACGCCAACAGGATAACGGCGGGTGAGAGGAGCAGAGGTTTCAGCATGGTGGTCTCTCCTCAGTTGCCGGTGTCGGAGGAAGCGGCATCGGTAGCTGATTTTTCGATTGCGGCATCATTATAGGCCAGAATCCGCAGATTGCTACGTGATGTGGGGAATTGCGATCCGTTTCCGTTCCCGGTACAATAGGAAGACTGCAGGAAAGGTAGTTTTCACAAAGAGATGCCCAAGGAAAAGATTCATCCCAACTATGCGCCGGTGCGGGTACTCTGCGCCTGCGGAAGCACGTTCGAGACACGTTCGACCCACAAGGGCGACATTCACGTGGAAATTTGCTCGGTTTGCCATCCATTCTTCACAGGCAAGCAGCGGCTGGTCGACACGGCCGGCCGGGTGGAGCGGTTCCGTCGCAAGTATGCCAAGGCGGAGACGAAGTAATCCGCGCCGCATCAGCGATTTGGCTTTAAAAAGGCCTCCGCCGCGGCGGAGGCCTTAGCGTGTTTGGGGAAGGCGGTTCACAGTTCTTAGTTCGTAGTTCACAGGGAATGCAAGGACGCAGGCGCCGCCAACTGTGAACTGGGAACTGCGAACTAAGAACATGACGTTATGGCCGGTAAGGGATTCACGGTGAAGAAGCACTGGGACAATCCGGTGGAGCACGAGATGCCCGCGAATGCGTGCGTCCCGGCGGAGATGCGCATCGGGAAGGTGCTGGTGGCGCCTGCCACGGTGCTTGCGCCGATGGCCGGGGTGACGGATACGGTATTCCGCCGGTTTATACGGCATGCCAGTTTGTTCTCGACAGGGATAGAGGGACAAAGGGACCAACGGACAACGGATGCGGGTACCCCAGGTCTCCCGACTGCCCGAGAGGATGCGGAGACCGGCGTTAACGCTGAGGTCACGAACCTGCAGTCCGGCTGCGGGCTGCTGATGACGGAGTTCACGTCGGCGGACGGCTTGTCGCGCATGAGGGAATCGAAGCGCAAGCGCTATCTCACGTTCTACGACGACGAGCATCCCATCGGGGCACAGCTCTTCGGGTCGAACGCCGAGACGCTGGGGGAAGCGGCGCGAATCGTCCAGGACACCGGGTTCGACACCGTCGACCTGAACCTGGGCTGCCCGGCCAAGCGCGTGGTGGGCTGCAATGGCGGATCGGGCCTGCTCCGCGACCTGCCGAAGATCGGTGAGATCTTCCGCACCGTACGCAAGGCGGTCACGATTCCCTTCACGGTGAAGTATCGCCTGGGCTGGAACGACGCCAACATCATCTGCGTGGAACTGGCGCGCATGGCGGAGAGCGAAGGGCTCGATGCGCTGGCGCTGCATGCCCGAACCCGCGAGCAGGCTTATACGGGGCAGGCGAGGTGGGAGTGGATTGCCGCGATTCAACAGGCGGTTTCGATTCCGGTGATTGGGAACGGGGACATCCGCACGCCGGAGGACGCTGCTGCCATGATCGCGAAGACCGGCTGCGACGCGGTGATGATTGGGCGGGCGGCACCGGCTAACCCTTGGATCTTCAGGCAGATTGCCCAGTACACCGCCACGGGCCGATACGATCAGCCAACGGTAGAAGACCGCTACCGCATGATTCGGGCGTACTTCCAAATGCTGCTGGACGAGTCGGAAGCCTCGGCCGGGGACAGGAATGCGGTGGTTCGGGAAGTGGCGGGGAAGATGAAGCAATTCGCATCCTGGTTCACGCATGGCGTGCCCGGTGGCGCGAAGCTGCGCGCCCAGATATATCAGGCGAAGACCGGGGCAGCGGTCCTGGAGCAGGTGGATGCGTTCTTTACTTCGCATGCGGGGGATGGGAGCGAGCCTGAATCGGACTGCGATGCGGCCGCCGGGCTCACGGATGCGGCTGAGCTCGTGTGCGACTGAGGGCGGCGCGCACAGCGAGACTCAGGGGCATTCGGGGTCATGAACACCAGAT
>Ga0134128_10007612_pt1 | contig 13086 bp, 14 predicted proteins | sample KB31754_FD_96462 | JGI IMG/M metagenome (GOLD analysis project Ga0134128, IMG submission 96462) | Terrestrial soil microbial communities with excess Nitrogen fertilizer from Kellogg Biological Station, Michigan, USA - KB3-175-4 | ecosystem: Environmental > Terrestrial > Soil > Unclassified ... | reverse complement strand
AACGCAGGGTTGAGGGCGTTGACGGGCGGGCGCGCGAGGTGGAATTCCCGGATGCCGTGATCGTGTTCGATGACGTCGAGCATGGATGCTCCGTTTTGTTCGTCATTCCGGCGCAAGCCGGAACCCATTTTTTTGCCCACTACCACAAGATCAAAATGGATCCCGGCTTGCGCCGGGATGACGCCGGATGAGATTCTGTCCCGAGTCCCGAGTCCCGAGTCCCGAGTCCCGAGTCCCGATCTTCACAAATCCTGTGCGGTCCAGTTGTAACGCACGCTGTAGGTGAGCGTGGCGTCGCCATGCGCTGGCACCGGCACCTTGAATTCCAGCAACTGGGGCGTCTGCTTCGACGGCTTGATATTGGACGATGCCAGGCTCCACTCGCGCCACCGGTTGGGGTGCTCGCGCACTGTCACCGTGCGCGCGGCGTCGCCGCCGTTCGTGAGCGAGACCTTGTAGGCCTCCGTCATCGCGTGAGCCTTGGCATCGACGTGGAATTCGGTGCGCTCGCGGGTGGCGCGCAGGTCGAAACTCTCGCCGAGCTGCACCGACACACGTTGTTCCTTCGGCGTGTCGGCGACGCTCCCTTCGCCCAACAACGTGGGCGCGCCATCGCGATCCGCGGTCCAAGCGCGCAGCGTGCCGGCGGGCAGGGCGTCGGGTGCCGTGAACGCCAGCGTGCTCGCGATCGGGCGGTCCTGGTAGTCCTGCGCGCCGTAGTCGTTGGTGTTCGGCTTCGGTGGAAAATACGCGTTGCCGTTGTCGATGACGTACTCGCGTGCGCAAGACAGCGCCTGCGCCGGGTACAGCGGCGTCAGCGTGACCGTGCCGTCGGGCAGATTGACCGCGCCGGCGAGGGCGAAGCTGCGGTAATCGCCGAGCGACGCCTGCACGGGCATCGCCGCCTCGGCGGCCATCGGTGCGGGCGCCTTGGCCATGCTGTACATGCGCACGCCGCGGTTGCCGAGATTGGGTTGCCCTGCGACGAGCTGGATGTCCGCACGGTCGTAATCGCGCCCGCTGCGGTTGGCGATGCTGGCCTGCGGCTTGAATTGCATGCGGCACGCGCTGCCGCCTTCCAGGGTTGCCGTGTAGGCCGCGCGCCAGCCGAGTCCCGACGTGGTGTAGGTCAACAACGCATCGCGATCGCCACCGGATTTCGTACTGACATCCAGCCACAGGCTGCTGCCACCGGACACGGAATCGGCGGGCAGCGTCACGGATTGATATTGGTGGATGAGATGCACCTTGCCGTCGGAGCTGCGAATCAGTACGCCGTTGTCCGAAGCACCGAGCAGTTCGCCGCTGAATCCGCCGCCGCCGGTCGCGACGGGAAGGGCGCCGGTTTGCACGCTGACCTGGCTGCCGATCGCGCCGTCCAGGGCGCCGTTCGTGCTGGCGTTGGCCAGCACCACGCGCTGGCCGAGCACGGCCACGGTTGAACCCGAACCGAAACCCACCGCGACGGCTTCGGGGTCGAGTGTCGCAGGCAGGCCGCCGATGCGGATTTCATGGTTCCCGGCGGCGACGCTGAGCGCGCGCTGTTCGTGCACCAGCGCGTGTCCTGCATCCAGCGTGCCCTGGGAGTTTCCGGAAAACAGCGTGTCGTTGTCGGAGGAATAAATCGTCAGGCGGGTAGTGCCGGTGGCGAATGCAGCGGGCGTGGCAAGCAGTGCGGCGATGGCCGCACACAGCAATCGGCGTGGCATGGGCGTCTCCCTGTTGTCGATGCCTCCCGATGATAAACGCAACGCCTGAACGAGGCGTCAGACCAGGACGCATCCGGATCAATATTGTTGTGCGTCCTGCAGCAGCGCCGCGACTTCATCGCGGTCGCGCGCGTGCAACAGCTTCGGTGCCAATGCACGCAGTGCCTTTCGTTCGCAGCGCGACAACGCGTCGCGCTGGGCGAGGATGCTGTCGGGCAGCATGCTGAAATCCTCCAGGCCGAGGGCGATCAGCACGCAGGCGAAGGCCGGGTCGCCCGCCATTTCGCCGCACAGGCAAACGGGCTTGCGGGCCATGCGCGCGCGGCCGATCACGTGCGCCAGCATGCGCAGCACGGCCGGATGCGATGGCTGGTAAAGCTTGCCGAGCTGGTCGTTGTTGCGGTCGGCGGCCAGCACGTACTGGGTGAGATCGTTGCTGCCGATGGCGAGGAAATCCGCGACCTGCAGCAACGCGCGCACATTGAGCGCCGCGGCCGGCACCTCGACCATCGCGCCCAGTTCGAACTGGTCGGGGATCTCGTGGCCGGCGGTGCGCAGGTCGCGCGCGCATTCCTGCAGCAAATGCCGCACTTCGACCAGTTCCCCGGCTTCGGTGATCATGGGCACCAGGATGCGCAGCGGGCCGTAGCAGCCGGCGCGCAGGATCGCACGCAGTTGCGTCACGAACACATCCGGCTGGCGCAACGACAGGCGCACGCCGCGCACGCCGAGTGCGGGATTGGGCTCCGCGGCCATCACCAAACCGGCCGCATCGGCCTTGTCGGCGCCGAGGTCCAGGGTGCGGATGGTGACCGGCAGGCCGCCGGCGCCCAACATCGCATCGCGATACGCGTGGAACTGTTCTTCCTCGCTGGGCAATCCAGCGTGGGCGAGGAACAGGAATTCGGTGCGATACAAGCCGATGCCGGCGGCGCCCAGGTTGCGCGCGCGTTCGATGTCCTCGGGCCGTTCGGCGTTGGCGTACAGGCGCAGCTTGTGGCCATCGCGGGTACGCGTTTCGGCGCCCGCGAGCTGCGCCAGCCGTTGCCCTTCGCGCAGGCTTTCGCGTTGCCAGTTGCGATAACGGGCGAGGTCCTGCGCCGTGGGGTGCACGATGGCTTCGCCGCGCACGCCATCGACCAGCACCAGATCGCCATCGCGCAGGTCTTCGAGCACTCCATCGGTGTTGACCAGCATCGGCAGGTGCAGGCTGCGCGCAAGGATGGCGCTGTGCGAGTACTGGCTGCCGGACCCGGCCACCACCGCGAGGATGCCGTGGCTGGCCATGTGCGCAAGTTCGCCGGGCGCGATGCTTTCGGTCACGAGGATTTCGCCGACGCGCGTCGCGAGTTTCTTTTCCTCGCTGCTGGCCTGGCGCGCCAAGGCGCTTTGCACGCGCGCGATGACGTGGTCGACGTCTTCGCCGCGACTGCGCAGGTACGGGTCGTCCATGTTGTCGAACACCGCGACCAGCCGGTCGCGTTGCGCCTTGAGCGCGGCGGCGGCGCGGTAATGGCCCTTGCGGATCATCGCGCGCAGGCCTTCGATCAGCTCCGGATCGTCGAGCAACTGCGCGTGCGCGTCGATGAATTCGCCGACCTCGCGCGCCAGCGCGCCGTGCAATTTGCGGCGCAGTTCGGCCATGTCCTCTCGGGCGACGGCGAAGGCGTGCTCAAGGCGCGCGACTTCGCTTTCGGTGTCGGAATCGGGCAGTGGCGTATTGTCGATGCTGAAGCGCGCGGGCTGCTCCAGGCGCACGCGTCCCAGCGCCATGCCGGGCGCGGCGGCGTGGCCGGGAAAGGCGCGCCTCATGCGCCCTCGTCGAACTTGCGGTCGAACAACGCCGCGACGGCGTCCAGCGCCTCTGTTTCGTCCGGACCTTCCGCGCGCAGCGTCAACGGCGTACCGATGCCGGCCGCCAGCATCATCACGCCCATGATGCTTTGCGCGTTGACGGCGCGCCCGCCACTGACCAGCCAGACCGTGGCCTTGAACCCCTGGGCCAGTTGCACCAGCTTGGCCGAGGCGCGTGCATGCAGACCGAGCTTGTTGCTGACCACGATTTCCTTTTCGACCATCGGGACGTTCCGGAGGGCGGCATTCCGTTACGTTAGCAAAACCCGGGATCGGAGATTGAGGATTCGGAACAGCATGTAGCCCGGATGGAGCGCAGCGGAATCCGGGATGACCTTGTGATTCCCCGGATTGCGCCGCTGCGCGGCTTCATCCGGACTACTCACTTGCCGAGTCGCGACTCTCTCTCGTCACATCTTGTCGATGCAGATGCCGCCGCGTCCGCCGCTGGCCGCGACTTCTGCCAGTTCATCGAGCGGCTTGTCGGGATAATTGAGCACACGCAGCAGCATCGGCAGGTTCAGACCCGATACGCAACGCGCACGCACGCCCAGGCTCGCGAGCTTGTTGGCGATGTTGCATGGCGTGGAGCCGTACAGGTCGGACAGCACCAGTACGCCGCCGCCACGATCGAGTGCACGCGCGGCGCGTGCCGCGGCCGGCAGTACCGCGGACGGGTCGTCATTGGCGCCCACTTCCAGGCTGTCGAGCTGGCACGGCAGGCGCGGCATCACGTGCTTGGCGGCCGTGATCAACGCATTGCCGATCTCTTCATGCGTCAGCAGCAGGATGCCCGCCGCGGGAGCGGGGTCGGTATGTTGGAGTGCGGTAGCCGTGGTCATGGCGATGTGGGCGAAGGGATAGCCCCAACCCTGCAAGATTCGGTCCAGAAGCGGGTGGGGTTATTCCAGTTCGCGGTGGAAAGTGAGTACCTGTTCACGGCTTGCGCGGTAGTGCTCGGCGAGGCGCTCGGCAAGATAAACCGAGCGGTGCCTGCCGCCGGTACAACCGATTGCGACGGTCAGGTAACCCTTGTCCTCGCTCTCGAATCGCGGGAGCCATGCATCCAGGAAACGCCGGATGTCAGCCATGTATTGTACTACGAGACCCTGTCCGTCGAGGAACTCGCGGACGGGGGCGTCTTTCCCCGAAAACGGGCGCAAACGCGGGTCCCAATGCGGGTTGGGCAGGCAGCGCGCGTCGAACACGAAATCGCAGTCGGGCGGCAGGCCGCGGCCGTAGGCGAAAGATTCGAACATCAGCGTGAGGCCGCCGGAGGTTGCGCCGAAATCCGTGGCGATGCGGCGCCGCAACTGGTGCACATTGCTGTCGCTGGTGTCGATCGAACGGTTGGCAACGGCGAGCAGTGGCCGCAGGCGGCGGCGTTCTTCGGCGATCGCGTCGACCAGCGAGCGGCCGCTTTCCGAAAGCGGGTGGCGGCGGCGGCTGCTGGCGTAGCGTTTCAGCAATACGTCGTCGCTGGATTCCAGGAACACCAGTTCGGCGTTCGCGCCGGCCTCGGCGAGCCGCGATAGCGCTTCGGGAAGGCGTTCCAGATCGCCGCGGTTGCGTACATCCACGCCCACCGCAAGTCCGCTCGCCGCTTCGCGGCCGCCGTCGATCAGCGCCCGGTACAGCGAGGGCAGCAGGGCGGTCGGCAGGTTGTCGACGCAGTAAAAGCCGAGATCCTCGAACGCGCGCAGGGCCACGGTCTTGCCGGCGCCCGAAAGGCCGCTCAACACCACCACGCGGATTCCGTCTTTGGATGTGTCGTCAGTGGCCATGGCGTATCACCCCGGTTGGCGTTGCAGGCGCGCGGCCTGCCGGTCCATGAAGATGCGGGCCTGATCGATGCCCTGGGATTTCAGCATGTGGCTGCGCACGGCGGCCTCGACCAGCACCGCGAGGTTGCGGCCGGGCGCGACCGGAATCGTGATCCGCGGGATCTTGGCGTCCATGACCTCCTGCACGCCGATGTCGCCCGTCAGGCGCACCATCGCGTCCTCGGGTTCGTTGCCGGCCGGGCGCAAATGCACGATCAGGCGCAGGTACTTGGATCGCTTCACGGCGGTGTGGCCGAACATCTCGCGCACGTTCAACACGCCGAGGCCGCGCACTTCCAGCAGGTCGCGCAGGATTTCGGGGCAGGCGCCATCCAGCACGTCGGGCGCGATCAGCGTGAATTCGGGCGCGTCGTCGGCAACCAGCCGGTGCCCGCGGGTAATCAGTTCCAGCGCCAGCTCGCTCTTGCCGCTGCCGGGCGTGCCGGTGATCAGCACGCCGATCGAGTGCACCTCCATGAACACGCCATGCAGCGTGATCTGCGGCGCGAGCGTACGGGCAAGCTTGTATTGCAGATACGTCAGCAGGTCGTGCCCGCGGCGCGCACTGACCCACAGGGGCGTGTTGGTTTCTTCGGCGGCCTCGCGCAGGTCGGCGGGCACCGCCTGGTCCTTGGTGATGATCAGCGCGACCGGTTGCTGGCCGAAAATCTTCTGCACCGTTTCCCAGCGTTGCCGCGAATCGAGGCCGTCGAGGTAATTCAATTCCTCGCCGCCGACGATCTGCAGCTTGTTGGGGTAGATGATGTTGAGGTAGCCGATCTCGGACGGACGCCGCTGGCCCGCGCCGCCGGCCTGCAGTGCACGTCCCGCACCGGACTGGCCCGCGACCCAGCGCAGGGCCATGCGTTCCTTGATGTCCTCGAACAGTTCGCGCGCGCTGAGTCGGTTCACATCCGTCCCCGCCCGCGGAAGCGCGGGCGGGAACATTGTGCCAGTGTTGTTGTGCGACTGCTCTTGAAGGGGCAATTGCAGATTTCGGGCGGAGCGGCTTTTGGTGAAAAGTCAGGGCAGGGATGCCCAAGGTGATGTATGTGAACCCTCGATCCTGACGATTTCGATAATTTTCACCGGAACAGCGATCATGGACGATCGCACAGCGACGATCGCAAAGCTCCGTGAAAAGTCAGGGCAGGGATGCCCCGAGGTGATGTATGTGAACCCTCGACTCCGACGATTCTCACGACCTTCATCGGAGCAGCGTTCAAGGACGAACGCACAAATCAAGCCATGTTGCGGATATCGTCGCGATCGTGCGTGGCCTTCTTGTCCTTGTGCTTGCGCACCTGCGCGTCGAGCTTGTCGAACAACGCGTCGATCGCGGCGTACATGTCCTGGTCCACGGCATCCGCGTGCAGCACCGTGCCGGCGGCGGCAAGCGTGCCCTCGGCACGGTTGGCCAGACGATTCTTCTCCACTTCCAGCACCACGTTGAGCGAAGTCAGGTTGTCGAAGCGACGCACCAGCCGTTCGCGGCGGGCATCGACGTAATCGCGCAGGGCCGGGGTGATTTCGATCTGGTGACCGCTGACCTGTGTTTGCATGATTGACTCCTGTGCAGCGTGGTGGAAGTGCGGGGTTTTCGCCCGAACCCGGTGCCTGTCGGCACCCGTTTTTGAAGAATCGTCTGTGCTTGTTCCTTGTGATCGTGGCCGGGATGGAAAGTTGCACGCTTTCACGACAAGTCCGGCATGGATGCCGGATTTCGCTTTTGCGGTCAGGGATGACCACTGAAACACAGCGTGCCAAAGGGGGCGTGAACTTTCCGTTTCGGGTCCGTTCGCGTCGACGGACGTTGCGTCAGCGCGCGCGCAGTCGTTCGCTGGAACTCGGGATGCGCATCTGCTCGCGATATTTCGCGACGGTGCGGCGCGCCACCTGAATGCCGCGCCGGTTGAGTTCCGCCGTCAGGGTCTGGTCGGAAAGCGGCCGGGCGGCGTCTTCTTCGTCCACCAGCTTGCGGATCATCGCCTGGATCGCGGTCGCCGACGCGGTGCCGCCATCCTCGGTGGCGACGCTGCTGGAGAAAAAATGCTTGAATTCGAACGTGCCGCGCGGCGTGTGCAGGTATTTGCGCGTGGTGACGCGCGAGATGGTGGATTCGTGCATGCCGAGTTCCTCGGCAAGTTCGCGCATCACCAGCGGTTTCATGGCCTCCGGGCCGTAGTCCAGGAACGCGCTTTGCGTGCGCACGATGGCCGTGGCCACCTTGAGCAGCGTGTCGGCGCGCGCTTCCAGGCTTTTCATCAGCCAGCGGGCTTCCTGCAACTGTCCGCGCATCCACATTGCATCACTGCGCTGCGCGCGCGCGATCAGCCCGCAGTAATGCTGGTTGATCGCCAGCCGCGGTTGGCAGTCGGGTGACAGCGACACGCGCCAGCGTCCACCCACTTTCATCGCGTAAGCGTCGGGCGTGATGTATTCGGTCTGCGCGGGTTCGAAGCGGGAGCCGGGCCGCGGATCGAGCGTACGCACCAGCGTGATCGCCGCGATGACCTCTTCCTCGGGGGCAGCGAAGCGGCTCGCGAGTTTGGCAACGTCACGCCGCGCCAGCAGGTCGAGGTCTCTCGCAACGATGGCGCGGGCAAGCTCGCGTCCCTTGGTCGCGGGTGCCAGTTGTTCGATCTGGGCGTCGAGGCAATCGCCGAGATCCAGGCTGGCGACGCCGACCGGTTCGAAATGCTGGACGCGCTTGCGCAGCGCTTCGGCTTCGTCGCGCGAGACGGCGGGACTGAGTGTCTGCAGCGCGGCCAGCACGGGTTCCAGTCCTTCGCGCAGATAGCCGTCATCGTCGAGTGCGTCGATGATCGCGGCGGCGATGTTGGCCTCGCGCGCCGTGAAGCCGCTCAGGTTGGCCTGCCACTGCAGGTAGTCGCGCAGGCCTTCGGGTGCGGCGTCCTGCGGATCAAGCGCGTCATCGTCATCGAATCCGCGGCTCGACTGCGCCCATTCCATGACCTGAGGCGAGTTTTCATCCCAATATTCGCTGTCGTCGACGGCTTCCGCGGATGCGCTTTCGGCGGGGCTGTCGGCGTTGTCGGGATCCGGAGCGTCGGCGGCCGCGTCTTCTTCCGTCCCTTCGCCGTCCAGTTCGATCAGTGGATTGGCTTCGGCCAGCTCACGCAATTCGATCTGCAATTCGATTTGCGACAACTGCAACAGCCGGATCGCCTGCTGCAATTGCGGCGTCAGGGACAACTGTTGCGACTGGCGAAGCTGGATGCCGGGTTTCATGGCGACGTTGTTGGGCAGTCGCCAGCATCGTATACCACGGTTACCCGTGTGGATAGTGCTTGGGCACGGTTTATGCTTGCGGCGCGGTGGGTCTGTCGCTACATCCTGAACTCGTGCCCCAGGTAAACCTCGCGCACCTGCTTGTGTGCCAGGATTTCGGCGGGCGTTCCGCGCGCCAGTACCTTGCCTTCGTTGAGGATGTACGCATGCTCGCAGATGCCGAGCGCCTCGCGCACGTTGTGATCGGTGACCAGCACGCCGATGCCGCGGTCGCGCAGGTGCCGCACGATGCGCTGGATTTCGCCTACCGAGATCGGATCGACGCCGGCGAAGGGCTCATCCAGCAGCATGAAGCGCGGGTTGGCCGCCAAGGCGCGCGCGATTTCCACGCGCCGGCGCTCGCCGCCGGAAAGGCTGATGCCCTTCTGCGTGGCAATGTGCATGATCTTCAGTTCGTCGAGCAGGGAATCCAGTTCATGCTGGCGGGCACCGGCGGCGAGGTCGGTGCGCAGTTCGAGCACGGCCATGATGTTGTCGGCAACCGACAAGCGCCGGAACACCGAGGCTTCCTGCGGCAGATAGCCCAGCCCCAGGCGCGCGCGCTGGTGCATCGGAAGTCCGGTGATGTCCTCGCCGTCAAGCGTGATGCGGCCCCCGTCGGGTTCGATCAGGCCGACCACCATGTAGAAGCACGTCGTCTTGCCGGCCCCGTTGGGGCCGAGCAGGCCAACGACCTCGCCCTGGCGGATTTCGAAACCGAAATCCTGCACGACCTGGCGCGAGCGGAAACTTTTTTGCAGCCCCTGCGCGGACAACATGGATCAGTGAGTTCCGGAAGTCGAAGCGGAAGCGGGTGCCGCCGTCGAGGCCGGCGCGGGTGCCGGGGAAGCGGGTGTGGAAGCACTCGCAGGCACCGAAGCGGCTGTACTTGCCCCCGCGGGCTTGACGGCCGCGGGCTTGCTGCGTGGCTGCAGGGTGATGTGGACGCGGCCGCCGCTCGCGGGTGTGCCCTGGATTTCGCCGGTGTCCGTGTTGTAGACAAGCTGGTTGCCGTGGAATTCACCGCGGCCCTGCTGCACCACGCTGGCGCTGCCGGTGAGGATCACGGTGTTCTCGGAAACCTTGTAGTCGATGGTCTGCGCTTGCCCGTGCACCAGCGTGCCGCTGTCCTGGGTTTGCTGGAAATGCGCCGGATTTCCGGTCAGCACCACGCGCTGCCATTGGCTGGTGTCGTCGGGATCGGTGTAGCCGGTGGCCTGGGCGCCATCCGCGTGGAACGTGCCCTGGTCCATCGTCACGCTGCCGGTGAAGACGATCTTGCCGCTGTCCTGGCTGCCGGCGAAGGAACTCGCATTGATGTTGATCGGCTGGTTCTTGTCCGATTGCTTCGCCTGCGCCATGCCGCACGCGCAGAGCGCCGCGACGATCAGGGCCAGCCATTCAATGCGGATGCGAGTGCGGTGCGAGGATGCCGTGGACATCGGAGAGCAGCTCCAGTGAGCGGGTATCGAAGTCGGCCTTCATGCCGACGCCGCGCAGTATAGAGCCGGGCTCCTGAATTACGCTCGGAGCGGCGGTGGCCATGCGCTTGTCCTGCGTCCAGACGGTGGCGTCGGCGGTGTGGATCTCGGCTTCGGAGATTTTCGCCGTGGGCGGACGGCGCATGTCCACCTTGCCGATCAGCTTGACGGTGTTGTTGTCGGAACTGATCCACGCGTACTGCGAGGTGCCGTCCCAGGTGGAGCCGTCGTTGGCAACGAAGAAATATTTCGGCGCATTGACGTACAGCGAATCGTTGCCTTCGCGGCGCGCGAGGTGCGGTGCGGTCATGGTGAAGGCGAGCTTGCCGTCCTGCGCAAAGGCGTGCAGGGTGAAGTTGTCCAGCTCGTAGCTGGAACGCGGTGGCCCGACGATCGCGACGGGCTTCGGCGGCGGCCGCAGCCACATCACCAGCAGTTGGGTGATTCCGGCGGCGATCGCGAGCGCGATCACCCAGAACAGCGTGCGGCGATCCCTCATGCCGGCTCTTTTCCACGCCCGATTGCCACCAGGACGAAATCGCACACCTCGCGCGCGGCACCCTGGCCACCGTTGGCGCGGGTATGCCAATGCGTGGCGTCCAGCACTTCCGGACGTGCATCGGCGACCGCGACCGCAAACCCGCACATGGACATGGGCGCGAGGTCGGGCAGGTCGTCCCCGACGTAGCAGGCTTGTTCCGGGGCCAGCCCCGAGGCGCGCAGGAGATCCTGCAGGCAGGCCCGCTTGTCGTCCGTGCCCTGGTAGACGTGATCGATGCCGAGCTGTTCCGCGCGCAGCTCGACCGCGTGGCTGATGCGCGAACTGATCAGCGCGACTTCGATGCCGTGCTCGCGCAGCCGCTTGATGCCCAGGCCGTCATGGACGTGGAACGCCTTGATCTCGCGGCCGTCCTCGGTCATCCACAGGCGGCCATCCGTGAGCGTGCCATCCACGTCGAACGCGACGAGTCTGATTTTCGCTGCGCGGGACAGAAGGTCGGCGGGGATGTCGGATTGAGCGGCCATGGCGTTGGGTGAGTGTGACACGCGAAGAATAACAAGCTTCCTCATTCCGGACGCCGCGCCAGCGGCGATCCGACTGCGTTTGCAGGATTGCAAACGCGAACGCCGAAGGCGGCCCGCAGGGCGAGCGCCAAGGATGGCGCGAGTCAACCCATTTTGGCTGCGGAAGAAACAGGGAAATCAAAAGGGATTCCGGGTTCCGCATCCGATGAAGCCGGATGCGGAACCCGGAATGACGACGGGTTTTTATGCTTCCGGGTCCCGAGCCCCGCTTCTCAGACCACGCGCGCGCGCAAAAGATCATGGATGTTCAACGCGCCCACCACGTGGTGCTCGGCATCCACTACCAGCAGCGCGTGGATCTTGTACGTTTCCATCAATTGTGCGGCTTCGGCGGCCAGCTTGTCCGGGCCGATCACCTTGGGGTGGCGGCTCATCGCGTGGCTGACCGAGGTGGCGCGCATGTCGACGGCATGGTCGTCGAGGCTGCGGCGCAAGTCGCCGTCGGTGAATACACCTTGCAGGACGCCCGCGGCATCGACGATCGCCGTCATGCCAAGGCCCTTGCGCGACATTTCCATCAGCGCCTCGGTGAGCGTGGCGTCCGTCCGCACCGACGGAATCGCGGCGCCGGTGTGCATCACGTCGGAAATCTTCAACAGGCGGCGGCCCAACGCACCGGCCGGATGCGAGCGCGCGAAATCGTCGGCGGTGAAACCGCGTGCTTCCAGCAGCGCGATCGCCAGCGCATCGCCCAGCACCAGCGCGGCGGTGGTGCTGGCGGTGGGCGCAAGACCCAGCGGGCAGGCTTCGTTCGAGACGCTGGCGTCGAGGTGCGCATCGGCGTCGCGCGCGAGCGTGGATCTCGGATTGCCGGTCATCGCGATCAGCGCGTTGCCCTGGCGCTTGAGGAAAGGCAGGATCGTGAGCACTTCCTCGGTTTCGCCCGAATTGGACAGCAGCAGCACCACGTCATCCGGCGTGATCATGCCGATGTCGCCGTGGCTCGCTTCGCCGGGATGCACGAAGAATGACGGCGTTCCCGTGGAAGCGAGGGTGGCCGCGGTCTTGCGCGCGATGTGGCCGGACTTGCCCATGCCGGATACGACGACGCGTCCGGGGCAGGCGAGGATCAACTGGCAGGCTTTGCTGAAATCGCCATCGATGCGTTGCGCGAGCTCTTCGATGCCGCGGGCTTCGATGCCGATGACCTTGCGGGCGCTGGCCACCAACGCGGCACGATCGTGGCCGGGCAGCGTTGCGTCGGAAGGTTGAGCGGTGCGCGCGTTCATGGTTGCGTACTCCTGTACACGCGATTTCCAGTAACATCGCCGATCGCCATTCTACAGGCCACGGGCCGAGCTTTCGCGCCTTCCCGCGTGTGCGAGCGGTCACGTTGCGGTCCTTTCGTTAGAGAACGGTTCATGCAATCCCAAGAGTTGAAATCCCTGCTGCAGGCGGCTTTCCCGGGCGCCCGCATCGACGTGGCCAGCCCCGATGACGTGCATTTCCAGGCGGTCGTCGAAAGCGACAGCTTCGCCGGCAAGCCCACGCTGGCGCGCCACCGCATGGTGTACGCCGCGTTGGGCGAACGCATGGGCGGCGAGGTGCACGCGCTGTCACTGCGCACCTTGACGCCATCCGAAGCAGGGAACGCCTGATGGCGCGGATCGTGATTTCGGGCGGAAAGCCGCTCAACGGCGACGTGTGGATTTCCGGCGCCAAGAATGCGGTGCTGCCGATCCTCGCGGCCTGCCTGCTCGCGGACGAACCCGTGACCATCGGCAACGTGCCGCACCTGCACGACGTCACCACCACCATGGAACTGCTGGGCCAGATGGGCGCCGAACTGGCGGTGGACGAACACATGCGCATCCGCATCGATCCGCGTCCGACCAACCGTTT
>Ga0134128_10007610_pt1 | contig 13087 bp, 10 predicted proteins | sample KB31754_FD_96462 | JGI IMG/M metagenome (GOLD analysis project Ga0134128, IMG submission 96462) | Terrestrial soil microbial communities with excess Nitrogen fertilizer from Kellogg Biological Station, Michigan, USA - KB3-175-4 | ecosystem: Environmental > Terrestrial > Soil > Unclassified ... | reverse complement strand
AGTTCGAGGAACCGTTCAGTCCTGCCAAGGCGGGGCAGGGCAGCGGCTTCACCGAAGGCAATGCGTGGCAGTACTCATGGTACGAACCGCATGACATAGCCGGCCTGATCCATGAACTTGGTGGCGATGCGGGACTGGTGAAAAAACTGGACGAGGTTTTCGATGCCAGGATCGACCCCAAGGCGTTCGCCGGCATCGAGGATGTTACCGGCCTGATCGGCTGGTACGCGCACGGCAACGAACCCAGCCACCACATTGCGTATCTGTACGACTATGCGGGCCAGCCGTGGAAGACGCAGGAGCGTCTCGCCAAGATCATGCATACGCAATACGCACCGACACCGACCGGTCTTGCCGGCAATGACGATCTCGGCCAGATGTCGGCGTGGTACATCTTCACCGCGCTCGGTTTCTATCCGGTCGCACCCGCGGGCAACCAGTACGTGATCGGGCGCCCGTTCGTGCGGCGTGCCGTGATGCACCTGCCCAGCGGCAGGACCTTCACCATCACCACGGATGGTTTGGGCAAGGATCATCCCTACGTCGGTTCGGTCACGCTCGATGGCGAGCCACTCGCGCGCGATTACCTGACCTATGCGGAAATCACGCGCGGCGGCACGCTGCATTTCACGATGCAGGCGCAGCCGAACAAGACCTGGGCCACTCGACCTGCCGATCAGCCGTATTCGCAGACTGGGTATTGATCGTTTGCTCCGCGTGCTGAAGCGACGGCGCGTCGGTTACAAGGTCGCTGCGGGCGTGCTTGTATGCACGCTTGAGGGCCGTGCGCGAGCGCGCTAACGTTGTAGCTTCCGTGGCTGTCGGGGAACAACGATGAACATTCGCCTTGCCGCCTGCGGGCTCGCGCTGGCCACCGCTTCGGGAGCCGCCATGGCCGCGCAGCATCCGTTCAACGCGCACGACCTCGCGATGATGGATCGGGTATCCGATCCGCACCTGTCGCCCAACGGCAACGAAGCCGCGTTCGCGGTGCGCAGCACCGATTGGGACGCCAACAAGGGCGTCAACAGCGTATGGCTGCTCGATTTGTCGAGCAAGGGCGCGGAACCGCGGCGCATCACCGACCTGAAATTGAATGCCAACGGCCCGGCGTTTTCGCCGGATGGCAAGACACTTTATTTCCTCGCCACCGACAAGGATTCGACGCAATTGTGGTCCGCGCCCGTCGCGGGCGGCGAACCCGTGCAGGTCACGCACCTGCCGCTCGATATCGACAACTTCAAGTTGTCGCCGGACGGCAAGTCACTGCTGTTCTCCTCGCAGATGTTAGAGGATTGCACGACGCTCGAATGCACGCGCGACAAACTGGACGCGCAGAAGAAGGTCAAGGCCACCGGGCGGCTGTACCACCGCTTGTTCGTGCGGCATTGGGATGAGTGGTCCGACCATCGGCGCGGGCAGTTGTTCGTGATGCCGCTGGATGGATCGTCCAAGCCCATCCTGCTGACCCGCGGCATCGACGGCGACATGCCATCGAAACCGGACGGCAGCAATGCCGAGTATGCGTTCTCGCCCGATGGCAAGACCGTGTATTTCGATGTGCGGATCGCCGGCAAGAGCGAGCCGTGGTCGACCAACTTCGATGTTTACGCTGTACCGGCCGACGGTTCCGCTGCCCCGAAGAACCTCACTGCCGCGAACAAAGCCTGGGACGCGTTCCCGCTGCCTTCGCACGACGGCAAGACGCTGTACTACCTCGCGATGAAGGTGCCCGGTTTCGAAGCCGACCGCTTCGGCATCATGGCGCTGGATCTCGCGACCGGCTCGACCCGCGAAATCGATCCGCAATGGGATCGTTCGGCCTCGCCGCTCACGCTGTCCTCCGACGGCAAGACCCTCTACACCACCGTTGCGGATGACGGCAACGTCGCGTTGTACGCCCTCGATGCCGCCAGCGGCAAGCCGACGAAACTGCTCTCCGACGGCAGCGTGCTCGGCTTCGACGTGGCGGCCGGAACGATCGTCGCCGCGCGTCAGGACTTCACGCATCCGACCGACCTCTATACGTTGAATGCGCGCGGCAGAAACCTGGCGCAGATCACGCACTTCAACGCCGCGCGCCTCGGCGGCATCGAGTTCTCCAAGGCGACATGGTTCACCTTCAAGGGCTGGAACGGCGACACCGTGCACGGTTACGTGATGCCGCCGGTGGGCGCCAAGCCCGGCCAGAAATATCCGGTCGCGTTCCTGGTGCATGGCGGTCCGCAGGGCGCGTGGCCGGATGAATTCCACTATCGCTGGAATCCGCAAACCTACGCGGGCGCGGGCTTTGTGGTGGTCGCGATCAATTTCCACGGGTCGGTCGGTTACGGACAGGCGTTCACCGACGCGATCTCGCAGCACTGGGCCGATCGTCCGCTGGAAGACCTGCAAAAGGGTTGGGCTGCAGCACTGAAGCAGTTTCCGTATCTTGACGGCAACGATGCCTGTGCGCTGGGGGCAAGCTACGGCGGCTATATGGTCTATTGGATGGCCGGCGTGTGGAATCAGCCGTGGAAGTGCTTCGTCGACCACGACGGCGTGTTCGATGCCCGCATGATGTATTACGCCACCGAGGAGCTGTGGTTCGAAGAACACGAAAACGGCGGCACGCAATTCGAGCACCCGGAGAACTATGAAAAGTTCAATCCGCTGAACCATGTCAAGGACTGGCGCGTGCCGATGCTGGTGATCCACGACAGTCGCGATTACCGCATTCCGGAATCGCAGGGCCTCGGCGCGTTCACCGCGCTGCAGCGGCGCGGGATCCCCAGCGAATTCCTGAATTTCCCGGACGAGAACCACCTGGTGCTGAAGCCGCAGAACAGCGTGATGTGGCACGAGACCGTGATCGATTGGCTGAAGCGCTGGACGGCGCCGGATGCGTCGTCTGGGCATTCTGATTCACATGCCAAGGTGCGCGACGCCCAATGAGGCTCGCGTGATCGGGCGTCTTCGCAAACGAGGCGCACTCCCTCCATTTCGCAGAGGGAGTGCGTCGCGGAACGAATGATGTAGGTTAAGCTGAGCTAGCGAAGCCCAACACACGCGACCAATGTTGGACTTTTCCCAGCAAAGCCGGGTTCAGACCAACCTACGGATGCGGAGGACGTGGACGGCCGCCAGATGCTCTCGCCGAAACGAAAGCGACCCGCTCACGAGGCGAGCAAAACCGCGTGAGGGGCAGGCCGTAGGTTGGCTGAACGTAGTGAAGCCCAACACGCGCGAAGGATATCGGCGTTCGCCGGCAAAGCCGGGTAAACCGCTCGAGGGTCAGTGCGCGCTCGTCAGCGGAATCAAGCGCCAGGCCCAGCTATGGTGTTTCGGCCAGCGATTGGGATTGCGCAGGTACGGGTGATCCGGATAGTTGAGCTTCAGCACGTCGGTGGTCTGGTCGGCCATTTTCTGCTGGCCCAGCAGGTGGTAACTCTTGGCCATCACCGCCAGCGCATCGGCAACCTGCGGCGACTGCTGGTAATGCGAGACGACATATTTCGCGCGGTCGGCCGAGGCAATGTAGGCCTTGCGCTGCAGGTAGAATTCGGCGACGTTCAATTCCGCCTGGGCCAGCTGGTTGCGCAGATAGATCATGCGCTGGCGCGCGTCGACCGCGTAGCGGGTGTTCGGGAAGCGGGCAATCAGCGTGTTGAAGTCGTCGAACGACTGCAACGCGTAGCCTTGGTCGAAACGCGACGGGCTGATCCCGGCCATGCGCTGCAACGCGGTTTCTGTGCGGTCGAAGTTGATCAGGCCGCGCAGGTAGTACGCGTAGGCAATATGCTTGTGGGTAGGATAGGTCTTGATGAATTCGTTGATGGTGGAATACGCGTCTTCCGGTTTGTCGTCCTTGTATTGCGCGTAGGCCAGCTCGATCTGCGACTGCTCGTTGTAGGCGCCGTACGGGAAGCGCGCGATCAGCTTCTGGTACACGGTTTCGGCCGTGCCCCAGTTGCCGTCCCCGGAAAGCGTGTGCGCGCGCTGGTACAGCTGTTCGACGGTCATGTTGTTCAACGTGTCGCGCTTGCCGTGGTGGAACAGCGAGCAGGCGCCCAGGGCGACCAGCAGCGGCAGGAACAGGGCGAATTTCAGCAGCGGTGCGGAGCGTCGGGATGGCATCGGGCAAGTCTTTGCGAACGCGAACGGGCATGATAGCGGAATCCGTATCGCCCAACCGGCGAGGCCGCCGGCGTGGCTGAACAGCAATTCCGCGCGGAAGTTCCGCCCGAACTGGCCGGGCAACGCTTCGACCAGATCCTGCCCAGGTTGTTCCGTGGATATTCGCGGGCGCACCTGGCCGGCGAGATCAAGGCCGGGCGCATCCGGCTGGACAGCCGCGAAGTGCCGCCGCGCACGCTTGTCCATGGAGGTGAGACTGTCGCATGGGAGCGTGTCGATGAACCCGTGCTGGGCGACCAGCCCGAGGCCATCGATCTCAGGATCATCTTCGAGGATGCGGACCTGCTGGTGATCGACAAGCCGGCCGGCCTGGTGGTGCACCCGGGCGCAGGCAATCCTGCAGGTACGCTCTTGAATGCGCTGCTTTACCACGATCCGAATCTGGCGCAGGTCCCGCGCGCGGGCATCGTGCATCGGCTGGACAAGGACACCTCGGGCCTGCTGGTGGTGGCGCGCTCGTTGCCCGCGCATACCACGTTGACCCGCATGCTGGCTGCGCGCGATGTCCATCGCCGCTATGCCGCGGTCGTCACTGGCGTGCCGGTGGCGGGCGGCACGGTGGATGCGCCGATGGATCGTCATCCGACGGACCGCCTCCGCCGCGCCGTGCGCGAGGATGGCCGACCGGCCGTCACGCATTACCGCGTGCGCGAAAAGTTTCGCGCGCACGCATTGTTGCAATGTGAACTGCAAACCGGCCGCACGCATCAGATCCGCGTGCACATGGCGCATGTGGGTTGGCCGTTGGTTGGCGATCCGCTGTACGGCCGTGGGCTGAAATTGCCGCGTGGCGCGACGCCACGATTGTCCGATGTGCTGCGTGGCTTCAAGCGCCAGGCGCTGCATGCCGAACACCTGGCCTTCGAGCACCCGACTTCGGGTAAGGCGCTGGCGTTCGACGCGGAACCGCCGCCGGATCTGCTCGGCTTGCTCGACGCGTTGCGCGAGGATGCCGGAAATCAAATCGATAACCGTTCGCCCTGAGCGTAGGCCCGCAGGGCCGAAGTCGAAGGGCAGATGCGTTTCGACTTCGCTAGCTGCGCGAGCTACGCTCAACGCGAACGGAGAACTGCGAGCAACGGCATTGGCGTGCGTACATCGAGCGAAACGAAGATGCCTGACCGGCCCTCATCCTGGATAGCTCCCGACTGGTCCGCGCCGCCGAACGTGCATGCGGTAGTCACCACGCGCGATGGTCCGGGATTCGCACGGCAATCGCCGTATGGTTTCAATGTCGGCACACGCTGCGGCGATGACCCCATGACCGTGGCCGAAAATCGCGATCTGCTTCGCGAGGCGCTGTCGTTGCCCTCCGAACCGCGCTGGTTGCGGCAGGTGCACGGCACGCTCGTCGCGGTCGAACCCAATCGCGATGAACCTGAAGCCGACGCCGCCGTCACCCGCGAGCCCGGCACGGTGCTGGCGGTCCAGACCGCCGATTGCCTCCCGGTGCTGTTGTGCGCGGGCGACGGCTCCGAAATCGGCGCCGCGCACGCGGGCTGGCGCGGCTTGTCGGCCGGCGTGCTGGAAGCGACGCTCGCCGCCATGCAAACCTCGCGCGCAAACATCATCGCGTGGCTCGGACCCGCGATCGCCGCGCAGTCCTACGAAGTCGGCGGTGAAGTGCGCGAGGCGTTTCTGGCGCACGATCCTGCCGCCGCGTCCGCATTCACCGCCACGCGGCCGGCTCACTGGCTATGCGATTTGTATGAACTCGCACGCCAACGCCTGCGCGCTGCCGGTGTCGCCCGAATTTTCGGTGGTGGCCTCGACACCTTCACCGATCCGCGCCTGCATTCCTATCGGCGCGACGGCGCGAACAGTGGGCGAATGGCGAGCTTGGTGTGGATATTGCCAACGAAACCTTGAAGGCGTTAAATGATCCCGGCATCGGATGGCGGTTGGGCGTCGAATGCGCAGCAAGTTCGCAATCGGATGTTTTGCGCTGGTTGTGGCCAGCTTGGTCTTCCCAAGCGTTCCGGCAGCGACCACTGCGCCTTTGCCGCAAACGAAAATCGAACAGGCAGTGATCGATTCGCTGCCCGCTTGGCACGGCAAAAAGGCGCAAGTCATCGGCTACTTGGATCTGACGCAGCCGTTTGCGACGGTCACTCCGTGGTCAATGGTCATCGCTCAGGCCGCAGGTCCAGTACCCGCCCCTGAATGGACGGACCACGGGCCCATAAAAATCTGTTTCGTGGGTGGATTACATTCGGAGTATCCGCAATGCACCAGCTCGTATTGGCAACGCGGCGAGGGAATGGCGTGGTTCGCGCGGCCATATAGCGTCGTTGCTGCGCAGGTGGTATTCGCCGGCCGCCTTCGTACGCGGCCATTGTTGCTTGTGCAGACCTGCTCGATTCCCGGAATCAACGGTAATTGCAGCACTCGTACGAGCCTGTATGCATATGTTTCCAATGTCGATGGCTTCCGTCGCGTGTTCGTCCACGACAGCGATGGCAGCAACAACAATCAAGCAGCACGCTTTGTCGAAAGCGGTCCACTGCAACGTGACGTAATCGTGGACTATCCGACCGACCACGCACCGTACACCTACTGGATCGAGGTGTACGCGCCAAGCAAGTCAGGTCAGTACACGCGAATCGTGCGCTATCGGGGCCACACCGGCCACGGCGATGGCAATCCGCTACCGGTTGCCGATTCCGAAATGCCGGGAATCATGGAGCGGCTGGGGCGGTGGAAGCCAGGGAACGCATTGCCTGTTCCCGCGCAAATGCCGGAACAGTGCGGGCGCCTCGTCATGCGCAACGGCGAAGAGTGGTGCCAGAACCTCTGCGTACGTTTACCGGGAACCGACTGCGGTCACTTCGCAAGGACGAAGCGCAGCGAACTCCGGCATCGGTGATTTCCGGAACTTCGCGATGCCAGTCGTTCTTTCTGCCGTCAGCGCCGCAGCAATTGCAGCGGCGAAGTGCGCAGCACCTTGCGGGTGCCGCCCAAACCCAGTGCGGCCACGGTCGTCGCGGCGATCACGGCGGTAACGATCAGCGGCTGCCACGGTGGTGCGAAAGCATGGATGCGGAATACCGAGTGCGCGAGCCAAACGCCGCCGAGCGCCGACGCCAGCAGCGCGGCGAGGCCTGAGATCGCGCCCAGCAATCCGAATTCGCACAGCGCGGCCATCCGCAATTGGCCGCGACGCGCGCCCAGCGTGCGCAACAGTGCGGCTTCGTGGCGGCGTTCCGCTGCGCTCATGGTCAACGCCGCGGCCAGCACCAGCGCACCGGCCAGCAGGCTGAACGCCAGCACCCAGCGCGCGGCCGCGGTCACCTGCGCCACGATCTGGCGAGCGCGGTCGAGCAATGCATCCACGTCGATCAACGACAGGTTCGGGAAGTCGCGTGAGAACGTCGCGAGATCGCGCGCGTGGCCGGGCGGCAGGTAAAAGCTCGCGATCCATGTATGCGGCAGCGCCGATCCGTGCACCGGGTCGAGCATCACGAAGAAGTTGACGTTGAAGCGGCTCCAGTCCACTTCGCGAATGCTGGTCAGCGTGGCATCAATCCGCGCATCGCCGATCAGGAACGCGAGCCGGTCGCCGAGATGCAGGTCGAATCGCCGCACCCACACGACATCCAGCGACACTTGCGCGACACGCGCATCCGGTGTGAACCATTGCCCCGCGATGATGCGGTTGGCTGGCGGCAGTGCCGCACTCCACGAGAACCGCACCTGCTGGTCTGCCTCGTGGCGGCTGTCGCGGTCGTGGAATGGAATGCGGTCCACGTCGACGCCGTTGATCGCCACCAGCTTGCCGACCGCGACCGGCATGTCGTTGAGGTGTGTCGCGCCAAGTTTTGACAAGGCCGCGTGCACGTTTGCCCGCTGCACGTCCTGCACATTCACCACGAACCAGTTCGGCGTGTCGGGCGGCAGCTCGCGTCGCCAGTTGTCCAGCAGCGCCGGCGCGACCACCGCGAGCAGCAGCAACGCGGTCAAACCCAGTGTGATCGCGCACGATTGCACCAGGCTCAAGCCGCGGCGTCGCGCCAACGCGCTCGCACCAAGCCGCAGCGCGGGATGCAGCCGTGCGACGTAGCGTCGCACCAGCCACAGCATCGCGAGTGTCAACATCGAAGTGAAGACCGCGGCCCCCGCCATCGATGACGCCAGCACGCCCGTCAGTTTCCAGCTTCCCGTCTGCAGGGCGATCAGGCCGAGCGCGACCAGCGCTGGCACGAGGTAGAGCAGGTCGAAGCGACGCGGCACGCGGGTGGCGCTCTGGCGGAAGACCGCCACGGGTGGAATCGATTTCAGTTTCGCCAGCGGCGGCAGCGCGAATCCGATGAGCACCGCGAGTCCCACGGCGGCGGCAGCGAAAGCGGGACCGAAGGGCAACGGCGCCTGTTGCGCGGCCGGCGGCGGCAGATCGTGTGCGTACGCGAAGGCGACCGCGGCGAGTGCCAGCGCCATGCCCACGCCCGCGAGCGCCACGAAAATGGCGGGTACCGCGAGCGTCCACGCTAGGCTGCCGAACGCGAATCGCGATGGTGCGCCGAGCGCGCGCAGCAGCGCGATCTCGTCGGTCTTGCGGCGCGCATAGCGCTGTGCCGACAGCGCCACCGCGATGCCGGCCAACAGCGCCGCCAGCATCGCCGCCAAGCGCAGGAATGTGCCGGCACGATCGAAGGCCACGGCGAGGCGCTGCTGCACGTCTTCCGGCGTCAGCATTTGCGCGTCGGCCGGCAGATGCGCCTTCGTCCACGCGCGATACGCGTCCACGGGCACCACCGCACCGGCCACCAGCAGGCGGTGTCGCGCGCGGCTGCCGACGCCGAGCAGGCCTGCGGTTTTTGCATCGGCGAGTGCCATCACCGCGCGCGGCGCCAATGCCACGAGGTCACCGCCACCCGGCTGCTGCTGGATCTGCCCAGCGATCACGAGTTCCATGCCGCCGACCTGCACGCGTTGGCCGGGCCCGAGGCCCAGCGCCACGAGCGCGCGATGGTCGAGATAGATTTGGCCCGCGGGCGGGGCGTGCATCGATCGGTCGATGCCGTCGCGGCCTTCGACCACGAGCTTGCCGCGCAGCGGCCACTCCGCATCGGCCGCGATGACCTGCAGCAATTGGCTGCGGTCGTTCGCGAACGCGACGCTGGGAAATTCGGCCAGCGTGCTGGTGCGAAGATCGAGCGCGTGCGCGTGCCGGACGAATTCCGCCGGGAGCGGCGCGGCCGCATTGATGCCGAGGTCGCCGCCGATCAATTCTGCCGCGCTCATCAGCACGGCGCGTTGCACGCGGACGGCAAGGGTGGCGACCGCGCCGAGCACGACCACCGACAAAAGCAGTGCCGCGAGGAGCGTGCGCAACTCCGGCAGCCGCCATTCGCGCCGCAAGGTGCGAAATGCAAAGCGTGCCGTGATCATGTCGCGTGCATCCGCAGTCGCCCGTCGACGAGGTCATGGATGCGTGCGCAGCGCCCGGCCAGCGCCGGGTCGTGGGTGACGACGATCAGCGTGGTGTGGTGTTCGCGGTTCAACGCGAACAGCAGGTCGGCGATCGTGTCGCGGCTGGCATGATCGAGGTTTCCGGTAGGTTCGTCGGCGAACAGGATGCGCGGTTGGTGCACGAATGCGCGCGCGATCGCCACGCGCTGCTGTTCGCCTCCGGACAATTGCCGCGGGTAATGCGCACGGCGCTGGGCAAGCCCCACGGCGGCCAGCGCCCTGCGTGCCCGGCCACCAGCATCCGGCGTGGCATCGAGTTCGAGCGGCAACATCACGTTTTCTTCCGCCGTCAACGCCGGCAACAAGTGGAAGGACTGGAACACGAAGCCGACCAGCTTCAGCCGCAGCCGCGCCCGGGCCTCTTCGTCCATGGTTTCCAGCGCGTGGCCATCCAGCCGCACGCTGCCGCCGCTGGGAAGATCGAGGCCGGCCAGTAATCCGAGCAAGGTCGTCTTGCCGGAACCCGATGCGCCGGTGATCGCCACGGTTTCCCCGCTATTCACATCCAGACTGACATCGTCAAGAATGTCGAGCCGGCCCGTCGGCCCGTCGACGTACTTGCCGATCCCCCGTGCGGAAATGAGCGCCATGTTTGCCCGACTGTCATCCATCCTGCGGTTGTCCATCTTGTGGGGCCTTGTTCTGTGGGTGGCGTTGCCGACGCAGGCCGCGCAGCCGCGCACGATCCTGCTGCTGGGCGATTCGCTGTCCGCCGCCCACAACATCGAAGTCGGCGCATCCTGGCCTGCCTTGTTGCAGAAACGCCTTGCCGATATGCGTCCGCCACACACGCTCGTCAATGCCAGCATCAGCGGCGAGACCACCGCGTCCGGCCTCACCCGATTGCCGGGATTGCTGAAACGTTACCAGCCCGGCGTCGTGATCCTGGAGCTTGGCGGCAATGATGGCTTGCGCGGGCTACCGCTGTCCGAAATCCGCTCCAATCTTTCGCAGATGGTGCGCGAAACTCGGGGCAGCGGTGCGCGCGTGCTGCTGCTTGGCATCGAACTGCCGCTCAATTACGGCCCCCAATACCGTGCCGGGCTGCGTATGGTCTACGCCGATCTTGCGCGTGACGACCATGCCTCGCTGGTGCCGTTCCTGCTCGACGGCGTGGCGCTCGATCCAAACCTGATGCAGCCGGATGGCCTGCACCCGACGTCCGCGGCGCAACCGCGGGTGCTGGCGAATGTCTGGACGGAACTGGCGCAGATGCTGGGGCCGGGAAAATAGCCGCCGCCGGCCGGAATCGATCAGCCTGCCAGTGCAGCCAGGAACTCCCGCCGCCACGCGCCGATGTCGTATTTCGACAAATGCTCGAACATCGCGGCCCAGCGTCCGCGGCGATCTTCCAGCGGCATGGTGAGGCCTTGTTAGATGCCCTCGACCAGCCCTTCTGGATCATACGGATTCACCAGTATGGCCTGCGGCAATTCTCCCGCGGCGCCCGCGAATTGCGACAGCACCAGCACGCCGGGATCGTCGGCGGGCTGCGCGGCCACGAATTCCTTGGCCACGAGATTCATCCCGTCGCGCAGCGGCGTCACCAGTCCGAGTTGCGCGATGCGGTAAAAGCCCGCGAGCGTGGCCTGCGCGAAACTGCGGTTGACGTAGCGGATCGGCACCCAGTCCGGGTCGGCGTAGCGACCGTTGGTGGCGCCGGCGGAGCGCTCCAGCTTGGAGCGCAGTTCGCGGTACTCCGGCACTTCCTCGCGGGAGGGCGGCGCTATTTGCAGGAACGATACACGCGATCGCCATTCGCGGTGTTCCGCGAGGAAACGCCCGAATGCCTCGAAGCGGCGCGGCAGGCCCTTGGAATAATCCAGCCGATCCACGCCGATCGCGAGCTGGCGCTCGTTCAAGCTGGCGTGCAGTTTGCGCACGACGGCATTGTTGGCCGCGAACCGCGACTGGCGCGCGACCTCGGCGGTGTCGATGCTGATCGGGAATGGCGCGATTTGCGTGCGGCGGCCGTGCAGCTCGACGTCGTCTCGCGAGCGCGTCGCCCCCAGCACGATCGCGAAATAATCGAACAACGCACGCGCATCGTCACGGTTCTGGACACCGATCACGTCGCACGCGCTCAACGTGGCGATCAGTTCCTTGTGGCAGGGCAGGTTGATCAGCAATTCCGGCGGTGGCAGCGGAATGTGCAGGAAAAAACCGATGCGCGCGCCAATGCCGAGTGCGCGCAATTCCGCCGCCAGCGGGATCAGGTGGTAATCGTGGATCCAGATACGGTCGTCATCGCGCAGCAGCGGCGCGAGTTTTTCCGCGAACAACTTGTTGACCTCGCGATAACCCGCGTATTGCGCGCGGCTGTACTGCATCATCGTCGGCTGGAAATGCAGCAATGGCCACAACGTGCGATTGGCGAAGCCGAGGTAATAGCTTTCGTATTCCTCGCGGGTCAGGTCAAGCAGCGCGTAGTCGATGTTTCCCGCGCGTTCGCGGTGCAATGCGCGTTCGTCCGGCGCCACGCGCTTGCCGCTCCAGCCGAACCACAGGCCGCCATGTTCCTTCAATGCCGAGCGCATTGCCGCGGCCAGTCCGCCGGCGCGCGTTTCCCGCGGCTGCGCCACGCGGTTGGACACGACAACAAGCCGATTCGCCGCGGGGCGGCTCATACCAAGTCGCTCCATTTGGTGGAGAGTCCGCGCGCGGCGTTGATGAGCCCCACCATCGAATACGTCTGCGGAAAGTTGCCCCACAGCTCGCCGGTTTTCGGATCAAAGTCTTCCGACAGCAACCCGAGCGGATTGCGGATCGCCAGCAGTTTCTCGAACAGCTTGCGGGCTTCGTCGGTGCGTCCGATCGCGATCAACGCCTCGACGTACCAGAAATTGCAGACCAGGAAGCTGGTCTGGGGCGCGCCGAAGTCGTCCGGTTGCGCGTAGCGCAACAGGAAGCCGTCGCGCATCAGCGTCTTGCCGACTGCGTCCACGGTCTTGACGAAGCGCGGATCGTCGGCGCTGACGAAGCGCAGCCCTTCCAGAAGCAGCAGGCTTGCATCGAGCTGATCGCTGCCGAACGATTCCACGAAGTGGCCGTCCTTGTGCACCGCGTGCCGCAGGATTTTGCGTTTGATGGTGTCGGCGCGCTTGCGCCAGAACCTGACGCGATTGTCGAGTCCCAGCCATGCGCCAATGTTGGCGAGCCGGTCGCACGCCACCCAGCACATCACCGCCGAATAGGTATGGATGGAAGTGCGCCCGCGCAATTCCCACAGCCCCGCATCCGGCTTGTCGTGCAGGCGCCACGCGGCGTCGCCGCAACGTTCCAGCCGCCGGTACTCGACCTCGCCGGCGATCCGCACCAGCCGCTGGTCACAGAACATTTGCGTGGCCGCAAGCACCACGCTGCCGTAGATGTCGTTCTGCTGCTGTTTCCATGCCTCGTTGCCGACCCGCACCGGCCCCATGCGGCGATAGCCGGCCAGCGT
>Ga0134128_10007607_pt1 | contig 13089 bp, 25 predicted proteins | sample KB31754_FD_96462 | JGI IMG/M metagenome (GOLD analysis project Ga0134128, IMG submission 96462) | Terrestrial soil microbial communities with excess Nitrogen fertilizer from Kellogg Biological Station, Michigan, USA - KB3-175-4 | ecosystem: Environmental > Terrestrial > Soil > Unclassified ... | reverse complement strand
CCTTCAAGTATTCTAACGATGACCCCGATGCAATCGGAGGCTGCATCGTCCTCAACCCTGGAGAGGGGGAATACATATTCAATAACGTCCATGGAGGCTATGATGGGCACTCAAGCCTAGTGATATGCTGCCTTTGTGGTAATGCGTTAGACGAGGATGACGAAGAGTGGGTTGACGACTCCTGTTATTGTCACCAATGCCTTAGTGACAACTTTGCCTATCTCGATTACCGACGACCGAGCGGCGGGCGCGTTGAGGGATGCTTCAGCAGAGACACATTGAGCCAGTGTGAGCACTGCGAGGAGTGGCGGTTAGATGAACACATTGAGAATGTGTGTGTAGAGGGAAGTTCGCAGGATTGGTGTTCCTGGTGTGTTGAAGAGCACGCTTCGCGATGCGCCGACTGCCGGACTATGGTTCCCGATGTAGAGATTTCAGAAGACTACTGCCCCGACTGCTACGACAACCACTGTGTTCAGTGCGAACAGTGCGGGGATAGCGTTCTCAATGAGGACGTGGTAGAAGTTCTCGGCAACCCTTACTGTGATTACTGCGCCAAGTATAAGAAGGAGGAGGAGAGTGACAAGTCGGAAACGGAAACAGAAGTTCTTCAAGCGTCAGCCGAACCTGTCGCAGCTTCCCTCATTAGCCCCTACACGGGTGAATGTGGTGGATCTATTCCTTCACCTCTGCTCTTGGACAGTCCCTCACGGTGGGGAGGATCAATACTACGGAACTTTTTTGGCCTTTTTAACGTTTGCCCGTGACGAACACGGCAACTACACACGAACCATCGGCGAAGCACCTTCTACCTGCTTCGCCTGTCATCTCGACACTGCAAGCGGCGAAGCCGAACCGATCAACCTGGGGACAAAGGGAGGGGTTTGTAGGACAGACGGCAGGACAATACTAGGGGCAGACGACCGAGCAGGGTTGGCATTGATTCTGTCCATGGTAGTTGAGAAGGTCCCTGGCGTCTACTACCTCTTCGTCGGCGAGGAGGAGGGATGTGTTGGAAGCTCAGCCCTCTCGCGCCGCGAAGGGCTTCCTTCCAGCGTTACGAAGTGCATCAGCTTTGATCGCAAGGGGAAGACCAGCATTGTTACTCACCAGTGCGGCGGGAGGACTTGTTCGGATACCTTCGCCGAGGCACTGGCAGCAGAGCTTAATCACTTCGGGTTCTCTTACTCCCCTGACCCAACGGGGGTATACACCGACTCGATGGAATTCGCAGGACAGGTAAGCGAGTGCACAAACATCAGTGTAGGATACGAAGCACAGCACACTACAGAGGAGACGCAAGACTTGGCGTTCCTATCCTGTCTTCTCGGTGCTTGCGTTCAGGTAGATTGGGAGTCGCTCCCTGCCGAGCGAGTAGCAGGAGAGGCAGAGGAAGAAGAGGGGGTTGGCTATGGTGGTTCCTGGGGTAGCGGTTGGGAATACAGCCAGGAAGACCTTTACCGCGACCACTCTCCCTATGAAGCGGTAGCTTATGACGCTATCGAAAACATTGCTGACGGTTGGGAGTTAGGGATGCCCATTGACCGAACTGACATCTATGCTCTCGTCCAATCTAAAGCTTGTGACACGGTGGATATGATCGAACTACTGCTGCAAGAATTGCAGAGGGTTCGATGGAAGGAGGACATTTAGTGAACCCCTCACTAAAGCGGGCACTCTACACGGCAAGGCTTTATTCTTCCGAGGGGTTTCCCTGTGCCATAATGAGGCACAGGGACGGATTGGAATACTATGTCCAGCATCTAGAGTTTGCTTATGAGGGTTGCATCTGGCACAACCAAGTGATAGTTGCCCTTGTTGACCTGGGAAAAGTTCGGCCTAATGATTACTATGATCTTACCTCGGGTTGGGAGGGAGGCGTCTATTGGTGAGACGGAAGGAGGACGCTTGAGAGCAGAAGTAGAGAGACGCTTTGACGCGATGGCTAAACAGCTACGGCCGAGGATGCTTAAGCTTGCGCGATGTTACGTTAAGGATGAAGGGGACGTTGAGGACTTGTGTCAGGAGGCATTGCTCTACGCCTGGAAGGTGACAGAGCGAAGAGGGGAGTGGGTTATCGAATACCCTTGGCCCTTCCTCAAGTCTGTCCTCAAGTATCGTTGTTGCCGGTATCGGAGCAAGATGAGGAGGAGGCAGGAGTTAGCTCCCACCCTCTCCCTTGGGCCGATCATTGAGGAGATTGACCACTTGGGGAGGGGTTACACGGATGAAGAGTGTTCGCCTTCGGCGGAAGCGGGTTCGTTTCTCAAGGGAGGGGGTGAAGGGGGTAAGGCTTACCCCTTCGGGGAGGGAGGAAGTTCTGCTCCCAGTGCCAGTGATCCTTACTCGGTAGGGTTCCCTGCTACCGGAGCAAAGCTGAAGGGCAGGAGTAAAGATCGCGTCGTCTTCAAAAGTAATGTCACACCAATCACGGCCGTTTTACAGAGAGACACGCTAACTATTTTTCTGGACAGGGTCAAGGAGGTTTGCCGAGCGAACAACATAACCGACAAGCAGCGTGTTCGGTGGGAATGCTACGCTGCCTGGGGGATGACGATGCAGGAGATTGCCGACCGAGAGGGGGTGAAGTGGCAGAGTGTGCAGCACGGGGTAAACCGCTGCCAGAAAGTGATGAGGGATAACGCGGAAGTGTTCGTTGACTTACTGTGAGTTTGTTCGCTCCGTGATACTTAATGTTTAGCGCCCATTGTGATTGCGAAAAGGAGTTGAATTGCCAGAAGAAAGAACGATTGAAGACCTTGTAATCTTGGCAGCGAAGCGTCTCTCCAATATTAGGTTCTTTGAAAAGAGGGCCGAAGAAGCCGAGAAGAAGGCTTTTGATTGGAGTGCGAAGGCGGCAGAAGAGAGCAGCTTTGCAGGGAGTGAGAACGCGCAGTTTTGGGCTTGCATTGACGCCATCAAGAATTGGGGGGAATAGCTAATGGGCTTGGCACTGTTTGACGAAAGCATTATCGGGAAGGCGCGAGAGGTTGGCGGGGAGTTCACCGAGTTCGATCGGCAAACCTCTGACTCGGAAAGCGCCAGGATCTACACGGTCGTCGGCAAGAACAGCAAAGACGGCAGCTATCGCGGAGTGTTGGGGGGTAAGAGTGTAGAGGTATCGCGTGCCGGTGAGTTCCGCTGCAAGAACCCGCAAGGCGAGCTTGACTACTTTGAGAAGCTGGCCGACTTCGCTATCCTTGACGCCAGGACGGCTTATGTGATCTTCCGCGAGAACCGAGTGGTAGCACGCGGGATTAGCACGAACGGCTTGCAACAGGCCGTGTGGACGAACAGCGAAGGGCTTGTCCGGGTAGGTGACTCCTGTGAAGCCTCGCCGTTCTACCGCTGGAGTTGGGAGAAGCTCGGCGGTCCCGAGGGCCGCTGTCGTGACGACCGAGGCGAGGTGATTATGAAGGAAGACCTTGCCACTTGCAGCTTGCAGCTTTTCTGTTGGGATGTGCCCAAAGATGAGCACTGCATCGTTCAGTTCTCATCGGGGGCCTTGAAGCACTACCGAGAGTTCGCCCGCAGCGTTGAAGCGCAAGGCGTGAAGATGCACTCAATCCTTTGGTGCCTCACTACAAGCCAGATCGACAACGGGGCCAGCGCTGCCCCCAGCTACGTTCCCGAGCCCATTCCTACCCGCGTGCTGACGCCCGACGAGTTCGCCAAAGCCGACGAGAAGCGTGCCTCCCTCGTGGTGAAGGCTAGTGCGCTAGCTCCGGCGCGACTGCCCAAGGCGAACAGCCTGCGCGAGTTGCAAGAGTCCGACCGCAAGGCGCTGCCCTCCGCCTTCTCCTCCGTCCCCCTCATCAATGTGGGGCCGAGCGAAGCGGACCCCAGCGACGTGTTCGCAGGAAGCGAGGTTTAGGGTGTCTGACAATCGGGAGTTCTACAAAACCCTGGATACTGACGGCTTGGCGCAGGTTGTCTACGACCTGAAGGAACAGGCGGGTGAACTGCGGCAGACGATTTGGGCTGCAGAGGATGAACTGCGCGACCGATTGGCGGCGAATGAGGCCAGCGTGCTGCTCGGGAAGCGGTATCGCGTCAAGTGCAGTGTGAAGCGAGAGACGATTTGGGACCAGGGGATGCTGTCTGCTGCGGGTCTGGTTGCCATCACGCAAGGGGCGGGAGAGCTTTTCGGGAAGGCGTTCCCGACCAAGTATGACTGTTCGGTTCGCAACCTCAACGCTTTGATGAAGCTCGGCGGGGCGACGGCAAAGGCGATTGAGGCGGCGAGGGCCGAAGTGCGCGAGAAGATTGAGGTAAAGGTGGAGGAGTTGAAGTGAACCGTGGAAACGAGTGAGACACCTTGAGGACTATATCGAAACTGGCGATAGGCAGGCGCTGGAACGCTTCTGCCTGACGGCTCGGCCCCTCCTGAACAGCATTGCGAGACGCTTCAAGATTGACTGCTACGAGGCAGAGGACTTGGTTCAGGAGGCGTTCCTCGCGGTGCTGACGTGGGCCGAAGCGGTGCGGGGGATGAAGCCTCTCGCGCAGGACAACCCGGAAGCGGCGATCCTTGCGCACCTCCGCCGGATACAGAAGTCAACGCAGCGACACAACATTCCGAACAGTCGGTTGGTCGTGAGGACGGAGCAGTGTGAAGACATCCCTGAAGACGATGTTAAGGCGCGAACGTCGGGAAACTATGATGCCCTAACCCTGCTTTGGGCCGCGCAGTCCGAGTGTAACGGGGAGGAGAAGAAGCTGCTTGACCTGCTGGTAACGGGGGCAGGCTACCGCACTCTCTGCGCCGAGCTTCGACTGAACAAGGGGGCCGCGAGAAAGCGCGTTGAGCGGTTCCGGGGGAGGCTATACCCGCTGCTATTTGAGGAGAGGAATGAGACTGACTGCCGATGAACCTTCGAGAGTTACCACCTTTTTTAGTCGCCTATTTGCTCATAACGACCTTGGTAGTTTGGAAGTCCGTTGTATTGGCCTTCAGGAACGAGGAAAGAGAAGCGAGTCGGCTTGGTTCCCTCTCGATCCTCAGCGAAAGGGAGGGACGGACCCGTTCAGCTACGCGCAGCATCAGAACGAAGCTGGCTATGATGTGTTCTTTGGCGTTAATCCTCGCGTCAACGGGGGTAAGGAAGATGAAAGCGTGCTTGCAGGAGTTGCCATCTGGGCCGACATTGACAACCTCGGAACACCGGAAGCGGCGGAAGAGGCATTAGGAGAGCTACTCAAGTGCCCGGTTCGCCCCGACGCGGCCGTATACAGCGGCAACGGGCTGCACGTCTACGTTACCCTGAAAGAGCCCGTAGACCCCGCCTCCCCGGCCTGGGGGCAGTATCTCTACGCGCTGAAGCGATACGCTCGGATGACGGGGGGTGATCCGCAGTGCGTGAATCCGTCACGTATCCTTCGCTTCCCGCTGTCGTTCTCGCATAAAAGAGGGAGGCAAACCTTGCTGTGGCTGCCTACCTAGAAGAACTCGTTGAGTTCCTGCCAGGGATTGAAGAGGAACTGCCTGCCCCCAGCATCGTCTACCGCAGCGATGGGAAGCGGCTGACCGAGGAGCAGGTAGGGAAGCTCTCCGGGCTGCTGGCGATGGTTTGGAAGGATGGGAAGAGACACGCTCTCGCGTTAGCCGTCAGCGGGATAATGGTGAAGGAGGGCTACGAAGAGGGAAGCGCCTCCGCTCTCGTTCACGCTGTCTGCTCCAAGGCGGGGGACCGCGAGACTGGCGACCGGCTGCGGGCCGTGCAGGACAGCTACCGTTCCGCCATCCTGGGGCAGCCGGTAAGGGCTTGGCGAGAGATTGAGGGAGAGCTAGGGCAGGACAGCCTGCGATACCTCCGCTCCGTCCTCACGAAGCCTGCCCCGCTGCCCGACGAGGGGGGAGATGACCCCTATGAGATGCCCTTCCGGCTGACCGAGCGTAAGCCGTTCCCCAGCTACCCGATGCTGATTGAAGGGCTGCTCCCGGCCGACCCTCGCGGGAAGGTCTGTTACCTGTGCGGGTTAAGCCAGAGCTTCAAGAGCTTCCTGGCGCTGGACTGGGCCTGCCACATCGCGACGGGACTGAACTGGCAGGGACACGAGACGACACAGGCACAGGTTCTCTACGTGGCGTGTGAAGGAGGGTATGAAGAGAACGTCTCGCGGCTGCGGGCCTGGGAGTCCGAGTATGGGGTGAAGGCTGACAACCTGTTCTGCCGTCTCTCCCCTATTCAAATCCTGAATGACGAAGCCGTATCGAAGGTAATCGAGAAGTATCAGGCGAAGTGCCCCGACCTGAAGCCCCGGCTGGTGATCCTTGACACGCTCTCGCAGTGTGCGGGAAGCGCCGACGAGAACAGCGCCAAGGATGCCCGCACCATATACGCCAACAGCAAGCTATTCGGCAAGGCGTGGGGGGCGACTGTGCTCATCGTGCATCATTCGGGCAAGTCGGAGGGGGCGATTATGCGCGGGGCCAGCGCCTTCTTCGACGACAGTGACGCGGTGGTTCAGATGGTGCGGCCCTCCTGGCAAACGGGAGGGATGAACTGCACGCTGAACGTGAAGAAGATCAAAGGGGGTCGGATGACCCTGGGGCACGAGATGAACGCGAGAGAGGTGGACTGGGAGGCTGACGGGAGACGCGGGAAAGACTTGGTGTTGGTGCAGCAGGTGTTAAGGAGCGTGTTCGACGCCGCTCCTAAATTCTAGGGGAGAACGATGATTGAGAAACAACTACGGCTGACGCGATGCAGGGAAGTGCGAACGCGAGAGAACAAGACAAGTGGGAGAAGATGAACGCGCTACTTAACGGCTGGAAGAAGCAGATGGAGAAGCTGGAGGAGCTACAGGCGTGGTGCCGCGCTGCCTCCCTGGAACTGAAGGGTGTGCCAACGAGCGACCCCCGTTACGAAACTCTCCGCAGCGTTGAGGCTGCCGCGAAGCGACTAGAAGAGGAGATAGGGAACGTTGAGAAAGAGCAAGATCGAGTTCTTACTGGACATCTTCAGGCGGTTGGGCCTCTTACGTTCACGATTGAGGATGGAACGCGGCGTGTCGTCGCCGCTGCCGAGCATACCGCCGGGGGCGCTGCCGACCTGCTGCCGGCCGACATCTTACGAGTATGGCGAGTGGCCTCTGTCTTGCGAGGATCAATTGTGGTGGGCGAGGGAGGACCCCAACGACTTACGTTCGGAGATGCTGAAGCGATAGATTGGTTCAAAGTTAAGAAGAAAGGTAAGCGATAGTGGATATTCCGGCGAGTTTCCTGCGAATGAGTAGTAAGGACGATGACTATACGGCGCTGGAAGACGGCGCGAGGAAGTATGCGAAGCTGAAGGAGGTGTCCGAGGGGATCGACGACCCTCACTTCCTGATGGTGTTGGACAACGGTGATTTGCACGCCTTCGAGAACGTCACCGAGACTGATGATATGGACAGCCTGAAGACTCTGCTGATGCTGGGGTGCTACGCGGCTTCGGGGATGATTTCCGAGTCGGAGGGATACGAGGCATCGTGTGCTTGGCTGGCGCAGTTGGTGGCGAATTGCCTGACGTGAGAGAGGTCTACGTGGAGGTGGAAGGAGTGCCGGTCCCCCAGGGGTCGATGAGGGCGCTCAAGAGTAAGGCGGGGTTCCCCTATGTCACCTCGGCCAACCCGGCCTTGAGGGGTTGGAGGGAGGCAGTGAGAGCGGCGGTGAGGCAGAATGCGAGTGAACGTATGGAGGGGGCAATATACGCCTACATTGTGTTCATTCTCCCCCGGCCGAAGTCTTCTATACGCCCCCGGCCCTGCGTTCGGCCAGATACCGACAAGCTCTCTCGCGCCATACTGGACGCCTGCACTGATGCAGGGGTTTGGTTTGATGATGGGCAGGTGACGGAGTTACACGCATTCAAGCACTACGCCAAAGAAGGCGAGAGCCCTAAAGTCAAAATCTACCTGAAGGAGATAGTGAATTGAATACTACCCCGAGACACGGTTACGACCACAAGATTAACGAGACGGTTGACATCAGTGTGCGCCGCTGCTTTAGCGGGACGGGCAGCAACCCGCACGAGCAAGTTGTTGAGCTTTGCGTGGAGGTGGAGAACGGGGCCTGGGTTTCGACTTACATCAACTTGACCCCCGAACAGGCTGCGACTATCGCCAGGGACCTGCTTGTTGAGGCAACGACCCCGATGCCTGTGAGTTGCGGGGGCTTCTCCTTTGCCTAATTCCTATGCCACTGAAGCTGATAACGGGGTCATCACCTCGGTCTTCCCGGTCCCCAATGTTAGCCTGCCCCACGTCGCCCTTCACCTCTCGCACGCCTCCTGGTTGGAGGGTGCGCCCGTTGTGCTCGTCGCGTGGCTCTCCCCGGATGATGCCCGCGCTATCGCCGTCTCCCTGTCCGCTTCGGCCGACCGGGTTCAGGTAGAGTATGACGGGTTCCTGGCTGCGGAGAATGCGGGGGAAGATGATGAGTAGCGAAGATACCTCGTCGGGACGACTGAAAGATGTCAGGGCTTTCTCCTTATGGCTTGCCGCGCTCACAGACGAGGCAACCGAAGAGGAGAAGTATGAAATGCTGTCAGAGATGTATGGTTGGGACCGAGACCTGATTGGGACTATGATTTCCCTCCAGGGCGGGATGCCGGTTGAGCCCATACACACCACCGACTTCAGGGTATCAAGGGCCGTATTCAAGCGGTGGGCCGACAAACAGCGAGACGCGAAGACCGCCGAGCAGGGGGTGGATTATGCCCCGGAGGTTTGAGATTGAAGAGGGCCAAGCCCTTGGTTTATGGTCTGCCGCTTACAGCGAAGAGGCAAGCAAGGCGGAAAGGTTGGAAATGGTGAGCGAGGCGTGCGGAAGTCTATGTGGGGGCAGCCTTGAGACCACTCAAGCCGTCTTTGCGAGGTGGGCGAAGAAGCTCCTCGGTGCGAGGCAGTGAAGGGCTGGTTCAGTATCTACGAAGAGGACGGGCTGGTGATCCTTGATGTCTTCCCCTGGGAGCCCGGCGGCGCTACCCTGCGATTGACAGGTGAGGTGGCGCTCTGGCTCTCGGAGCGGCTTAAGGAAGAAGCGCAGAAGGTCCGTGCCTAAGATTACATATTTTAAGGGGTTCTGGTCATCAGTGCCAGAACCCCAAATATGTAATCTTTTTATGTAATCTCCAGGCACACAATCTAGGTAAAGTTTGGGAGGGCTCGCCTTGGCGAGGGGAATTGCTGACAGATTGAAGAAGGGGAGGCTGGACGCGAGGCTGACGCAGGGGCAGTTGGCCGAGCAGTCGGGGGTGGAGCAGGCGCTTATCTCGAAGTGGGAGACGGGGAAGGTGAAGCCGACTAGGGCGCTTCTCGGGAAGGTCGCCCCCCTCCTGGGGATTGAAGTAGTGGCCCCCGTGAAGAAGCCCGTTGAGAAGAAGCCGGAAGAGGGGGCTCGTTACGTTCAGGCGCTGGCGTATTACCGGGCGCAGAAGAAGCTGACCATCGCGGCCCTGGCTGATGCATCGAAGGTGAGTGAGAGCGTTATCTCGGGGATCGAGCAGGGGAAGCTGCCCTGCGTTGAGCCCTGGGTAACGCCACTGGCGAGGGCTCTCGGGATCAAGGCCGAGATGATCTACAACAACATCCCCGGCCCCTGTGACTTCATTGGGGACGCGCAGGGATTGGATGCGAAGTATCCTGCCCCCGATCATCTGGTCAACTACTGGGGTGGAGTGACGACATTGAAGGAGGTGGCGTGTGGGAAGTGTGGCTGGTGCGGGGGAAGACACGAAGGGCTCGGATGTGATCTTAACGATTGAGGACGTGATGAGCACCCTGAGGATCGGGAGAGCTTCGGCCTACCGAGCGATCAAGAGCGGGGAGATACCGAGCTTCAAGATTGGGAAGCTTATCAGGGTGAGCTACAAGGCGCTACAGGAGGCGATTGCAAAGGAATGAAATACTCGATATGGTGGCACAGGGAGGGGGTGACTTACCGCCTTCTTCCTCCAGGCAACCTGCCCGTGAAAACTCCCAAGACTTTGCGCGAGTGCAAAGCCGCTGCCGACCGACTTCTGAACAACCCTAACCTCAGGTTGCAGTGGGTTGAAGTGAGGAAGGAAACCTCGAAGGGGGTAATGACCGTCGTTTACCGCGTCTCGGTGTTACAGGAGGAGGAGATCAATGGGGAGCGTTCGGAGTAGGACTCCGGGTAGTTGGCAGATGCTGTTCTACATTGACGGCAAGCAGCAAGCTAAGACCGTTAAGGGGACTAAGCGAGAGGCCGAGAGGATGCTGCGGGAGATTGAGCGGCAGATCGATCAGGGGGAGTATCGGGACAAGCCCAAGAAAGTGGTGACGGTAGGGGACGTGCTGCGGGAGTGGCTGTCGGGGGTGAAGGAGCGGCGGACCATCACCACCTATGAAACTTACGAGAGGTCGGTGAGGAACTGGCTGCTCCCGGCCTTCGGGGAGTTGCCGCTGTCGGGTCTGTCGCCTGCCGCGATTGAAGCAGCCTATCGGGAGTGGGGAGAGCGAGGGTCCTCCCCCCAGTCGATACTCAATCGTCATACCCCGCTGTCTGCGACCCTTAAATACGCGATGAAGCGGGGGTATGTTTCTTGTAACGCGGCCTCTCTGGCTGATCTTCCCTCACGGGACGAGAAGGACAAGACGGTGCTAGACGACGATACGATCCGTCGGCTGGTCATTGATGCCCACTCCAACCAATACGGACCCCACGCCGCCCTTGCCGTGATGACAGGGATGAGGCTCGGGGAAGTCTGCGCCCTGAAGTGGGAGGACGTTGATATGGAGAAGCGGGAGATAATGGTGGTCCGTTCAGCGGCTCGGTCAGCGGGGAGGGTCATCCTGAAGGCCCCGAAGACGAGGAGTTCCCGCCGACCCATTAGCCTCTCGGTAGGGACGGTGGGGCTGCTGAAGGGCCTTCCCCGACGGGGGGAGTTTGTGTTCGGGGGCGACAGTCCCCCGAACCCTGCCACTGTCTCCGCTGGGGTGTGCGACCTTTGCCGCCGGTGGGGGGTGACGATGCACGGGTTGAGGCACTCGCACGCCTCGCAGCTTAACCGGATGGGAGAGAACATCAAGCTGGTTCAGGAGAGGATGGGGCACAGCAGTATCAAGGAAACGATGGACACCTATACCCATACGCTGCCCTCACAGCAGGGGGGGATGGCGGAACGTCTCGACGACAAAATGCGGGGATGATGACAAGAGCGTGACATTGGGGGTAAAAAGGGGGGTTTTAGGCACAACTCAGAAGATCAGCAGCATCTTGAAGTTCGTGCCTGCGAACAAGCCGTAGGCACGAACTTCGTCTCTTTAGTATTGTTTCTGAGCCAAGAAACACGCCTTTTGTCACACCTTGGCGCAGAGTTCCTGACAAGGAAATGACACGGTTTGCTTATGATAATTACGCGTCCGGCTCATCCTCCGGGGGGAATTGGCAGACGCAAGTCCTCCCCCCTGAAGCGAGCGTTCGCAGCGCCCTGACGCGATACCTTCGCTTCTCCCCCTCCCAGATGTCGAGCGCCTCAAGCGCCGCTTGATACGCGAGGGTGTGTTCAGGGAGGCGCATCATCCGCATCCCATACGGGTAGTAAATCTCCACGCAGCACCCTTGAGACTGTTCCTTGCTGATGTTCATTGCACCCCTTTCGACCCACCGTATCACGATACAAAACAGGAGTCAAGCACGCAACCGGGCGCTCGTCGCCTGTTGCGATTAGACCGATCCAGTGATAAGAAAAGTGCCCCCGAGATTATCGGGGGCACTCTCTACCTGAGACGGTCGATCAGGTCAGACACCAACCGCAGATTGTCACCTGACAACGACAGCAACTTTCTCGTTGCGTCTGCCAGGGCCTGCGCGTCTGCCAGGGCCTGCGCGTCTTCGGATGTCGCCTTCTTGCTATGGGTCATTTGGGGTTCCTCTTTCGGTTGAAGGCCACTCCAAACTTCCCCTGCTTCCTGCTTGCTGCCGGAAACCCTGCCCTCCAGAGCGTCCAGGGCCTTGTCGAATGTCTCGAACCGGCGCGGGGCGGTCACCTCGCGGGATGAGTCCCCGTGTGTCCGTCGTATCTGTCCGATGTGGATGATCTTGCTGTAGTAACTATGAGACATCCCCCCCGCTTCGGCAAGCTCACGTTGGGTTAAACCTGCCTGCTGGCGGCGCGTCTCAAGCCATAGCGCAAACCGCTCCACCCGGTCCAGATGCTCGGTGTCGATCATTGAGGGGTCCTCCCTGTTTCGTGTCGCTTGCAATACTGCTGCCAACGATACTTCCTGGTAGGGTCTCCCCCACATTATCGGCTGCTTGCTCCTAGAACAAGAGGATAGCGTGGATTTTCGCCAGCAGGGTTGTCTTGATTACGTCGAACTCGGGGACCGGGATCGGCAGTGTCACCGCTGTCACCTCGGCCGCGATGGCATCGTAGGCAGCCATCCTGACGAACGAGGGGATATACCTTAACCACTTCATTTCTAATCTCCTTCTAGTGTTTAGCGCCCATCCCTACACGCCGCGCTTGGTCTTGTTGCCCAAACCCGGAGTAGTGATGGCCTTCTGCGTGTTCATCCCGAGCTTCCCGAACTTGTCGGGGCTCTTGCCGCCCGTGGTCGTGTCAGCCCGTTTGGCGGTATTGGTGAGGCAGGACAGGTCCTGCCCTGGCGACTTCTTGCTCACGTCTACGGTCGCCCGGTTGGCGATGTTCCCAATCCCGTTCTTGCTCATTGTTGTGCTCCTTGTGCTTGTGAGTCGGCGTAGACCTGTGCCCTGGGGACCTGCTTCATCAGGAGGTGATTGAGGGAGTGGATATACCCCATCTGGTTCCGCAGCATACCAAACGCCTGTTTGTTATTCAGGGCGCGGTCGGTGGTGATCCGGGTCGCTTCTTTGAGTGCCCCGTCCAGGGCTGACTTCAACTGCTCGAAGTCCATACGCATAAGCTCTACCCGGCCCGCCATATTCGGTTCCCCCGTCTCCAGCCCGTTCTGATAGCGGTCCTCAAGCTGGTTCAGGAAGTCGAGCCGCCCCCCGATTGGCTTCATCTTGCTCGGATCGAAGGACCGGCTGAGCCCTGTCTCCGGGTTGTGGAAGGGCAGCCCGACCAGGGCCGTGATCGCCTGCTGCACTGACTG
>Ga0134128_10007604_pt1 | contig 13091 bp, 8 predicted proteins | sample KB31754_FD_96462 | JGI IMG/M metagenome (GOLD analysis project Ga0134128, IMG submission 96462) | Terrestrial soil microbial communities with excess Nitrogen fertilizer from Kellogg Biological Station, Michigan, USA - KB3-175-4 | ecosystem: Environmental > Terrestrial > Soil > Unclassified ... | reverse complement strand
TTCACCGGCGGCCCGTCGGTGACCATCAAGAGCCACCACAATGTCGGCGGCCTGCCTGATCGCATGAACATGAAGCTGGTCGAGCCCTTGCGCGAATTGTTCAAGGATGAGGTGCGCGTGCTTGGCCGCGAGCTCGGCCTGCCCGAGATCTTCGTCGGTCGCCATCCGTTCCCGGGCCCCGGCCTCGCTATCCGCTGCCCCGGCGACATCACCAAAGAGAAGCTCGACATCCTCCGCAACGCGGACGCCGTCTACATCGACGAGATCCGCAAGGCCGGCCTCTACGACGAAATCTGGCAGGCCTTCGCCGTGCTGCTGCCGGTCAAGACCGTCGGCGTGATGGGCGACGGCCGCACCTATGAGTACGTCGTGGGCCTCCGCGCCGTCACCTCGACCGACGGCATGACGGCCGACTTCTATCCCTTCGATATGAAGTTCATCGGCCAAGTCGCGACGCGGATCATCAATGAGGTGAAGGGCGTTAATCGGGTGGTGTATGACGTCACGAGCAAGCCGCCGGGGACGATTGAGTGGGAGTAGTACCAACTTTGCGGTCCATCGTCGTAGGCGGCGGCCGTGTCGTTTGCAGTCAGGCTGGATGAGTGAGACGTGCTTGCGGACGTTTTGAAGCGGAACGGCTTTCAGAGCTTTTTCAGCCGATCGGCTCTCGCCAAAGCCGCGGCTTACCAGGCCGAAGGCAGGGTCAGCGTCGTCGAGAGCGACGAAGAGGCCGGCTACATTCACGCGCTCGTTTATGGAACCGGTCGCCAGCCGTACGTAGTCGAGATATCGTTCAAGCTGCGAGACGGCAGGCTCTCTGACATCATCGGCGATTGCGATTGTCCGATGGGCTACAATTGCAAGCATGTCGCAGCCACCCTGCTTGAAATAGTCTGCGAGGACGACGGAAGCTCCGCAATCCCGAGCGGTCTTGAAGGACGCAAGAGCGCCACTCAGCCGAGCTTACCGGGACTGCAGCCTCTGCCTCCCGAGCTTACCGCCTGGCTTCAGCGGATCGGCGGCGCCGTTCGTGGCAACGACTATCCGTCGAACGTCACGCAGCGGTTGCTCTATTTGGTTCGCCCGTATGGGCGCGGTGCGCGTATGCCTCATCTTGCTGTGTCGGCGATCTCGGTGCGGCTGTTGAAGGACTCGACTTTCTCCGAGACCACCGCGCGAGCCAATTTCTCCAATCTTCAAAGCGATACCGCTCCGGCGTTCTTCCGTGCAAGCGACATCGAGATTGCAACCGAACTTTCGCGCGCACAGCGCGCCTATGACGCGCCCGACCTGTACCTGATCAGCCGTGTGGGGCTTCTGCAGAAAATAGTCGACACGGGGCGCGCTTATTGGCTCGATCACAAGGGAAAGCCGCTGAAATGGGCAGAGCCCCGCGCAGGCCGCGTTGAATGGCGCCAGGCAAGCCAGGCTGGTGTGGGAGCGTATCTTGTCGTAGACGGGGCGACCGCGCTGATTGCAGAGCCGCCGCTGTATGTTGATGTCGAGGCCGGGTTCATCGGACCCGTCGAGACCGGACTCTCTCCGCGGATTGCTTATCAGTTGCTCTCCGCGCCGACCATTCCGCGCCCGCATGTTGAGCAGGTAGCGCGCCGGCTTGCTGAGAGGCTCCCTTGGCTCGATCATGGCATTCTGCCGGTACCGCCGGCTCCCGCGATCAAGATCGACGAGGCGCCTGTTCCCCTGTTGCGCCTCATGACGCTGCGCAATCGGACAACCTATTACGCTTACCGCAGCCCTGACATGGCGTTCGCGAGGCTGAGCTTCCGCTATGGTCCCGTTGAGCTTGATGCGAGCGAAAAGGCGCAGCAAATTGAGGCCTTCCAGGATGGGCGAACCTATGTCGTGTCCCGTTATTCGGCCAGGGAACATGACGCTGCGAAGCGCCTCAAGAACCTGGGCTTCGTCAAAGCCACCGCTATCGATCCATATATCGATGTGGATTATCGCGACACGCTGGCATTTCGGGAAGCGGATCGTTGGCTCGATTTCCTCAACCTGCACGCCCGCAAGCTGCGCGAAGATGGTTTCGAAATTCACGTCGATGATGATTTCGCCTACCGACTGGCCGACTCGGCCGATACTTTCGAGGCCGAGCTTCAAAGTAGCGGCATCGATTGGTTCGAGTTGGGGCTTGGGATCGAGATCGAGGGCGAAAAGCGGGACCTGACGCCGATTCTGGCCAAGCTGATCGCCGACCCGGATTTCGATGCAAAGACGATTCGAGCCTTGGCAGATGCCGGCAAACACTTCTATCTGCCGCTGACTGATGGACGGCACATCGCGCTGGCCGCGGATCGCTTCCTGCCGCTGATCCTTGCGCTCGGCGGCCTGACGTCGAAAGGAGACTTTTCGGCCGGGATGCGATTGTCCCGCGCTGATGTCGTGCCTCTGCTTGCGCTCGAAAGCGACCATTTCACCTTCAAGGGCGCGGACAATCTCAGACGGCTTGCCGAACTGCTTCGCTCGCATGACCCGACCGGGATCAGCGTACCGGCGCAATTCAAGGCAACGCTGCGGCCTTACCAGGCGCGCGGACTTGCCTGGCTCGATCTGCTCCGCGAGAGCGGTCTGGGCGGCGTGTTGGCCGACGACATGGGGCTCGGCAAGACGGTGCAGATTCTCGCGCTGCTGGCGCTGGAAAAGGCGCGCGGCAATCTCGCAATACCTTCGCTGATCGTCGCGCCCACCAGCCTGATGACCAACTGGTTCGACGAAGCGAAAAAGTTCGCGCCGGACCTGCGGGTTGTCGTCCTGCATGGCTCCGGCCGCAAAGAGAACTTTGCAGCGATTCCAGAATATGACGTGGTGCTGACCACCTATCCGCTGATCGCGCGCGATCGCGATGTACTGTTATCGCGTGATTGGCATCTGGCGGTACTGGACGAAGCACAGACGGTCAAGAACCCCGACGCGGCGACAACGCGATGGCTGCGCGAGATCAAGGCACGGCATCGCTTCTGCCTGACGGGCACGCCGATGGAAAATCATCTCGGTGAGCTCTGGTCGATCATGAGCTTCGCCAACCCAGGCTATCTCGGCGACAAGACAGCTTTCTCCCGCCATTGGCGCGTCCCGATCGAGAAGCGCTCCGATCAGGAGCGCGCCGCGGCGCTGGCGGTGCGGGTCAGGCCGTTTCTGCTGCGGCGAACCAAGACGGAAGTCGCCACCGAGCTGCCCGCCAAGAACGAGATCGTGGAGCGGATCGTGTTGGAAGGCAGTCAGCGCGATCTCTATGATTCGATTCGCCTGTCGATGTCGGAGAAGGTTCGCAAGGCCATCGAGCAGCGCGGTCTGGCCAAGAGCCACATCATCGTGCTCGAAGCGCTGCTCAGATTGCGGCAGGCCTGTTGCGATCCGGCGTTGTTGAAACTCGATGATGGTGCCGAACGGCCTTCCGCCAAGCTCGCCCGTTTGATGGAAATGGTGCTGGAACTCTTGAGCGAGGGCCGCAAGATCATCGTCTTCTCGCAATTTACGTCCATGCTTGATCTAATCCAACGGCGCTTCGATGCCGAACGTATTCGCTATAGTGTCCTGACGGGGGAAACCAGGGATCGCAAGCTTGCGATTGATGGCTTTCAAAGCGGCAACAGCGATGTCTTCTTGATCAGCCTGAAGGCCGGCGGTGTCGGGCTTAACCTGACGACGGCAGACACGGTGGTCATCTTCGACCCGTGGTGGAATCCGGCGGTCGAGGAGCAGGCCATCGATCGCGCCCATCGCATTGGACAAGACAAAGCGGTTTTTGTCTATCGCCTCGTCGCGGCCGACACCATCGAAGAGAAGATGGCCGAACTGAAAGCTCGGAAACGCGCTTTGGCTGATGGTGTGTTCGGCTCCAATGGACGCCTTGCCAGTGCCCTTACGGAAGAGGACGTGAGGGCGTTGTTCGATAAATAGAAGGGATCGACTGTCTGATGATCCTTCCCTCAGTTGTCGCACAGAAGCAGCTCGCAGAGTGGATGAGCCGAAGGCGTAATCCACCGCCTTGTCTCGTCAAGACGCGCAGAGGGAATGGCGGGTTGCGGTTTTGCTCACCCGTGCTACGTGCGACGCACGCCTCTCGCGCTTTCCAAAAAATGAGATCATCCAGTGTCGGCTTGGCCAGGTCGTGTTCGTCCTTGGGGCACGAACTTGCAATTCATGAGGTCGATACCATGCCCAGCACCATCCGCCTGCACCGCGTCCTGGCAACCAGCCCGGAGAAGGTCTATCGCGCGTTCCTCGAAGCCGACGCGCTGGCAAAATGGCTTCCGCCCAACGGCTTTGCCTGCACCGTGCACCAATTGGAAGCAAAGGTTGGCGGGACGTTCAGAATGTCCTTCCGGAACTTCACGACCTGCAACAGCCATGCGTTCGGCGGTGAATATCTCGAGCTCGTTCCGGGTGAGCGGTTGCTTTACACGGACAAGTTCGACGATCCCAATCTGCCCGGCGAGATCAGGGTCACGGTGACACTGAAGAGGGTGTTGGTCGGCACGGAGGTGAACATCGAACAGGCCGGGATACCGGACGCCATTCCGCCCGAGGCCTGTTATCTCGGCTGGCAGGAATCGCTGCGAAACCTGGCAAGGCTTGTAGAGCCTGAGATCAATCAATAGCTCGTCGGGTTGATTGGCCGGCCACGTCCGCCGTAGCTCCAGCGCGAAGGCGGGCGGCGAAATCCACCGCCTCAACGCGCCGCGGGCCGCGAATTTTTACTCGATCACTTCGTCCGCGCGCGCGACCAGCATTGGCTCAATGTCGAAGCCAAACGCTTTCGCGGTTTTGAGGTTGATGATCAGGTCGAATTTTGTTGGCCGTTCGACCGGGAGGTCGGCGGGGCTTTCCCCGTTGAGGATACGTCCGACGTAGTCGCCCGCCCGGCGGAACATGGCTGGATAATCCGATCCATAAGACATCAGGCCGCCTGCTTCTACAAACTCGCGTGCTCCAAACAGGGCCGGAATCGAGTTCTTGTTAGCGAAGCCTACTATTGAGTCTCTGTTTCCAAACATCAGCGGGTCCGGAAATACGAAGAGGGCGTGATCTCGTTTCAACGCAGCGAGCACATCCCCGAGTGCGGACGCTCCCTTCACTTCCATCAGTTGCAACTGCAATCCAAGCATGGGTGCGGCGGTTCTGAGTTCGTTTAACGCCACTTCCGCAGGCGGGATAGCGGCGTTCCAGAGCACGGCAACTTGCTCGATCTTTGGAAATGCCTCCTTGAGCAAGCCCAGCCGCTTGGTCGCCAGTTCAGGCGCAAGGGACGTGACGCCGGTGACATTTGCCCCCGGCCGCGCGAGACTGGCGACGAGCCCTAGCTCTACTGCATCTCCAGGGTCGGCCATCACGATGGCGATCCGGCTTGTCGCGTCGCGCGCGGCTATGGCTGCCGGCGTCGCAGCGGCGAGCATGACTTCGACGTTGAGAGCGACGAGTTCGGCAGCCATCGCTGGTAGGCGGTCCGCATGGCCCGCAGCAAAGCGACGCTCTATCGTAACGTTTTGTCCCTCAAGCCATCCACGCTGCTTCAACCCCTCGAGGAACGGTTTGCGGCGATACCTGTCATAGAAAGGTGCAAACTCCCCGCTGGGCGCAATACCTGCTCCGTAGTCCAGGTATCCAACGCGCCGAGTCTTGACTTGTTGTTGTGCATCGGCGGTAAGCGGCCAAGCCGCTGTTGCGGACGCAACCAACCCAATAAAATCTCTCCGTCGCATGCGGCCCTCATTGAGATGATGCCTGCCTGCCGGGACACATGATAGCACACCTGAATTTTCCAAAAGTGGACTAGTTCACACGTGAACAATGTCTTTCGCGGTGTGGGCCTCCGTGCAACCGCCCCAACCAAAACCGATACCGGTCAGCGGTAGTGAACCACAGCATCGAAGCCCGACGATGATTTTTTTGGTGTCCCCGCCTTGTACTACCCTCGCGCTCCGCCGCAGCACGGAGAGGTGAACCGCGATATCGTCCCGCCAGAAAAAACTCCTGCGCCAAACCACGATTGTCCCGAGCAAATTCAACCTGATTTGCTCTGTAGTCTTCAGGCGACGGAGGCAATCAAAGCCCGGTCTCCGGGGAGAGCGCGCCATAAGCCGTAAACCGTCGTGCAGGGAATGCCGGTTCGTTTCGGCGTACCTATGGCGAGACTTCTCGTATGCTTTTCCATTTTGCATGCGAGGCTGCGGGTGCTGCAGGTCGCACCTGCAGTCCCTGCGCCACCGTTTTCGGACGGCCTCGTCAATCGAGCAAAACTCGGGCGTGTTCGCGCCACGAGATTGAGAAGGGCTATGCGCTGTCGCTAACTCCCCTCGAAGCTGACGCGACCGTGATCGCCGGGAACCCGCCACATACTAAACCAATCGGTTGACTCTGGGGGCCGCATCCCTATACTAAACCACATGGTTGAATATCAGGCGCCGCAGATCAATTCCATCTTTCACGCGTTGGGCGACGCCACGCGGCGGCGGATGCTGAGCGATCTCGCGCGCGGCGAGCGCACGGTGAGCGAACTGGCGGCGCCGTTTGCGATGTCGCTGGCGGCGGCCTCCAAGCACATCAAGGCACTGGAGCACGCGGGCCTGGTCCAGCGCGAGGTGAGGGGGCGCACGCATGTCTGCCGGCTCGATCCCGGACCGCTCGCCAGCGCCCATGAGTGGCTCAGCTTCTACGAACGTTTCTGGACCAGCCGACTTGATGAACTGGAGCGGCTGCTGCGCCACGAGGACGCAGCCAAAATGAACACCGAAATACGTTGATCTCTACCCGCACCGAACGCGGGGGCGCAGCAAAGAAGGAGTGCACGCGATGAAGACGCCACAGATTGTATCGCCGAAAGAGTGGGAAGCCGCGCACGGAGAGCTTCTCGTGAAGGAGAAGGCGCTGACCCGCGCCCGTGACGCACTGGCTGCGGAGCGGCGGCGCATGCCGTGGCTCGCGGTGGAAAAGACATATGTCTTTGACGGGCCGAAGGGCAAAGTCAGCTTGCTCGACCTGTTCGAGGGCCGCCGCCAGCTGATCATCTACCGTGCCTTCTTCGAGCCCGGCGTGCACGGCTGGCCGGACCATGCCTGCATCGGCTGTTCGCTTGGCGCCGATCAGGTCGGACAGCTCGCGCATTTGAACGCGCGCGACACCACGCTGGCCTACGCCTCGCGCGCACCGCAGGCCGACATCGCGCGGCTGAAGGCGCGGATGGGATGGGACGAGATCCCCTGGTACACCATCACCGATAGCTTCGATGCCGACTTCGGGGTGGACCAGTGGCACGGCCACAACGCGTTCATCCGTAACGGCGATCGCATATTCCGCACGTATCTCATCAACGGCCGCGGCGACGAGGCGATGGGTACCGTGTGGAGCTACCTCGACATGACGGCGCTCGGCCGTCAGGAGGAATGGGAGGTGTCGCCGGAAGGCTATCCGAAGACACGGCCATACAAGTGGTGGAATTGGCACGACATGTACGTGCCGGGTGCTGCGCCCGACCAGAGGTGGGTCGAGGTGTCGGACGCAGGTGAAGCCGCCTTTCGTAACAAGGGCGCAGGGGCCAAAAAATGACCGGTCAAGACATGACCGAGATGGACACCGTCAACGCGCCGCAGGCCGCGCGCGTTGACGGTGAACAGACCCATGCGGCCGTGTCGGCGCTGACCCATGCGCTCTATCTCGCGGCCGCGCCGACTTTCGCTGTCATGGCTGTGCTCACCTACATGAGCGGCGGAAATGCGGACATGATGTGCTCGGGCGCGCACGGCGCGTGGCGGCTGAGCGGAATGGTCCCGATGTACGCGCTGATGAGTGCATTCCATTCGGGACCCTGGCTGAAATGGATCGTCCGGCGATGACGTGGGCTGGTTTTGTCTGGCCGGGCGACGAAAATCTCCTGCGCCAAAACCACAATTTTTCCGAACAAATTCAATCTGATTTGCCCTGTCCAGCCTCATCGGCAAAAATATTCAGCTTCCGTTTTTCAGAAACATGTGATTTTCTCCTCGCGTCCCGCACCCACAGAGAGGGGCGCTTCGCGATCGTCACGGACGTTGGGCGCGGGATGCGATGGACGCTTCGAGGTCGGCTGACGAGCGACTCCCGATGCGGACGGCAAAGGCGTGTGGTCCTGTCCCCCCGATGCTGGGGTCAAGTTTTGCGGACGATAATCCGCAAGGCGACGGAGGCAATCAAAGCCCGGTCTCCGAGGAGAGCGCGCTATAAGCCGTAAAGCTATCGTGCAGGGAATGCCGGATTGTTTCGGCGTACCTGTGGTGACTAACTCGTATGCTTTCTTTTGCATACGAGGCTGCGGGTGCTGCTGAGCACCGGCATTCCCTGCGCCCTCCGTTTTCGGAAGGCCAACTATCGAGCAAAACTCGGGCGTGTTCGCGCCGCGAGAACGCGACTGGCTGTGCGTTCGGGTGCTCTTGATATCTGTTTGTATCATCGTCGGTTGTCCACGGGACGCGTTCAATTCAGAGGGATGAGCGATTCCAGTGGCTTGTCCGCGCGCGCCGAAGATTGCCTGTGTCGTAAAATGATCGCCGCGCGTTTTTGTCACATTAAATCAAAAAATGATTATAGGCATTATATTCGAATATTTAAATGCCTGACCTGCTTTTGAATCGAGGGTCACAATGAGTACGATCGAGGAGTTTGGATCGATCAACCTCGTTCAGAATGGGAGCAATTATTTTTTTGTCGATCCGATTGGCGGGTCGTCGGTTGAGCTGAGCTTTGCCGGCACGCCTGTTGTGGCCGGTCAATTTGGCGGGTGGGTGCCGATAGGCGTCGAGCGGACCGCAGGCGGCTATCAGCTTGCCTGGATGATGACAGGGACCGACACCTACACGGTGTGGAACACCGACAGCAGCGGCAATTACGTCTCAAGCTCCCTTGACCCGGTGTCGGGAAGCGCCGCGTTGCAGCCGTTCGAGACCAGCTTTAGCCAAGACTTCAACGGCGACGGATTCATTGGTGCTCCTGTCGTGACTCCTGTGGCGATCGAGGAATCTGGATCGACCAACCTCGTCGAGACCGGGAGCAATTATTTTTTTGTTGATCCGATCGGTGGGTCGTCGGTTGAGCTGAGCTATGCCGGGACGCCTGTCGTGGCCGGTCAATTTGGCGCGTGGGTGCCGATTGGCGTTGAGCAGACTGCAAGCGGGTATCAGCTTGCCTGGAAGATGACAGGCGCCGACACGTACACGGTGTGGAACACCGACGGCAGCGGCAATTTTGTCTCAAGTGCGCTTGACCCGGTATCGGGGAGTGCTGCGTTGCAATCCTTCGAGGCCAGCTTCCATCAGGATTTTAACGGCGACGGTGTCATTGGCGCTCCCTTGCCGACTCCTGTGGTGATCGAGGAATTTGGATCGACCAACCTCGTGGAGACCGGGAGCAATTATTTTTTTGTCGATCCGAGCAGCAGCTCGTCGGTTGAGCTGAGCTATGCCGGGACGCCTGTTGTGGCCGGTCAATTTGACGAATGGGTGCCGATTGGCGTCGAGCAGACCGCAGGCGGGTATCAGCTTGCCTGGAAGATGACAGGGGCCGACACGTACACGGTGTGGAACACCAACGGCAGCGGCAATTTTGTCTCGAGTGCTCTTGATCCGGTGTCGGGAAGCGCCGCGTTGCAATCGTTCGAGGCCGGCTTCCATCAAGATTTTAACGGCGACGGCGTCATTGGTGCTCCCCTGTTGATCGAGGAATTTGGATCGACCAGCCTCGTTGAGAATGGGGCCCGCTATTTTTTTGCCGAACCGACTGGCGTATCGGTTGAGCTGAGCTATGCCGGGGCGCCTGTTGTGGCCGGTCAATTTGGCGGGTGGGTGCCGATTGGCGTCGAGCAGATCGCAAGCGGCTATCAGCTCGCCTGGAAGATGACCGGGGCCGATACGTACACGGTGTGGAACACCGACAGCGGCGGCGATTACGTCTCAAGTCCGCTTAACCCGGTGCCGGGAGGCGCCGCGTTGCAATCCTTCGAGGCCAGCTTCCATCAAGATTTGAACGGCGACGGTGTCATTGGTGTCTCTCCGTCGACTCCTGTCGTGATCGAGGACTTCGGATCGATCAAGCTCGTTGAGAATGGGAGCAATTATTTCTTTGTTGATCCAGCTGGCGGGTCGGCCGAGCTGAGCTATGCCGGAACGCCGGTTGTCGCCGGTCAATTTGGCCAATGGGTGCCGATCGGCGTCGAGCAGATCGCTGGCGGCTATCAGCTCGCCTGGAAGATGACAGGGGCTGACACGTACACGGTGTGGAACACCGACAGCAGCGGCAATTACGTCTCGAGTCCGCTTGACCCGGTGTCGGGAAGCGCTGCATTGCAATCGTTCGAGGTCAGCTTCCATCAAGATTTTAACGGCGACGGTGTCATTGACGGCGGTTCCGCCGGTGCGCCCCATTTCGTTTACGAAGGCATCGACGGCGACGGCGCGCAGGTTTATGGCGTGACGTGGGACAGTCAGGGCCTCCAGCCGTTCGCAGTTCGCGTGCTGGCGCCCGACCATCCGTCCAATACTTACGACCATACTTTTCTTTATGTGCTGCCCGTCGAAGCCGGTCTTGCTCAGTCCACCTGGGGCAGCGGTCTGGACGAGCTCCAGAAGCTCGACGTGCAGAATCAATATAACGCGACGCTCATCGAGCCGATCTTCCAGCTCGATCCATGGTATGCGGACAGCTCCGCCGACGCGACCATCAACTACGAGACCTTCATGTCGACACTCTTGCCGGCGTGGGTCGATAGTCAGTTCGACACCAGCGGTACCGACGAAAACCTGCTGATCGGGTTCTCGAAGTCTGGCTACGGCGCTCTTGATCTGCTGCTGAAACACCCCTCCGTGTTTGCAGAGGCTGCGGCATGGGATTTCCCGGCCGGGATGTCTTATGGCGATTTCGGGTCGAGCCTGAATTACGGCAGCGAGGCGAATTTCCAGGACAATTACCAGCTGAGCGACACTTTTATCGACGCCTGGAAAGCGCCGTTCACCTCGGAAGATCGGATCTGGATTGCCGGATCTGACATATTTCAGGACCAGGTTTCGGAGTTCGACGCTCTGCTGACGTCGAATGGCGTGATGCACACCCTTGGACCGGCAACACATGACGAGCATAGCTGGTCCGGTGGTTGGCTCTCTGATGCCGTCGCGGGGCTTTATCAGTTGGACGGTTCGAACGGTGCTTCTTCGTCGGCTCTGCCGACGGCTCCGCTGTTGGACGGAAGCGCGGGTGGTCAGACGCTGACCGCCGGGAGCAGTCCAACGACGCTCATCGGTGGACCGAATGATATTCTCCACGGCGGCGCCGGCGCCGACACCTTCGTCTTCAAGCCGGACTTCGGGGTGAACACGGTCAACAACTTCACGCCGGGAGTGGATTCGCTTCAATTTGACCTGTCATTCTTCGCCAGTCCGGAGGCTGTACTCGGGGAGGCCGAGCAGATCGGTTCAGACGTCGTGATCACTCACGACCCGCTCAATCAGGTGACGCTGCACAATGTTCAGCTCGCCAGCCTGCACACATCCGACTTCAATATTGTTTAAGCAACCAAAGACTGTGCGTTTGGCCTTCGAAAATCGTCAGTTCGCCGACGTAGCTATAGGTTGCCTCAGTGGCGCACACGAGCAGCTTTGTGGTTGCAGGCGGACAGCAAAAGGCGTGTGGTCCTGGCCCCCGATGCCTGGGGTCAAGCCTGCCGATTGGCGATGTCGGCCCTCGCGGGCCCGACACGCCGTGATCGGCAAGCGACGGAGGCAATCAAAGTACAGGGAATGCCGGGTTTCGGCGTACCTGTGGCGACTTACTCGCATGCTTTCTTCAGCTGCATGCGAGGCTGCGGGTGCACGACGCATCCGGCGTTCCCTGCGTCCTCCGTCTTCGGAAGGCCGTTCGATCCGGCAAAACCGGGCGTATTCGCGCCGCGGAAATGCGGTGGGCTGTGCCTTCGCGGGTTATGTTCAGTATTGCCATTTAGGGTTGTTTCGCCGATTGTGCGATCCGCTCCAACAAGAACACGTGCTTCGGAGGCTTGGTGCAAAGGGTGATTTCGATCGCGGCCGTGATGCTGGTCGCGTTGCTTGGGTCGTTTTCGGCAAGCGCCCAGACCAATCCGCCAGATGAAGCCGCGCGCCGGGCGGAATTGAATGCTGCCTGGCAGGCTGCCGGCCAGGCCGGCGTCAAGGGTCCCAACGTCGTGACCCTGATAGACCAAGCCAGGCTGAAGTTGCCGTCCGGTTATTTCTTCGTGCCAAAGGCCGAAGGCATCCGCGTGTTGCGGGCGCTCGGCAATCTCGTCAACGATGCGACGTTCGTCGGCCTCGTCGTCGGCGCGGGCCAGCACGATACGTGGATCGTGGTGATCCGCTATGTCAAGGAAGGCTATATCAAGGATGACGACGCCAAGAACTGGAACGCCGACGAACTCCTGAAGAACATCAAGGAGGGGGTGGATGAGGGGAACAAGGATCGCCTCGCGCGCGGATTTCCCGAGGTCGATGTGCTCGGATGGATCCAGCAGCCGGCCTATGATGCCGAGACCCATCGGCTGGTCTGGTCGATGCTCGCCAAGGACAAGGGCCAACCCGATAACGAACCCAAGGGCGTCAACTACAATACCTACGCGCTGGGACGCGACGGCTATTTCAGCCTGAACCTGCTGTCGGATTCCGTTCACATCGCAGGCGAGAAGGCGGTCGCCGAGGAGCTGCTTGCCGATCTCTCCTACAATTCCGGCAAGCGCTATGAGGACTTCAGTGCCTCCACCGACCGCATCGCCGCATACGGCCTTGCTGCGCTGATCGGCGGCGTCGCGGCCAAGAAGCTCGGCCTGTTCGCGCTGCTGATCGCCTTCGTGCTCAAATTCGCAAAAGCCATCCTGGTTGGAGCGGCGGTGTTCGGCGCCAGCGTCATGAGGTTCTTTCGCCGCAAGCCGCGGGGCGATGCAGGCGGCGGTGCGGCGTGAAAGCGATCCTGTTGCTGCTGCTCTCGGGCCTCAAATGGGGCAAGCTCGCCACCACCGGCGGGACCATGATGCTGTCGCTTGCGCTCTACGCGACGATCTGGGGCTGGCGCTATGCGGCGGG
>Ga0134128_10007603_pt1 | contig 13092 bp, 11 predicted proteins | sample KB31754_FD_96462 | JGI IMG/M metagenome (GOLD analysis project Ga0134128, IMG submission 96462) | Terrestrial soil microbial communities with excess Nitrogen fertilizer from Kellogg Biological Station, Michigan, USA - KB3-175-4 | ecosystem: Environmental > Terrestrial > Soil > Unclassified ... | reverse complement strand
TTTCGGCTGCTGATGATGTAAGTGATGATGATGATGATAATGTAGGTGATGATGTGGCATGAGTAATTGACGTTGAATTTGGTGAATCTGGTTTCTCTGTAGTCAATGTACTGTCAACAATCCTCCTGGTCCTAATATACCACCGTAAATTAAAGCTAATGCTATAAAGATATTTATAAATGTCAATACTATGAGTTTATACCATCCAGTATGAAGGAGAATATCTATTCTGATCCTAGGATTGATACCTCGAACAAATAACATTATCAGTATTATTCCAAATGTCTTTATTGTAAACCAAAAGATCGCATTGACAGTAATACCATTATAAATGCCTTGGAGGGTTAATAATTGCAAAAGTGGCATTGTAGTTCCATTGTGACTAGACATTAATTCTTTTGGAAAGATCTGAGGGCCTGCCCACCCTCCAAGGAATAATATCACAAACAACGCGGATAATGCATAGACTTTGATGTATGATCCAAGTTGTATTAAGCCATAAATCATACCAGAAGTTTCTGTAAGCCAACCAGCCACAATTTCACTTTCTGCTTCTGGTAAGTCAAATGGGATTCTTTCAAGTTCTGCTAGTGAAGAAATAAAAAATACAAATGCGCTTATTGGAAGGAAGAGAATATACCAAAATGGATGTTGGGCTTTTGCAATCTCTGTTAGATTAAGTGAGCCAGATAAAATAACAACAGAAAGGGCAGAAAGAAAGAAAGGAATCTCAAAAGCTATCATCTGATGTAACGCACGTAAGCCACCAATGAATGGATATTTACTATTGCTTGCCCATGAGAACAAAAGTGCAATTAATGGGAAGAATCCAAGGATTGCAAATACTGCAATTATGCCAACGTCTACATTTGCAGCTACCCATCCAGGTGCTGCAGGTATCAGAGCAACTACTGCAGCAGCAGCTGCTACAAATGCAATGGGGGCAACCCAGAAAATTAATTTGTCAGCTCCAGATGGAATAATGATCTCTTTGGATACCAACTTTAAACCATCAGCAAGCAGTTGTAAAATACCTTCAATTCTACCACAATAAAGTGGACCGACTCTCAGCTGCATTTTAGCAAGTAATTTACGTTCAACAAAAATCGTAACTGCTGCAAGTAATGCTGCAAATGAGAAGCCAGGAAAGACTGCCACTTTAAATATCGCAGTATGGATTATGAATTTGAGAATTGGCAGGGTACGTGTAGGATCTACCATCATAGATAAGAACAGATATGGTGTAAGAACCTCTCCATTTACGGGGGGAAGCGGTACATAGAATAATATTATGAAAATTATAGGCAATACAACAAGTGCAACTATAATCAAAATCCAGAGAAGTAACCAAATAATGCTACCAACAAAATTTCCAAAACCGAAACCTTGTGGATATGTTGCCATAATATTATCTGTCAGCCTCCACCGGCCAATAATTCAATGACCAATAAACAGAAGGCATATCACCCAATTTTGAACCAACAAGAAGATGCGGCAATGCTATCATATTTCTGAAGGAACCAACAGATATCTTTACCCTATAAGGCTTTGGGGTACCATCACTGACAATGTAATAGCCAAGAGCACCCCTACCAGATTCTACTCTTCTGTATACTTCCCCTGGTGGACCCTTTGGAGTGGGTTGCAGCTTTGCACGAACCTCGCCTGAGTCAGGCATTTTATCAAGTATCTGTCTCATAATATTACATGATTCTTTCATGTCCAAGAGTGGAACATATGCCCTTGCAAAAGAATCACCACTTTTCATATACTGAACCTTAAAATCAATTTCATTGTAAACGTCATATGGTTCGGCTCTTCGTATGTCATATGGCACTCCAGATGCTCTTAACACTGATCCTGTTACACCTAGTCTAATTGCATCTTCTTTTGAAAGGATCCCTACACCTTCGGTCCTTTGACTGAAAAGAGGATTATTGTAAAAAATATCTTCATATTCCTTTAAGCGTTTTTCAAAGTATGCAATATGTCTTAGACATTTATCCTTAAAACCATATGGTATATCATTTCTCACTCCTCCAGGTATATTAAAGGCATGAGTCACCCTTGCACCGGTCAAAGCATCCATAAGATCAATAAATAATTCTCTATCTCCGGTAGGCCACATAAACATTGTCGAATGACCTAGGAAAATCCCATAAATTGCAAGCCAATATAAGGTGTAGATTTGACGATCAAGTTCAGATGCAAGTGCTCTAATAAATTGGCCTCTTCTTGGGACTTCAATTCCTACCAGTTCTTCCACAGCCAAACTATATGAATATGTAATATTAGCTGAATCGTGAATAACTGGGCGTTCAAGGTGAGGGATATTTTGAATGAAGTTACGATATTCGCACATTTTCTCTTCTCCACGGTGTACATAACCAGGGTCAGGATCACAGTGAACAATGTAGTCACCATCCACTGTAACTATGAATCTAAAATGTCCAGAGCCTGGATGTTGAGGTCCGACACTAAGAGTCATTAAGCGTTCATCCTCAGACTCCCTTACAATCTGCAGGCCTAACTTTTCTGACTCGTCAAATTGATGCTCAACATTTTTTGCCATATTTCTTAGATCGCCTATTGTTATCTTCCTCTAATTCTAAAATCTTTTCTTAATGGCGGAAGATCAGCCCAGTCCTCTGGTAATAAGAATCGGTCGTTTCTAGGATGACCTTCAAAGTATACTCCAAGCATTTCAAAAGTTTCTCTCTCATGATATTCAGCACTTTTGAATACATTAGTTAACGTTGGCAGTCTAGCATCATCGCGATTAGTTCTAGTTGCAAGAGATAGAACATGAGCAGCAATATCCTCTTTTGAATACGATCCTAACTGATAAATTACTTCGATTTGGTTATCCTTTGGATAATCAGTCCCTGTAACAGATTCGGCATGATCGAAACCCAAGTTATCACGAATAAAGGTAGCAATCTCAATTATGTAAGATGAATCGACAGTAATTTTCGTCCTTAATGGTCGAATGTAAGCAACTCTGATTTTATCTTCCCCAAATTGAGAAACTATTTTGGAAATATACTCCTTCTCGAAAGGTGGAGATTCAGATTCTTTCTTTGATAGTGGTGGTGAAGTAGTAGGTTTTGGTGGTGGAGATTGTATATTTGCTACACTATCAGATTTACCTTTAGGTTCTTGACCCATTTATTTAATCTTCGACCTTTTGATCTTTTCTTGCAGTAGAATTGTGCCTTGGATCAATGTTTCAGGTCGAGGAGGACATCCTGGAACATACACATCGACAGGTATGATCCCATCAACTCCAGGAAGTACATTATACGAGTCAACATATAGACCGCCTGTAATTGCACATGCACCCATTGCAATTACATATTTTGGTTCTGGCATCTGATCATAAACCATCCTTACTCTTGGTGCCATTTTTCTGTTTACTGTTCCTTGTATCACGATTAGATCACACTGTCTTAATGAACCAAAGGCTTCAATAATTCCGAACCTTTCAACATCATATCTTGGTCCTGATGCAGCCCCAAACTCAACACTACAACATGCAGTTTCAAGATGTACAGGCCATAGAGACCAGATTCTACCCCAGTTTACAGCATAACCCAATGGCTTGTCCAGTGCTCTTACTAAGACATCGCTGAGTTTACTTACCATGATGTTGAAATTAGCAGGATTAAGTAGGTCCTTGATCATTACCTTTCCTCACCTATTCGTTTGTAATTTAGATATTTAATACTTGTCGGTCGAATCATCATTACCAAATTCCTTTCCTCCCTGCTAAAAATAACGCATAACCCATTGCAGCAAACATTATTCCCAAGAACGCCATAATAGGAAGAGTTGCAGCCCTCGGAATTAAAAATAAAGATGAGCCCCACACATAAAGAAAAATAGACATGACATCAAATACTACAAACATTAAGATGTAAGCATAGTATTGCATCATAAAATGAGAACGGCCTTCACCAGTCGGCATCTGACCACATTCCATAGGCAGAAACTTCACCGGATTATATCGTCTGCGAGGCGAAATCAATCTCGATATAATCAAAGCAGGAACCGAAGCCAATACACCAAAGCCAAGCATATATATGACTGGAGTAAATTGAGCGATAGTTCCCGCAGCCAACGCGTAAGTTGCTAGCTTGACAAGATATAAAAATCTTACTTAATGTCTCAAAACTATATTGAATAATTGCCTGGCTGCAAGCTTTGGATGGTTTAATGCAAGTTTTAGCATTTTGCTGGCTGTAAATTCAGCTTTAATAAAATCTAAAAATTCCTCTTGAGACATGTCTTTTAGTATCTCGATCTCTTTATCCCACTTCTTATCATCAAGCCCAATCCACTTTGACTGAACCTTAAGTGCGGAATTTATTTTTGACTCGACTTTATTTTTCCAGATTTTTTCATATTCTAGAAGAGATTCCCTTTTAGAGTTCTGTGCCAAAGATTTAGCTCCAACTTCACCAGCTAGTCTACCGAACTCTATAGCATATCTTATACCTTCTAGAACCAGAGGATTAGCCTGGCCCGCTGAATCTCCAACCAATATCAATCCATCTGAAACAGTAGATTTTCTAATTCCCTCATTCGGAATAATTCCAGAGTGAAACTCAATTGGCTGAACCTTACCTATCTTATCTAATGGTTTTAATTTCTTTTCGATTATAGAATTTAATTTTTCTAGTGGATCAGCATTAGATTCTGGCCTGCCAATACCAACTCCAATTCTTATCCTTTTTTTTGACAAGGGAAAAATCCACGCGTATCCAGCATCAGAATATTCTCCTCCTACCATAAAAACCAATGTTTCACTATCTACATTTTCACAATAGCACTCGTACTCAGCGCCTAAACCATATCTTTTCCATTCATTAACCATACCTATTTTTCGGGCTATGAAACTGTGAAAGCCGCTCGCATCTATTACAAGATCGCAATTTATCATCATATCTCCTTTAGGAGTACGTATCTTCAACCCTGAAATTCGATTGTTCGAATTGATTACTACATTAATGACATTACTCTTCACCATAATTTCAGAACCTGCCTCTGCAGCTAGAAATGCAAGGTGTTGATATACACTCCGAACATCCAAAACACATGCTGTAGCATCATTTCCTCTGATATTAACTTCGTTAGATGGCGAGATGAAAGAATAATTTTTTATTGGATTATAATGATCCCTAGAAATTCCAAGCTTTTCTATTTCTTCAATCCATGTTACACCACTAGTTCTGATATTATGTGCAATAGATGCATCCTTTTCAAATAGGATAGCTCGAGCATTGAATTTGGCAGCCGCATATGCAGCAGAGAGTCCTGCAGGGCCACCTCCTACAATTACGATGTCATATTTTTCTACCACCATCACTCTTTCCTCATATCAACCTGCAGTAAAGGAAATATTGTCAAATAACATATAAGGGAAAATTGAGTCTGCAAGAACTTTTCTTTCCTTTGATATGCCGATAAGGTCATACAATGCATCAAACATGTTGCCCGCTACCATTACTTCTTTTACCGCACACTTATTATTCCCATTCCTAACGTAGTGTCCGCCTTTAACTAGCCCTGAAAAATCTCCACTTACAGGGTTTACGTTTCCTGAAAATCTATTAATCATAATACCTCTATCTATCTCAGAAATTAAACTATCTATATTTGATTTTCCTGGGCCGACGATAATATTAGTAGTTGATACGATAGGAGGAGACTTTGGAGAGCCGCCTGCATTACCAGTACTTTTTGTGTTATCTTTGTTGGCGGTGTAGGTATTATAAATTAACTTTCTTAGGATCCCATTCTCAATTAGTATATTGCGCCTATGCTGAAGTCCTTCTCTATCAAAGCTTGAAGATCCTAAACCATTCGTATTAGTAGCATCATCCTCAACTGTCAGGAGGTTTGAAGCTACAGACATACCAACTTTTCCTTCGAATTTACTTGTTCTCTTCTGTACAGCAGAAGAGTTAATAGAATATGCTAGTAAATCCTGTAGTAATTCTGTTGCAGCGGAAGGGGTCAATAACATCTTTCCCTTAAAACTAGTGATCCTTTCTACACATAATGAATTTATGATTGTTTCAGCAAATTCTCTACCCGTTGAGAATACGTCAATATTCTTAATGTGATGAGTACCTCCAAATTGGAAATCAAAATTGGAAACTTCGTTGTTATTAACGGCCATTCCCATAATCGACCAAAAAAAAGAGCTCAAGGTCTCTTCTGCTTTTATACCATTGGAGTTTAATATTGCATGGGTCAGAACAGAACTTGTAAAATTACCATTATCTACACTTACTCGATCATCAAATGATTTTGCTGCAATTAGCATATCCGCTGTCATTTTAACTGCATCAGATAGACTAAATGATTCTGCTTTTACATCATAAATACCACTGAGAAAATTAATTTTGGACTTTTCTGGCATTGAGTTAAATTTATCGGCAGGGCTAATTCCTGCTAGCTTAATCGCTTGTATAACTGCTTCCAGGATATGCTCTTTTTTTAATGTGTTTATTGATGCAAAACCTAGTGAACCATTTACAAGTACTCTAATTCCTAATCTACTACTATTATGATATTTTGATTGTTTTAAATCATTATTTTCGATGAAAACTTCTGCCTCCCTATTTTTGGTAACGTATGCTTCTGTGTGTTCAGATCCTCTCTTCTCTGCTTCTCTTATCACAAAATAACAAATATCCTCCATAATACTATTGTAAACCACCTATGATTGCAGTACATCGAATATGAGGTCCTCCACCATCAACTTTTGCTGGCTGAAATTTTCCACAATATCCTGTCCCGACATCAAATTCTAAATCGTTTCCAACCATATCAATAGATTGTAGTACATCGAAAGCACTTCCCGAAATGCTGGCACCCTTCATCAATTGTTTAACTTCACCCTTTTCGACCAAATACACCTCTTGTGAACCAAACATAAATTCCCCATTGGCGTCGGCTTGACCATTTCTTGGACCTTTTACCAGATACCCATGTCTTGTTTCCTTTATAATATCATCAAATTTGTCACTTTTAGGTTCTATAAACGTATTTCTCATTCTTATGATTGGTTCATCACTATACTCAAATGCGCGCGCATTTCCAGTTGGTAATGTATCAAACACTAATGCACTTTCACGATTATGCAAAAAAGATTTTAGAACACCATTCTCAATAATGAGAGTTTTACCAGCCAGAATTCCTTCGTCATCAACGGCTATAGTTCCCGCAGCATTGCCAGTAATATTGGATTGCCCACTATCCACCAAAGTAACCAATTCACTTGCTATTCTTTGTCCAATTCTACCTTTTACTATAGAACCTGAAAGAACAAAATCTGCTTCTACCATGTGACCTATAGCTTCATGAGATATCAACCCAACCATTCCGGGATCCAATATAAGAGATGTCTTTTCGCCAGTTACATGTTTTGCTTTAAGTAAGTTTATAGCTTTTTCTGATGCTAGAGTAGCATACTCAAATGGATCTTTTTTCAAAAACAAATCTTTCCAACCACCTGTTACACATATTCCTTCTGATGCTGTTACGCTTTCGCTTCCCAGAGAAGCTACTGTCATGACGTTAAACTCTGGTTTAGAATCATAAACTTCAACTTCAACCCCATCACTATTAACTATGATTTTATGATCTAAAATCTCGTGATACATGCAATATGCAGATTTTATATTCGTCGAATACTTTCTGGCCTGGATTTCTGCTTCTCTTACAGTTTTCATCTTCTGTTCAATATCAATATTACTCAGATCTCCTTTTACCTTTGGTTTGAAAATCCCCTTGACAACTTTAGTTTCTGCAAGTCCTTCTACCTTATTCTTTTGAGTCTCCGCAAGTAGCTTTGCTGCAGATATAGCTTCAGAAAGTGACTCTCTTAGTGAAGTTCTAGATAAATCATCTGTGCTACTAAAACCCCAGCAACCATCAACTAAGACTCTGATACCACAACCAGAATTTTCAACAGTACTAATAGTTTCAAGTTCTCCATTACTAAAAATTACCTCATTTGTAACTCTGGATTGATAGCGGGTTTCAGTATACTTTGCATCTTTACATTTCGAAATTATTGATTGTAAATCATCAACTATTAACGAAACTGCCATTAGTAATAACGACACATATATGATTAACAGCTATAAATTATGTTTCATATCAACGACTAGGATTGAAATTAAAGGATAATTTCATGCTAATATACTCGCATTTATATTGGTTTGTCTCCTCGCCTTCTAGATAGATATTAAAGGGGAAATTAAATAGCAATGATATACTAATTTTTATAAATGGCAGGCTTAGTTTAACGTTGAGGTGACCAAGCATACCTTAATCATAGGAGATTCTAGTTGTATGTCAGAAATCGAAACTGCTTCTATCCAATTTGTTGTTACATCTCCTCCTTATTGGAATCTAAAAAGTTATGGCAATAATAGATTAAGTTCAAAACAGGCGTATGCAAAGTATCTACAAGGAATTCAAAATGTTCTCAAAGAGATAAAAAGGGTAATGGAACCTGGCAGGTTTGTCTGTGTCAATGTAGGAACTGCAGTATCCAATGATAGAATGAGAGCAATAAACGCTGACATCGAAAAAATAATGGAAGATCTGAACTTTATTTTTAAGAAGGAGATAATATGGGTGAAACCAAAAGGCACACAAGGGCTATGGCAGAGAGGTGTGACCAAATTCCTGAAAAAAGAACCGTATCCATGTTTTTTCAATTTAAATATCATGCATGAATATATACTTATATTCCAAAATCAAGGTTCACTGCAAATAGATCCAATGCATAAAAATAGATTGTCTGAAGAATTTATTAAACAAGTATCATGGAGTATTTGGAATATGCCTGTCTCTTTTACAAAAGGTCATCCCGCACCATTTCCAGAAGTATTGGCTGAACGATTAATAAAGCTATATACTTTCGAAAACGACACTGTTCTTGACCCTTTTGGAGGTAGCGGGACAACTATGAAGGTAGCAAGAGATCAAAAACGAAATTCAATTATATACGAAATTAATCCAAATTATATGGAAATAATAAAAGATAAAGTACATTGGAATGATACAAGAATAGATCTAGATACAACGTATGAGGTTAAAATCAGAAATCCTATCACAAACTGATCGAAGGCGAATTAAATTCCTCGATAGTTTGAATTGGGAGTTTGAAGACGCAAGTACAAGATATGCAACACATAATTATCATCCATACTCTGCAAAATACATTCCACAAATTCCATACTATCTAATGTCGACACTTTCTAGAAAAAATGATCTGATTTTAGATAATTTTATGGGTAGTGGGACAACTTTAGTCGAATCAAGAATTTTAGGTAGAAATGCAATAGGCATAGACATTAATCCGTTGGCCTGTTTAATATCAAAGGTAAAAACTACCGCTATTCAAAAGTCCGAATTGGAAAAGATTATCGATATTTCTAGATCTATGAAGGAAAGTGTTCTTAAATTACGTCAACTTAACAGTATATCTTTGAACCATAGGACAGAATCAGACATTGACAATCATCTAGCAGGTAAAATACCTCATCCCAACATTCTAAAATGGTTTGATCAATCCGCTATATGCGAATTACTATTAATAAAGTTACGAATTGATTTAATCGAAAATGACAATATGAGAGATTTTCTATTGGTAGCATTTTCTTCTATTCTTCGCGGCGTTTCTAATACCAGTAGCGACTTTGGAAATCTGATGATTAATAAACATGCTCCAAAGAAGTACAAGGTATATGAAAAATTCAATCATAGAGTCGATATTATGGTAGCGCACATGCAAGAATTTAGTCAAATGATCAAAAACAATTCAAATATTAGAATAGTCAATCATGATACTCGAAGGCTTGAATTCATGGGTGAAGGGACGGTAGATTTCATTTGCACACATCCTCCGTACATGGCTTCGGTGCCTTATGCTGAATATCAAAAATTGTCATTGTGGTGGTTGGGCTTTAAGCCAAAGGAATTAGAGAATAAGCTAATAGGAGGCAGACGTTCAAGGACAGATACACCTCAAAGATTTTTTCATGATATGCATTTAACATTAATTGAAATGAAGCGGGTTTTATGTAAGAAAAAATATTGTTGCATCATTATTGGCAATCCAGTATATAATAGAAAAGCCTGGGAATTAAATGAGATTATAAAAAAAGATGCAATTGGCAGCGGGTTCACATTATTAAGAGAAATCTCACGTAGAAAATACAGATTGACAATGGGTAAAATGAAACAAGAGTTTATTTTAATTTTCAAGAATTAATAATAATAATAATTACCATTATAGGTATCATGCTATCGCGCCTTTTTCTTGCATATATTGCATCCTAATGGGTTAGGTTAGTATATTTGTTCCAAATATACTTAGATATGCAAAGGTGGATCCACTAATCAAAATCTGAACGAAGATACGAAACCATATGCAAATAATCTAAATAAAAATAACAAACATTTCTATACCTACTCAATTTCAAATTGCCTGTTTCTTATACAATCAAATATAATCTAACAATGTTTTTTGTTGTAATGGCTTCTTTCTTTCCATTCTAACCAGGTTTGATATTTTGATGCCCACCTTTCTAGCTGCTGTATTATCAAAGCTGAATCTACCCACTAGCCCTTCCAAAGCTGATGTAATACTCTCTCTGTCAGTACGAGGATTTGAAAACGACACTTCTCTTGTCTCGATAGAAAAATCAGATTTAACTAATTTGACTCCCACAGTTCTAAATTCATATCCATGTCTAACTACCCTTCCATAGACTTCCTCTACTAATCCATTTAGATATATGAGGATCTTCTTTTTGTCGTTTGTAAGGGATCCAAGTGTATGCTCAGTGCTCACAGATACATGATCTTCTCGCGGTATTACAGGATCATAGTCTTTTCCGTTTGCTACTTGCCACATCCAAAGACCATTCTTTTTACCAAATCTGCCCATTAACCTTTGGACATCACATTTTGCCAGATGGCCTATAGTTTGAATTCTCATCTCGTCCTTTAGAACCTTTTGGGTTTTGACACCTATGCCAACGATTCTGTCCACTTCTAAACTCTCAAAGAACTCTTGCAGCTGATCTGGATAGATTACGGTAAGTCCATTTGGTTTCTTGTAATCGGAAGCTATTTTTGCAGCTGATTTTGTGGGGCCTACGCCTATAGATGATAGAAGCCCGCATTGCTGTTTTATTGTATCTTTGATTTTCGCGGCATATTCTTCTAGGCTAATTGTACTATCCGTTATTTTCTTTGTACAATCCAGAAATGCTTCGTCTATACTAGCTTGCTCTAATACATCGGCATATTCTTCTATTAAATTCATAACTTTCTCTGATATGTGGTTGTAATAGGATTTATCTACAGGATTTAGAATTAGTTGAGGGCATAGTTGCTTAGCGGTAAAAAGAGACATTGCTGATCTTACTCCGTATTTCCTTGCTTCATATGAACAGGATGCAACAGCTCCTCTGGATATCTTATCTTTAGCCTCATCGGTCATAATAACGGCGTGAGGTTTTCCCCTCAACGTTTGATCTCGCAGCTCTTCACAAGAAGGAAAAAATGAATTAAGATCGACATGCATTATTAGCTTACCAACCCATTGACGATGACCGTATTCTTTCTCAGTTAAATCTAATAGTTTTAAAATGGAATTTACTTTCTCGGGGTTATCGACGACTATTATTGCAGTATCAAAGGATTTTTCCTCACGATTCCTTTCTCCACCGCCATTCCATTCACTTAGTTTTTCCTTTACTTTTTCAATCCATTTTCGTTCATTTCCATTAATCCTGAGGTACAGAAATTCACCTGTGACAACAGGATAAGAATATCGACTACTGAACTCGGACCAAACCACAGCTGCTTTGTACCGGTCTAAGAGATTAAAGGTTAAGTCCTGAAACCAAGATGAGTGATTGAACTCAAATGCAGCTGAATAGCCATGGTAGGTACAGGTGCGCAGGACATCATCAAGCCATTCTCTCCCATTTCTCAACGTTAGTTCAGTCGGGGGTGGGGGCTGTATGACTACAGCAAGAACCTTCTCTTTCAATGGAGCAAGTCCTTCTAAGAAATCACCAATTCGGTAAATATCCTGTACAATATGTCCATGTAGTTTTATGGAAAAACGGAAATTGTCATGGGTATCTTCAGACCATTTTTTGAAAAGCAGTTTGTCAGTAAGAGCAAAAATCTTTCTGTTGAAATCTATCTCTACAAAATCAAACACTTTAGAATAGTATGCAAGGTAGCTTTTAGGATCTAAACTGGGTGGATAGAATTCTCTTGACTGATTCTTCCATCCTTTACATCCTACATAGTATTTCAAATCCTATCTGCCTTCGTAATATTTCAAATTATTTTTTCCATCAGTCAAATACTATATCAGCTAAAAGATATTGTCTTATTATGTGATAAATGTTTACACACGTAACAAATGTCTAAGGGATACTTAGATTGGAATCTACTCCACAAATCATATGGGGGTTTAAGAATTACTTGTACTACATAAGCGTGCACCATATCATCTGTAGCTTTATGGTGTATTCTATCTTAGTAATATTCTAGTAATATCACAGGTACTGCTCTTAGGTGTTACTTGCACTTTTAAACGTTGGTTGTCATGCTTAACTGCATCTCGCAGTAAGACAGATTACCACATTGCTATAGCAAAAAAAGCTGGCCGTATCTGCAGTACTCTCGAAATGTGTGTATACTCTAGCAACTTTTGCTTATGTTACTACTAATCTTACATTACCAAATCATAAGGAAGTTGAGAATAACTCATTACATGGTCAACTCTTAACTCATACGGCTCAAAGTCAAGGCAACGAGCTCACATACTGGATTCTTTAAGTGCTTGGTAACGTCATGGCCATAAGCCTTTGTTGCCAGGTCGTATCCTTGAGCGGTCATTGTGAAAGTAATCCCGGACTGCAGAACTTTGATCATATGTCAAGGCAACCGCGTCATAGAACAAGTCACTATCGTTATTGTCATTGTGACCATCGTTATCATTACCATCTGCTGCGCGCATCTTCCCTAGCGTACTCATAA
>Ga0134128_10007602_pt1 | contig 13092 bp, 10 predicted proteins | sample KB31754_FD_96462 | JGI IMG/M metagenome (GOLD analysis project Ga0134128, IMG submission 96462) | Terrestrial soil microbial communities with excess Nitrogen fertilizer from Kellogg Biological Station, Michigan, USA - KB3-175-4 | ecosystem: Environmental > Terrestrial > Soil > Unclassified ... | reverse complement strand
TGCGCGGGCATGCGGAGGCCGGCACCTTTGAGCTGGTCGGCACCGTCCGGGATGCCGGGGTGGTGGACGGGAACGCCGTGCCGTACCTCAAGCGGGACCAGATTCCAGCGTCCATGACCGCCTCCCTGTCCCCGCCCGTTGTCTACCTGACAGGGGACAGGCCGCTCACCTGGACCACGCCAAGGCCTTCAACGCCAAGGATGTCCAGGTCGCCTCCCGAAGCCTGGTCCCCAATCCGCCGACGCTGGCCGCGCGGCCGGTGCAGGACAATGACCGCAACCAGGTGGCCATCCCCCTCCACTATGAGGACTACAGGCAGATGAACGGCAACGCTGGGGCCGTGGCCCTGAGCCGGGGCAAAAAGGTACCCGTCGACCCCGAAAAGGTCACCGCGGCCCTGAACTCATCCAGCGGTGCGGATGTGGCCACCAACGTGCCCCGGGGCGCCGTCTCGATGAAGTCGTGCCCAAGCGGCACGACGGCCGAGAATGGCGACTACCTTCCGGCGCCCTGCACCGGCTGGGTGCTGGCGGAACCTGCCGCCAAGGAGGCACTGGGGTCCGGCGGGATCGTCGCCACCCACAGGATCCATGCGGACGGCGCCGGCAAGGCTGCCGTCCTCAGCATTGACTACGCCGCAGGGTCCAGCCGCAGCAACGGGTTCTACGCAGCCACCGGTGCCGGGTCGCAGCCTGCCGGCCCAACCTACCCGCGCCCGGATTTCGTCCCGCTGAGCACCAAGGTGCTGCCCGCCGTCGTCGGCGCCCCGGACAGGCCCCTGCACTTTTACGGCGTGGTGTCCCCGGAAACGGCCGGGGCCATGGGGATGCCGGTTGACGACAGGGCGCTGCCGGTCACCACGTCCGGCCCGCTCAGCCTGGCGCTCGCCGACGGCCGCAGCGACCACGCCACGCCCGCTGGCATCGGCGCCGACACACGGCTGAGAAAGGCGCCTGCCGCCTCGCAGATCCTCATGACCGCGCTCCTTGGGACCATGCTGGGCATTGTCTCCGGGGCCATCCCGGTGATCGTGGTGCTGTCCCTCCAGCGCGGGTACCCGATGGTGCTGCCGCGGCCGCACATGGCGGCCCTGGTGGTGCTGGTGCCACTCTTCGGCGCGGCCGCGGCGTGGCTGTTGACCAAGGGCACGCTGCCGATGACGAGGAGGCAGACGCTCGCCTGACCTGCCCGCCCATCGCTCGGTTGCGACCGGGGCACTTTAGCCCATCGCTCGGTTGCGACCGGGGCACTTTATCCCATCGCTCGGTTGCGACCGGGGCGCCGCAGCCCCAGTTGCGCGGGAGGGTTCGCGGAAAGTGCCCCGCTTGCAACCGAGGGTCCGTACGCCCCGCTCGTCGCATAAACGGGGCCGTTGGCAGATTGACCGGTATGGCCCGGCCCACATCCGCGATGTGGGCCGGGCCATGTTGCTACCGTCAAGGGGCCAGAATTCAGGCCTGAGTAAGGAATATGATGACCCAGCAGTCAAAGGGGACCGCAGACCAGGCGGGACCCCTCCTCCAGGATCCAGAGCTGCCACCGGTGGCCGTGGACCTCGAAGCGGAGGCCGCCAGCCACAAGTGGACGCCGCTGAAGATCGCCATCTGGGCGGCCATTGCCCTGCTGGGCGGCGTGGCCTGGGTGGTGCTGGCCGTGGTCAGGGGTGAATCAGTCAACGCCATCTGGTTCGTGTTCGCCGCGGTGTGCACCTACCTGATCGGCTACCGCTTCTACTCCAAGGTCATTGAAAGGTACCTGCTCAAGCCCAATGACAGGCGCGCCACGCCTGCAGAGTACAAGGCCGACGGCAAGGACTTCGTCCGCACCGACCGCAACGTCCTCTTCGGCCACCACTTTGCGGCCATCGCCGGTGCCGGACCCCTCGTGGGGCCCATCCTTGCGGCGCAGATGGGCTACCTTCCGGGCACCATCTGGATCATCGTCGGCGTCGTGCTGGCGGGCGCCGTCCAGGACTACCTGGTGCTCTTCTTCTCCATGCGCCGCGGCGGCCGTTCCCTGGGCCAGATGGCCCGCGAGGAGCTTGGCGTCGTCGGCGGCACGGCCGCGCTGATTGCCACGCTGCTGATCATGATCATCATCGTGGCGATCCTGGCGCTCGTGGTGGTCAACGCCCTGGGCGAATCCCCGTGGGGCGTGTTCTCCGTGTCCATGACCATCCCGATTGCGCTGTTCATGGGCGTCTACCTGCGCTACCTGCGCCCGGGCAAGGTCATGGAGGTGTCCGTGATCGGCTTCGTCCTGCTGCTCGCGGCCATCATCGGCGGCGGCATGGTGGCCCACACCGAATGGGGCGCGGCGTTCTTCCACCTGGACCGGACCACGCTCGCCTGGGCCATCATCATTTACGGCTTCATTGCAGCGGTCCTGCCCGTCTGGCTGCTGCTGGCCCCGCGCGACTACCTCTCCACGTTCATGAAGATCGGCACCATCGTGATGCTGGCCGCCTCCATTGTCCTGGTCCGCCCCACCATCAACGTGCCAGCCTTCAGCGAATACGCCTCCCGCTCCGACGGGCCGGTGTTCTCCGGCTCCCTGTTCCCGTTCCTGTTCGTCACCATCGCCTGCGGCGCGCTCTCCGGCTTCCACGCGCTGATCGCCTCCGGCACCACGCCCAAGCTCATCGAGAAGGAGCGCCAGGCCCGCTACATCGGCTACGGCGGCATGCTCATGGAGTCCTTCGTGGCCATCATGGCCCTGGTCGCGGCGCTGTCAATCGACCGCGGCATCTACTTCGCCATGAACGCCTCGGGCGCGGCCACCGGCGGCACCGTCGAGGGCGCGGCGGCGTTCGTAAACTCCCTGGGCCTGACCGGGGTCCACGTGGACCCGGCCACCCTGGCCCAGACCGCGTCCGACGTCGGCGAGCAGTCCATCGTCTCCCGCACCGGGGGCGCCCCCACCCTTGCCGTGGGACTGGCCCACATCATGCACCAGGTGGCCGGCGGACAGGCCATGATGAGCTTCTGGTACCACTTCGCCATCATGTTTGAGGCGCTCTTCATCCTCACCGCGGTCGACGCCGGCACCCGCGTGGCCCGCTTCATGCTCCAGGACTCGATCGGCAACTTCGTGCCCAAATTCAAGGACACGTCCTGGCGGCCGGGCTCGTGGCTGACCACCGCCGCCATGGTGGCCGGCTGGGGCGCCATCCTCATCATGGGCGTCACCGACCCGCTCGGCGGCATCAACACCTTGTTCCCGCTGTTCGGCATCGCCAACCAGCTGCTGGCCGCCATCGCCCTGGCCGTGTGCCTGGCCATCATCGCCAAGAACACGCGCGCCAGGTACCTGTGGCTCGTGGCCCTGCCGCTCGCCTTCGTCACGGTGGTGACCGTGGTGGCGTCCTTCCAGAAGATTTTCTCCACGGTCCCGGCCGTGGGCTACTGGGCGCAGCACAACGCGTTCAAGCAGGCGCTGGCCGACGGCAAGACCCACTTCGGCACGGCCAAGACCGTCGAGGCCATGGAGGCAGTGGTGCGCAACACCTCCGTGCAGGGGACGCTGTCCATCATCTTCGTGGTCCTCTCCATCGTCGTGATTACGACGGCGGTCCTGGTCTCCATCCGCTCCGTCCGCACCGGCGGCGGGCCAAGCATGGAGGACCCGGCAGTTGCCTCGCGCATCTTCGCCCCGGCCGGCGTGGCGCCCAGCGCCGCCGAGCGGGCCATCATGCAGGAATGGGCCGGCTCGGGCAGGGAAACCGCGCGGGAGGGCCACTAGCCATGGGCGGCCTGCGGCGCGCGGCCTCGGTGCTGGGCTCGGTCACCAGATACCTCAAGGGCGTCCTGGGGGAAGACGCCTATGACAAGTACCTGGACCACCACAGCGGGACCGGGTGCGCCGGGCCGGCCATGACTGTCAAGGAGTTCTGGCGCGAGAGAATGGACCGCCAGGACGCCAACCCCGAGGGCCGGTGCTGCTGACAGCGGGCTCGGGCCCTCTCGGCGTGCCTGCGCCCGGCTGTACAGCTGCGGCGGGTTGGCGGCCGTGCCCGGGTTCCCGGACATATTCCGAGGCGCCGTGAGAGACTGGCCGTATGACTGACAAGGCGAACCCGCAGGCCGCCGGAGCCGCGGCCGAGGGCAAGGTAATGGACGATCCCGCAAACGTTAAGGCGGACGGGCGCGGGGAGGCAACGGACGGCCCGCGCATCGACGGGCAGGGCGGCGGGCCTCAGGCGAGGCATGCCGGCGTCGCGGAGATGGTGGACCAGCCGGCCAAGGTCATGCGGATCGGCACCATGGTCAAGCAGCTTCTGGATGAAGTCAAGAGCGCCCCGCTCGATGAAGCCGCCCGTGCGCGCCTGGCCGAAATCCACGGCCGCTCGATCGCCGAGCTGGAGGACGGGCTGTCCCCGGATCTGGTGGAGGAACTGCACCGGCTGAACCTGCCTTTCACGGATGCGGGGGCCCCGTCGGACGCCGAACTGCGCATCGCCCAGGCCCAGCTGGTCGGCTGGCTGGAAGGATTGTTCCACGGCATCCAAACCGCCATGGCCGCCCAGGCCATGGCCAACCAGCAAGTGGCCGCCCGGCTGCAAATGCACCAGCTGCCGCCCGGGACCGTCATTGCCCCCGGCGTGGTGGTGGGCGAGAACGGCGAACCGCAACGGGCCCCCGTGAACCGTGTGCAGGGCCACCCCGAAGGCTCGGGCCAGTCCGACGCCGGCGGCCCCGGCCAGTACCTCTAGCATCCCCAAAACCCGCCACCACCGGAGCCGGCCAGCATGCTCAAGGGACTTTTTGGCGACAGCCGCCAAGGCAGGCGCGACGACGCCGAACTCGGCAAGGGTGTCTGGCGGCGCGCCCACGACAGGTTCCGCCGCGGCCTGGACCGCTTCCACCAGATGCTCGAGGGCGTGGAGGAGGAGGCCCGGAACGCGCCCTCCGCGGGCGACGACTATGCCGCCCTGGTCCCGGTGGCCAACGCCCTGGCGGAGCTGCTGCCCCTGGTCCGCGGCATTGCGGCCCGGGCCCATGCGGTGGCACCCAGCGAGGGGATGGAAATCCCCACCGGCACCGGCGGCTACCTCAACGACGTGCACCGCGAGCTCTCCAGGGCCGGCAATGCGCTGGCCGCGGCGGCGGAGGCCGTCGCCATGGTGAGGCTCGGCGCGGGGGAGGTCCCCGGCGTCGTGCGCAGGGCGGGGATGGTCCAGGCGCACGTCAACCGGGCCGCGGAGCTGCTGGACAAAGGGCCGTCCGGCACGGCTTAGCTGGACCCGGTCCATTTTGGTCACATAAATGTGACGGAATGGCGGTGGGCTGCGTCACAATCGAGGGCTTGTGAGGGTAGCCTCGCCTATCGTGCATTACGATCGATAACAGTTCGCTAATTCTCCTATGCCGAAAGGCCCCCATGAAAACTTGGATCAACAGGACTGCCCTGACGGCCCTGGCCGGAGTCACGGTGCTCGCCCTCGCTGCCTGCGGCGGCGGCACCGCCCCCGCCGCTTCCGACGGGGCCCCGGGCGGCGCAACGGACGCCATCACGGTCTACAACGCCCAGCACGAATCGCTCACCCAGGCCTGGGTTGACGCGTTCACCAAGGAGACGGGCATCAAGGTCACGCTGCGCAACGGCGACGATTCCGAGCTGAGCAACCAGATCATCGCCGAAGGTGCGAAGTCGCCCGCTGACGTCTTCCTGACGGAGAATTCCCCCGCAATGACGCAGGTGGAAAATGCCGGCCTGTTCACCGGCATCAGTGCCAAGATCCAGGACCAGGTCCCCGCGGCCTACCGCCCGTCCACCAACAAGTGGACGGGCATTGCGGCCCGCAGCACCGTCTTTGCCTACAACAAGACCAAGCTGACCGAAGCGCAGCTGCCCAAGTCGATCATGGACCTGGCGTCGCCCGAATGGAATGGCCGCTGGGCCGCCTCGCCGTCCGGCGCCGACTTCCAGGCCATCGTCTCCGCCATGCTGGAGCTCAAGGGCCAGGATGCCACGCTGGCGTGGCTGAAGGCCATGAAGGATAACGCCAAGGCCTACAAGGGCAACAGCACGGCCATGAAGGCGGTCAATGCCGGCGAGGTCGAGGGGGCCGTCATCTACCACTACTACTGGTTTGGCGACCAGGCCAAGACCGGCGAGAACTCGAACAACGTGGCCCTGCACTACTTCAAGAACCAGGACCCCGGGGCGTTCGTCTCCGTCTCCGGCGGTGGCGTGCTGGCTTCCAGCAAGCACCAGGCCAACGCCGAGAAGTTCCTCGAATTCATCACCGGCAAGGCCGGCCAGACCATCCTGCAGACCGGGACGTCCTTTGAATACCCGGTGGCCAGCAAGGTTGCCGCCAATTCCAAGCTGGTCCCGCTGAAGGACCTGGAAGCGCCGAAGGTCGATGCGGCCAAGCTGAACTCCCAGAAGGTCACCGACCTCATGACCGAGGCCGGTCTACTCTAGTACTGATGGCTTTTCGAGACAGCACGACGACGGCACGCGCGCCGCGCGTGGACAACTTGGGTAACGCTGCTGGGGGCCGGGGCACACGCTCCGGTCCCTGGCCTGTCGTCGTCCTTTCCATCCTGATCGCCGCCTTCTCCCTGCTGCCGCTGGGGTATGTGGCCTTCATGACGGGCAATGCGGGCTGGGACACCATTCAGAAGCTGGTCTTTCGCCCGCGCGTGGGTGACCTGCTGCTGAACACTCTGGGCCTGGTGGTGGTCACCGTGCCCCTGTGCGTGGTGATCGGGGTTGCCGGCGCGTGGCTGGTGGAGCGGACCCGGCTGCGGGGGCACAAGATCTGGTCCGTGCTGCTGGCCGCACCGCTGGCCATCCCGGCGTTCGTGAACAGCTACGCCTGGGTCAGTGCGGTGCCGTCACTCGGCGGGCTGTTTGGCGGCGTGCTGATCGCCACGCTTTCCTACTTCCCGCTGGTGTACATCCCCGTGGCCGCCGTGCTCAGCCGCATGGACCCCGCCCTGGAACAGTCCGGCTCCTCGCTGGGTTTGGGCCCGTGGAAGGTGTTCTTCCGGGTGGTGCTCCCACAGCTGCGGCTGGCCGCCGCCGGCGGCGCCCTGCTGGTCTCACTGCACCTGCTGGCCGAATACGGCGCCTTCGCCATGATCCAGTTCGACACCTTCACCACCGCCATCTACGACCAGTTCCGGTCCACCTTCGACGGGGCCGCCGCGAACATGCTGGCCAGCGTGCTGGTGCTTTTCTGCCTCCTGCTGCTGCTGGGAGAATCGAAGACCCGCGGCAACGCCCGCTATGCCCGGGTGGGCTCGGGCGTGCAGGCCAACCCGCCCCGGCTCGCCATGGGCTGGCTGGAAATCCCCGGGCAGCTCGGCTTGGCGGCGCTGACCGCGCTGGCGCTCGGGGTGCCCCTGTTCCACGTTGCCCGCTGGCTCATTCTGGGCGGCCCAGGGATCTGGACGGGCGGCGCCTTGGCCGGCGCGCTCCTGCAAACCCTCGGCTACGGCCTGGTCGGGGCCCTGGTCACCACGGTCGTGGCCTTCCCGCTGGCGTTCCTGGTGATTCGCCACCCCGGCCCTGTGACCAAGCTGCTCGAGGGCGCCAACTACATCTCCAGCTCCATGCCGGGCATCGTGGTGGCCCTGGCCCTGGTGACCATCACCATCCACAACGTGCCCGCGGTCTACCAGACCGCCGTCGTGCTGGTGGCGGCGTACGCGCTGCTGTTCATGCCCCGCGCGCTGGTGAACCTGCGCGCCGGGCTGGCGCAGGCGCCCAAGGAGCTGGACGAGGCCGCGCAGGCCCTCGGCAAGCCGCCGCTCGTGGCCTTCCTGCGCGTGACGCTGCGCCTGACCGCCCCTGCCGCGGCGGGAGGGGCCGCGCTGGTGTTCCTGGGCATCGTGAACGAGCTGACGGCCACCCTGCTGCTGGCGCCCAACGGCACCAACACGCTGGCCACGGAGTTCTGGTCGCTCAGCAGCGAGATCGACTACACCGGTGCGGCCCCGTATGCCTTGTTGATGATCCTGCTCTCGGCCCCCATGACCTACCTCCTTTTTGCCCAATCCAAGAAAGCAGCCGGACAGTGACAACTTCGCGCAGGCCGGCCCCGGCCGCGTCCCCCGTTCCCGCCTTTGCGGCCGACCCCCACCACGTCACGGACCACCTGCTGGTCGGCGGGGTGCGGAAGTCGTTTGGCGGCACGGAGGTGCTCAAGGGCGTGGACCTGACGGTCGCGCAGGGGCGCACCACGGCCATCGTGGGGGCCTCCGGTTCCGGCAAGACCACGCTGCTGCGGGTCATTGCCGGCTTTGAGGCGCCCGACGCCGGCAGCGTCTGCCTGGGCGGCGTGCAAGTCGCCGGGCCCTCCGGCTGGCTGCCGGCGCACAGGCGAAGCGTAGGCTACGTGGCCCAGGACGGCGCGCTGTTCCCGCACCTGACCGTGGGGCAAAACATTGAATTCGGGCTGCCTGTGCGCGGCAGGACGGCCGCACCCCGCGTGGCCGAGCTGCTGGAGATGGTCTCCATGGACCCCGCCTACGCCCGGCGGAAGCCGTCGCAGCTGTCCGGCGGGCAGCAGCAGCGCGTCGCCCTGGCCCGCGCCCTGGCCCGCCAGCCCCAGCTGATGCTCCTTGATGAACCGTTCAGCGCCCTCGACGCCGGGCTGCGCGTGGCCACGCGCCGGGCCGTGTCCAAGACCCTGTCCGACGCCGGGGTCACCACCATCCTTGTCACCCACGACCAGGCCGAGGCGCTGAGCTTCGCCGACCAGGTGGCCGTCATGCGCGACGGCCGGCTGGCCCAGATTGGGAGCCCGTTCGTGGTGTACACGCGCCCGACGGACCGGGCCACTGCGGAATTCCTGGGCGACGCCGTCATCCTTGAGGCCTGGATGGAGGGCTCGCTCGCGCTGTGCTCCCTCGGCGGCATCCCGGTGCGCCGCCCGCCCGTCCAGGGCCGCGTCCACCTCATGCTGCGCCCGGAGCAGATCCGCATCACCGAAGGCGGAAACATCCGCGGCCGCGTGGTGGACACCGACTACTTTGGGCCCGAGACCACCGTCCGCATCCAGCTGGCCCCCATCGTCGTGGACCCCGCGGGCCCGGTGGACCCGCACCAGCCCGTGGGCGGGGAAGTGATCAGCATCCGGCACTGGAACGCCATGCTGGCCCGGCCCGGCACGGAGCTGTCGCTGAAGGTGGTGGGGGAGGGCGTTGTCTTCCCCTGGGACGGCTGACCGGCGCAGTCCCGGTGGTCGGACCTGTCAAGCCCCGGCGGCGGGACACCGGCGGCGGAGCCGGCATTCCCTCGCCCGCTATCCGGCCCGTCGGCCGCGGGCGGCCTTGGGGGCCTCCTTTACGCGGGCTGCGGAAACGCCGGCTCCGCCGCTCCGGCGGTGGGCGAAGTACCGCGCCTACCGCCGCCGGTGCCGGATCTCCGTGTAGGCGGTGAGGGCCAGCAGCAGGGCCACGGCAACGGCCAGCAGCGCGGCGGCGGAAACCACTGCGCCCAACGGGATGAGCAGCACGGCCACAGCCACTGCCGGGAGGGCCCACGGCAGCACGGCACGCAGCGGCTGGCCGTAGCGCAGCGTCACGAGGGCGTTGGTGCCGTAGAAAAGTGCCAGTCCGCCGCCGACGGCCGTCCGGGCTCCCAGAGGCAGCGGCTCATAGGGTGCCGGAATGGAGGTGGCAATGGCCGCGGCCATGGCGGTCACGCCAACCACCGGCAGGAACGGCATGAACATGGTGGTCTGCAGGATGCCGCTGTAGTCGGCGCGGGACTGCAGCCGCTCCAGGCCGGCGCTGACGGTGCCGGTGCCGTACTGGAAGAAGGCCCAGCCGAGCAGCGCAACCACCAGGAATCCCAGCCCGGCCGCCAGACCGCCGCCGCGGCTCCAGTCCGACGCCAGCTCGCTCACGACCGTATAGATGGACTCGCCCAGGACAATGACCACAAAGAGGCCCAGCCGCTCGGAAGCGTGCTCAACATTGATTCCGCTGATGCCCCGGTCCGGCCACAGGCGCGCGCCCAGCAGCACCATGGCAATCTCGACGGCGATCGCCCCGGCCCACAGAAAGACGGCCGCATAAAGCGGCAGCAGCGTCGCGATCAGCCAGAGCGCGGCCGTCCCCCCGTTGTACAGCCAGATGCGCAGGGGCGAGCCGGACGGCGCCTGGCGGTGGTGGTACAGCCACAGGACCAGCAGCACCACGCGCAAGGCGGCATTGGCCAGCGAGAACGCCCAGGCCCTGCCGCCAAAAGCGTCGGGCGCGGCCGCGGCCATCAGTCCGGCGGCGGCCATCGCTGCGAGCATCGCCACGCCCAGGCTGCGTGAGGAGAGTCCCGGAAGCAGGTTGACCACGGAGACGATGTTCACCCACGCCCACCACGCAGGGAAAAACAGCAGGACAAAGGCGCCAAATTCGGCCCAGCCGGGATTGCCGTGGATGCCGTGGGCCAGCTGGCCCACAAAGGCCACGAAGACCAGGTCGAAGAACAGTTCCATCCAATGGACCCGGGCGGGGTCGCGTCCGGGTTCGTGCGACCGTGCCCGGGGCGGCGGCGTTTTCTCGGTCATTGGCCCATGATAGGTCCGCCCCGGCCCGTGCCCATGTTCACCCTGCGCGAAACAAGACCGTTGCCGGGGGTAACGGCATTGCCCCAAGAGGTTGAGGGGAGTACCGTTTCCACTCTGCGCAACATTCTTCGTTTCGCCCACGCCGTCGTGATGCCGGTGTCAGCGGCATCCTCCATTGACTCTTGAGGACGCATGTCTAGCGAACAACCATCATCTCCCGTGCCCGGGACCAGTCCCGCCGGCAACGCCGTCATGAGCCACCGTCAAATACTTTTCGTGATCTTTGGGCTCATGGCCGGCATGTTCCTTTCCGCCCTGGACCAGACGGTGGTCGGCACGGCCATCCGCACCATCGGTGACGACCTCCACGGCCTGAGCCTCCAGGCCTGGGTGACCACCGCCTACCTGATCGTGTCCACGATCAGCACACCCATTTATGGAAAGCTGTCGGACATCTTCGGGCGTCGTCCGCTGTTCATCTTTGCGATCGTCGTCTTTATTCTCGGCTCGGTCATGGCAAGCTTCTCCACGTCCATGATTGAGCTCGCCACGTTCCGCGCCGTGCAGGGGCTCGGCGCCGGCGGCCTGATGTCGATGCCGCTCGCGATCATGGGCGACATGCTCGCACCGCGCGAACGGGCCAAGTACCAGGGTTATTTCCTGGCCGTCTTCGGCGTCTCAAGCGTCATTGGTCCGCTGATAGGCGGCTTGTTTTCGGGCACCAACGAGATTCTGTTCATCGCAGGCTGGCGATGGGTATTCCTCGTCAATGTGCCGATCGGGCTCGCCGCCCTGGCCATGGTGCTGCGCTTCCTGCACCTGCCCAAGGTGGACCGCCATTCGGTGCGCATCGACTGGTGGGGCGCGGCCGCCGTCATTGTTGCCCTTGTGCCGTTGCTGCTGGTGGCGGAGGAAGGCCAGACCTGGGGTTGGACCAGCGCGGCTTCCATTGCCTGCTACGTGATTGGCGTCATTGGCGTCATCGCGTTTATTGCCATTGAAGTCCGGATGAAGGACGATGCCCTGATTCCCATCAAGCTGTTCCACTCGCCGACGTTTTCGATGGCGACCGTCATCGGCGTGCTGGTGGGCTTTGGCATGTTCGGTGCCATGATGACCATCCCGCTGTACCTGCAAATTGTGCTGGGCTCCAATCCCACGGAGAGCGGCTTCCAGATGCTGCCCATGATCCTGGGCCTGATGATCGCCTCAATCGGGAGCGGCCAGTTGATCGCCCGCACGGGCAGGTACCGCATGTTCCCCATCCTCGGCACGGGGCTGATGACCGCCGGATTCCTGTACCTGACCTTCCTGAAGTACGATTCGAATTTCTGGTTCGTCGCCGGCGGCATGCTGCTGATAGGGCTCGGACTGGGCCAGCTCATGCAGACACTGACCATCGCCAGCCAAAACTCAGTGGGCCTGCGGGACATGGGCGTGGCCACCAGCGCGTCGACGTTCTTCCGGCAGATCGGTGGAACGTTGGGCACCGCGGTCATGCTCTCATTGCTCTTCACGATCATGCCCCTGAACATCCAAAGCTCCCTCTCGGACGGGCCCACGTTGAGGAGCGCCCTGGACGCCGCCATGACGCCGTCCGTGGCAACGGCCCCGGAAAACAAGGCGATCATGGGGTTGATTTACACCAACATCGTGACTCCCGTGGAAAAGGGTGCCCAGCAGGCGGCCCATGCGGCCGGCGTGAAGGCTCTCGTCGCCAAGGGTGTGACGCAGTCGGCGGCCGAGACCACGGTGCCCGCACAGCCGCTTGACTTCTCCAAGCCGGACGTCCGGACCCGGGTGGTCAACCAGGCTGCGCCCACCATCGCGGACAAGCTCAAGTCGGCCACGGGTTCCTCATCGGCGGGCAGCAGTGCGCTCAATGACACCTCGTTCCTGAAGGGCGCCAATCCGGCCCTGAGCAAGCCGTTCCTGACAGGTTTCACCACTTCGACCATCGTCATTTACTGGGTGGCACTCATGGTGGTGTTGCTGGCGTTCGTGTTGGCCCTGTTCTTCAAGACACCGCCGCTGCGCATGAAGTCGGCACTCCAGGAGGCGGCCGACGACAAGGCTACGCTTGCCGCGGCGGAGGAGGAAGCGGACCTGAAGCTCCAGCACTGCGCCGACGAAATGGGTGCGCTCGTGGAACCGGGCCGCCACGCGCACGCCGGCAGCGACCGTTCCGGCGACAGCGGGGACTCCCGCTAGACGCACAGGCACCGGAGGATGACGGAACGGACTTTTGAGGCCGATAAAAGCGGCCTCAAAAGTCCGTTCCGTCATCCTAAGTGGTGGAGACCTGGCGGCTGTGGGGATTCGTGGTCCTCGCGGGGTTGTTTGTCCTGCTGGCCCTGCGACCGCATGCCTGCCGCGCGGTTCGGGAACCGGCCATTTTCAACAAGCTGGCGCTGACGGCAACGGCAGCCTTCTATCTGCCGCATCGGTGGATACGACCCGGGGCCGCCGTGGAGTGGTCTCCGTCTTCTTTTGGGTACCATCTTTTGGGTACCATCGGGCCATGATGACCACCGGTGGCAAGCTGACCGCACTTTTTGACCGTTTCG
>Ga0134128_10007601_pt1 | contig 13095 bp, 12 predicted proteins | sample KB31754_FD_96462 | JGI IMG/M metagenome (GOLD analysis project Ga0134128, IMG submission 96462) | Terrestrial soil microbial communities with excess Nitrogen fertilizer from Kellogg Biological Station, Michigan, USA - KB3-175-4 | ecosystem: Environmental > Terrestrial > Soil > Unclassified ... | reverse complement strand
GCGCGGGCCGGGCGCGTGCTCGTCGAGAGTCCGAAACGACAGACATGGCGCGAGGCCGCCGAGCGGGCGGCGACGGCCGCGAGGAATCGGCTCTGGCGCGCAGAAGATCGACGGCTCTGGCGCCGCTACCGCGACGGCGAGGCCGGCGTCGAGGGCTTCTGCGAAGACTACGCGTGCCTCACCTGGGGACTGCTCGAGCTGTTCCAGACGACCGGCGACGGCGCGTGGCTGACGTGGGCGCGCGAACTGGTGGCCGCGCAAACGGAGCTCTTCTCCGACGATCGCGACGGCGGCTGGTTCAGCACGGTCGGCGGCGATTCGTCCGTCCTCCTGCGGCTGAAGGAGGATTACGACGGCGCCGAACCCGCGGCCGCCTCGGTGACCGTTCGCAACCTCCTCACGCTGGCGCACCTGACGGGCGACGCGGCGCTTCGCGATCGGGCCGCCCGCACGCTCGAACGCTATGGCGCCGGCCTCGGCCGCATCAGCCGCGTCATGCCGATGATGCTCGCCAACATCGTCTTCTGGCTGAGCCCGCCGGTGCAGGTCGTCGTCGCGGGCGAGCGCGGCGACGAGCACGCCGTCGCGCTCGAGGCCGCCGCGGCCAGGGTCTACGCGCCGACGGCCGTGCACGTTGCGGTCGCGCCCGGCGGCGCCGCGGCGCTCGAGGCGGCGGGCCTGCCGTGGCTCGCCGCGATGAAACCCGTCCAGGGGCGGCCGGCCGCTTACGTCTGCCGCGATTTCACATGTCAGGCGCCCGTCACCGACGCGTCAGCGCTCGCCGGGCTCATGACCGATGCGGCCGCGCCGCGGCGCATCCTGCAGGTCTGATCAGAGGTCCCATGAAATTCCCTGTTGAAATCGTCCTGAAAGGCCGCGACTTCGCGGTCACCGAAACGCTCGAGATCCCGCACGGCGAGCCCTCGTCGTGGAGCGACGAGGCCGTGCGCGACGCGCTCATCGAGATCCTGCGCGCGATCGATCGCGCGGGCAATCCCAAGACCGACGCCGAACGCCAGGTGGTGCTGCGCGGCTTCAGCTGGATCGTCGAGCCCAGCGGCAAGGACGTGGTCCTCGCGATTGAAATCCCGATGGGCGCCGCCGTCGCGGGGCCATTCGCGATCGGCCAGAAGGATTTCGACGCGCTGATCTCGCGCGTCCTCCGTTCCGCCACGCCGCGCGTGGCGTCGACGACCGTGCATTAATGGATCCGGGGGGCTTTGCCCCCGCGGACCCCCCTACGGCGTCGCTCGCGGGGCCCCGCGAGCCCCGCTCCGCTCCGCCGACTCGCTCGCTTTCGCTCGCTCGTTGGTGATCCGGGGGGCTTCGCCCCGCCTTTGTTGCCTCAGAGGATCGCCCTGATCGCGGCGATCAGGCGATCGATGTCGTGGGTGTTCGTCGGCACGCCGACAGACGCTCGGAGGGCGCCGACGACGGCGTCGACGCCGAGGCAGGCGGCGAAGCGCGGAATGCTGAAGTCGCCGTCGAGCGCGGCGAGGCAGTGCGACGTCCGCGCGGGGTCGAAGCCGAAGGCGGCCTCCGACGCGCCGGGATTGCAGAAGCAGCCGCCCCGCACGAAGACGCCCTGATCGCTGAGCGCGGTCTCGACGGCTTCGTAGGGCGCCACGCGCGCGTGTCCGTCCAGGACGTTGAACGCGACCGTGCCGCCGCGCCCCTCTGTCGTCGCGGGACCGTAGATGACGACGGCGGGCGCCCCGTTCGCGCGGCGCAGGCGCGACAGCGCGTCGATGAGCGTCGACGTCATCGCGTCGACGTGCGCGGCGATGGCATCCACGCCGAGCGAGGCCATCCACTCGAGACCGCGAGGGATATCCGCGAGCGCGAGAAAGTTGGGCGTGCCGTCCTCGAAGCGTTCGTGGCCGCGGCGCGGGCCGTGGCGGTCGTTGGCGACCGAGACGAACTCGACCGTCCCGCCCGCAAACCAGGGCCGCCGCAGGCGATCGAGCGCGGCGTGCCGCGCGATGAGCGCGCCGACACCCGTGGGCCAGCCGAACATCTTGTAGAACGACACCGCGACGAAGTCGGCTTCGCACGTCGCCAGATCGAGGGCGTGGGCCGACGCGTAGGCGGCGGCGTCGAGCAGCACGTCGAGCCCGGCGGCGTGGGCCTCGTCCACGAGCGCAAGTGGATGAAGGACGCCAGAAAAATTCGACTGCGCCGGGTAGGCGAGAAGGCCGCCCGGCGCATGCCCGTGATCTGACTTCGGAAGTCGGATTCCCTGACTCGGATTACCGAGGCGCAACGCGGCGTCAACGGGCAGGACGGTCGTCGTCGCGCCCGCGCGGCGCGCGAACTCGCGAATGCCGTTGACGGAATTGTGGTTGTCCGCGCTGAGGACGAGTCCGCGGCCCTCATCGAACGGGTAGCTCTCGCCGACGAGTTTCAACGCCGCGGTGGCGTTGGCCGTGAAGCAGACGTCATGGGTCGAGGCGTCGACGCCGAAGTGTGCGAGCACGGCCGCGCGCGCGTCGTCCATCACGGCGGTGCTGCGCCGCGACGCGCGGTGCGACGAGTGCGGGTTCCCGAAGATGCCGGCGGCATCGACGCCCGCCAGGCACGAGGCGGGCGCGAGCGCGCTGCCGGTGAAGTCGAGATAGACCTCGCCGGCCTCGTCGAGCCGCGCGAACTCGCGGCGTCGGACATCCGCGATCGCCGTCGTCGTCAGCATCCGCGCCGCCGCATCGCCTTGACCTTCTCGCTCGTCGAGGATGCCGGCGGCCGCGGGCCCACGCCCGGTGTGCCGCCGAAATACGTGCTCAGGTCGGCGATTTTTCGAAACGCCTCGCGCTCGGCCGGCGTGGCGTCGGTGGGCAGCATCGGCGTCATCACGTCGTCCAGCCACTCGCCGAGACCGCCGCGCAGGAAGTAGACGTTGGTGAAGCCGAGCGAGCGCAGCATCACCCACGCCTGCGCCGCGTGCGCGCCGCCGTCGGAGTAGAGCACGAGCGTCTCGTCGGGGCGGAAGCTGGCTTTGCCGATGGACGGCAGCGGCACGTTCTCGGCGTGAGGGAGGTGGTACTCGTCGAAGTCCGCCTTGGGCCGCACGTCGATGACGCGCAGGCCGGGCTTGCCGTCGCGGAGCCACGTGCCGAGCTCGACGGCGGTGACGTGGTCGTCCTCGTGCGCGATCATGGCGGCGAGGCGGTCCACGTCGATGTGCCCGGGCGGCGTCGTCGAGGGCCGGCCGACGACCATCGCGCCCGCCGCCAGCACGAGCGCCACGAACGCGAGCACGCGGTTCGTCGTCACGCGCGGCGCTCGAGCCGCTCGGCGATCTGAAAACCGACGAGCGCGGCGAGGACGACGCCGAACACCACGGCGCCGTACGGGAGCCGCAGCGCATCCGGCAGCGTCACCGCGCCCCGAGGGGTCGACTCATAGAACGTCCAGATTGACGGCAGGGCGAGTCCGGTGAGAAGCACGCCGGCGAACATGCCCGCGACGGTCGCGACGCCGTCGAGGCGGCCGGTCGCGGCCGCAACGCACGACGTGCCGGGGCAGAGGCCCGAGACGACGAAGCCGACGCCGAAGAGCACGCCGCCGAGGCTCTGCGGCGCGACGAACGTCTGCGGCACGTACACGGCGGCGAGGTCGATGACGCCGAGCCGCCCGAGCCAGAACAGGCCGAGCATCGCGGTCACGAGCGCGCTGAACATCACTTTGAAGACCGTGAGGTCGCGCAGGTAGAACTGGCCGACGAGCTTGCGGGCGCTCCCGAGGCCGGCGCGCTCGAGCGTCCAGCCGAAGGCCACGCCGATGACGAGCGGCAGCGCGAAGGTCGTCATCGCCACACGCGGCGGAGAATCGGCGCGGTCACATAGGCCGCGCCGAAGGCTCCGGCGATGAAGAGCCAGCTGCCGGGGCTGAGCACCGCGCCGCCCGAGAGCGCCTGACCGCTCGTGCAGCCGCGCGCGAAGACCGCGCCGGCGCCCATGACGCCGCCGCCCGCCGCGGCCATCGCAAGGCGAGCCGAGGCGGCGACACCCGCGCCGCGCTCGATCACGAGCGCTGTGCGGCCGGCCAGCCGCGCCGACATCCACGCCCCGGCCATCGCGCCGGCGAGCTCGAGGACGAGCCAGTCGGTCCACGGCCGCGCGCCGTCCGCCAGATAGCCCGCGAAATACGTGTTCGACGCCGTCGACGCCGGCGCCACGGCGTGAGCGGTGGCCGCGGCGACGCTCGCGAAGGCGCCGGAGGCGCCGAGACCGCGGCCGGCGAAGACGAACGCCCCGAGCAGGACCAGGCCGAGCGCCGTCCCCGCGACGTACGGATTGGCGTACGGCCGCGGGCCCGTGGGAGTCACCGTCCGGCCTCCAGGCTTCCTGGCGAAATGCCGCCAGACCGCTTGCCGCCCGGCATCTCGAGCGGAAGTTTCAGCTTCGTCCACTCGTCCATGGATCCGTCGTAGAGCCAGGCGCGATGGCCGAGCGTCTCGGCGGCGAAGATGGTGGCCGTCGCCCGCTGGCCGACATAGCAGTACGCGATGATCTCGTCGGTCGGCTTCACGCCGGCGTCGGCGAAGATTCTTTCGAGCTCCGCCGCGGGCCGCAGCCGGCTCGTGGCGTTGTCCCACAGCTTCTCGAGAGGAAGACTGACCGCGCTCGGAATGTGGCCGTAGCGCGCGGGCGTGGTGCTGTCGTCGGTCGCGGCCTCGGTGCCGGCCCACGCGGCGGGCGACCGCACGTCGAGAATCACCGTCCCCGGCGTGTGTTCGTGCGCGCGCACCGCGGCGGCGTCGACGGTGACCGGCACGGTCTTGAGCGAAGCCAGCGTGCTCCTGGCCGCCGGCGGCGCCGCGGTGCTGGTGGCGTGGCCTTCGGCGACCCATGCCTTGAGGCCTCCGTCGAGGAGGCGCGTGTTCGGACCGAGCCCGGCGTGGACGAGCGTCAGGTAGATGCGCGTCGCCGTCGAGTGGGAGTTCTCGGTCTCCGCCACGACGATGTGCGAGCGATCGGTGATGCCGAACGACTCGAGCGTCGCGAGGAGCGCGGCATCGGTCGGCAGCTCCGTCATGATTTCGGTCTTCATGACCTCGGCGTGCATCATGTCCATCGGCGCGATGAACTGATCCATGTCGGCCCTCCGGGCGCCGGGGATGTGCCCGGCGGCGTAGGCGCGCGCCGCGCCGACCTGCAGGACGACGAGCGTCGGATCGTGCCGCTCGACGAGCGGCGCGAGCTCGGCGACCGACATCAGCATCGAGTCGCGCGGGGTGGCGGCGTGAACGGGGGCGGGCCCGAGCGGCCGGACGAGGGCCGCGCCGGCGACGAGGGCGAGCGCGATCGGCATACGCATGTCGGAAGACTCCCAGGGACGCGAGACGGACGCCCGTCTCCTTGTCGACAATCTACAACAGCCTGCTGTCGACTGTCGACAAGGGAGACGATGCGCCCTCCCCGGAAGTTCCGGTGCGGCGTTCGGATCCGTGATCCAGCCAGGCCGATCGCGCCGTCGCCGTGCGAACGACCGCCGGCCGGTGTCTGCCTGCTCGCCGGCGGACACGGTAGAGTAGAGGCCATGTGTCGCGTGCGTGCGCTTGCCGCCTGCCTCCTGACCCTGTCGACCGGCGTCGCGTTCTCCGGCTGTCACACCGCGCCGAGCGCGCCCACGCCCGACGTCTGGGCCGTCGTCAACGGCCACGAGATCCGGCAGGACGACGTCGTGAAGACGTACCGCCGCGAGGCGCAGAATCCGCCCGCCTCGACGACCGACGCCGAGGCGCTGTCGGCCGAGCTCTCGGCCGTCGACGAGATCGTGGCGCAGGAGCTGCTCCTCGCCCGGGCGCACGAGCTGAAGATCGACGTCACGGACGCCGAGGTCGACACGGCCTACGGCAGCCGGCGGGCGAACCTGACGGACGCCGAATTCCAGAAGGCGCTCGAGGCGCGGCACCTCACGGCCGATGACCTGCGTACGGCGATGCGGCGCGACCTGATCGCGCAGAAAGTGCTCGAGCAGGAAGCCGCCGCGAAGGTCGAGGTGACCGACACCGAGATCGCCGACTACTTCGCGAGCCACCGCGCCGAGCTCAACGTCTCCGAGACCCAGTACCACATCGCGCAGATTCTGGTCACGCCGGTGCGCGACCCGCAGATCCGCAACCGGAAGAACGACGACGCGACCACGGTCGACGAGGCGAAGAAGAAATTCGAGATGCTGAAGGCGCGCCTCAACGCCGGCGCGTCGTTCGGCGCGCTGGCGGCCGACTACTCCGAGGACCCGCAGACGGCGCCGCAGGGCGGCGACCTCGGCATCATCACCGAGTCCCAGTTGAGCCGCGTCCCGCCGCAGTTGCGGGACGTCATCGTGCGGACCACGCCCGGCAACGTCGGCGCCGCGACGGCCGGCGGCGGCTACACGCTGGTGGCCGTGATTTCGAAGGACGCCGCGGGGCCGCGCGACCTGAACTCGCCCGGCATGCACGACACCATCAAGAGCGCCCTGCACGACCGGAAGGCGCAGCTGCTGCGCGCGGCGTACCTCGCGGACCTGCGCGGCAGCGCGACGGTCGTCAACTACGCCGCGAAACGCATTCTCGCCACGCACGGCCAGCCGCCGGCGCTCACGCCGGGCGCCCCCGGCAAGTAGTCCCGCGGCGGCCCCGCCGCGCCTCAGTGTTCGTCGAGGAGCGTCCGAATGAACGCCGCGAGCGCCGGCTCGTTCGCCGTGTCGTAGCCGACCAGGATCCGGCGGATCACGCCGTGCCGGTCGACGATCTGGATCTGCGGAATGCCCGTGACCTGATAGTGCGTGTCGTTCGGGTCCGGTCCCGGCGGGTCGTACACGATCTGGCCGTTCGCGACCTTCGCATGCACCTCGTCGCCGATCGCGATCGGCACGTCCATGCCGAACTCCTTGAAGTAGCCGGTGTCGCGGGTGATTTCCGTGGCGGCGTCGAGCGCGCGCTCGGCCTTGAAGAACCCGTAGAGCTGCGTGACCAGCACGACCTGGAACCCGCGCGGCCCGAGCTCCGCGCGCATGCGGTTGACGCCGGGATAGCTCTCGCGGCACGGCCCGCACCAGTGCGCGGTGAACTCGAGGAGCGTGACGTGACCGTCGAGGGCCATGTCCTTCGTGCCGGCGGCGGCGTTCAGCCAGCGCGGGGCGACCACCGCCGGCGCGGCATGGCCGACCAGCTCGAGGCGCGCGATCTCCGGATCGAATTCCTCGGACGCCCGCGGCACGTCGGCGAACTCCGCCGCGCCCTTTTTCAGCAGGTCGAGCGCGTCGGCCGTGCGTCCCTGCCCGGCCCACGCCTCGGCCATGTCGATGTACGGCGCCATGAACGCCGGCTTCTTCCGGTCCGCGACCGGCACGTCCTTCATCGCGCCCAGAATCCACGTCGCGTGCTTGATGATGCCGCTGTCGATGTCGTCGCCGCGATACCGCCCGAGCGCGCTCTGGTGGAACGACAGCCGGAGCGCCGGCGTCGCCTCCGGCATCGCGTCCACCGCGTCAGAGATCCGCTCGACCAGCGGGTACACGCCCACGCGCCGCTCATCCCGGGTCGTCGTCCCGTAGGACATCCGGGTGACGGAGAAGAGCGTCTTCAGCATGTCGAGCCGCGCGGCCGGCGGAAGGCTCTTCGCCGAGAGGATGCGGTCGAGCGCGCTGGTGCGGGTGGCCACCGTTTCCGGATTGATCGCCGTCTGGCCGAGGTCGTAGAGCGCGACGAGGTCCGCGAGTTCGTCCTCGCGTACGCTCGCCGCCGGGAACTGCGCCGCGCACCGAAGCGCGAACGCCTGCGCCGGCGCGCGCATCTGCTGGAGGCGCGCGGCAACCGCCGCGGTGGTCGGACCCGCGGCGTTCGGGCCGATCCCGAGGGCCTGGCTGCCGGCCGCGACGTAGTCCCGCACCTGCTTCACGCAGGCCGCCGCCGTCGCCGGCATCTCGGCCGGCAGCGAGGGCGACGCGGGCGATTGTTGCGCGGCCGGCACGACCACCGCCATCGAAGCGGCGGCGAGGGCGACGAGGAAACGCGTCATGGCTGGCGTCCTTTCTCGAGAAACGCGACGAACTGTTCAGGCGCGCGCGTCAAGCCGGCGAAGACGACGGTCGGCCGGCCCTCCGGCGAGAGCGCGGCGTAGTAGGGCAGGGCGACGGTGCCGAAGCGTTCGCGCTCGAGCTGCTGGTAGCGCTCGTACATCTCGCCGCGCCCGTCCGTGTAGAGGCGCACGCGCACGTAGCGCGCGAGCTCTCGCGCGACATCGGGCCGGGGAAACATGTTGGCTTCCATCCAGCGGCAGTTCGTGCAGGTGTAGCCGGTGAAGTCGATGAGGATCGGCCGGTTGGCCGCGCGCGCCTGCGCGATCGCGGCGTCGTAGTCGTTCACGATCCACGGCAGCTCGCCGTTGGCCGGCGACCCGGCGAGATCGGCGGGCGGCAGGAACGCTTCGAGCTCGCCCAGGCCGCGTCCGCCGAGCCCCGTGCCCAGCCAGACACCGAGGGCGACGGCCGCCGCGCCGATCGCCAGCCGGACGGCGCCCGGTCGCCCGAGTTTCGGCGCGGCGCCGATGCGCAGCGCGCCCGTCAGGTAGGCCACGATGACCGCCGCAATCGCGATCCACGAGATCAGCACCACGGTGCGTGTGAAGACGTGCCAGCTCCAGACCAGGTCGGCGTTGGAGAGAAACTTCATCGCTGCCGCGATCTCGAGCAGGCCCATCGTCACTTTCGTCGCGAGGAGCCAGGCGCCTGACTTCGGCAGCGACCCGACGGCGTGCGGCACGATGGCCAGCGCGACGAACGGCAGCGCGAACACGGTGGAGAAGGCGAGCATGCCGGCGAGCGGCCACTGCCAGGCGCCCTGCGACGCGACGACGAGCAGCGTGCCGAGGAATGGCGCCGTGCACGTGAAGGACGTCAGCGTGAACGCGAGCGCCATGAGCATCGTCGCGCCCGCGCCGCGCCCCGTGCCGCCGGCCTTCGACGTGGACGTGAGCAGGCGGCTCGGCAGCCGCAGCTCGACGACGCCGAAGAGGCTGGTCGCGAAGGCGATGAAGAGCGCCGCGATGCCGAGGTTCAGCCATGGATCCGCGGCGAATCGATTGAGGCCCGACGCGCCGAAGCCGACGGCGATCGCGAAGCCGACCGCGGTGAACGTGAGCACGATCCCCAGGCCGTAGACGAGCGCCTGCGCGACCGCGCGGCGGCGGTCGGCCGCGCCGCCGGCGCCGCGCATCCCCAGGAAATACGAGACGGTGATCGGCACCATCGGAAACACGCAGGGCGTCAGGAGCGACAGCGCGCCCATGATCGCCGCGAGTCCGACATAGGCGCCGAGCGACGACGCCGTGGACGAGGCCGCCGACATGTCGACGACGGCGGGCGCGCGCGCGGGCGCAGCGGCTAAGGCCGCGGAGGGCGCGGGCGGTGCCGTCTCGGGCGCCGCGTCCGATCCGCGCCGGGGAGCCTCGGCGGCTGCCGGCGCCGCCGCTGCTGCGGCCGCGGCGGGCGTCGCGTCGGACCTCGCTGATCCGATCGTCACCGCCGTGGCCACGTCTTCCTCGGCGGGCGGCAGGCACAGCCGCGCGTTGCACACCTGGTAGGCGACCGCGAGGCGGAGCTGACTGGCGCCACCCGGTGCGCCGGCCGCCACGCGGAGCGGCACATGGAAACTCGCCGTCCCCTCGTGGAAGCGCGTCTCCATGTTGAAATTCGGATCGAACGACGTCAGGGGATCGGATGACGCGACGGCGCCGGCCAGCACGAACGGGGAGCCCTTCGCGACGCCGATCTCGAGCGCGCGCGGTCCGCCCGGCGGCGTCGAGATCGCATACACGTGCCAGCCGTCGTCGATCGAGAGCGTGAGGTCGGCCGAAAACTCGTGGCCGGCGGCCACCGGCGATGCGACCGGTGCCAGCTTCCAATGCGCCGGCGTCTGGGCGCTCGCCCCGGCTGCGGTCGCGAACACGATGGCGGCCGCCGCGGCGGCGGCCCTGAGACATGCCACGATGCCGCGATCTTACGCCGCCGGCCCGGCTCAGGCTACAGCGTTGTCAGGTCGAAGAAGTCGACGGCGCCCGTCTCGATGGAGTACTCCGCGCCGACGACGGCCATGCCGCCGTCGAGAATCCGGCGCTCGAGGAGCGCCGACGCGTGCCGCAGGTGCTCGGCGGCGACGCGGACGTTCGCCCGGACCGCCTCGCCGATGACGGCGCGCCGATCGAGCGAGGCGTGCGGCCGCGATCCGATCACGCTCAGCACGGCCGGCCGGACGCGATCGGCGAGCGACCGCAGGCTCCGCGACGCGTCGCCCGCGCCGTCGACGATGCTCTCAAACGCGGCCGTGACGACGCCGCACTGCGTGTGGCCCATGACGACGACCAGCGGGGTGCCGAAGCGCTCGGCGGCGAATTCGACGCTGCCCACCTGCGACGGCGCGACGACGTTGCCGCCGACGCGGATGACGAAGAGGTCGCCCAGGCCCTGGTCGAACACGATCTCCGCGGGGACGCGCGAGTCGGAGCACCCGAGGATGGTCGCGAACGGCGACTGGCCGTCGACGAGCGCGTCGCGCCGGGCGCGGCTCGCGAGCGTCTCGAGGTTGATCTGGCCCGCGGCAAATCGGCGGTTGCCGTCACGCAGGCGCGACAGAGCTTCGGCGGCGGTCATCATCTCGACGTCATTCTAATGGTGCCGCCGAAGCTCGCCGCGCCGCAGCTGGCGGTAGAGGTCCAGCGACTCCCTGATGATCCGCAGCGCGTCGTCGGGGCCGAGCATGTCCTCGACGACGACCTGCTTCTGCTCGAGCGCCTTGTAGTCCTCGAAGAACCGGCGCACCTCGCGGAGCACGTGCGCCGGCAGCTCGCTCTGATCGTGGTAGTCGACGAAGGCGGGATCCTTCACCGAGACGGCGACGATCTTGTCGTCGATCCCTTTCTCGTCGCGCATCCGCATCACGCCGATGGCGCGGGCCTCGACGATGGTCAGCGGGTAGACCGGCTCCTGGCTCAGCACGAGCGCGTCGAGCGGGTCGCCGTCGTCGCAGAACGTCCGCGGGATGAAGCCGTAGTCGGCCGGATAATAGACCGCGCTGTGCAGCACGCGGTCGAGGCGGAGGAGCCCCGTCTCTTTGTCGAGCTCGTACTTGTTCTTGCTGCCCTTCGGAATCTCGATGATGACGGGGAAGTTGACCCCGACTTCGGTGTCGTCGATGTAGGTGTCGTGCCAGGGATGCATGGAAGGACTCGGCCTCGGGCGGGCTTCAGGCATTCTATGGGAGCGACGACCGGCATGGGTATCACCCATCGTGTGATGCGCGTCGAAGCGACATCCCGCCGGCGCGTGAGAATTGCATCATGAGCGCGCAGCCATGCCGACCGCGGTGATCTGGTCGTACTCCTTTTTCGCGGCGGTCTGCGCGGCCGGCGCCGCCGCGCTCGTCGCGCGAGGCGACTGGGCGCGCGCGCGTGGCGCCGACCGGCTGTTGGTCCTTGCTCCGATCTTCTACGCGGCGCCGCTCACGGCGTTTGGCGTGGAGCACTTCACCCAGACGGCGTCGATCGCGGCGCTCATCCCGAAATGGATGCCGTGGCATCTCTTCTGGACGTACGCCATCGGCGCGGGTTTCGTGCTGGGCGGATTCAGTCTGGCTACGGGCATCCTGGCGCGGATCGCCGCGCCCATCGTCGCGGCGACGTTCTTCGTCTTCGTCGTCCTCATGGACCTGCCGGCGTGGGCCGCCAACCCCGGCGATCGATTCGGGATGGTGCTGGCGCTGCGGGAGCTGGCGTTCAGCGGCGGCGCGCTCGCGTGCGCCGCGCCGGTCCTGCGCGACCGGTTCGCGCGCCCGTCAGCGGCCGCCGCGGCGGTCGCGCGGTGGTTCATCGCGGCGCCGGCGCTCTTCTACAGCGTCGTGCAGTTCCGCTACCCGGCGAACGTGCCCGGCATTCCATTGCGGCCGCTGACGCCCACGTACATTCCGCTCCATACGTACTGGCCGTACTTCGGGGCGGTCGCCGCGGCGGTCACGGGGCTATTCCTGCTCGCCGGCCGGAAGGCGCGCGCGGCGGCGACGTGGCTTGGCGTCTCAGTGCTCGTCGTCGAGATCGGCGTCTACGTGCCGATGGCGGTGGTGCTGCGGCGCAGCCTGGTCGGGTTCAACTTTGTCGCCGACACGCTGATGTTCTGCGGCGCGACGCTGCTGGTCGCGCGGGCGATGCCGCGCGAGACGCCGCGCTGACGCGCATCGTGTGATACTGACGCGCGAGCCGGGGTGGCGAAACTGGCAGACGCACAGGACTTAAAATCCTGAGAGCCCAAAAGGCTCGTGTGGGTTCGATTCCCACCCCCGGCACTGCTTCTCCAGCCTACTGGCGTTTCAGCAGCGGTTTGAACTGCGGCAGGGGTCCGTTGCAGATGTTGCCGCTGAAGCTCGTCGCGAGCCACTGCAGTCCGTCGCCGGTAAAGTTCCCGAAGTTCAGCGTCAGCGTCGCCGCGCACGCGCCGGTGAACGAGACCGTCGCGACGGCCGACACCAGGTCAGGCCCGCCCGGGAAGACATTGGTCCATGTGCCTGTGATGGTGCCGGTCCCGAGATTCAGCGTGTTGTTCGAGACCGCGACGGAACCCGTCAGGTTGCCGCTGTTGACGTCCCCATCCTGCGCGAGCGTCCACGTCCAACCTCCGCCCCCGAGCGTCGGTGGCAAAGGCGCATTCCACTTGCCCGCGATCGGGAAGCGCGTCGCGCTAATCCCCTGAACCTGCAAGCTCGGATCCTGCAGACTGGCGGTGAAGGCGCCGTTCGTGACTGACTTGCCCGTGCAGTCCTTCCCGCTGTAGGTCGCCGTGATCGTGTTCATCGTGTTGGGCGGAAGGGTCAGCTGGTTCACACTGCTCACCGTGGCCGTCCCACTGATCGCGTCGCCACAGCCGGCGCCCGAGTTGCCGACGCTGAAATTGAAGGTGAGCGTGTTGCCCGAGACGGTGCCGGCCAACGGCCCGGTTTGTCCGTGCGCCTGGACAATCTGAATCGTGCCTGTGACCTGAGCGCCCGTCTGGGACAGCGTCAGTCGGACCGTGCCCGGGCCTCCCTCGTTGTCCGAGGCCTGTCCGGCCCACACGATGGGCGTC